>Ga0307982_1001441_pt1 | contig 19389 bp, 17 predicted proteins | sample OrgLakmetagen989_FD_201847 | JGI IMG/M metagenome (GOLD analysis project Ga0307982, IMG submission 201847) | Saline water microbial communities from Organic Lake, Antarctica - #989 | ecosystem: Environmental > Aquatic > Non-marine Saline and Alkaline > Saline | place: Antarctica: Organic Lake... | reverse complement strand
AAAAGCCGAATGATACTGCGCATGCTGGTAAAGAGTTAGATGTAAATAAATGCCTACGAAACTATGTGTGTACTAAGAAAGGGTCTGATAAATAAACTAGAACTACTATTACTAACTTAACTATATCTTAAGACGGCGCGCGGCCCTACGGCCGGAGAGGCCCATTTTTTGACAGTTACATTTTTGGCACTTCAGGCACCGCAGCACCGCTTTCCTCATTTTTTGCTTCGTTCTCGAGAGAAGACGTCGTGACAACATCGTGACGTCGTGACCGACCTTGTGCCTTGTGCCTCCGTTGTGACTGTAGTAGCTATAGCTATATTACAGATCTGTAGCAAAATCTTCTGTAGGGCGCGAAGCGTGATGTTGGCGAGTAAATTTGGGACGTACCTGCGCGAATAATTGCATCAATTCGTGGGCTCTTGCGCTACTAGTAGGAGCACGGTATGTGCTAGTTATACACGCATATCTCGTTGGCGGTTGGATTTATATTCATAGAAGTGCTTGTAACAGTAGCAATTAGCGGAGCATCATCATCACGGGGAAAGCGTGCGAGCATTATCTGATCCCTTTATTTTATCGGTCAGATTAAAGGTTATCTTGGTACCGTGATTGCGAAAGTGTTTTTCTTTACATTGCACGTATTGCCCGTAGTGTGATGGCTGCTGCTTCCGATGAAGAACATGGCGAGCTAGCCTTGCCTCAAGAGACGTTAGTAGACCCACGCACCCAATTATTGACGATTGTAGCTACGAAATTTGATGTAGATAGCCCTCTCATGATGTGGCGAGATGATGTGGATCCATGGCCGGGCATCATGTACACGTCTGCAGGCGTTTTGCTGGAACTCAATGGCGAAAATCCTTCCTTGCTGCGAACTTTACACCTAAACGAACTCGGGCCTTCTGTGCTCACAGCACGACTCAGCGTACTCAAACTGGTGAACACGACTAAGTTAAAAGGTGACTTGAGTAGCCTGGCTTCTTGCTCTGGCCTTCGTACCTTGGTGCTCCATGACACGCGCATCAAAGGCTCCCTGAAAGAGTTGGAAGGCATGTCTAATTTACGGCGTTTAAACCTCAGCCGCACCAAAGTGGTCGGCAGCATCGCCGCGCTGAAAAAGTGCACGGAGCTTCAAACCGTGCTGCTGTCCGACACCAAAGTCACTGGCGACGTGGAAGCGTTTGAGCACTGCCCCGACCTGAGCTACTGCAAGCTGGACTACACCCAAGTGTACGGTGCCGTGGAGAGCTTTCGGAAGTGCGGCGACCTTTTTACCTTAAACTTGCAGTACACGCAAGTTAACGGCACTGCAGCCATTCTTCACTACGCAGTGCCGCATTGCCCGGCCAGAGACGTCCTGGCTGCGCATCAACGTCTCGACCCGGGTCTGCACTAGCAATACTTAGCTACCAATTACAACTACATACTATCTCAGCAATTGTCGTTATCGCGATCGGAATATTTCATTGCCGAACTTGGAGTGAACTCAAATGATATTTGTAGGGAGTTTCTTATTTTCATTGTCACCATAACCATTAACCAAAGAAGTCCACGTTTAAGTCCCGTGTGTCCGATGTCCGATGTAGGCTTATCGATGACGATTACAATTACGAATAATTACCATTCAATTCAAATGATCAAAGAAAGGTCTTGTATCTGCTTTATGGTTTACACTGGAAAAGGTGATTAGCGACTTGCGACTTGCCTTGCATTGAAGTGGCACCAGGAAGTTGGAAATGCGCTTGTGCCGCTTGTGTATTTGTATTTGTTATTTGTTGAATGAATACGAAGTCGACTTCTTACAATACAATTCAAACCCAGACACCAACTGACATGACACAGAAGCAAATTTCTAGTGATTATCGCAAATAGGAAGTGTCCGCGCTGTAAAGAACACGCACGTCGAATTCACTTCATTTATCGTTTTCTCAATTGCCGATAATCCAAAGAAAATTTGTGCATTTAGCAGGCGTTGTGCTCGTCAAATAGCTAAAAGAAATTCATACACTTAGAACCAACAGCTACTTCTCTGGTCCAAGTACCCCCTTCTTGCTACCTCTCACTTTTGCCAATTCAACGGCTACTTCTGCACCCACTCTCGCGTTGTTTAACACCAGTGCAATGTTGGACGCCAACGACGCTCCACCAGTGGTGTCTGCTACGTGTTTCAGCACAAATGGCGTGATGGCTGCCCCGGTGACACCTTGCTCTGACGCGGCTTTGAGTGCTCCTATTATTCGGCAATAAAAAAAGAGGAATCAATTGGGTAAGGATGTTGAACTGACGAGTGCACTACGATCCAAATGTGAATGTGGGCGCAGCGAATACCGCAAAGATGCCACAGGTAGGTGCGTCAATAAATCGGTATTATTGTTTGCCCTCACCATGAATGGCCGCTTCAACTTCAGCTGCGGCTGCCGGGTTAGGATTGGGCACTGCCAAAAGGGTACCTGCTTGCAGTGCCAGCTGCCGCGACGCCTCAAAGTGCTTGGCCACGAGCAGTGGCGAGTCGAGCCGGGCGGGCGCGCGCAATCCCGAGGTGGGGGAAAAGAAGGCCGGAAAGTCATCCGTGCCTGCCATGAAAGCAAAAAAAAATCTCGATAAGATGCAGGTCGATGTTGATATTGATCTAGCACCATTAGTGCTCTTCGCAATCGTCGCGGAATCCAAATTATAGAAGCAATTTACAGCTCCATTTATGATCCTTCTTTTGTACCGTAGGCAACCACTGGCACGCCCATGGTCTCCAGATACTCGAGCGTGCGTCCAATGTCTAAGATGGACTTGATCCCAGCGCAGACCTAAATATAGAAAGCGAAGAGCAAATAGATGCAATCATTACGCTCACAGATGCTTTTTTTCGTCATTATCCCTGTCATATTCTCTATTGAATTCCTAGTCTCCGATTTGAGCTGCCATATATTAGCACCTCTCTTTCTCTCCTTCCCTTCACGCACCACGAGCACGGGCACTCTGCTGAGCTCCACTAAGTCAGCGCTCACGTCCCACGACGACTCGCCGCCTCGGTGCACGCCCCCGCACCCACCCGTAACAAAGACCTCGACCCCCACTGAAGCGGCTAACCTCGCGGTGGCTGCTACCGTGGTGGCGCCGTCGCTCTGTGTGGCCATCACCAGCGGCAACTCCCGAGTGGAGCACTTAGCAACGTCGGGGCCGCGGCGAGCAAACGCCTCGAGCTCGCTGTTGCTCATGCCAACGACAGGAGTCCCCTCAAGAACACCCACTGTAGCGGGCACAGCTCCATATTCTCGCACCTAAGTAATAAACCAGGAAATCCAATGGTGACGAATGGCGTTTTTAACAAAGCAGAAAGACCTACTAGTAAGAATAAATCTAAGAATAACTCAAGAGGTAACCTAGGGAAAGGAGTATGCTAGAGTTTTCTGCACTTCCTAAGCTAGGCAATAATTTTGTCGGCACCTTTGCCTCAACTGCTAATGCTGCTTCATAATTTTGCGGCCATGGCATTCCGTGAGCAACAATGGTTGACTCGAGGGCTACGCATGGACGACCAGCGGCTAGAGCATCAGCCACTTCGACTGACATTCGAACAAGTGAACCATCTGAGGCCATTCTTGATTGTGCTAGTCGAGCTGACATAAAGGGACGCACTGAGCGAAGGCATCTTCCACCTTGAGACACCAACATTTTGTGTGAAAATCAAATTTGCTCGTGCAAGTATACGCGCCCGTGCTATGCACGGTTTAGGGGCAATACTTTACTGCGGTGCAGTCGGTGTGTGTATTTAAAGGGCCTTGGTGCGCGGCCTTGAGGTGCCCGTAAATGAGTACCTTTTTCTGCGCTCGTGGTGCATGTACCTTCTTCTGGCCGTGGTCCGCTTTTCTGAAGTACCACTTGCACATGTACAACAGACCTGTACTGTATTACTGCCTAGGTACACAAAAAAACGATACCACCACTTCCATGGTCACTCTGGCCTGTGTGCCTGATAAGCAATTCAATCTAGTATTAGCTGCTTTGGATTCTCTGTTCGCCTGTTAGCCTTCTAGATCCGGTCCCTCGGGACCTGAGTCACGACCACCACGAACCACGAACGTACGAAAACGTACTTAATACTTAATACACGTATAGGATTACTTCAAAAAACTAAGGGGCTATTCTCAACTCTCTGTCTTCATTTTGCATCTCACAATGGTACAGAGGTTCTAATGCCAGTCCTCACCCCGAGGGAGGCGCATATTACTGAATTATTAGGTCCCTTCTATGTTGGAAACACAAGCACTCTAGACTAGCTCGGGATTCGGGATTCAGGAAATAGTTGAAGGCCGACATACTTGTCTACTTCCCGCCTAGGTGCCTCTTCATTGATACAGCCTAATTAATTTATATAAACTTCATAACCGATAGCAAAAAGAAATCAGTTCGACATCTAAGAAAAAAAACCCATAGATCATAGTAGAAATAATGATTCTATTGGTTCCAGATTCCAGGGCAATTCAACAGGGAATTATACTTACTGGCCGCGTTTTTAGGGCTGAAAATCCCTTGAAAGGAACAAAGGGGCTCTCCCACTTCACATATCTCAGTTAGTTCGATTCCGGCTTTGGCGACTTATGCGCGATGAAGTTGTATTTTTTGCTCACGGCTGGTAAGATTCTTATGACTGGGGAGTTCGGAGTGCATTCCAATTGAGCGCCTCATTGTTATCACCGAATTAATACTGAATTATCAATGAATGAAATATTAATGTGAGGAATCGACTTTCTATTGAAAATTTCAAAGTCGAAATGAAGCGATACTTCCACGGCATCCCAGAGAAAAAAAGCCCATGTTACCTCCTAAATCGGCTCTTCTTAACAATGTTACGGCTTCCGATGTATGTGCATCGGTCATTTCTACTACAATTAGTTCGGCAACTCCGCTGTCACCAGAAGTAGCGTTCAGATACTCTTTGTGGCTTTGTCTGGGGTGGGCCTCGCTCACCTCAGGAGCCACAGCGATTGGAGGCAGGGGGCGGGCGCCTGTGGCCATATTGGGATGCGCAAGAGGGGCCACTCGCAAACATGTGACGCCAGCACGTCGGGCATCAGCCACGATGACTCTCAAAGAGGAAAGCTCGACAGTGAATTCCACCAGGTGGTCTGTTTTAGATTCTGGCGAAACAGCAGGCGGTGCTACCGACGCCAGTAAAATTGACGAGCTAAGGACAGGGGTCAAACAGCGAGCGACAAGAATCAATCGTCCATTTGGTTGTTCGTCTGCTGAAGGTGTGCCGCTCCAACGGAAAACAAGCACGGATGCTTGAACTTCTGCAACTGCCACGCAGCAACCAAGCGTTGATAAGGAAGTTAAAACTCCACCATTGGGAGACGACACCTTATCTTCAACTCGCAACCTCCATTTTGTAGATTTGCTCCCTTCAATGTCTTTGCGTGCCCAAATGAGCACAGCAAGCTCGGTGTCCACGGTAGCTACGACAGCTGAGCCATCATTGTTGCCAAGATGAGACTGAACCAATCCGAGCCCAAAACAAGTCCCACTAATCCGCACTGCACCAAGGCATTCCATGGCTACAGCGCTATCAACTCCGCGAGGACGTTGGAATTGGAGTATGGCTACTTGCGTGTAGTTCGTAAGTGGGTCTGTTGGCGATGCCGCTGCTCTAAGGATTGAAGACACGGCAACCGCATCAATGCAAGTGCCATCACACGTAGGAGTCGTGCCAGCGACATCACATTCAGGTGCAAAAGCAAGTGATAATGCCGTGGTATAATTGTCCTTCGCAAGATCTTGTTGCCAAAGCTCCTTAAAAGCCACTTCGCTGGATGAAGTATCAAGAATAGATAAAGAATATTTTTCAGATATACTATCAGCGCTCGCCATCAATAACGCATTTAAGTTGGGCAAATAAAGCAGATGGGCTACTTTAGTTGTCAATGTATTTTGGCGCTTCTGGTAAATATATTCGGGAGGCTGCAGCGTATCCTGGAAGTAGAAATTTCTTCCTGAGGCATCAGCAATCTTCGATCGTTCTGATATACGAGTAACGCGGAGAGTCCCCAATGATATCCGACCGAGATCATCCTGCCATACCAAGTCTATATCAAAGTCGGCAACATTACCATCATTACTCTTCGAGCTGATAGCGCTAAGATCTCGACGATTATTGCACATCTCAGAAGTTTCTTCATCAATTACTGATGCAATCGCATGCACTTGGATGCATTCCTTAAGCTGAGGCAGCATTTCATTTGGATGAGGTTCCCTTGGAGAAGAATAACTTATTATTATGTCTGCATCCGAAGAATGCACAATCAGTGCAAAACTGCAATATCTCGCTTTGGCATCGGATTCTCCATGTTGCTCAAGATCCACTGGAATGAGCTTCTTTATTGGCTGCCTGCCAATTTCAATTTGAGTAATTTCCTGCAATTCAGCCACCAGCGATGCGGTACGACCCGAGGTTTCAAATGACCAAGTAACAACGAGAAGGCGGCCATCGGTAAGTCCAACAACCAAGCTTGGGCATTCAGGACCGCAGTCTATACTATCGGATTGCGGCACCAGAGCCAAAAATATCATTGATGATATCAGTGGTGGCTCATAGCTGGAAAGCCACCTGTCAGCTGGTACGAAAGTAGATGCGGGCAACGGTATGCTAGAGTCAAAGAGGAGTGCCATAGGTATGATTTCTGTAGGAGTCTGACACAAAGGTAGCGTCAACGGCACCCCTTCAGCTGCTATGAACGTGACCCAGGGCGATTCAGCGGTACCCCAACAAGAAAACGCAACAATTGCTCGTCGCTGACGTTCAAACCCTTTCCTTTGAGCTATGTCGTACATCGTTAGAGATGATACAGCTCTGTTAGTTGAAAAATTGGCAACTAAATGTATTGACGGAGTATTATTTTCTTGCCCAACGCCCAGAATACATATTTCGCAGCCACCAACACTATTCGAAACGGCTACCGTAAATAGAAACATCGATGCGTCACCTTGGATACAAGCAGAAAGTGTCGGCACACTAACCGCCACTAGTGTCTGCTCATTTTGAAAAACACTAGAAGGATTCCACTCTGTGAGCACTTGAGAGCAGTCTTCAGAGAGAGCTCGCACACAGTGATGCGTCGAATGCAAAACTACTACCATAGGCATAGAACCTGAAATATCATTCAATTGAGGCAAAATGATTCGATGTAGACTAAGTGTGCGTTCATATCTGTGATCAAATGCAGTCTCGTGTATGCCCAGAGCCATTGCTTCAATTGTATCATTGGTGCGATTCAGTTCCATGAGACTCTGCAAGCCTTCTTGCTGCTCGAAGAAAAGGAATGATTTTGATTTACTTTGCGATATTGTGTGCATCCGATAGCCTGTCCCTAAACCAACTTCACAAGATCTCAAGTCCGTGACGTGTAATGGCCACACTTTTTCCATAACATCCAACGATGAAATTCCACCCCCCCTATAAACAACAAGTCTTGGTGGACATTGCTTTGTGCTCAAAACTGGAACATGCATATTCTCGTTCTCCATTTTGAAATTATCAAAGAGACATTGAGTATCGAGCGATGGATAGCTTGGTACAGATGACAAAGGCACAATATCGATCACTGGGGAGAGGAACTGAGAATGAACTGAATTTTCATTTCGGAAATCCATGGTGATATGTCGAGGTGTGTACATATTTAAATTCGCTAACGAGACTTGCCCATCATCATCGACCACGACTAGCACACAACACGTTGATGATTCATGCAAAATATCGACCCAAGATATGGCCTGAGTCTTGGTGGCAGCACTTTGCATATCAGATATGCACACAACTTTCGGAGAGGTCACGTCAGCACGAGGTTCGTTATCAAAAGAAAGAACCTCAAAAGTTCCACGATTGCTGACTAGTAGATATTGAGTTGGACTCGCTGCTCTAAGTTGTCGTAGTGAAACCAAAGATTCCATGGAAGGCTGTGGCCTGTCTTGGCGAAAAATAAATCCTGATCCGTTTATCAAGAATATGTCGAGGTCAGACACACATAATACCAATGGTCCGTGAGCACCAAAACCAAGGATAGAAATGAGAGTCGATGGATGAAGATTTTTCACGGAAAAGGCATCCTCCAGACTTAATGATGCCCCTTTGTAGAAAGTGCACTGTAGATGACATGGACCAGGAGAGGACTTTGAAACACCACCGTCTGCAAAATTGACTGCTAAAAATCCCTCAGTACGCAGAACTACAATGGCTATCCCTTCCTCGAGAGGTGATGGTCTATTGGCGACCACAAGCTGAATGATTTGGCAATTATTCTGCGGAACCGCCAAACTAGCATCAACGTTGCTTGCATTATTCCCTGAAAGCCGACTAGAAAGTCCAGCATTACTGTTGGCGCTCGTGGAAGTGGCTTCAGAGGTAGCTTGCTCAAAAACGGCTTGGGCCGTGGCGTCAGACATTCCACCGTCCCAATCCACAGGAATAGGAATATGAACAACCTTTGTCGATAATTCATGCTTACCACTGCTAACATCGATTTCAAAGAGGGATATCACACCGCTCCATGCCGAAATAGCTACTACTACGGTCGCTGAATTACAACTTTCTTGAGAAGAAGCATCAGATAATATGATACTGTGCACTTTGTCTGGAAATGGAACGCAGGCAGCATCTGGAAAAGCTGCTGGGCTGGCACTCAAGCTTCCCTCTAAATCAATTTGAAGAGCTTGTTTCTGCTGATTAAGGCTGCAAACTACCCACTTGAGGCTATGCGTGAATACTAGCAAAGCGTTGCTGCCATCCGAAAGCCCAAAAGGTATCAGAGCCTTGACATGCTGTCGGTGGTCAAACGCTTGAATTTTCAAAGTACAAGAAAGTTCATCAGCGGTCCTGCAATCTGACCATACTTCAATTGCCCCGCGCCTCGCAATTATGAGCTGTAAGGTGCGCGCAGTAAAACGGTTAATCTGAAAAAAATCATGAAATTTACCAACCTAGCAAGCTAGCAAGCAACAAAAGATACCGACCAAGCTTGCTCATAACTCACCGTCTCGAAATCATTCGGTTGGAATCGTACGGCAGCTGAAGCATCTATCGCAGCTGACTGAACTAACACCTCTGGCGTCAAGAAGCTCGACATTTCTCAATGAGAGTGCATTGTGCATTGTTTGCTCAGACTCAGACTGGCATGTTATGGACTTTGCTTGACCCTAACATAATATATTCATCATCAAGAGATCAAGAGAGAGAAAAAGATTTTTGCACCTCGTGCGTTCATGATGTCTCATGATGTCTGGTTTCTTCTGCTCCTTTCTTCGTTCTCGTCACTCGTAGCTTCCGGCGTGGGGGCACTGCACAGCTTCCTTGCTCTTATTACTTACTCTTTGTCCCTCTGAAGATATTTCAGCAAGCAACTGATAATCGTTGTAGCTGGTCGAAAATCGCTCTAGCTAGAGAGTCTGTAGTAATCCATTGCTCAGAAGATGAAAGGCACTATTTTTCATGCCTACATCATCAGCTACGTCAGTTTGGCCATAACCGTCGTAGCATTTCTCGTAAGTACCGTGGACATCCTCAGCCTGCACTTGATCAATATTTCTAAGAAAGATATTTGTAACAATTTGTTGTCAATCTCGCTTTATTAGGTGGGGTTCGTTCTGGCCATCATCACCAAATCGGCGTCGACATTAGGATATTCCCTTGGTGTGTGCTATACATATTCACCGAGCTGAATACATTTTTGAATGAGCTACATAAATTACAAGCTTGATAAACTTGAGCCGCGTACGGTCTGATTTTTGTCCGAAAATTATGTTGCTCGCGTGTTAAATGTGCATGTTCGCATGATGCGTTCAACCCGCAATTCCTTCAACGCATCAAAATCACAACTTTCCCGTTGATGCTCCGTCAGAAAACTTTGTGGACAGCATTACCAGCGGCCTTGTCCTGTGGCGCTTCTGGGTAAGCACATATTTTGAAAATAAAATTTTTGGTGTGCTCAAAACTCGAATACGCCTCGGCGTACCCTATCCTACTCTATTTATGCTTGCGAGCACTTCTTTCTGTTCACTTTTCTGAAGGGTGGTGGGAAAACCGTAGCTCCGGAGGTGTTGCATTTGCGGGAAAAGCGTGCTTCCGTGGGCATTGGCTTGGTGTTCATTGCGCTTGCCGTCACAGTAGTAGCCACTGCAGCTACGCACCTAGTGGAGGCGACAAAGCCCTCGGAGCCCTTGATGTTGATGGGTCTGAGCTTGCCTTCGGTGGTGGTCTTCGGGGCTCTCGGCGCTGCGAAGCTTTGGCTCGGCTCGGCAGAGCAATTGGACTCACCCTCCATGCGGAAGGTGCACCATGAATTTGGAAAGTATAAGAAGGATGCGATGCATTTTCGCTAGTAAAACTGGTTTTACTCTTGAACTTTTCCCCTGTATTTTCCATTCTCTGCTATTTTGGGCTTTTACAGGACGGCCTTTGCTCAGTGAGTGGAGCCGCTTTGTCCGCGGCAGTTTTCTTGTCTTCGGCGCTGCAATACTATTCGGAGAATGGAGAAGGTGTTTGGTAAGTACTTCAGTGTGTATTCTACATGTTTGACGTCGTTCTAGTAGTACATGTGCGTGTACGCACAACAAGTTCACACCTGCTTATTTTCGTTCACAGGTGGTTAGATGGTGCGGCGGCTGTAGTCATATCGGCCGTCTTGTTAGGTGTCGGTATGCGGACAGTCGTGCACAACATCGCTCAGGGCAACAAATTCTGGACACTGCCTTTCTGGACTGAAGATCCGGTTCCAGCAGGGGTCAAGTTGGAAGATGGGACAACAGATGACAACAGCACACCCACGCCGAACCAGAGCGGCAGCATTGAATTGGAGCGCCCTGTCACTTCACCTATGGCCTAGGAAAGAAAACGGGTGACTTTGAATTGCTGCGCTACTACTTCTCGAGCTATGAATCTCAGGGTGCTCGTTTTTTTTTAAGATTTAATGAATTTTGTCCATGCCTATGTTGGCCCTTCTTCGGTTTCATGAAGCCTGAGGCCTCCGTCCTATATCCCATAAGCCCACTCTCTGCATTGGGGGTTATCTGATAATCTGCCTCAATGGAAAGCCCCCCCCTTATTTCCCGCCTATTTGTATTTGATTCGTGTAATGTGCTATGTACAATGTGCAGTAATTTAGAATTCTCTTCTTTTAGCCTTACAGCCTTACAACTTACAACTTATGGATTATAACATTATAGCATTCACTTTCACTTGGGTGCGAATTACGAATTGAGATTTCAGAGCCCGTGATTTCAGACTGCATTCGCACGTCTGCACCCAAGTAGCTCCAAATTACGAACTTGCGAGATATAAAGAAAACACTAGTAAGCCCCTCCTCTTGGGTAACTTGGGTACTGGCTTATACGTTCGATTATAGGCATGAGAGAGCCCCACAGATGCAGATAGGCATGATCACTATAACGCTAGTTCAATGCTAAATTTCCCCTGCAGGGACACAAGGCTGCCTTTGATTGCGAGTTGCCATCACCAATCCGCGGTAGGGAAAAACATTTTGAAGGCGCGAGGCGCTTCCCACACCACTTCCCCGTTGAGGTTGTTCTCGTAATAGTAGCAATAATTCTCCTGGTCCCAGCGCTTGCACCACACGGAGACCAAAAGTTTGCGAAGCATTTTGCGGGCTTTGCGGGCACGCCACATGCCCTGAATCTTGGAGCAGGCCGCCTCCACCTCCTCGTCCACGCCTCCCTCCTGGCCGTCTTCCTGGCGACCCAACGACAATAGCAAATTCTTGCGCCCGGGCGCTTTGGGGGGTCGGGTGACTGCATCGAGCACTAGGCCGTGCATGAGCGCCGCTTCTACCCCCACCTTGGAGCCGATTTCGCTGTGGAAGTAAAACTCCACCACCTCGTTCACCACCAAATCCACGGCCATGTCCGCCCATTCTTCGGTCAAGATTTCGTCGCCCACCTGCTTCTCCACGGCCTTCACGGTTTGCTCCACCGTCAACTCCAGCGCGAAGTCGTTCACGGCTTCCTCGGCTTGGGCCTCCCACACGTCCGCGGTTTCGTGCACCGCCACCCACAACTCGTCGTCGAAGAATTCTTGCTCCAGCTCTTCGTACACCGTCTTCAACGACTCTTCCAGCAAGTGCGTGTACAGTTCCGCCCGGTGCTGCTCCCTCGCCACCGCGATTTCCTTGTCCTTGGCCGCCTCTTTGAGCATTTTCTCTCGGCGCTCGGCCATCAAGAACTCCGTGAGCCTTTCTTCTCTGGCGTGGTTCTGTCGGATCGTGTCGGCCTGCCAGGCCTCCGCCAAGTCCGATTTCCACCACCCCATGTTCCAAAGCTCGTGCCGCAAGCTGATCAACACCTGCCAGTGCAACTCGAGGAAAGGCCGCGGGTCCCGCTGCCCATCGCCCCAGGCATCTCCGTGTTTCCGGAACCCCCCTAGCAGCCTTCCAAAGAACCCCCGCTTCCGCAGCGCCAAGTGCTTCTTCCCCGCTTCGGTGTGCGGTCGAATGGTGTCGGCTTCCTCGAGGCACGCTCGTAACGCCCATTTCGGCACGTGGTGCTTCTCCACCTTCATGGCGGCGGTCTCCGGGTCCAGAAACTTGTCGCAAACGGCGGCGAGTTGCTCTTCGTAGCTCGGCGACCCCTGTGGCGTGACTCGCACCGCCTGTAAAGTCTCTGCGAGCTCTAAGAGGAACAAAACGCCCCCCTGCGTGCCTTTCTCCCGCTCCACGAAACGCCGCAGACGGTCCGCACCTCGCACCATGGGCTCCCCGGCGCGCGGCACGTTTTTCGCCTTGTTTTCTTGGGCTTTGGAAGTGGTCACATCGCCCTGCTGCTGGGCACTTCCGTGGTTGCCGGTCATTTTGGCAAACATGCCGCTGCCCATGAGTTTCTTGGTAGGGCTTCCCGAAGTTGTTCCGATTTTCGCGTCTGCCTTGGCTTTTCGGGCTTGTCGCTTCTCGCCGTCGTCATCGTCGTCATCATCGCTATCGTCGTCATCGTCACTATCGTCGTCGTCGTCATCTACTGGGGTTTGCCCAAAGAGCAGCACTCGGTGCAAGTGCAGCACGTCGCGTGCGTCCTCGGGGCAGCCCGGGCAGGCCTCCAGGGTCCGGGCCGCGCGCTCCCGTTTTTTAACGTACTTGTCGTACTCTTTTCGCTGTTTCTTCGCCTCTTTCGCTTCCTTGCTCGTCATCTCGCCCAGCCGCGCCAGCCAGCCCTCTTCGCTTTCTCCAGGCAACAAGCCCTTGGCCCCCTCGGGGGGGCTCCACATGGGCAAGCCGTGCTTCAAATAGTGCTCTTCGGTGGGGAAAGTGGCGCCGCACTCGGGGTTGGGGCACACCCATAGGGGCAGCGCTTCAGTGGGGAGCACCTGTATAGGTGTGGATTTATTGTGGAATGATATATAGGGAAGGGGTACGCACCGTGCGCAATGTGCGCACTCAATGCACAACGGGCAATGAAGTCCAGGTAGACTATCTTTTATTTTCCGTTCACTAGAGAAATCTCTCCGATGGTGACGCCGTATTGGCCAGAACAAAGTAAGCTTAGATAGTATCAACGCACCAAACTAACACTAACAGGTCAAATTTATTATCTTCAGCCACTTACCTTGCCAGCGATGCCAGCTTCGATGTCCGCTGCTTTCTGAGCATCGAGCGCACTGGCAGCGGCAGCAGCAAGCACATTGTGAGTAGCAATGTCGCGGGCCTTCTGCTTGGCGGCAATTATCCGCTCCTCTTTCACCTTTAGCGAAGAAGGATGAGACAAACGCGAATCAGAGAAGCACTTCAAAAAGGGCACGAGAGATCAACAAAAAGTGGCCCAAGTAGAAAAAGACGAATGCTTCGACCCTGCGCCTACTTACTGTAGCTTGTACCTGCTGTTTGGCCAAGTTCAGTTCCCGCGGGTCAATGGGCCCTTCTTCGTTACCCAGCACCTTCCGCGCGTGCTCCGCCAGCTCCCGCTTCCCCGCACCCCGTCTCAGCCATTTGGTCACCCCACTCTCGAGCGCGGCCGAGGCCGCCGTGGCGGTGTCGGTCAGTTCAGCCCGAAGTCGCAGGTCGCGCCCCACTAAGGAGGCGGCTCGCTTCTCCGTCAGCATCGCCAAAGCTTTGGCCACTTGCTCTTGTTTCCGAGCCGCGAGGGCGCGGCCCACGTCGATGCGAGCGCGCTAAAATTGGAAAAGGGAGAATGACAGCGACAGCAAAAGGGATGAGGCAAAGAGAGAACGGGTCAAGAATGCGTTCGAATGAGGTTGTGTTAACGATAGACATGACTGAACAACGGTGAATACATTCGATGAAGTATGCTAGTGTGCACAAATATGTGACAATACACACCTTGCCCCGGCTCATCCACTTCAGCTGTTCCATGAGCCATAATGCTGTCGCCGCCCGCCTCCTCCCGAGCTCCCCCCGCCACAGCCGCTGCAGGTGCACCGCCAACGAGCCGATTTGCTTCTGGTCTTTCCAGTACTGGGTCATGAGCACCCAAGTGTGGAAGCAGGGGGCGTTCAAAGCGCGCTTCATCATGCGCTTCACGTCCCCGCACCGCTTCGCGTACTTGTGCCAAGCCTCCCAGCACATGTAAATTTCCCGGTGCTTGATCCGCATCAAAATCTGGTTGGCTCGCTCGGCTTTTTCCTGTTTCACCAACTTCGTAAAGGTGACCCAGTGCTTGAGGCACTTGTCGGACCAGCCCATGGTGGCAATGAACAAGAGCCTTTTCAACCGCTTCCTTCGCGCGACACTGGCCTTGTAGCTCGCGAACGAGTCGGTTAAGATGCGCCGCCGCCCGTACTTGCAGCGGAACTTGATCAGCGGGTACCACTGCACTCGGGCCTGGTATTTGCGGACCACCGTTTGGTAGAGCCTTGCAGCGCGGTGCCTCCTGGCCATGGTGATCGCGTACCACACCCGCCACAGCCTCTGAATGCCCCGCGCCCCTTTGGCTGCCCGGTTCAAATACAGGGTGCCGGGCCGCGCCGAAGAGGCAAAGACAGCTGGGGTCATGGGCCCGTAGCGGCACGCGAGCACGTAGTACCTAGGCAAACACGCACACCATGCAGAGAACACATACGTATGCACGTGCATACACACGGCAGGGAAAGCAGGGAAACAATATGAGAGAGGTGTTAGTTGACAGAAAAATATTCACACGAAGAAAACTAATGGCCATGCAATAGACAAATGCATTACATGCATCAACAAGGTGCCTCACCACTGGTAGTCCAGTTTTCGTTCCACCGCTTCGCAATAACGGTCCGCTGAGCGCTGAATGGTTTCCTCGTACCACATGTCCTCGCACTCCTCCTGCAGAAAGGTATTAATGGGAGTTTGGGTGAACATAAACGTGCCCTAAGAAAACACTGCCATAACTCCTTTCCTTCCCACCTCTTTTCCGCGGATTACTCTGGGCCAAAACAACAACACATCTCACACGCGACGCTTTGACACACCAGATGTCACGCGAATGCCTTACCCTTTCTCGCTTGGCTTCGAAATGCCTTCGCTGTTCCACGAATCGGGCCGCCATCGCGCCCACGCCTCCGCGCTTCGTGCCTCCTCCTCCCATCGCGCCAGTCAGAGACGCGAGGGGCCCGCCAGGGCGCTGCCGCTTCCGGTGGCCGTTGCGACTTATGGTGGTGGGCATTGGGCCTTGGTCTGCTGTCGACGATGTGGTGGCCATGCCACCGATATGATGATGGTGGGTACTGTTGTTGTCCGGGCGCTCGTAGCCTAAAGTCTTGGAGGCTCGCGCGGCCAAGGCCTTCCTTTGCAGACCCACGAGCCGCTCGCATTCCTTCCTGGCTTCCTGCATGGTGCGGTGGCACACGTCTTCCACCGCTAGCTTGGCCATGGGCAGCGGCTCGGCTGCGGAGAGCCCCACCCGGTCCAACGTGAGCGCCGCTTGGGCGCCCATCAACGTCTTTTCTTCCCGCAGCACGGCTTCGAGGGACTTGAAAAATATTGGAACAAGTACTCATGGTAATGAAGAAGAAAAGAATGAAAACTGGGACTCGTATCAACAACATGATGAGGGTCAAAACCTAAAATTCATGTTTTCTCTAGGTCCCAAAATTAACACGCGTAGCACGTGCACATCCCACCACCACCTGCTCCTAAACAAAACTTGTTGAACCCCTACAAACCTGCAGTTCCGCGAGCTCATCTTTGGCCACCAGCACCCACTCCCTTGGCGCGGGCCCCCCACGGAGCCCCAGCATTTCTGGCCGCTCGGGCGCCAGTTCGGGGGGCACTTTGCTCAAGCTTCGCGCGCCGTTGATGATGCGGTACTGCCGTCGCATTTGCGCTGCTTTGCCTCGGCCTGACACGCCCACCTGTGAAGTTGTTGACCGCGTGGTGCAAATAAACAAGTACACACAGGATGCATATTCAGACAGATGCGGTGCTTCCTTCAGTTTGAGCGCTGCGTGCAAAAGAGAACTCATCAAGCGTGTGTGGAAGTACTCTAACGGAAGCAACTTTTCAATAGCAGTCTACTTGTTCTAGAACAGGTAAGCCAAAAACCCAGCTTTTCACCTGCGCTGCAGCTGCTGCTTTTGCAGCCTCCAGCTCATTGCCAGTAATCGCCCGAGGAAAAGTGTTTCGCCTCAGTTCGTCTTCGGCTTCTTGCGCCGCTTGTGCTGCTGCCACCGCGGCTTCTCTTTCAGGGTCTCGCGACCACTTCCCAGTTAATACGTCATCGAACCACACCGTAGAGGCGTCCCTAGTGACATTAAAATGGAAATAAGGGAAAAGGCAGTGAAAAATCATGAAGCAATAATTTGATACGCTTTCAAGGGGTTTCACGATATGCTTATAACCGGAGACAGATATGGACAAGGGCGGTTCTTAGACGGTGGGGAATCAGAGGGCCCAAAACAATACGAAGCGCCCAGCTAGGAAGCTAGACTCTTGCAGTGTGACTTACCATTCTTTCGCTATTTTTTCGTCCTTGAGTGTGAGCGCTAGGCCACCCAGCGGTTCTTTAGCCGATGGGAATGTCGCGGGTGAAAACGTTTTCGTGTCCGCACGAGTAGTGCGGCTCTTCTTGGGCGCCGCGCCATTGAAAGGGTATGCTGTCCGATCCATTAAAAATCACTGCTTTCAGTGACACGTTCGCTAAAGTAGGCTCTAGCCGTGTGGCATGATAGCACTAGCCTCGATGAGCCCTCTCAAAAGCCATGATGAGTGAGTGAGCGCTCTTCGCGCTCTTCGTTGATGCTCAGCAGATAACGACGAGCCACACCACTTTACAGGGAAGGATGTAAAAATCGTTCACATACCTCGACGAACATTCCGAGCCGAGGTTTGATATTCTTGGCTTCGCTTCTTGGTTTGACAGGTACGTGGTGAAAATGGTGCGTCGACCGCTTCAACTTCTGTCCTTGCTAGCCCTGTCGGCAGACGCTACGTCAGCGCTGTCGATCTCTAAGGCACCTCTTCGTCGAGTAGATAACGGGGCACTTACGACCGATGCTCCCATTTCGGGTTCAGACCTCTGGAAGCAAAACGGGGCTGTAGTCTTCGTGGTTCGGCGCCCAGGCTGAGTGCTGTGCCGAGAGGAGGCGCTTGACGTGACGGGACGCTACGAAGCAGTCCTAGCACGCACGCCTGAACTCGGCAAAGTTCCTCTAGTGGCGGTGGTTAAGGAAGTGGCACCGACGAAAAAGGCTCCAACGGATGAAGTTCTTGGAGTCTCTGTATTTCAACGCGATTACTTCAGCAACAGGTAGAAGCTAGCATGTACTTATTTCCTACTTAAAGCCTCCATTGTAACGATTCTCCTTGCATCTTTGCGACTAGGCCGCTCTACCTCGACGAGCAGAAGGATTTTTACCAGTACTTAGGGAACCGCAAGCTTATCAACCCTTGGGTGCTCTTAAAACCTTGGAAAATTTTCGGAGCTGTACGGTGGGCAAAAGACATTGGTGCCCGGCTCAAGAACAAAAATGTCGAGGGAAACTATGCAGGCGAGGGTCTTCTTCAGGGCGGCGTCCTAATCATGGCTCCCGGCGAGTCTGAAAACTGCTTGTTCCAGTACCAAGAAAAGACAGGTCAGTCATTCACTCTCCATGACTTCTGAGTTTCCGTTTATCAATCCTGCTTCTCTGACTGACCCTCAATTGACTGCATCGGTGTGCTTGTAGGTAGTCCAGTGCCCTTGGAAGACTTCGAACGTGGCTTAGAGAAGCTTGCAAAGATTAGCAAGTAGGAAGATAATGCCGCAAAGAGCGCTTGGAATTGAGCTGAGAACACCTGACGTTTCCAGTCAGGCACCAATCGTTCATATGACGGACCCTTTTAAGGACTTGTAAGACGTTTCCAGTGCATAGCACGGGTAAACGAGGCGCCATGTCACTTGAGGGGTCTTGAAAATTGAAGGGTGCCTATTTTTTTATCTTTGGGCAGAGTTCGCGTATTAATTCCGTAGAGCCAGGAACAGACTTCCATTTCATTTTGTAGTTTTTTACTGTTGTACCTTGTACGTTGTACTTAGAAGCCGAACTGCAGGGAATCACACAGAGAAGAAAAAAAAAATGCTCAGTGATGGGGCATAATACTATGATTATACCCATATCAGTGCATGAGTGCATGTGCTATTGCGCTATTGTCTGTTGTCGCTGACTACTTGCCGGCACACGGCTTGCTCCCTGGCTTTATTCTATTCCATGGGTTTGTGGGCTCTGTTGGCTGCTGTATGTCCGATCGGAAGCTATGAATAATTGCCAAGAAAAAGATGTTCAATTACGTCAGGATGAATGCGAAGGCAGCTCAAAGGCAGCTGGCTATATAAATATAAATATATATATATAAGGTTCGAGGTTCCTCTGGCGGTTGGTGCTGCGCCTACTCATCCACGAAACGCAAAGCGCGAAGAAATAACGCCAGGTCTGCGCACTGCGGCTCTGGAACTTGTTCGTCTTCGCCTTATTTGATACCCCAAAACGACGAAAGCTTCTGTTGAGTTTCTATCCATGGAGCTCACACTTCAAATTCCCTTGGGTGCCTCCAAGAGCGCAGCGCCCACTGTGCAAAATCAGGCGGAATTGGTGGACGCCAAGTTGAGTGCCATCGGGTCGCGCACTTTGGCGATGTCTCCGGGCCCGTGCTTATCGAAAGAGCCCGTGTCGGACCACATCCACGCGTCTTCGCTCTTGGAGTAAGCGTAAGTGCCACTGTGGCTGAACACCCGCTCTTTGGCGGACGTTTCTTTGGCCAGCCGGTTGTGGTGCGGGATCGCCGCTTTGGACTCGAGCATGGCCACGTAGACCTCCGTGAGGCCCGTCGACTTCAAAGTGCGCACTTGCGCCACGAACTCCTTGTGCCGCGCTTCGGGAGACTGGTAGAAGCCCGCCCGCGTGCCGTTGGCCGTTAAACTTCGCATCCCGCGCGCCGA
>Ga0307982_1001438_pt1 | contig 19415 bp, 20 predicted proteins | sample OrgLakmetagen989_FD_201847 | JGI IMG/M metagenome (GOLD analysis project Ga0307982, IMG submission 201847) | Saline water microbial communities from Organic Lake, Antarctica - #989 | ecosystem: Environmental > Aquatic > Non-marine Saline and Alkaline > Saline | place: Antarctica: Organic Lake... | reverse complement strand
ATGGCAAAAGTAAAAGCGAGAAAAACGCATTTCTTCTCAATCTCACACGCTCCCTCCACATTTTCTGCCCAAAGTGTCTCACCTCGTGCGCCCTCGCCCTCGCTGCTAAATCGGCGGCTTGCGCGGCTTGCCTGGCATGGTCCTGAGCAGCTTTGTACTTCACGCACGGCAGAGGCATGAGGGAGGTGGCGGACATGACGCTGGAATTGAACGGCGCCGGTGAGCCCAAATCCTGAAGAGGCACCTGTGACGCAAAAAAAAAGAACCAGGAGAGCTCAATGCATTGAAGTAACGTTGCATTAGTGAAGGAAGTTAGGAAGATGGGTTGAGAATACCTACACCAAAAATTCTAATGATCTCAATATTTTCATCCTCTCTTCTCACCCCAAAGTCGGCAAGGACTTGCAAGACCCCCAAATGGCCCATCGCGAGCGCCCACACCGCCGCCGACCACCCGTTCTTGTCCCGGGTGTTGGCCTTGGCTTTCGACTCCAACAAAAACTTGGCCACCTGGAATGAGAAAAACAAGAACGAGGGAATAAAGCAAGCAAAGCCAAGATGTTACTATCAATGGATTGACAGCAATCACCACATGCACCATAGGAAACTGTATCATTCATACTTGTATTGATGGTGGTGTCTCGCTGTTCGTGTCTTTTTCAAACGTACTACCTTCGGGTAGCCGCCGCGGCAGGCGAGGTTGAGCGCGGTGCAGCCGTGCGCGTCTTGGCCGTTCACTCGGGCATTGTTCTCCTTCACCAGCCACCGAATGGTGTGCAGCTGCCCGCACAAGCTGGCCGCCATCACCGCGGTGCGCTCGTGCGCTTCCGGGTTGCGCCAATTGATCTGTTGAGAATAAAAACAACAACAGCAACAGCAACAATAAACCACAAGATACAACAAACGTGCAAACCGTAATTCAAAGATAGGGGTAGATAGTATAGATGGAAGCGAAAAGGAGCCATACCAGATTTAAGGGCGAAGTTTGACAATCGTTCACACACAATCTAGCATGAAATGCATGGCAAAAAACACACACAAGGCAGCAGCACTCGTAGCAGTATAAATCGTACGAACGCACCGCGAGCAAGTCTTGCCGGTCTTCTTTGGTCCAAATTTCTTGCACCATGGAAATGTTTCCGTCCGCGGCGCGCTCCCACCACCGCTTGTTGACGGCGTTCGCCGCCCTCGCGAGCAAGACCGCGGACGGCTCAGGGGGCACGAACACGCCTTGGTCCAGCACCTGAGATAGGCAATAAAAAGGAGGGAAATAGGGAAGAGTGGTGGCGGCGGTGGTTTGAGAAGGTGCATTGCATGAGTCGAAGAGACGATAAAAGTACTACACCACAACAAGGCGTCGACAAGGAGTGTAACAAGCATGTGGCGATAGAAACCACAAAGTGCATTAGATTAACCAGTGTTCCACCCAAGCACACCACAACAATCACTCACCTCGTCTTCTTCTTCGATTTCAATGATTACGCCCGGGTCATTGGCAGCCGCTTCCAGTAACGCTTGCGCCTCTTGTGCTTCCCTCGCTTCTCGCGCCTCCGGATCTTCCTCGTCGTCTTCGTCCGAGAACACGCTGTCTTCGATGGTGCTGGGAAAGTTGTTGGCGGTGCCGGTGCCTTCCGGGCTGGTTGCGCTCGTCACGTCCTCGCGGTTGTCGTCATTGTCGTTGTCGTTGTTTTTGCCTTCTCCTCTCGTGCTGTTCGCGCCCGTCGCTGTCTCGTCGCCGATTTCCAGCGATTCGTCGCTGACGCTCGACGACAGCAACGAGTTATCTTTTGCGCCCCCCGGCCTGGGCAAGAAACTGGCGTCTGGTTTCCGGCTTCCATCTTTGCTGGCGGTGCCCGTCCGTGACGACGAGTCTTTCCCGTCTTTGTTCTTTTTTGGGTTCGGCATCTTCACGCCAATGTCTTGGAGCGAACGGTTGTCTCCTGTTCGTGATGACACACCGACAGGAATTGGTCTGCTCTTGGGCTGCTTTGCTGCTTCTTTCTCTGCCATCAGTTTCTCCTTCTCTTCCCCAACCTGAATTCGAGAATAAACACACGGACACAGAATCCCATCGAATGGTCAACGCAAATGACATTCAATGCATCGAGCTAGAGAGAGGTGTTTACGGAACATTTCCAATCCTCTATGTATTCCCAGAGAAAGATATGATTGTGGGATTCACCGCCAAGAGAATAGCCATGTCGCGAGCTTCTTCGTCCACCTCCTCTTCAGCTTTTGCGCTCTCACCACCACCTGCTACACTGCCCTCGTTCGCTGTACTGGCCCCACCACTGGCACTACCGTCTTCCTCGTCTTCGTCGCTATCGTCTTCGTCGTCGTCATCCCTATCATTAGCACCACATTCCAGCAGCAATTCCCCACTCCCTCCCACTACTAGCTTGAATTGCGACAGCTCCGTTTGCTCACGAACTTTTCGCCCAAACGTCTTGAGCGTGTCTGTGAGACGAACCTTCACCACACAAGTGGCTTTCGTGTAGGGGCGCCGTCCTGCAAAACCCTTGACACGCCGAAACCACGGCACCGTCATTTCGAATTCGGGTTCTGGAGGAATGGAGTCTTCGTCGCTGCTGCTTTCAGCGTCTTCCTCGATATCCGCCATTTTACTGCAGTAGATTTCAGGTGTTACAACCTCTGCTAGCTAGGATTATTTTTTTCGAACGTCTAGAACAAGCGTAATATGACGCTATAATCAATGAATCAACAATGCCAAAGTACTAGACTTGTTCGACCAAAGCCAAGAAGACCTGCACGTAGCAATGCAGCTGAGTAAGAGCTAGCTAGCTAGGTAAATGCCAAGTACTATACATAACAGCTAAACAGCTAAACCGTCCGTCCGGTCCAGCCGTCCAGTTGTCCAGATTGGTCAGTTTCAGCCGAGGAGGGAGGATTGATGCCTAGGTTCGGTTTCCCGCGGGAAATTCCGCGGAATTCCCGCGGAAATGGAAATTTTTACAAGTCAGACGTGATTTCCGCAACGGGAATTTAGCAGTGCCTTTATGACTACGGCACGGAAATCCCGCGGAAACCCGCGGAAATCCCGCGGAAATACCACGTGAAGTGAAATTTTTAGCCACCGCGCGGGAATTCCGCGGAAACGGGAATCTCAACCCTGATTGATGCATTGATGTCTTGATGTCGCATGTCCGTTGGAGTTGGAGTGCTGGAGAGGACATAAGAAGCTAGAGTTAGAAGTGAACTTTTAGCTTTCAGACGTATTATGTATTATGGTGCTGCGTTTTAAAAAAGAACCGGCCGATAAGGACATAGAAGTGAAGTTACAACCCAATATTAAGGCCGAAGCCCGAGAAGGCGAAAGCCGCCCCGTTGACCCGTCGTCTTAATTTTCTCAGAGCGCCAGAGCGGGAAATAAAATACATGAGACATGAGATATGGGGTTCAGATCTTCCGGGAACTAACAATCAAGCGCCAGTTCGGGCTTGTTGATATGTATATACAGGCAAAACATTCGTTCGCCGAGCCGAAATCGGCGTTCTGCGAATGTTTCGAGGTTTTTGTTGGCTTCGTGATCTCTTTCTTTGACAGGCATCCACCGGAGGAGGCGACAGCTGCCAGCTTGGAACAAAATTGCTGCATTCAGCTCAAAGTCCACTTGCCGACAACACGCAAGTGCTTTCTTCTTCATCTTCTTCTTCGTGGTGGTGTTCGTGTTCAAACCCACGCGCGTGCAGGCCCTTTCCATCTCAGTCGGCCCAGCGGGACATGGTCTTTCGGGCCACGCGCTCCTTCTCGGGCAGCGGCTCGAGTTGCAGCTGGAGCTCGTTCGCGTCCCAGGGGTCCACGCGGTCCGCGAAGAGCGCGCGCACGTTGAGGAGCCGCAAGTCTTCCAAGCTTTCCACTTGCAAGTCCGCCACGGACAAATCGCTAGGGCGGTACGCGCTGAGGAAAGACAAGAAAGAAATCGAGGAGGGTAAAAAAAAAGGATCAGAAACGAAAGAAAAGAAATTCACAGCCTTTCTAGAGAAAAGTAGCCGGTGGAACATCAAATGACCCAATGTTGTTCCTGTTATTGTTGTGGTGGTTCACCTGCTCTGCCGCACGGCCACTCCGCGCATGTCGGCCTCGTGGGCCGCCATCATCGCTGCCGGGCCGCAGTCGAACACCGCGCACTTGCAGGGGGGGCGCTCCAATGCTAAACTAGCGCCCAGGTACAACTGAGGAATGCGCCCGCGGCCCGACTCCGCGCACACCAGGGCCACGGGCTGGCCGTTGCCGAAACCTCTGGAGGTCACGATGCTGCTGCTGCCCGCAGACGACGACGGCGAGGACGCAAAGGCGCCGAAGCCAATGCCATCGTCGTCGTCGGCTTGTGCGGGGGCTGGCGGCTCCGGTGGGGGCGCCACCTCGAAGTAGTCGTCCCAGAGCCCCGCGGCTTGCAGGGCCGCGCGCACCGTGGCCAGGGGGTACGACGACACCACGGCGCAGGGCACCGCAGCGCTCCGCAGCACGTCCACCCATTGCGTGAAGCCCGGCACCGCTTGGGTGTGGCGCAGCGCGCGGGCCACGTTGGCAGCGACCTGCTCGTCGGTGGTGGTGTCCGCCGACCAACGGTTTTTGGTTTTCGGCCTTTCCAAAGTAGAAGTGGCGACGCCGGTGGCGGCTGCCGACCGTCGAGGCGGCCGCGTGATGATGTGCTCGCTGCCGCCACTCTCGGTTCTTCTTCCTGTGCCTCTGCTCCCAGAAGGGAAGTCAGCGGCAATTTCCCACCTTGACCCTCCGCTCACAGGGCTTGGCGCAGCCACCACGGCTCCTAATGGCGCCGCGATGCCATCGTCGTCGTCGCCAATATGAGCCAGCTTTGAGAAGACCCGCTGCTGCACTTGCGCGTGCACCAAGCTGTACTTTTCCACGGCGGCGGCGGCGGCCGCGCTCCCGTCCCGGACTGGGTTCACCCAATCGAAGCACTTCCGGATGGCTTCGTCCGGCGGCAGCCCGTTGCTTTCTTTCAGCGCATTGTCGTCGGGCGCCGGCAGCGCTGATGCTGCCTCGGCTGCTGCTGCTGCTGCTGCCGCTGGAGAAGGCGCAAACTCCGCGGCGACGGCGCCCCAGAGGGCACGCTTCAAGGGCAATAAGTCGAGCACCACACCGTCCAGTTGAAAAATGGCGCCGTAGCTGAAAGGGGTGCGAGGCATAAGAAAGCGTCGGGATAAAGCAAGACAAGAAATGAATCTGCATCGAAGCGCGGGTGCTGCGCCATGATCTTCGAAAATAAAAGAGGTGTGAACACCTCCTTACAGAAATGGCGCTACGAATACCCCAGCATTTCGACCACACCGCATATGTTATGAACTCGACCCATTCGTCTAATATGCAATACCCTGATTTTCCCCCTAACCTTGCATCCGGGTTCATGACGTTCCGGTTCCGCTGAATGCTGTCCGGGGCGAAGAGGTCCGTTAAAGTATCCACCCGGAGGTCGCGGGCCGTGTCGCTTTGAAGGTCCGCAATGCGCTTCCGTTTCCATGTGTCCTGAACCGCAATGTACTCACGTTAGGGGCGCACTCAATGAAAAGAATTCGAGTACTACACGTGTCAGCCCGCCGAATATAAGTCAGAGGTTTACCGGTTGTCACGCAAATGAATCAGTGAGATTAAATAGGCCTGGTTTTGCGTGCACTATAATACATTCAAGTTTCACGGCTATGCATTTATTCCTCAAGACACTGCAAAGAAGTGCCATCAGTTTCTATCTAAAAGAATGCTTCGCGCATCTAAACTTGTGCAGCTCAGAAGAATGCAGTAGGCCCTCACTGATATGAGGGTAGAAAGAACTCACCTCGTAATCCGGTTCAGCACGAAAGGCATTAGGCCCACGTGTTGCCAAAGCTGATAGTGGCTGAGGCGTTCGGCGGCGTACCATGCCTTTTAGTGATGAGCAGCGGGGCGGTGCTGAAAAAGCCTCTACAGAGCCTCTGGAGTTGAGGGAGGTAAAGCCGCCTGCCGCTGAAACCACGTAAAACAAGGGAATAAGCTTTGAACTAATTGCGATAAGAGCAAGCGCATCCATCTCTTGCAATTTGGCTTACCAGCAACGACTAACAAGGTCAGAACGTGCCGTGCTCCTGTGGGCATCATGGCGTGCATTGAGTTGAGGACGGAGCCGGATATAGAATTTTAACCGAATCACGTTCACGTTCACCTGAATATTTGTGTGCCACGAGCTTATTTTCAAGAACCATATTAGGGGAAAGTTTGCAGGAAAGTTCTGCAATGGATGGCGCGTCGACGTGTTGAGTGAGGAATTGGCGTGTCGTCGATTGACCTTGTTGATGTGCGATTTTTGTACACAGCTTCCTACAATCGTGCTTCATATGATGCACCATTGCAGTAGCACAGAATTGAATACATTATCAAACATTGAACTGAATACTAAGGCTTCTCAATGTACGTTCCTTGCATCTGTGTCTGTGCGTGCTGCTTGCTTGTATGAAGAATGTTTGAACTCCTTTTCGGGTTCAGTTGACTGTTCATAATTCCCACGATGAAATATCGAACAATCTAAAGTATGATACTTCGGATCTTGTGCTATGCTTTTAGTTCAGATAATGCCATTTTGTCAAGCGAACCAAAATCAGAGATGCTTCGGCTTGACCTGGATGCTGGTACTTACTCTTTGGAACCCGCTTTTGACCTTGGGATACTCGATAAAGCCATCGAAATATTCTGGACTCCGATTATTCGAGCACAAAGTTCAAAGCAAAGTATCTAGGCGGGTAAATTCTGATAACTGTGCTTGTTGCCCGGATAGCCTTGAGGCGCAAATTCCGATGACTTGTTTTGGAAGCGAAGAGAGCACGCGAGGCTTCAAATTGTTCGACAATTTTGGGCTTGAAGGCATCGTAAGACATGAGAAACACAATGAAGCCAAAATAAGGTGTCTCTACAAGCGAGCCGGGAAACATATCAGAGTTGCAATGCTTCGAGTAAAAAGCGAATTTCGGAAATCTGCTGAAGCTCGCAGCTGGCTTGCTTCAACCTTAAGCGACTTCACAACGCTTCTTGGTTTCGGCCTTTTCGCATCCGCGTTACCCTTTTCAATTGACACGAAAGCTTCTGACGAGATGCGCGTTGCAATTTTCGGTGCACTCAGCAATGCGACCTCTGAAGTTCTCGAGCAGCGAGGAAAATCATTTACAGCCTCTGAAGCAAAACCAGAAAGGATAGCCAACTTTGTGGTGCGTAACGCGCTGGTGCCTGCAGCATTGCATCATGCTGTCACAATGGCAACCGACATGATTTTGAAAGATGCAGAAGGCGCTGAGAAAAATGCGGCCATGGAGTTAAAAAGTATTTATTGCAAAGTGGTACCTCATATTCATCATTTCTTCCCATTTCTTCATACCTGATTCTCTTGAGAAAATTGACGACCTACAGCCGTTGTTGAAATACATACAACATAAAAATATCGCCCTTACAGTAGGTATATATTTTGCCCTCAAATAGATTCTTACATTGATTCGAGCACAAATATCATCGTGCGACTGATGAAGGAGCCAGATAAGCATGAGTTAAGAAAATAGCATATCTTAGTCACAGGCACCTGTCTTTACTCTTATGCGCAGAAGCCGAAAATCGGTGTACGTTCAATGAGAGAATGAAAGCGAACAACCTTCCATGAAAAGTAAATCTACTTTCAAATAGACCACAATGTAGCGTCGATTCTTGTGCCTCTTTCATTGCATGTTTCATTAGTGTGAATTATGTTTGTGACGGTTACATAAATGATTTGTTAGGTTTAGACGAGTGCTTTGACTCGTGATGTGAGTAACCATGACGACGCGAGCACTTTCCACCATGGCATCCCAATCAAAGATGCACTGGATCAAAATTACAACACTTAAATATGGTCACACATTATGCCTACAACTAAAAGACTTTACAAGTCCTTAAATCGGAAATGATTGCATACTATCCGAAGCGCTCGCTGTCGAAAACGGTGTTAAATACTCCATCGTCGGCGCTGGTTCCTGCCTCGGTTTGGACACTTCGGGGTAGAGATCGAGGCATTTTTCTCAATTCCGATTGTTCTTGTTCGATTTCTTCGAACTCGAACTCGAACTAATACAAACCCAAATGACACAGAAGCCAATGCTGCGGGCAGAAGTGGGAATGCGCGTGCGTTGCGCAAACAAAGCAAGTGCGGAGTGAATCATGAGGGGGAGGGGCATTGGCCAAATTTCTCGCAAAATTTGCAAAAAGCGTGGCATTTGTGGGTAGCGCGCACTCCGCATTCGATTTCTTTCCATGGTCTGACCCGGATTTATCATGGCACTCGCTTTAAGCCTATCTCCGCTGCCCGGAACTAACAGTTCTCTTCGTTTGGGCACTACGTAGAATCAGATCCCTGTTAATATTCATTTGCAATACCCGTAAAGTCCGCTACTTTGGGGCCTACCTCAAAAGAAGCACCGGCGTCGTGCATTAGTCGTAGAAGTACGGTACCTTTAATCTTTATCTTTCGTTTCGCTCGCCTACCAAGATATCTATGAGAGACCAGGAATCAAACAGGCCTTGAGCGGACGATTTTAAACGCGCGAAACATGCCAATGCGGGTTTTCCGTCGATCAAGGATATTACGTCCTGCCCTACTGCAGTCATTTTTTAATTTATCGTAGTAATCACTGATACACGTAGAAACATGAAGTTCAGAGGATTTAGAATTATATTACCGGGGATGCTGTAACGTAGGCCGAATTTTACGGCCAACATTATACATGGAATTTACGTTGAATTTCACGAACACTGCCAGCAAACGGATCTCCGCTTCAAAATCTACGTCTAAAGCGCCCACCGCAAACTTTAGTTTGAGTATGGCATAAGATAACACGAATTGCGCAACAGCTCTCAGCGCAGAAATCAGAATCAATTTTTAAAGGGTGGTTCTCAGAATTTTGGTGCATTCACCCTGTAGGGCGCAAGGTCCGGTACGTAGGTCAGTATCAATCAAATTTTTGAAAGAACAAAAATTCTGATCACTCACTTCACACAAGCCGCGAAAACCATTGAGATCCATGACCCTACAAATGCACGGCAGTAGTCTCTATTGTGGAAGCATCTAAGAAGTCGGCGTTCGTGCACACTGCTGTCATCGAAGTTCATTATATTCACTATAGAGGATACGCATGCTTCCTGTCATCTGATTTTTTTTGGTCAAATTGTTGCTAATTAGAATATACCTTGTTGTCGACAAGGCAGAGTTCAGTAAAATGGTCGAATTGAAGCTCCAAATTATTCGGGAAACTTGTCATCAAACTCTAGGGCTAAAAATCACTGCACTAGAAGTTAAGAATGAACTTGCAGTTCTCATCAAAGCGGTGGTTCCAAACAGTTGCTCCGCACTCGGGGGTCTCAGGGTAAGATATTTCCACAACCCTACACTACTACTATTGCCTTCGTTTCTCCTGCTTTGGACTCCAAATTCTTGCCACCACCCGAATACGAAATTTACTGTGTATATCATTTTCACAGCCGATTAAGGTTGAGTTCGTGTTCATTGTTGTTCCTTCTCTTTATATCATTCATGTGGCATCGACGACTTCATTTAGGCCGGGGATGTTCTGCTGTCGGCAAATGAGCACATACTATTTCCAAACCCTGGACTTGATTCTGCCATGGCAATATTAAAAAATTTACCGGCTAGTGTCAGTGTTATTGTGGAGCGGGTATCTTTATGTGAAGATGCACCAAGTGCCGCGGTTGTGGCGACTTGCAGCAGCAACAGTAGCAGTAGCAGTAGCGTTTCCGCCAAAACTTTTTCAAGTCGAATGTGTGAATGTATCGCTCGAACAGCTGCTATAAATTCAATAAAATTATCTAGCGAGCAATCACACAACTCATTCAATGGTGGTAGCAACGTCAATTCGGACGATGAAAGCTACAAGAAAGCACTGCATGGTGCGGTGGTTAAGCATTATAATGAGGGAAGCTGGTGTCTATCTTGCTTAAATGATAAGCATGAAGCCAAGGAAGCACTGGCGTCGTATGATGCGATCGCGATAACAAAGGACTTACACGATAGCATAGCACATGTATCACTCCATGGAAGAGACGATGTTAGCATGCAGCCAGACGCACGGCACCCGGATGAGCCGTCCCACGCATCTATAATGCAGGTCAATCAGCCCTGGTGCCACAAAAGTAGAGGAACTGACTACGTTGAAGCCCTTGGTGGTAGCGGTGGCAACCTCAGTTTTGCCACTCGTATCGATATTTGCGGCAATAGCTATGACAGTGCTGAGAATAGCGGCATTGGCGGTAATAGTGATGGCATAAGCGATGAAAGAGGTGGCAACGTAGACTGCAATGGTACCAATGCCAAAAGCAGCGACAGTGGCAATGATGAGCAGTCGCCACCTCTTTGGGCAACTATTGGTACAGCCACGGCCACAGACACAGAGGTGTCAGGACATTCAGCGCTTGTTTTGAATTCCTTGCGAGTTCCCTAGATTTCTCCCAAATCTCCGCTGACCTGCGCTCAATACTTCGTCACTCATAATTCAACTGTTATTAAGTCTCTCCCTCTCGATGATTCGATCCTTCGCATACTCAATACTTTTCATAAAATTCACAGGTTTTGCTTTATGCACTACTTGTGCTCTTGGAGCTGAAAGGGTGCCCTGAAAAAATAGATGCATTTATAAGTGAGGTATTGAAGTTATGCTTATTCAGACGTTTCGAGAACTTTGATAATTCATGTGCCAGTGAAGATTTTGTACTTGCACTTTCGTTATAGCTACCATGAACGCGCCTTGGTCAACCTCTTCATACTTCTTCCATTACTGATAGTGCGTCTTGCCCATCTTCAGCGTGTATCTTGCGCTTTTTTTTTAAATCTTCAGGTTGACCATTGTATGGAAGCACATCGGCGAAAAGGCCAAAGTGCGCAAAGGCAACATTCCAGACGACATGTCACTTGGTGGTCTGGAAGCAGCTACACAAGTAGTGCGGTCCTGGCTACTAATGCAACCCTCTCGTCCAAGGTTTGCACTTTCTTTCACTCCCAGTGTTCGCTGAAGGCATTTTTATGGTATCTTAGATCATAATCCTTGTACAAAATCTCTTGTGTATTATCTCCAATCCCTGGCCAACAAGTATCCAAGTGCCATGTACCAATTTGATTGTTGCTTCTCGTCATATTTGTATTATCCTTCATAAGGTGACTTCTATTCTCGATCGAGCCTTGCGCCCTGCGCAACCTTCAAGCTCGGCTGGGTCTCTTCATACTTCCAGCAACAAAAGCACCAGCAACAGCAGTGATTTCATTGGTGCCAGCTCTGATAATAGTAATAAGAATAGCTACCTCAATAGCTTCTCAGGTACTTCAATCAAAACAAGGAATCCACTTGCTGGACTCGCGGCAACAGCAGCTGGAGCAGCAGCAGGGAAAAGACATGAAACAGCAGTAGCTGCATTGCCAGCAAGAGCAAACTCAGGAGCATCAGCACCAGCAGCAGTGCAAGAATCAGATTGGCATACGTATGTAGCTCAACTCACAGCTACTGCATACGCCATTCAAGCATTCCCAGGCCGAGGTGGAGGCTTGAGCTGTGTTGCACCTAAAGGCGATGCAGCTCAAGCAAACACCGAGGTCGGCACCGCTGTTGAGATTGCAAAGCAAAAGTTTGATTGGCATGACCTCAACAAGTACTTAAGATGGTATGCTGCTGGGCGTTACCTCACCGGTGGAGTAGCCAACCGAAGTGGCCCTCCTTGGGCACGCCAAATGCCTCAGATATCTTCAACTTCCGTCTGCTCTCAACGCAGCAGCCGTGGTAGTAGGAATGAAGAAGGAAGTGGGCTTCTTCAGGAATCGAATGCACATCCTGACAGGGGGCAACCGTTGCGACTTCGCGCCCATGCATGCGCTGGTCGAGTGGCAACTTTATTGTGGGAACATAGCGACAGCTTGTGGCGACTCCTGAGTCGAGGCGACCACTTTCAAGGTTATTCGTACTCTAGCTTGGCATCTATCCCACTGATGATATTCTCAAGTTTTGCTTTTTCGCACTTTCTTCCTTGTGCTTATATAATCGATATATTTCTACAGTACTGCCTCTATGGGAGCACTACGACACCGTTGCCTACGACACCTGCGCCAGCCTTGCTCCAATTTTAAAAGTACCTGTGAAGCACTTGGTTGCTGTCAACTCCTGGAGGTACATAGTTGTAGACATGGGATATATGCTCCCATCATTACCAAATCTCCTCTGCAGTACAGTAGGAGACTCGAAGCAGCGTAAAAGAATGTGCACGACGTGTGGATCGATTGATAGACATCAATACTTTTTCTTTTACTTCTTTCTTTTTGTACCTGAACATCTTTGTTACAGGTATCCTGGTCTGAAGAGCACTTCACGCTTTCGACCATGTAGTCGAATCGACTACCAACCTGCCCAAGATACCTTAAGCCTGTGTTTCCTTAGCAGCTACGCGTATACATTAGCTCAACAGGTAAAGTACCACGTATGCTTTCCATAAAATATCACTGCAGCTCATCCCTAGATTTCACGTGTATTTATTGAACCATAATTCTATGGCAGCCATTTGTACACTTTGATCTTCTCTCCTATCAACTGTTGTGGTGATTGCTAGGTTTCAGCCTGTATGCCGCGCGCTGCTGCTTATTTTGGCATAAACGATGCTTCTAATGATTCAGCAGCTGTTCGAGGTATAAAGAGAAGAGAAGCATGTGCTGCGACTAATAATAGCGCAAGCATATATGACGCATGCGGGTGGATCGGTAGGCAAGATGGGTTGTCGCATGATGACGTAGCAGTACGCCGAGATAAGGTCTGCTGGTCAATCACAATTCATCTCTCCCTGCTCGACTTTTAGTGCTTTCATCAATCTGCAGCTCATTGAATTCTTTATGTTGCTTATCTATCACGACCTCTACAATTTGTGTGTGCAATTCTTCTTCGTCTCGACCAGGCAAGCCGTAGCGTTCTCGATGCTGCCAAGAATGCGGTGAACAGTATCGTAAATGGCGGCGGCGGCTTGACAAGATCAGAATTTCTGGCAGCGCGGCGGGGTGGGCGGAAATGGCACGTTTGGGAATTAGAGGCCTTACAGAGTGCCGTGCAGGCTTTCCGGTACGAGGGCGAGGAACTTCGAAGCGTATATATACGAAAGGATACATGCATGCCAAGTGTTCTTTTTGTCTTGATTTTCCAAGAGGCGAGCTCATCCATTTCTGTGTGTATGTACATGTGTGGACTTCTGTGAACAAGGTTTCATCAGGGCAATGCCGATCAGGTGGCTGCTCTAGTAGGACTCAAGGACGAAGGCATTCCACCAATTTACTCTGCGGATGGCCAACGCACCGGTACTGAGCAGCAGCCATCCATGGCTTTGGCAAGCGGCAGCACGAGCAATCTAACTACTGATGAGTGTGCCTTGCGAATCAAGCATCCACCATTGAAATTTCAAGGAAAACCTGTGAAAACTTTGGGACTCGGGAATCGGTCACGCAACCAATACACTTACCCAAATAACACCGCATCTTTGGTGGCAGAGAAGTCTCTAGATCGCGGTCGTGCGAGTGTTTTGCCGGATTTAGCAAATCCATCCCAAGGTCCTCGGCACCGCCTTCTCATTGGAGCCACATTGCCTGGAACAGTTCCGTCTCTCCATGAAAGTCCATCCACCCTAGCGGCAGCAACAATAAAATCAGCACCTTTGTCGACATCATCGGGTGTATCCTCGTTAGTGTCATCATGTGCAAGCGCAGAATATACCCATAGCGACACCGGTACTTCGAAAGATGCTCCGTCGGCGGGCTCATTGCTACCGTGGAGCAATGTTTTTGTTGGCGAAGTATGCAGCGAATCAAGCATGCCAGAGAATCGTTATAGTGCATCACCGATGGACCATATCGAGACACAACCCGTTTGTACTTCAAAATCATCGATAGCTATGTCACGAGGAGGATCACAAGTGGAATTACCTGATACCACAAATCATTCGCGGCCACTTATGTCCTCGGCCGTGGATTTCAATGCGAGTGGCACTTGTAAAGTGTGGCGCTTGACCCCTGTCGCGGTTCGAATCTATTTCACTACTATAAATTTTTATCCATGATCATTTCTTGAAACAAAGAATCTATGTGGTTATGAATTAAAATGTTGTTCAAGCTTTCACAAAAATGTATTCCTTCATATTGTGGCACCACATCAATTCGTGGTGGATGATCCTCGGTTCTTTGCTGATTGGTCGCGTAGGTCTGGCCAAGTTCTCAGTATATGCCTTCAACTTCAGCGTTTCAGCTTGCTCCTGGTGCCATTTTCAACTACAATGCCAAACGCACTGAGGTTTTCACTAATACTGATATGCATGGTTTTTACTTTCAATTATCAATTTTGTTTCATTCTTATTTTCTATATTCACCCAAACGATTTTAAAAACACTAATTCATGGTTTCCAGGAAATTTTGATAGCGAGGAAGCGTCGGCTAGTCAGTTTCTATCGCTTGAGCCTTGGTGCTCGCGGTATAGGTGCCTCTTGGGCAACCTGTACAAATGAAGCTTGGGTGCATGACGTACCTCCTTTGGGAGGCAGCAGGACCCCATCGCCAACTTCTTCTTCACCTTCTTCCACTTCCGCGAAGGGCCCATTGTCCGCTTACTTAGCAGATAAAGTAGCGCTTCACACCTTGTCGGAGGTAAAATTAGCTAGTAAGATAATGTTTATAACATACATGGTGAGTCATTCCGTAAATATTGACAAGTAGAGGATCATACTATGATTTACGAGCCTGAAATGTGCACACGCTTTAATTGTTTATGTTGCCATGTCATTTCCATTCTTTCCTCGTGCTCTTCTTCCGGTCCGTGATGGAAACATCCATTAGGACGTGAACGCAGCTGTTATTGACAGCACTGAGTGGGGAGATTTGGCCATGGCTGCGGGATTGAGCCTTGATTTTACCGGCGACGAGTGCCAGGACGCCTGGGAACAACTTTGGCACGATCGCAGTGCACCGGGCTATGAGGTGAGGGCTGTGATTGACGTTTGTGTCCCTTTTCTATTGCTATATGCCTTGTTATGTTCATTCATGTAATTGCCTGCAACATTTTTATCTTCCTCATCTTTCTATTGTCATATATATGGTGTGTCGACTTCAATAGGTGTACACGATGCAAAAGCTGAAACAATCCAGGAAATCGAACAAGGTTTGTTGTGATTCTTGATCTATACAATTTCCATAAATTATACGCATGCCCTTGCTTTCTTCGTTAGATTCTTTGTTTTCTACCTTTGCAGTCGTTTATTGCACTTCATTTCTTCATTTCATTTCTGCCAAAAATCAGACGGCTCAGAAATGCTCTCAACTTCGCGGCGGCGAAATCATACGTGATGATGACGAAGATGATGATGAAGAAGAGCACTTTGTTGCGGCCTGGAAACCTTACAGATGCCCCGTGCCAGGATGCTCGAAACGATATTTGATCAAAAGGTGAGTCAAGCTAAATATTCTATCGTCACCTATGGTAGTTCTTATTTTTGGACCTTCGACCATTGTTTACATTTCTTCTTGAACATTATATTACAAGTTCATAACCCTAAATCACTAATGGAGATTCGAATTCAATCATTGCCTGCAGTAAGCTTGAAATAATCATGTTAAGCTTACACTGATGCCATTTTGATCCTTGTGACATGTTACTTGCGGCAAACTCTCTGACGCGATGCGATAAATTGCGAGCAGTGTGTGCACAATACACTCGGACCGTAAATGCATCAAAGATTCGCAACCTTCCGTTCGATCTTCTGATACGTCAAGGAAGCGCGCAGTACCACCAGCTGCAGCACAGGAACATACATCACAAGACGAGGTCTTTTTTCCTCCTTCTTTTGACAAACTTACCTCAGTTCTCTTCAAAAATTATCTCTTTGCTTACTCTTTTTCTAAAATACTTGGTATTGTGGATTATCGGATATACAGGACTTATCTCCGATGAATTTTTGTGACATATGCGGCAGCAATGCCGATGAAAAGAAGCTTATTATTTGTGAAAACTGCGTCACGGGATGGTCTTCTTCTGAAGATGAAAACGATGATGAAGTCGAAATCGAAGAACCTCAAAATCGATTGAAACAGCATGAAAAGTTGCGGTGTTTTGGCTCCGCGCACACTTTTTGCCTTGGCTTTCGAAGAGTACCCAAGGGGGATTGGTATTGCTCTGAGTGCACGTCTGCCAGAGCTCTTCAGGTTGTGTAGACTCAAAGCTGCTGTGTTTTCGCAACTTGTTCCCAATGCACTTGTATTCTAAGAAAAGCTAAAACATTGTTCCTATTTTTACATGTCGTGTTTTTTTGTTAAGTCTGTGTTATACACCGTAAGTTCTGTTCGAGCCATAGCCATTGATTGACGTTTTTCATCGCCCTCCTGGATGTATCAGGGAGAGATGGCGAGAAGCAAGCGACATGACAAAGCTCGTACTGCTACGAAACCGCACCAAGCTGAGTATGCTACTAATCTTCAGAGAGGGGAACGAGACGAAGAAATGTCTCCTGCGAGCGACGTCGATCTCAAGGACCACCACATTGACCCACAAGACCAAGCCCTGATTGGGAAATCGTGGAGCGACCGGGATGAGAACGGCGCAAAATTTGTGTTAAAGTCAGTAGAATGGTCTCGCGTTAACAGTCGGGATGGCACAGGGGCCCCATTGCTTATTGGATCTTACGATGAGGTGGGCGTCAGTAGCAAGAAGTACTGGTTCGAGATGAAGGTAATTCGAGAGTGGATCAGGAACGAAGCTAATTATGAGGCATGCAATGTTAGCGACGCATTCACAGACAAAAAAAATGGTAAAGTGTCCAAGTTGGCGAAACATGGTGATGACATCGAAAGTTGGGGGCAACATGAAAGCACGCACTTCACGAAGGCCTCGATGAGAAATGGCGCCACTAAGCCTGCTAATCAAAGAACACGAAAGATGACACAGCGTGGGTGTTTGGCAGCTCTGCAGGTAGAGATTTTGAATGAACTTACGATAAACAATATGACGACCGCCGCTCATGGACATGTCTATCGTATTTTATCATCCACCTATATGAGTACAGCTTGAAGTATATGTCCTGTAATTACTTGCCAACTACTAATTTGCTAGTTCTTTACTTTATACCTCTCGAAGCAGGTGGCGAATAGCGTCGTTGTTTGTGATGATGATGGAAAGGTGTGTACATGAAATCTATGCAACATAACATGATGTTATTTCTCTACTTCTGTTCCAAAATGCTACAATGCTCATTTGTCCTGTACACTTTGCACATTTTTTTGCATGCATGCACAGGTCCTGGTAGAGTGCAGCAGTCAGAGGGAATGTGCAGCTTACTTTGGTGTAAATCCATCAACGGTGAGACTGCGCTCAATTCACCCTACGTATACTGTATCTACTGTAGTAATTATTTTTGTCGTTTTTTCATTCGAATCTTACATCTCATTGTGCGCGCACTATGTAGGTGAGTTATTGCATTTCGGGTAAAACCAAACATGTTCGCGGGTACCGGATCCTTCCACGACGGCCTGACAACATTTATCCACCGGCTGACCATTCAAGTACATCTGAAGATATAGCGGCTGCTACGAGTAAGCCCTGTGATTCATCGAATGCACTTGAAGTCATCCGTAAACATCGCCGCTCCCGGACGGCATCATTGGGTAAGAGAAAGTCTGTTGTGCTATTGGACGAATCTGGCAAGGTGCTCAAGACTTTCAGTTCTCAACATGAGGCGAGCCTTGAGCTCGGCCTCACTCCTTCGGAAGTATCTAATGCAGTCCGCGGCTGCCGCTTAATGAAGGTGTGTTTTGTTAGGATTCTTATTCTCCTTCAGAAGAGTGTAGTTAAGTGGTACAATTTATGTACCTACTCGGTGAATCTCTTATCTTCCCTTGTTGCACAGTTGGGGAGAAATCGGCTCCATATAGAATTGGCGCCTGGTAACGTTTATCCTGCGGCTGCCCAAACGCATGCTGAATTGATTCCGCAGATCTCTTCGAAGGTATCACTTCCAATGAACTGCCAAGCCTACATCTGTGAGCAACGTTTACGTGCGGAGTGCACGACTAGGAATGTAGTCATACGTGTAATACTTTTAAAATTGTTTAGTTTGTCAACGTTTTTTGTTTGTATCGGTTTCAAAGGGCAATGTAGAAGGAAGAAATATCCGTCGTGAAACAGTCTGTGATGCTGAAGACTCAAAGCTCCCAGATGGCAACGCATACCTTGAAGCTGGAAACCAGGCTGAAATTATCGAAATCGTAGATGGAGATGTGACTGAACTTGAATCTGAAGTCGAAGAGTCGGGTAGTGAACGCGACAAGTCAGATAAGACATTAATCGACACAGACGACGACGACGACGATGACGATGAGGATTGGTTGGACGACATTATTGCAACAGTCACTTCTGATACCACTGAGCATACTTACCACGATAGTAGCAACGAGCTAATGCTGCAGCATAATCTATCTCAAGCAGGGCCTCATCTTCCACAGGTGAATCACACGAAAAATTGAAATACTGTGTACAGAGTGAATGATCTTCCACAAATCTTCCTTTGATTGATTAGCACCAGGGTCACTTTTTTTGCTTTTGCTCCACACTTGTTGTTGAGCTTGTTCGTGTTTTTCCTAAAAAGAAGGACGATGATGTCTCAAGTTCGACAAAGAAATGATAAAAATTGAATGTAACCATGCATTTAGAGACGTTGCTGCATCTATCATCACTCATCCACCGTGCGGTCAACTTTTGCAGGACATACATCCTACCAGCAATACCACAAATCAAGGAAGCGGATTCAATGTTGTCAGCAGCAGTAGCAGTAGTGCTCGTGGCAGCTTTGGCCGAAGCAGCAGAAACAGGTATGACTTTGGAGAAACGCATGACTCGGGTAGCGTTGCCGTCCAGAAGTCTTCAGGTGAGCCTTGTCAAGATGGCAGGGGTGGTGTCTGCAATAAAGGTGACAATAATTCGGAACAGCAGAGACGGCGACTGGAGAAGAAAGGGCTACGAAAGCGACAGAGCCGCAAGAAGCGAAAAAGAGATGAAACTGCTTATACAGAGTATTTAACTGAAGCAAGGCTTCGAATGCGACGCCTCCGTGAAAAGCGGAAGGCATATGAATCTGCGAACGCAGAGTCCTTGTTGACAAGTGAAAGACTGGGCAAACGGAAAGCATACTGGGAGCATCAGCGCCCGCGTCAAGAGGCAGAGCACGTAGAACACATCGAAGAGAGGCACCCACAACAAGCGTGCATCCGACCGGACCCACATCGGACCGATTATTTGGACACTGGCTCGAGTAAACTGGAAACAGTCGACAGCGATGCAGGTAGGATGCCAGGACCACCACCAAAAGTCAATCGGCGA
>Ga0307982_1001434_pt1 | contig 19445 bp, 7 predicted proteins | sample OrgLakmetagen989_FD_201847 | JGI IMG/M metagenome (GOLD analysis project Ga0307982, IMG submission 201847) | Saline water microbial communities from Organic Lake, Antarctica - #989 | ecosystem: Environmental > Aquatic > Non-marine Saline and Alkaline > Saline | place: Antarctica: Organic Lake... | reverse complement strand
CACGAGATCTGCCGGACGCTTATGATGCGAACACCCGTGCATGCTTGCCCCGCAATGCTGATGCCTGTGACCGCCACACCCTGGGGGGCCAGCAGCACCAACGGCCAAAATTGCCCTGAAAAGGTGATAAGGCCACCACTGGAAGCAATGCCCAGCTCAGACTGAGCTTGTGTGGCTGAACCGTTCACAGACAGCACATGCGCTGGGCTGGTGGGCCACTCATCTGGCCACAAACAAGCCGCATATCCGATGCCACTGAGTGGAACCTCGGCCTCTGTGGCGTCGAATCCACCACGAGCGCATGTCGCATACAATGCTGCAGGCAGCTGCGGAATTCCCTCGCGCCGCACGCCAGCCAGGGCAGCGAACCCAAGCCAGCGGGGGACGGCCTGCAGCCCGGACAGATCACTCAGCGCTTCAAGCGCAAAGGTCACTTGGGGCGCAAGCAAGGCAGAGTAGTTGGCACCGGCCGCTGGGGGCAGCCCTGCTACTGCAAACTGTGTTCGAACCCAGGCCAACTCAAAGTCCGCCAGCGGCCCAATAAGGTGAGTACGCAGAATGTCTCTGCTACTCAGGCCATGCGTATACAAAAACGTGCGTTGAAATGCGCTACCCTGACTGCCATACCGACTGGAAAATGGGACATTCACGGCAACAGGCGTTGCTGTCGTGTGGTTCCGCGACGGGCGGAACCTCAAGCCTGGCACAAAAGGGTCGAACGGAGCAGTGGGAAACTCGGCAATACCGCTGCTGCTTCCCCAGCACCGCATCAAGCCGGTACCCGAAACGGCACAGGTGCTGCGGGAGCCTGCCACGATTGCAACTGCGGCGAATGGCAGGGTTAGAATTGGGCCCAGGGCGCTGGGCAGTCGTGACGGCAAGTCACCCACATTCGTCTCAACCCCCGGGCCAAGCCGGCCAGAGGTCGCCAGACCCCAACACAGCACACCACCGGATACCAGCACCGCACAAGAGTGCTCTGTACCCAGCGCTATGTGCACGGCTGCCTCTCCCAGGTCCACCACTGGGTGGGCGGCGGGCGTGTCGAACTCCCCCACGGAGTCAGTGCTGCCGCGCCCAAGTCGCCCCGAGCCCCCATTGCCCCAACAAGACACGCCGCCCGATGCGAGTATTGCACAGGAGTGCAATGCATACGCAGCCAGGGCCACAACTGGTTCGTCCCCTGAAAAAGCCACGGCAGTCGGCGTAAGCACAAGCCCAGGGCCAGTGCCAGCGCCACTCTGGCCATCGGAGTTTCTACCCCAGCAATGCACTGCGCCATCAAGCACCAAGAGCGCACATGTGTGCCAGCGCCCTGCAGACACATGTGCAACTGGGCTCGGCAAAGCCACCTGTGCAGCACCACCGCCGCCGCGCTGTGCAGGTGTTTGGCTTTCGCTCAAGTCATCCGTCGAGGCATAGCCCAATTGACCATAGTCATTCCGACCGAAGCACATCAGCTCGCCCTTGCTCAGAACAACACAGGTGTGGTCATATGAGCACGACACTTGGACCGGAAAACTGGGAGAAGCGCCCGCCTGTGGGGCAAGGTCCACAGCATTCAATAAGGCGGGCACAGTGCTGGGGAGGTTGCCACTACTGCTTGTTGAACCGGAGCCTGTCTGTCCGTGCTGTGCCCTCCCCCAACACAGCAAGATGGGGCGTGCCCCCCCCCCTGCAGTGCGATGCACGATTGAGCACGTGTGCTGCACGCCCACCGAGACCTGTTTCGCAAAAGTGCCAAAGCCAAGTGCCACAGGTGCTGCTGCAGGTGGGACAGGAGCAGGCACGATGTCCCCCGACCCTCGCTGGCCAAAGTCATTGCGTCCTGCGCACACAAGCCCCCCCCTGCCTGATACAAAACAAACTGTGGTCTCAGAATTCACCGAATCGGCAAAAGACATGCTAGTAACAGGCCCAGCTGGGGCTAGCAGCTGGACTGTGCCGGCCAGCATCAGCGCCTGGAACGGAGCAACCTCTGGCGAGGCGACAGACCTGTTCCCTTCAGACCCCAGCCACCCCAAACTCTGCACTGCAGAGGCGCTTCATTCAGCCAAATGGTGACTGGAGTAGAGAGCGGCAGGCCAGCTATGCGTGCTGCGACAGAGTGCCCTCCCAGCAGTTCAATTGCCGGCAGCGACAGGGTAGTGTACAGCAAGCTCTGGTTGCCCAGGCCAATATGATCCACAAGGGACGGCTGCAGCTGCTGCACACTCCCAGAGCACCGATTCGCTTTTTGTAAGGCTCCTTGTATGCTGATAGGGAGACCCCATGCCGTGGAGGCTGTGATCGGGTGCGCTTTGACTGGCACTTCCCTCCAGGCGTGCCCAATGTACAACCACACTTGGTGCACCATTGCAGCGTGCTCGCTGCCCACAGCCGCCAAAGCAAGCTGTACAGAAAATATAATGATAGTATTTCCACACTGCGGTAGTGCGCTGTTTGTTTGGTTGCGCTGTAAGCGGCGAAAAAGTGCTGACGGTGCCGCGCAGCTGATTTGCGCAGTCGACACTGAAGCCTCCTCCTCAGCGGTGGATCCAGAACTAGGCCAGCTCGCATCCAGAGAAAGAACTACCATGTCCAACATTGTGGCATTCTTGATTTCTCTACTGCTGGAAGGGGCTATTTGGCTTGTTTCGTTGCAGGCGTCAGCGCTCCCAGCAATATGAAATAACCCCCACGTATCGCTAAGGGAATTCGAGTGAGCCTGCTGCAGGGCGGAGGAATCTCCAGCGTTAGACGGCGCAAGTTGTGCGATCAAAGCATTGCCAGCGTCAAGTAGGAGCTTCCTTTTGCCAGCCTTCCACACCCAATTTGATGCAATTTGCACGTGGCAGAATCCAGTGCTGCATTGCACCGATGCTGCGACCTGTCTGCTCTCATGAAATCGCGCCACGCCGATGCCTGGACCCCATTCTGAGTACGAATGAATTGAATTGACTGCAACTGAAAGGTTACGAATTAATTCGGTAAAGTGGACTGCGCAAGTGCTCTCCAACAATTGCAACTGGCGAGTTGAAATGGCCAGCGGAGCCGCGTGAGTTTGATGTTGAAAGCTCACGGCAAAAAACAGGAGTAGCATTGAAAAAAAGCGCGACATGCTGACCACAAATTCGTTACGTTGGAAATGTTTACGCTTTTTGGTCGTGCATCCCCGGCTGAGAGCCAAAGCAACTGCCGTGGAGCAGAAACTTCTTGTCAACACGAGGTCTCGTTCAGGGCAAAATTAAAAGAAGCCTGGATAGAGACCGATGCACTCCAATGCAATCAAAAAGTATGAAATTCAATTCGAAGGCATTTGTTCTTTGGTGCACATATCTACTGAGACGCTGAGAAGGAGGCCAAGCCGAGAGGCGCAATCCAGGAGAGGGGGGCGAGAGGCTTGTCTTCACCAGGGGCTACAACACCGGTTCGGCAAGCACTCTGATTTCAATTGGCCTATATTCTATGCTTTCGCTGTCACGTGGTATTCAGTGGGCCTTCATCTCTGCTTCCGCCGAGAAGCCACAAGCAGGCATGCACGCTCCAGCAGCCCCCAGTGGCGCCCACATGGATGCAATACCCGTGTGCGCACCTAGGTTGTTCACGTGCACGATGACATTTGTATACAGGGATTGTGGGCGTTCCAATCAGGCTGGCGGGCGGTTTTCTGAGGATGCAGCCAGGCCAGGGCGAGTGTCTCCCCAGGCCAAGGGCATCTTGAATACCCTGCAGCTGCGCCGTCGCTGGCCAAGGCAAATACCGGTGCATCGCTCGAGCAGGTGCAGCGAGATCTCTCGCTAGCAGCTTGCCGTGTACAGTCAAGGCGGCAGCGGTGGTGGCCTCGCAGCCGCGACTGGCCGCGAGGCACCACCCACCCACCCCGACGACTCGGGAAGGCTGGAACTCAACTTGCCGCTCCACCGCACCTTACCTGCATCATAGACTGAGGCGCACAGAGGGTACAATAAGACTTTGCAGTTTGGCCTTTCGGATGTTGGCCTGTTGTGGACCCCTCTGTCCCTTTCCCAATTGAGCAACAGCCGTATGCCACGCGTACCCGGGGAGGCCTGTGTAGCAAGCATGCAGAAGGGGATCCCACTAGTCATGTCCCAATTGCTTGCTTGCTGCTCAGATGGGCGTGGCTGCACGCGAGGTTCAGTGAGAATGCAGTGGTAACCCTTCAGCCCCCTTCACGGGGGTGCAAATTCACATGCATCTCATGCTTCAGGGTGACGCAACGTTGTTGAAGTTGAATGCAACAATTTTGTGAATCTGCAAAAATCGATCTACATCCTGCTGCTGTTGCACGGCACCACACTGTCTCGGCTTTCCAGCACGTGCACTGCACCACGGCCTGGCAAACATCAGGACGACATTCAAGCCTCACAAATGCGTGCTGATGCCAAAGGCACCGGGCAACATATAATTGAATGTTTGTTCCCCCCAGTAGCCGAGATGAAAGTCCGGGGCGGCGCTCCCACCTGTTTGAGAATTGGGTCCTGCTGCAGAAGCAAAGTCGGCACGAGGAAACACATCGCCTCAACATCAGCACAGCACGCGGGTACGCTGCGTGGCCAACACAAGAACAGCACCTCAGGGATAATTTGGGGGCTGTTATGACTATTGAGCCTGCATTTGTCTCCCCCGAGCTGTCACTGCGGTCTGCAGATCACAGCGGCTCCCCCACAGTTCTAGGCCGAATGGCGAGTTGGGCCAGTCGTGCCGCCGCATCTGCCAGCGAGACGACACAAGGTCCGAGAAAACAAACCACGCGTATTCAGCCCACATTTGGCACAGGTCCAGCATCGCAGCCGTGGGCATCTCCCGAAGGTGAAGATGGCCACGAAGCACGCCTTGCCAGCAGCGGACAGTCCCAGTCCACCCAAAGCCAGCAGAGCGGCCTACTGCAGCAAGGGAACTTTTTCTTTATCAGCTCCAGCAGTGATGATGATAGGGCTGATCCACCGGCTCCGCTCAGCGGGATGACATCGGGCCGAGAAGTATCTGTGCCGCATCATGCTGCACAGCTTAGACAGTTTCGACTGAGGGTGCAAAGGCCTCCAGAGCATACACCTGGCTGTAGAGTGTACCAAAGTCATGTGCAACGGTCATACTGGGAGCCTGTGCTATCAACTGCCCAAACTGGCGCGCCTGCTTGGCCCGTTGCTGGCGCTGCAAAAGCGTCACACGGCTAAGGCGACCATGTCACACCCTAGTGACTGCTGAGGTGTGACACACTGCTAGAATGCAGCAGGCCAAGATTTCTGCGATAGCAGCCACCCAAATAATAAAACATGGTCAGAAATAGGCGATGTTGGGATACTTGTGAGCGAAAAAGTCTGCAATCGTGCATCTCCAAAAGCTGCGTCACCTGTGTTGCCACCTTGGCAGCTGAAGAATGAAATAATGTTCGAGACGAGCCACCCCCCCGCCGCGATCACTGAAAACCGTGTGAGTACCATGTTTGCGCACTATAAAATAATCTCCAATGCGCCAATGTCATGCTGCAATTCACGCCGAGTCAGAGCCACAACCTGGCATGAGGTGGCATGGCCACCAGGGCTAGCCAAGGTGGTGATAACTGATTCCTGATTCCTGATACCTGCTTACTCAACTCAAGTGCTGCGAATAGGTGGAGCGCCACTGCAGTGCAACGTAAGCGGCCTCCACTTCCCCCTCATACTAATTGGGCGTGGAAATTTCTTGACAGCCACAGTGTCGCAAACTGTGGCAAGCGAACCGTGGCAAACGTTGAACACAAATCACAGTGCACGCAAAAAAAGGTGGTTGCGTGGCAGGTGTGTGGGCACTGTCCAGGCAAGTACAGGCGTTGAGTGTTTGGGCTGCCATGCTGACCCTGGCTGATACCCTTGTTTGCCAAATTTGAGCTTGTCGCTTTACGAAAAGCTCCACCGCAACGACATACAGCAGTGTTTACCCTGATGTAAGAGAACAAATCTGGTACTTGCTGCGCTGGCTGGGCTCAAGCCCCGCCTGCTCTCAGTGAAAAAACACCTCATTAGAGGCGTTGCGGCAGCTCTCAGGATCAGCCCAATCGACAGCACAAGCTGCTCGCACAACTGCACATGATATAGTTATGCTGGGCCAGCAACATGAACACAGAGGGGCGGACTGGCTGGCAACAATACCCAGGGGTAAATTCTGACGGTGAACACGGCATGCAAGGTGGTGCTGCTGGCAATCAACAGCTGTGTGCCTCTGTTTCCAGCACCAGGCTGCCATCTGCCGTGATATACTGACAGCAAAATTCTGCATCGGGCCACGGGGTCGTGGAGGTCAATACTCAGCATCGCAGTGCGAACTGTGAATTGTGCGCCGTCATTTGACCTCGTGTCGGGGCATCACTTGACGGCCAGGGCTGACAATGACGATGCCAGTGGACAGCCTGGACTAGACACCAACACGAGAGCACATATGACCAACCGTACAAGAAGACAATGAATTGTATTAAAGCGCTGCTTTGGAGGCTTTTGGGGGCCTGGGTGCTCAGGCAGTCCCCAATCAATAGCCCCCTTTGCTTCCAAAGTTTTCGAAACATGTCTTGCCCTCCCATTCCCATTCTGCCATTCGAGCGCTTGAGCCAAGCAGCAGCTGGCAGCATTGACCATGCACATTGTGGAACACTGGATTGAATTGTGGTGTGTCGTCTCCGTCGGGATCCCACTTACGAGCAGCGTGCTCTGCTTTTTCAAGACGTGATGTGTTGTTTCAAATAGTACCCCAGTTGTCCAGAGCAGCATGTTACTTTGGTTTGGTTTGAGGGCCACCAGCAAGCAAAACTTGCCACGTAAACTCGATGAGAACAGAATTTGCTTACCTAACTGGTGGTGCCCATCTCCCAAAAGGCCGACACCGAAGGCCTGCTTTCGCACCAGCCAACCAGGCGCAGCAGGACATTGGCGCCAGCCTGTCATTGCGTTTTAGTGGGCCCGTGCAGCAAGCAGACCCTGACTCCGCCGTGTCATACACACAGCGCGTTTTGAAGCAAAAAAAATACTGCTCCTGCCCCGCCTGCTGCGGTTGGCAGGGTCCCCTTGGTGCCCATGGGCATGTGCGCCCATGCGTGCCTCCCTCCATTGACGTCCCCAGGCCAGGCAGGTGTGCACACAGAGCTCACCGCCGACGATTGGCTTGAATGCAGCAGTAGCTGCTGTCGCGCGGTGGCGGGCTTTGTCCGGGGCCGCGGGCAGCCCCAGGTGATGCCGCCCCTGCGAGGCTCATGCGATGTGCACTACAGCATTGCAGAGGTGTCCCTGAGTCGCTACCAACATGGTGTATGTGGTGTGGGTGGCACCATGTTTCGCCGCTCCTTGTCCTGCTGCCCCCCCCATGATACCATGCTTGCAGGCGGCTTATAGTTGGCTGGGCTGCAACTGAACTGTCCAAGCATATTGAAGATGTTTCCTCAAATATTCGCAATGAGTGGAGTACCTTTGGGCCCGCTCGCTACAACTGCGCCAGGAGGTGGGAGGCAAGTGCAGTGGATGCTTCTGCAGGCGCAGGCTGAGCAGCAGGCTTCAGCTGCTGGTCCCCGCCCAACGCAACAGTGGAGCGCACACCCCCATTGGGACGCAAGGCAGGAAGCGCAGCCCGAGCTGGGGATATTTCAATTCCAACACAGGTTTGAGCGTCGGCAGGCTGCGTTGACAAGCGACGCAAGTGCGGGCTTTCGATTGAGCCACCGAGCTCCAGTGCAGAACGCCACAATGACCAGGAGTGACAGAAGCGACAGCAGTGTGCACAACAGCACTCATACATTTGCCCTGAGCTCCAGTACCGCAAACCCAAGATGCTGCAGCGAAGGAAGTGGGATGAGCAGTTGCTCGAATGCTGATGGCGCACATCAAAGTGATCCCCATCAGCAGCAGCCTCAGCGCCCAGCGGCGTCTGATCCGTCCACTTGTGGCAGCAGCGGATCAGCGCAGAGCCATACTGCACACTGGACATATGCCAACCGGGCAATGCTTCCAGGTGAGTTCGCACCAGTAATTACTTCGCAGCCAATAGCTACGATGGAGCCTTCTCGGAGGCGCGGAGCAGCCGGCTCCACGGCAACGCAACGCCCAAGCGCTTCTGCAAACAGAGAAGCCAGAGCCTCAACGGCTCGGATTCCCTTGAGATCTATGCACTTACACTCCAGTTGGTCATCTATTCTGTCTAATAGGCCATTCTAGACTTTTGGGGGGATGTGACTAAAAGCACGGCCCGAATGGTGTGCGTGGCACCGGACTTCACTTCACCTGGTTCTGCCAAACCGGGACCGCAGAGGCCCCGGAGCAGCCCGGCTCAGCACGTGCTAGGATTACCACACGTGAGGATCCCTCGGCTAGTGGATTCTGTCAATTGACTGGATGCGTGGTATAGCTTTGCTATCTCAACCTGTGGTGCCGCATTTGCCCAGGCCTGTGAGGGCAGGTGCACCTGCAGGCTGGCGTTGTCCCTCCGCACCTGAAGCTGCCCTATACAGGGAATGGGCAGCTTCATCTCATAGACCATGCGCTGTCAGCAAGGGGCAGGAGCAGCTGGGTGGGGCAGCTGTCCTCCAGGGCTGGGCAGGGAAGCGGGGGCAGCTGGCCTGTACGCTGTACCCCCGCCTATGGGCAAGCACTGTCAGTTGTGCCCCACAAGCACAGCCCCTGCAGATGTCTGCAGTCCTACGATCAGTACATTGTCCACCTTTTGGCGGCATGACCACAAGAGCGCCTGGGCCCAGGAGCCCCGGCTGCTGCAGCTGTCGCGTACACGGGCGCGGGGGGTCGCCCACACCACGATAAAACAGCTAATTCATTTTCCCACGGTCCCCACCTCACTACTATGTGTGCTTGTGCATGCTGGCTGCATTCAGCGACGCTCGTTGAGGGGGGGGGTACCAGGGGGGCGTGAATTCAATTCCTATTACAAAGGACCTGCAAATTTACAAGCCCAGTAAACAAAAAAATGTGGGCTGTTTGTTAAGGTAGCTGGATTAATATTTCGAGTTGACTGTGCTCTGTCAATTTCAAGGTTGGGGGTGTTGATTCTGTCTTCTCTCGCTGCCGAGCCATGCACGCAACGTTGACTTGCGCTTGCTCCGGGGCACTGGCACTGCCTGAGCACGGAGCAAATGCGGTAGCCTTCGATTGGGAGTCTCGGCGTATCTTGGTTCAGAGCGGCTCTGCCCAGGAAGGGAGCCTGTTGTTGCAAGGCGCCGAAATATCGCCAGCTGAAGCGGGGCAGGCTGCCTCCGGCTGCGTGCAGGTTTTTGCAGACTCAGAGGCACGCCCAGAGTGCAGAGTGTTCTCAACTGCGCTTGAAGGCAATCTTGCAGCTTGGTTGGACGAAAGTGGCACTTTCACAGCCGTGAACTTCAGAACACAGGTGCAGTGGACAGCGGCTGTGCCTGCTGCTGTCAATCACTGTGATTCGGTCGACATTGCTCTTTGCCCTGACGGATCTGCTGTGGCCATTGTCACCCACGAACCCGACGCCATTTGGTATGCTGGTCTGGTGGATGCAGAGATTACACCCTGGCACTGTGTCCTGTCTCGCAAGCGTGGAGCTGGGGGTGACAGCAAGCACTTAAGCTGCCGTTTCAAACACCGCAGCCACTCCACCGGCTGTGCCCCGTTGATTGTAGCATCTGTGCAGCATGCCAAGCACACATACGATACAGTTTCATTATCTTCATCTGTGCAATTTCGGGAGTTCTCTCTGGCCTCAAGCCCTGCTGAAATCGCTCAGGACAGCCGACTCATGCAGGCAGTGGTAACGGCAGGCAGGCTTCGCTTGCAGCATTCTACAGCATACCAACTGAACCTGCCCGAAAACTGTCTTTTGAGCGAGCTTAACTGTAGTATGGATCGTTCGTGTGAATATTCCGCCTTTTGGAGCCGTGAAGGCCGCACCATCGTCACTCTGCACCGACCCACCGGGGCTGTGCAGAGCTTTCGTGCCCCAGTTGTAAATGCGCACCTGCGCGAAGTACAGTGGCTGCCACGCAGCAAAGCTATTGTGATTTTATTCAACGATGGGAGTCTGTCCATCCACAGCAGCAGCGGCACTGCCTTGCAGCTGCTGGCAGCGCCGCCGCTGCTGGCGGCAGCACGGGCAGCCGTGGCGCCGGCAACGGACTCCCAAGGCCTCACCAGCAGCAGCACCAAGCTGTGGGGCGGTCCTACAATACAATTGCTGCCAGGCTCACCCCCAGGCAGTGCTGCTGGCGCGCCGTGCTTGGCCGTGGATGGCACCAGCGATAGCCTCCTGCTCAGCGACGGCCATGTGGCGCTGACGGCATATGTGGCAGCCGCACCCCCCCAAGGCACCGCCCCAGCTGTGCAGCTGCTGGACACCACACACTTGGCCTCCATGGCTGCTGATTCTGCCCCGGGATTGCCCGCCTCGGCTGGGGGGGGTGGGGGGTGGCCAGCTCTGCAGGCGGCCGCCGCTCAACTGCCCAGCTATGCAGCCGCAGCAGCCTCCCCCCCCCCGAATTTTCTGACCCCCCACCCACCTCTCGAGACAAGCAGTAGTGTGTCCCTGGCCTCCGCTGCTAGTGCCCTGGTGGGGCTGCTGCAGGCTGCCGACACTGCAGCCCCTGGGGGCACGGGGGCGGCGCTGCGGGCCCAGGCGAGCAAGGGCCTGTCGCGACTGCAGCGGGGGCTGGCAGCTTGGCGAGGCTTGTGCCACGGGGCCAGCTCTAAAGGTGTGCAGGGGGGCTACGCAGCTGGTGTGCTGTCTGCAGCGGTGTGTCGCTTGCTGTGCTCTGGCTTGGCCATGTGCAGCTGTGCAGTGCTGCAGGCGATCCCACCAGTGGACACCGCGGGGGGGGTGCCTGCCGTGCAACAAGTGGTGGTGAACTTGCACCAAGCCGTGTTCGCAGTTGCACTTGCTGACGCTGCAACTGTCCATGTGTTTCGGCCATCTGGGGGGGTTCAATCCCACGAGGGGGCCCAAGGCTTCGAGGAACGCCTGGCCCTGCTATCCCTCCAGCAGGGAGCACCACCTGCTGTGAGTCCCAGTGGCGACGGCAGCTGGGCGCTGCTGTCGGACTCCTCAAAGCACGGCTCCGCACTGGTCCTGCAGCTGAACGAGTCCTTGTGTTCCACGTGGAAGTTTGCCCTGCGGTCACACAGCGAACATGCGCTCATACCGCCTGCTGACGAATTGCTGCCAGTGGGAAACATCGATGGGGGGGGGGGCGATGCAGCGGGAGGGTGGCTCTTGTCGTACGGCGCCGCTGCAGATGCATCATCACAGCCGATGCAGCAGTTGCCGCAAGCTGCACTGCAGGGTGCTCTGGTTGCACTGGGCATGTCGCACTGGTGGCTTGTGGCCGAAAACAGCGCGAATGGCAACACGCAGATTACGCTACCTGAGGTGTTGCCTGCTGTGTTCGATGCTCGGCTGTTGCAGTGCACCTTGCAGTGGCTGCTTGAAATGGATGCTGTGGCCGCCGACGCCCAGCGCATCGCATCAATGGCCTGGCACCAGGACAGCGAAGCATCCTACTGGCTTGAACGAGCCGCAGTGCATGCTGCTCATGCCTGCAGTGCCCTCCGGCAGCACGCCACAGATGCCTTGCTGCAGTGGGAGGGTGCAGGGGGGCAGGGTCTGCAGGGGGGGCGTACACAGCTGCAGCTAAATGCTAAGCTGAGGCTGGCACTGGGGGGGGGGGCTTCGCAAGATGGGGGGGGGGATCCAGATGAGGATGCTCATGCGGATACAGCTGCATCAGATGCGTGGCGCTGGGGAGACGCCGCCGCCAAAGCTGGCGACTGGATTGCTGCTACTGCAGCGTACCGCGAGGCCGCCCCCCCTTCTGGGGCAGCTGTGCAGCTAGTATCGTGTCTGCTCCTGCAGGGCCGTGCAGACGCCGCACTGCAGCTGGTGCAGAGTCTGGGGCAGGGCGCAGGTGGCGCCATGGCGAAAGGCGCTTGTGCTGTGCTTGGTAGCGTCATGGCACAGAGCTTCCTATTGGGGGGGGGCTACGCTGTGCCGCTGGGGGTGGACCCCACTGGGCGGCTGCAGGGGGGCGCAGCGGCGTGGGAGGGAGGGCGCTTGCCATGGGCCCAGAGCAGCGAGTCGAAGGGTGGTGCTATGGTGCTACCCAACCCCGCAGCTTGGGGGCAGGGGGGATCCATGGTTTCACACCCCCCCCCCCCAGAGTGGATCGGGAGGGACCCGCTGCTGCGCACAGCTGTGCACTGCTCCAACTGGACGCCTGCCACCGCCGCTGGGCTGCTGTGTGCCTCTGGGGAGCGGCAGATGCTTGGGGTGATGCTTGCGGCCGCTCGCTGTCGGGTGGTGCCGGCCACTGTAGCAGTGCCTCTGGGGGGGGGCGGAGGTACTGCAGCCAGCGCGACTGTGGCCATCACCGTTGGCTGTGAGCTGCCGGTGGGGGCCTTGCCCAGCATTGTGGGGCCCCTAGATCGGCGACGGGACGTGGACCCCACTAGTGCAGTCAGCATGCAGCCCCTGCAAGGGGGTGAAGGGGGGTTCTGGCTCCGGCCTGGACAGCTGAATGCTCTCAAGGTCCAGCTTGGCCTTGGTTTGGACGCCAGCGTTGATGCTGTGCGAGATGAGGTGGCCTGCGAGCTGTGTACTGCGTCGGACGGCGTGGGCACGGTGGCACTGCTGGCCGGCTTCGGCGCCGAGGCCAGCAGCGACGCCGTGCAGGTCGCACTGCGAGCCGCCTTGCGACACAGTATCACCACCCAAGATAGAGACCTGCTGTGGACACAACTGCATGCAGTGCGCTTCCTGCCGGTGCCTGTGGAAGTGCAGGCTGCTCTGTTGGCGGCGGCGGCGGCTGACGCGGCTGCCGCCCTTACCGAGGCAACGGACAGCCTGCACCCACAGCATTGCTCAGCGAGCCCTGTGTGGAGTCACTTGGCATACATGCTGGGCAGTGGTACCCTGCAGGGCAGCAGTGGGGGGTGCATGGCGCTGCCGGCACACCTGAGCACTGCAGCGTGGCGGCACGCCATGTCAGACGCCACGGCAAGCCTGCCGCTGGCGCAGCCCCTGCAGTGGGTGCCGGTGCCACAAGTGCGTCGTAGCGGTGTGACGCCAGGGCGCGGATCCTCTCGCCAGCAAATGGTAACCCTGCACTCCACGCTGGGACCTGGGCAGGCATCTCCCCCCCCAGCCGCATTTGACGTCACTATGGGGGGGGGACACCATGCAGTGCACGACAGCACAAGTGACACACCGCAATCGACAAGCCCTTTGAGCGATGTTCCGTTTGGGGTGCTTTTGTTCCGCTTCGACACCCTGATGCAGCTGGGGGGGCAGTGTAGCGGTCACCCTGGGGCAGCTGGCCACCTGCAGACTGTGGCAGATACAGCCCAGTCACTGCTGCAGCAAACGCGAGAACTATGTGTCCTGCGCCAGATTGCGCCTAAGGGGGATAACCTGACCCCCCAGGAGTTGCGTTTGGTGTCTGCGGCTGAGCTGCTTCTGGATGTATTGCTGGCTGGGCTTCAGCTGTACCAGGCGGCACCAAAGGGGGGCAAGGGGGGTTCAAGAACGCCATCGAGGGAAGATGCATGGGGCAGTCTACTAGAACACGCCATCCCGCCCCCAGAAGTGGTGCTGGCCAGCTCAGTGCCCCTGCCCCCCCCCCCCCTCCTGCGGGGGCTACTGGCGCCCACACAGGCACTGCTGGCTTGTGTGTGGCGGTGGGGAGCCCTGCGCACTGTGGCAGGTTGGTCTAAGGGTGCGCTGGATGCCCTGGAGCCTGAGTACCCCCCCGTGCACACCCACGTGGTCAAAAGCCGCCTAAGGGTGACAGGAGACCCCACCCTGCCCCCCCTTGGCCTGTCCTACGCACAAGCCGCCGACGCTGCAGCAGTGCAGCTAGTGGCTGACATTGCCGCTGGTCAGGGCGTGGACATGTCATCTGCAGCGCGCGAAACCCCCTCAGCCCTGTCCAACAATGCCCTGCTGCACCCCCCCCGACCAGTCGCCCCCCAGGAGGAGCAGGGCATTCAGCGCACGCTGTCCCCCCTGCGCGCAGCAGTGGCCAGTGCCGTGGCTGCGGCAGCCACGGCACTGGCGGCGTCCCAGCGTCCGCATCTTGGGGGGGGCGACACCCCCCTGTCCCAGGCCCAGGTGGCCGCGTGTCTGCTGCAGGCCGCTGTCGTGTCCAGCCCAGCCCAGGTGATGCAAGCGCTAGCCCTGGCACCTATGGACACCCCTCTGGCTCGTGCAGCAGACATGGCAGTGGCAGCGGCAGCGGCGAAAGGCAACGCCGAGACAGCCCTGGCGGCAGCAGCAGCAGCCAGTGGTGCCTCACGAGCTGTGCGCTTGGCTGCACAGGCCCTGCTGCCGGTGATGAGTCTGTCGCAGGGCAGCAGCGGCTTCGCCGGGGCGCTGCATGGCAGCCTGGGGGTGCATGGGCGGTGGGTGCGGCGACACCTGGCGGCAGACGTGGCCTGTGCAGCAGCTGCTGTGTCGGCCAGCAGCCCCCCGGCACTGTGGGCGGTGCGTGCAGTGCTGGAGTGCCAGTCCCTGGGACAGGCACTCACTCCCCTGCGCCAGCTATTCCGCGGACCCGGCTCCTCTGCACAAGACCACGCAGTACTGCTGGGGTGTGATGCGTTTCGCGAGTTCTGTGGTGCGTTTCGCCAGCTGCTCTGCGCCAAAGGCCTGTACCGGCCCTGGTCGCGGCACTGCAACAACCCCCTAGTGCACAGCATGCAGCAGGCAGCGCAGGCCGCAGATGCCCAGGGCTGGACGGGGGCAGTGTCCCTCCTGGATGTCAGCGGGAGCAGCACCCACGCCCCCACGTGCCACAGCGCAGTGCAGCAAGCAGATGCACTGCTGGCAAGCCAGGGCGTGGTGCTGACCCCATCACCTGCCAGGGCAGGGCGAGGGGGGGGTGTTCTGCGGGCTCGAGTGTCGGCTCAGGGGCCCCTCATGTTCGACCTCGAGGGGGGGCAGGTAGAAACCCCTGCTGGAGACATTGCTGATGTGCAGCGTGATGTCTCTGGCACTGCTGCTCAGCCACTTCCATTCAACTCCATTGCGTCGCACTTAAGGGGGGCAAGGGGGGTCGCACAACGCGACGCCCTGCATGCCTGGCGCGATGACACACAAGCAGCCCTCGCCATGGCGCAGCAAGGCGGCCAAGTACAAGCCACAGGTTGGGGTGAGACCTCCCTGGACGGCGATGTGCAGGTGTCCTTTGCGGGGGCGCCCGTCCCCCTCACCGAGGAGCAGGCGACCACCATTGCTGCGGCACGGGAGGCAGCTACTCAGGCACAAGCAGCAGCCCGAGCAGCGCAGCTGAGCCACCAAGAGGCAGCTGCTGCCCTACAGGAGGAAGGGGGTCATGAGTCACAGGACGCACATGGGGACGCACATGGGGACGCACATGGGGCAGCTCTGGCCGGGGCACTGCTGGCTCAACTGTCCCTTCCGCTGCTGCTGGGTGGCGGGGAGCCCGCCCAAGAAACCATCGATGATACTGCAACACTGGCTGTGCATGCTGATGCAGTGCAGGAGGGGCATGCTGATGCAGTGCAGGCGGGGCATGCTGATGCAGTGCAGGAGGGGCATGCTGATGCAGTGCAGGCGGGGCATGCTGATGCAGAGCAGGAGGGGCATGCTGATGCAGTGCAGGAGGGGCATGCTGATGCAGTGCAGGCGGGGCATGCTGATGCAGTGCAGGAGGGGCATGCTGCACCGGCATATGTGATGGAATCCCTCGCAACAGCTGTCCCGCTGCGGGGCGCGGCAGTTGATGCGGATACCCAAACAGCTGCGTGGGATGTACCTTTGCTTGAGACAGCCCCCCCTACAGCCCCTCCTGCACCCCCCCCTACAGCCCCCCCTGCAGGCACAGTGCGCCACAGTGCAGCCAGCGAAGCCCGCCAACAAGGGGACAGCAACACACGTGTGCACAGCGACAGCACTGACGAGCTGCAGGAGAGCAAAGGGGGCTCGCCACATGCCGATATTTGGGGCGCAGGCCTGGATGGCAGCAGTCTGTCGTGGGGCAGCGGCTCCCACGGTTGGGGTGGGGGCGGCGACACAGACACCTCTGCAGGTGACAGCTTTGCCGGGGCCATTGCTGGACAAGCGGCGGCAGCAGCAGCCACTGCCAGTCGCTTATCACTGCTGCCCGACGCAAACGATAGCTTGCGGCTGAGCATGCAATCCTTTGCGCTGGAGGTGGGGGGTGGGGGGGAGGGCGCCGCACAGGCACAGGGACAGGCTAGACACCCGGCCCTGCGAGGCTCCGCCGCCCGTGTGTCTGCCTCCTGGGCCGCCAGTATGCAGGGGGTGCATGCATTGCGCAGCGCTGCAGTGGACGATGCCGCGGCACCGGCGCTGACTATGCAGCCTGGAGCCCTGGGGGCGAGGCTGCCCTTCCAGCTGCTGTCGCTGGCCCCCCCCACAGTCCCAGCCGAGCCGGCTCTCAGCGCCACACGCACCAACACGGAGCACACACAGCAGCAGGGGGGTGATGACCTGCAGTGTGCGTCGCCCCATGGGGCTGCCCTTGCCAAGCAGGCGGCACCTCTTGCCCCAGACGCCCCTGACCAGCGCCGCGTGCAGGCGGCCCAGGACCGGCTCCACGCGGCGCTGCAGGGCTTGGCACAGCAGTGCACAACAGAGGGCTTGGCACAGGCTGGAGCACTGCAAGCCGGCGCCCCCCCTGGTGCCTCTGCAGCGCTAGCCAGCCTGCTGCGGCGCATGGCGTCCTTGGGGCAGGGCGCCCCTGAAGCAGCTGCATTTGCAGGCGGCGATGGTGATAGGCAGCATAATGCCAGGGATAGCAGTTCAACAGCCAGTGCTGCGGAGGGTGCCCGACGCAGCGCAGTTGGCACTGAGCTGCTGGCTGCTGGTGAACATATGCCGCAAGATGTCCCCGGGGGGGCAGTATGGCCCATGGGGGGGGGCAGTGAAGGCAGTCCAGTTCACGCTGAGAGGGGGCTGCTATCAGGCCGAGGGGGGACACACCCACCACCCCTGCATTTTAAGGCAGCGCCGCCCCCTGGGCACGGAGGGATGCTGGCCAGCGCCATGCAGGGACGGGTGCCGCTGTCAGCAGCAGCTCTGCGGGCGCTGCTGGGGGGGGGGGTGGCGCTGACACCCCCCCCACACAAGCGCACACACCCGCAAGCTCGGCATCTGAGTCCAAGCAAACGCCCCCCCCTTCGCCCCCCAGGGACGCCGGGGCCGCTGCCAGCCCCCGCGGGCTGGGCGCCAGCTGCGGCGTGCCCTCAGAGACACTCCCCCCCATTGATGGCGGGCAGTACACAACTCCGCCCCTGCCCTCCGCCTGGCAGAGCAGTGCCGACATCACCAAGAGCCGACTGCAGCGCGTGGGGGCGACGCTAGACACGCTGCTGGCTGAAACCGACAGCCTGGCCGCTGACGTGGCTCGATCTCAGGGGCTGCTGGCCAGTGCAGAAAGGCAGCAAGCAGCCGCCAAGCGCACGCGGCGATTGGCGGGCCTGACGGCTGGCGCCTCGCATGCCATGGCCTTTGCAGGAGGGCCTGCGGCAAAGGGGGGCGCATGGACCCCCCCCCTCACACCCCATGCTGCTGCCAGTCCCAGCGCCGACCTGCAGCTGCCGCCGCCTTCGGAGGCACGCCAAGCTGCGCAGGGACATCTGCAGGATGCCAGGCGTCTGCTGCACAGCCTTCGCATGCAAACCTACGTGGCTTGAATTCGTTACACTGCATGTTACACATAACGTGCATTCATGTAATACCATTTCGACCTTGGGCAACTTGTGGCAGACTTTTCAGATTTTATGAGAACTGGTAATCCTCCTTGAAGCCGCCGACTGGCGCTGTGTCCCGCGTACGGCCACGGCCCGCTGCACCCCCCCTCCCACGGCCACGGCCCGCTGTCCCCCCCCTCCCACGGCCACGGCCCCGCCCAGCTCCCCCCCGCGGCCCCAGCTGCTGCTTCGTTTGCAGCTCCGTATTCTTGGCGGCCTGCTGCACACCAGGGTTGCGCGCGTTCCAGAACAGCGCTGCGATGAGGCGCAGCACTTGTTCCTCCTTCAACACCTGGTCGAACAGGGAGCCCCCAATGCGGGTAAGAAAGCCCTCAACCTGGGAGCGGTAAGCCATTGCAGTGAACTTGCGGGTAACACGGGCCTGCATGCAGAACTTGGTGCGGCGCAAGCCGTCCTTGTCGCCCTGGGCGGTGGAAATGCCTGTGCCGTCCCACTTGCGTGTCCACGCATATGGTTCCAAGTGCTTGCCTGCTTCCTCGCTCGTCTCCCACACACCCTCAAAGGTGCGCTCGTCCACGTTGTACAAGAACACCTGCGTGAACACGGGGGAAATTTTGCTCATTTGAGCAATAGACCGTGGGTTCTCTGGTGACCCAAAGATGCCTCGCTCCACACACTCCTTGCGTGTGGCGTTGGTGCACATGAACACGAAGCCGTGTGCCTCGCCCTTCGCGGCTGGGCGGGGGAAGCGGAATGGGAGGGGGCCCGTCACCAGCTCGAAGGAGGCTGGCAGCACCGTGGGCCCAGTGATGGCTGCGCTTGGCGCGGGAGGGCCGGCGCTCTCCTCCCCGCTTGCAGCTGCGGGGGCCGAGGGCTGCTGCTTCTGCTGGGCGGAGGGCTGGGTGGGGGGCACTGCGGGGGCTGCAGCGGCTGCAGGTGGGGCAGTAGAGGGGTACAGTGGGATAGGCCCAGCGATTTGCATGCTGGCCAGGTCCTGCTGTGCATTGGGCAGCGATGCCTGCGCAAAAGCCTCCTCCTCGTCAGAGGCAGCGGCGGCGGCGGGTTTGGACGGGGAGGCCTCAGTGGGAGCGCCCGTGGATGCAGGTGGGGATGAAGCTGAGGAACCCAGTTTGACATTAGATTTCGTTTCAGCAGCTGCTGGGGCGCGTGCAGCTGCAGCCTTGGTGCTTTGCAGCACTGTGAGCGCTCTGCACGAAGTGAAGCTACTTTGCAAAGAACGGGCAGGCCAAATAAGAACTCACTTTGTGCGAGCTGGTAAAGTAAGCTGTGATAGAAAAGCAAATATTCCTGCCCGAAGATCTGCCTCAGGGAGTGCGGTAATGCAGTCTAGAAGCACCTCATTCTGCACGAGCGGATTTTGCATCACAGCGCACAGTGAGTGGGGCGAGCCTGGCGACGCACGAGGGTGTCCATTGGTGCAGCAGACATAGCAGACTGATATGTAGGTGGCTATTTGAACTCGGACTGGATAAGCGATGGTAGGCTCCTTTAGCAAAGACACAAGAAGGCTCGGTGCGCAGGGGGGAAGAATTTGCGAGTGCAGCACATCAGGACAGAAATATCCCAAGACCGGCTGTATAGTAATCGAGTTGGTGTCTATATAATTGTGTATTGGACAGTAGTGGCGTCAGTGACAACTGTATGATCTGAGCGAGGGGCCGGAGGCCACTGTGGGGGGGTCAAGTACTATCGAGGCCCCGTGCACAAGAGACACAACGTGCACATGGGGGCAAGCCCAGGTGA
>Ga0307982_1001432_pt1 | contig 19460 bp, 19 predicted proteins | sample OrgLakmetagen989_FD_201847 | JGI IMG/M metagenome (GOLD analysis project Ga0307982, IMG submission 201847) | Saline water microbial communities from Organic Lake, Antarctica - #989 | ecosystem: Environmental > Aquatic > Non-marine Saline and Alkaline > Saline | place: Antarctica: Organic Lake... | reverse complement strand
AACAACAACAAATAGCATAAAGCTGCGTTTTGATGAATCCTCCAGAACAAGTCTGACTGGGCTGAGTGTCCTTTTGCGCAATGCAATATTCATCTTTACTCTCATGAACCCCGTAGGATCAATTCTAGGGAATGAGCATATAAACCGTGTGGAATATAAGGAGTGGAGATGCTGTAGAATATAGGATGTAACAACTAAAAATATAACAAGCTAGCACACAACACAGCCAACACAGCGCTCTCTGTCGAGTCTCATTCTCAGTTAATCTCCTACTGTATTTCGACAAAGGTCCCAAGGGGCAGGATCTAGAGGGCTAACAAGCAGTCAGAGATTTCAAAGCAACTACCGTGATTTCATCTTTAATTTAGAAGGGACGCCTTAAAAGCTCGGGGATGGGCGACTCTTCTTCTGGATCGCCTGAGGGACTTCGTTGTAGTCCCCTCCTCTGCGGGCGGAAACTCTTCTTTTGAGCTGCACTCTCAGAGCATGGAGGAGCGTGCCACTTTGGACCGCTACCATCACTTCCATGGCCACTCGGGCATGTGCGCCTGATTAGCTTCTTAGGTCTAGTTTGCGCTGCTTTGCTTTTCTTCTCTACCTGTTAGTCTTCTAATTCCGGCCCTTCGGGGCCTGTCTCAAAAGCTTATCAGGCACACAGGCGAAACAGGCGAGACGGCCAGAGGCCAGAGAGGCCATGGAAATGGTTATTACCCTGTACAGTAGTACAGTACAGTATATTTTCGGCAAATTCATGCTACTGTACAGTACCACCTCTCGTCTGTACTGTTTTAAAAATGTGAGCATTCATTCTATCATGCGTTCCTGATGTTCGGCTTGTCGCTGCGCACATGGGCGGCCCGAATACTGCTTAGTTTCCTCCTATGCGCACAACCTTCAATCCCAGAGCACCTGGTTGAAGATGTTCTCGAAAATGAGGACTATGCCAAGATTAATGTGTCAGCCTACGCCTTCCCTGGTGCGAATGCGCTGCGGCCCGCCCTCGGCCTGGGCCCCGCAGACGATGTGCGGGCGGCTGTACTAGTTACAACAGCTACGGGAAATGTATACTTAGCGAGACGAAACTCTACGAGAGTATCTGACGCTCCTCAAAATTATACTCCAGCTCTGCGTTTGGCGTCGCAACTCGTTGCTCTCGATGTCGCAGTGCCGACAGCAGCTGTAGCCATCGACTTGAATCTTGATGGCCTCGTTGACGTTCTCGTCGCGAGCCAACAAACGGGAGACTTGTTTTGGTACCGTCAAATTATGCCTTCAACGCGAAGGCGGCGTAAACTGCAGTCTACACCTGCTGTAGGTGTGCAGCGAACGCACATTCATGGTGGCACTGAAGCTCCTTCGGATGCACCCACGGTCGCACCTACGCGTACAGCAGAACCAAGAATGACGCTGCACCCTACAAATGCACCGACATTGCTTCCAACCGCTTCTCCTACTGCGAGCCCTATCCCAACTGCACTGCCCTCGCTGGTGCCCTCGGCGGCGCCTGTGCCTTCTCCGTCACCACAGCCGTCGCAGTTGCCAGTGCCGCAGCCCACCTTCGTCCCGTCACCGAAACCCACTGATGAACCAAGCCCGTTGCCATCGCACCGGCCATCGCACTTGCCGTCGGCGTTGCCAAGCAAAGAACCTACGCCATTGCCTAGCATTTATCCGACGCATAGTCTTCGGCCGTCGCCGTCGCCTACTGGCCTATCCGAATCGCCGTCGTCAACTCCATCCTTAGCGCCGTCAGTGAAGCCAACGCCGGTACCAACCATTTCACCTACCTTAACTCCCGACCCTAAGATTGATAGCGACGACGGCAGCGGTGAAATTAACCTTGGAGTAGGCCCACCCTTAAGATTTGTCGCGGTGCCCGAGATGCTGTCCGGCCTGACGGGAGTTCGGCTCGTGGTATCGGCGGATTTCAACAACGATGGCTGGCCTGACCTCTTGATTGTCGATGACGAATGCGGCCTCTGTGTACGCTTGAATCCTGGTAACAGTGGTGGTGGTGGTGATAGTGGCACTCAAGGTTCAACCAGCAACAGCAGCAACGATGCAGTAGCATTAGAGTTGTTTGGTACTCCCGTGGCATTGTGGGACAATGCAGTGAGTGAACCTTGGTGGAGTGGCGCGAAAGTCCACGCTGTTGCCGTTGACATTGATGGCGACGGCGATATTGATGTGGCTTTTGCAAATGCAGGCGACAATTCTGTCCGCTGGTTTGAAAATGATGGGGCGACGGGGAGTCTTTGGGTCAGTCACTTGGTGTCTGATGACGAAGACGGTGCGTGCTTTCTAGCTGCCGCAGATGGCGACGAAGACGGTGACATTGACCTGGTCGCGGTGGCACCTTTTGCAGCCCAAGGCGTGGTATACTTTGAATCTGACTTAAGTGGCGACCGTTGGACGCGTTGGCCATTGACAGAGGAGTTTTCTTTGATTCGGCCTATGGGTGTGACGTGGGCTGATTTTGATTCCGATGGTGAGAGGCTATGATATTATCATTTTGACGCAGCTTTTGTGCGTTAAAATTCGAGGTTCCTGTCGAGGCGTGTCATTCGCGATTTTGATAATCAAAATCAATCATTTTTCCATGAGATAATGTCTCCTTTCACTTCATTTGTCTCTTGACGTCAGTCCCCTCGCGCCACTCACTTCTTTTGTAAAACAACGCCATTCGTTCTTAACCAGGATACTTGGATCTTGTAGTCGCAGCCGATGACCCTGATGCACCTCTTGCTCTGCTGCGGCAGCGGCCATGGGAAAACGACGACGGCAGTGGCGCAAACATCGTCGACGACGACATTGACCTTGATTGGGTATCCGCCGGTGGCACTCGGTTCAACAAAGCACAGGTCTTGTTTGCTACCGACAGTGGCCACACTGCCATTGATGTTGTGGCTCTTGACTGGGAAGGTGATGGTGATCTTGACCTGGCTGCGGTAACACCGGACGGCGGAGACAATGGCGCGTTATGGGTGCTCACCAATCAATTGGATGTTGGCCCACCAACTACAGCACCTTCCCTGTCTCCAACGCCATTACCCACGCAATTGCCCACCTCATCGCCCTCTGAGCAGCCTTCAGGTACACCCACGAATGTACCGTCTCCACCTCCGTCAGTCACTCCAGCCCCCACTCATGTGCCAACTTTGGAGCCCTCGCCGCTACCCTCAGCAGCACCATCGTCGTTGCCTTCCTCGTCTCCGTCACCCTTGCCTTCGGCTATCCCAACAACGTTGCCGTCTCCATTACCATCATCAAATCCGACATCGCTTCCATCGGGGCTGCCTTCTAGGTTGCCTAGCAGTCTTCCTTCGGCGATGCCTTCATCGCTGCCATCCGAGCTGCCTACGCCTATCCCAACGGTGGTGCCAACTCCTTTGTCCGAGGAGCCCAGCCCGAGCCCGAGCTCTTTTCCGAGCGCTGCACCAACTCCCTTGCCGTCAGCTGTGCCCACCGGTTACGTGACTGTCGTAAAGGTAGGAGCACGTTGCGCTCGTGCTTAAATTTTGTTATCCCTTATTATTCGGCTCCAATCAAACTGAACCTCCGTGTTTGCACGTTCCAATCGGCCAGGTTTCAACTTTCTTCACCTTTGCGGGGGTGCCGGCATCCCGGTGGGGCGCCATGGAATTTGCAGCTGTCCGTTATGGTGTTGCCATGCTTCTCGGCTCACTGACTGCAAGCAGCCCTCCCGTGCGCATGGATCAGGTTCAACATATTCTCTTTGCCTATAAGGAGTGTCATACAGTCTGGTAGATGAAGTGCACAGCGCATCTGCAAGAAGCACATTTCGGCTTCGTTTTAAAATAATATTCTTGTCGCTTGTTGTATTTGTTTCCCGTTAGACTGGACACTAACACACAGGGTATTGATGTTGTGTAAACATATTTTCCGTCCGCTTCATTGCAGGTCTCTGTCGTGTCAATTGATGGCGTTGCAATTGCCAACGATCCGTCTGTTGCGCCCACTAGTGTGCTTTCTCCTCTGCGACAACTGCTTTCAGTCGAAGACTCAATTAATGATGAGATCAAGAGCAGCAGCATTTACAACAGCGTCAGTAGCTTGAAGCTACAAAGCATCGAGAAGGAAATGCCCATTCCAGCTGTTCCAGGTGTGCAGCGAGGACATCTGCATGGTGGCACAAAGTCACCTTCGAGTGTGCCCACGGACGCTCCAACAAGTACTACTGCACCCACCTTGACTTCACAGCCTACCTATGTCCCAATACCATTTCCCAGTTCAGCGCCTACCGCTAGTCTTGAACCCAGTATCTCGCCCTCGCCAGTACCCTCGCAGGTCCCATTGCTGGCGCCGTCATCCTCGCCATCGGTGTTACCCATTCCACTGCCCTCGAACACGCCATCCCTGCACCCTACCGATGAACCAAGCCCGTTGCCATCGCACCGGCCCTCTCACCTGCCCTCTGCATTGCCGAGCAAGGAACCGACACCATTGCCTAGCTTTGACCCAACGCACACATTTTCGCCAAGCCCACTGCCCTCAGCTCTTCCGTCTGCCTTGCCTTCAGCCAGCCCATCGATGCTGCCCTCGTCTAATCCTACGCCGCTGCCCTCCGGTGCGCCAACTCCACTGCCAAGCATTGTACCGAGTTTTGCGCCCACTTGGCAAGACGTGGTGCGGGTGCACGCTAGCATTGCCCTCGCGTTCAAGGTCAATGACTTCAGCAGCTCTACAGAGCAGGAACAACTCGCTAATTGGGCGGTGGTTGTGGCGGCAACCGTCCAGCAAGTGCTATTGTCATCAAATCTGACAACATCCGCGTATTCCTCGGTCAATGATGCTGTACGTGTTCAAGGAGCTTCAGTGAAAGCATTAGACTTGAGCAACTCCAGTAGCCCATGGTACAGTGCTGCGAACACCTCCGCCTGGCAAGATGCATTAGAAACACTGACTACTTCCAAAAACAACGCAACTTTGTCGACTAACAACAGCAATTCCTCATTGGTGGCAGAGCAGCGTAAGAGGCACTTGCAAGTAGTTGACGACTCCGTGATTTTGTTGGAAGCAAGCTTTAACCTGCTGGGGTCACTCGACGCAGTCGGTGGCAGCGCGGGCACTTTTCAACTCGCAGTATCGAGTGCGATAGATATATCTCTGAATGACGGGTCATTTTCAGCGGAGTTGCTTGATTACTGCGAGTGCTCTGGTAAAACATAAAAATGAACGCTCATAAAAAAAATTTGAACGAGTTGATGTTACTTCTCTTTCTCATGCACATGCACATTCTCAAGAATGCACCTACTCATTATTTTAAATCTTTGCTCCTTTCAAAAATGAACAATGGTTTCTGTACAGGTGCGACGCTATTGTCCGTTAGCGATGTATCTTTAGTGGGCGACTACCCTACGTTGCTCCCTAGCTTGCCACCCAGCCCATCTCCTAGCTTGACTCCGTCCCAAAATCCCACGCCTTTGCCGTCTTCGCTGCCCTCGCCCTTGCCGTCGTCACCTCCAACGTCAAGTCCTACACCACTCCCCACAATTCCTCCGAGTGATTTTCCGACACCATTGCCCTCGTCGTCGCCATCTCCTCTGCCATCACCTCTGCCCTCGCCCGTGCCCACATACGCACCCACGTCAAGGCCGACGCAGCTGCCTTCGTCATCTCCTACCAAAGACCCCACTCCACTGCCCACTTTAGTGCCCAGCAGTGCTCCTACTTTGCTGCCTACCGAAACCCCTACGGAGCTGCCGGTACTGCCACCCACACCGTTGCCATCGTCACTACCCACACCATCGCCTACACTGTTGCCTTCCGAAAGTCCCACTCAACTGCCGAGTTTTCCTCCAACGCCGCTGCCTACGCTGCCTCCTTCTTTTAAACCCACAATACTGCCCACGATTTCTCTGGTGCCCTCAGAAGCACCCAGTGCTCTGCCATCGGAAGTGCCATCGCCTGCGCCCACGGTGGCGTTTCCGTGGACGTGCGCTTTCGAAGCTGTTGGCGATCAACACGGTGACGAGGGCGACGACTATGCAGTCAGCGATGCAGGGCCGACTTGCGGGTTTTCGGTAAAGGCACATGTATGCTGGCATCCTTTCCTTTGTGCACCGTCTCTGCTCACTCATTTTTCCGGCTGTTTTTATGTGTGTGTGTAGGTGTTGGCCGGCGGCAACGAACAGCGGGACTTGCGCAGCGGTGAATCGTCGTCGTATGCTGAAGCATGGCTGCGCCGTCGCCGTTTTACGCCTTCGCCTGGCACTGGCCCGAGCCAAGACCACACGGGGCTCTACAACGGGAGCGGGTACTACATGTACTTCGAAGCTTCGAGCCCGAACTGGCCTTTAGTGACGTCGTCTTTGGTGCGCGTGATGTTTGACTTGATACCCCGTGCCCTCGCCGTCTTTCATTTCCATCTTCTTTTAGCTTTTCCCACCCCAATTTTTTGTTTGAATTGATGACTGGAGCGGTTCACGCGCGCATGTGAAACATTTGTGGATCTTTAGGTAAGCCCTCGTTTGCCATCCAGCGGTGGGGCGGGCGAAGTTTTGAACATGTCCTTTTGGTTTCATGCTTGGTCTGAGGACGGTCGCAACCAAGACGCTCGCTTACGCGTGGATGCTGCCATCATGACCACCGCCGAATCAAACTCTTCTTTTGCAGACTATGCGTCCTCCTCGAGCAGCAGCAGCAGCAGTGGGGATGATGGGGGTGGGTTGCAAGTCTACAATTGGACGCAAGTGTGGAGCATGAGCGGCTCTCAAGGTAACCAGTGGATCGCGGCTTCGGTGATACTGCCGAGGGCTACTGAGCTGATACGGTTTGTAGCGACATCAGGCAACCACTGGCAATCGGACATCGCTATCGATGACATCCTGGTACTCCTTTCATGTACACTCTTGCAGTGTTGTTTTTGGGTTCCCCGTTTCCTCCACGACACCATATTATCTGCTGTACTTTAAAATTGAATGAATAAACATTTTGATGTATTCATTTGAGAGTCAATCAGGGAGTCAATGCATTTCCTAACTATTAAACTCTTTTATCGTCTTCTTTCTGATGCTGCGCAAATTGTTTCTTGTCTCAATTCAATGCAAATATTGCGCATATTTGCGTGCCTGCCAGATTACGCAAGCAACCCCGGAGCCCACGCCCGTGCCCACTATCCTTCCAGACGGTGTTGTGGTGGGCGTGGTGATTGAGCAAGTGATTGAAAGCATGGGTGAATACATCACAGACGCTCAAGGTGTGGCCGATGCGGTCACGGCCATTTTAGCGCAAGATTTGGTGGTAAGCAGCAGCGCCTATAGTGCTTATAGTGGTGACGACAGTAGCTTTCACAATGGCAACATTTCCAATAGCAGCACAGGCAACAGCACCTTCAAGAGTAGCACTACTAATAGAAGAATGCAAAGCAACAGTAGCGTCAACAGCAACAGCAGCAGTTATAACAACAGCAGCAGTCGAGAAGACAGCACTACCACAGCTGGTGCAGGCTTGTCGGCGGGTATTTTAGACTATGCGAAACAATTCAATGTTAGCTTGCTTTTGCGGGGCGCCTTTGAGCTAGTAGCGGACGCATGGGATGCTTCTCTGGTAACCTGGTCAATTGAGACTGCGGCCAACCCCAGCCTGTATCCCACAACAACGCCCACAATGACACCATTCCCCAGCATACAGCCGAGTGAACTGCCGTCGGCAACGCCTACTTTCTTACCGTCGGCACTGCCTTCTGCTTTGCCCTCTGGCCTGCCTTCACCGCTGCCTTCTACTACGACGCAACCGTCCAATACTCCACGCCCTACGCTGGTGCCATCCACAGCGCCTACCCCAAATCGTGCACCCTCCATCTGCGGTGGAGCCACCAATGCGTCTTGTGGCGGTGTCTTTTATGATGTAAACAATGGCGGCCATCCGCAGGTGCGTTTGAATTATGTCAATAATCTTTTATGAATTGTCGATGAATTCCTCATTTGCTTTGCGATTGAAATCAAAGAATCACAAGTTTGCTATTTCTTGTAGCCTTGGATATTGAACCACCTCGCAATCAATAGTGCTTTTTTGGAGCTACTATTCTTTCTGAAAATGTTTTTTTTTCAATGTATCGCTTCCCCCAGATCCTCGGTGATATCGGAGGCGACGTTCTTTTCGCGCTTCGCTCTTTACGGTCTCCTCGGACCCTCACGGTGGTTGCATGCCCTGTCGAAGACGAAGAAGATCAAAACGGCACCAACGCTTCTTTCACTCCAACGCTCTGGCTTTATGACCGTTGCCCCATTGTGGACACTAACAGTAACAAAAACGGCACCACTTCAAGTAGTGCTGGATACAGCGAAGCGATTTTGCTGACGTCATCCAATGAAACGTCATCGGCTGCTCGACAAACCGCCAACACTTCGATTCGCAGCATGTTTGAATCCCCCAGCCCAATGCCAACGGTCAGCTCTTTCCCCACGCAAGTGCCAACTCCCACTATCGACCAACCCTCGTCGCTGCCCACCCCCGTAAACGCGACTCGCGCGGTAGCTAGCCACGGTGACGACGACAGTGTGGGGTTCGCATTTCAACCAAAGTGCGCAGTTCTTACCTTCGACGTTACACCCGCGTGGCTGGAAGAAGTAAATGATATTAACGGTGATGAAGTTAGCAATAGTGGCGGAGTGCGGGACTTGTGGTTGGCAGTAGATGGCACTGCGGGGGGCGGATATGACCATGCAGGAGGTTTGATCACCTCTGGGAAATCTTTCCACCTGGCGTTCACGTGCAGTGCGCAAGTGCCCTCTCCCGTGCCAACGCCGCCACCGTCTGCGACACCGAGGCCGAGCCCCGTGCCGACGCTAGTCCCAGCGCGCAGCAATTGCGTGTGCATGTCTGTGGGGATGCTTGCTGGCATCGCGGAACACTGCCCCATCCTCTCGAAAAAGTTCCACCAAGGCTGCATGCAAAACGTGACGCGTGCGGATTTGGAAGAATACGCGGGGTACGTTATTTTTCTACTTGTTGTCCGTATATTTGCGCCCCGTTTTCCTTCATAAAAATTATCTATTTAATTTCTCAGTTTATTGGCTGCAAGTTATGATACGGGTAAGGAAAGAAAAGAGCGACATTTGAGTTCTGTTCCAGGCGCTGTAATACCGCTCAATCATTCCCCTGATTTGCACTTTTTCTTATACAGGTACTGCCCAACTCTAACCTTGGACTGGGGCCCATTCTTCGCGGAGACCGACTCACGACGAGATGGTTATGGTGAATGGCAGAGAGGGCGGGCGGAGGTCGGCAACAATGATGATTAGACGTCGCCAAATCTGAAGATCACCTGGATTTCAAAAAAAAATGCATCAGGCGTATGTAGCGCACGGAACTACTTACTTGCTATCCTTTTCCGCGGTTTCCAGCTCATGTGGTCCTCAAGAATTAAGTCCGGTGGCGCCCTGCGCCTGAGAAAAACATTGAGACGATTCCCTCCTGGGGCAAAAAAGCCCAGAGATATACATCACCTAGGATAGGATTCCCGCGGGAAATTCCGCGGAATTCCCGCGGAAAGGGAAAACTTTACCAATCAGACGTGATTTCCGCGACGGGAATTTAGCAGTGCCTTTATGACCACGGCACGGAAAACCCGCAGAAATTCCGCGTGGAGTGAAATTTTTAGCCTTTTTAGCCATCGCGCGGGAATTCCGCGGAAACGGGAATCGTAACCCTGTACATCATAGACCTTCGGAGCGAGCTTTCTGCAGCTCAATGCATTATAATTATAAGACTTCACTAGACAATAGAAATTATTAAGATCCCAGAGTTCTGCCTACTACTTTAGCTCATAGCTACTCCCACTGGGGCTCCTAGTGCCATCCCGCCTGGTAGATCCTGGTAAGTAGTGACTATTAACTGGCACTGGCAGGTAGGTCCTGAGCGCTAGGCCATCATTATCCATTAAAGGAGAAGCCTGCTCCCCTGAGCCCTAAGTATCGGGGAGATAAGCCCCAATTTACTGTGGAGGCGCGGTAGAAATAAAGGGTAATGGTCATATTTGAGTCACCATTCCTCTTTCTGTGCATAATTTCGAGGTACCTAGAAGCACCCCACGTTTAGCCGTCTCTATGCTTGCATTGAAGGCCTGCGCCTGCTCTTCTGTCAAGCCAATTTCATCCAACAAGACTCGTTCGCTGACGAGCAGTGGATCAAGTGCGTCCGCAACCTGCAAGAAGACGCGCAGGCACCTCAAAAGTTTCGTGAGGAGTGGGCTAGAATTGAAACATGCGTAAAATTCAAAGTCGCAGAAAAGAAATAACACACCGTTTCAATGCCGTAGTTTTCAAAGTCCTGTTGCCACACCTCAAGCCCTGCTGATGCTAGCAAGTCGGCCAGTGAAGTCCCCTGCAAAATATTAGCCACCAAAAGTCAAAAGGGTCACTCAAGGGTAGTAAACCTCTTAGCGCAACACGATCGAACATTCATTTACTAACAAGCCACCTCATATTTGCTCTCTTATAGTACAGAGGTCTAACTCCTACCATATTTTTTTAAAGCCGTTCCTTCTTACCTGCAAGCTCAATACAGCAAAAGCTGAGGGCGGGCGTAGGCTTAGATCAGCACCCGCAGTCAATGGTTCGAGCCCATCCTCAACGCGGTTGCCTGATTGCTTGCTTCCGGCTGACGCTGCCCGTGGCGCTACAGGGGTGGGTGGCCTCAATGCTGCCACGGCTGCGGCCACATCGTATTCTTCTTCCCATTGGTGCAAGTTGTCTACTCGCACAGCACGCGATCGAGCTTGTGACGCCGTTTCTGAATCGGCACGCGAGCCTCGTGCTTCGTTTCCTACTTCTTCTCCTTCTTCCTCCACCATGCTTGGCTGGCGGGCAGTGCCGGCGGCAGCCTCACCACCGCAACCGCCGCCGCTCAAAGGAGAAGCAACCAGCTGGTAACCGCCTTTTGCGGCCGCCAGCGCGTCACGGAACCGCTGAATCTGGTTCTTGCCCATGCCAATGTCGTTGCGAAGCGCTGCGTCATTCACGAGCAGAGGATCCAAAGCATCCGCCACCTGAAGCAAATGCACGCGGTAGTTGGGGTGACTTATTCAGAGATATGATAGAGAGAGAAATTTCAGAACACAATCATGCAAAAGACAAAGCAGGACACATAAGATTGTTGCTTTCAAAATATACGTACAATAGACATTCACATCGACTACATTGCGTTTTGCATTTACCGTTTCTACGCCGTAGTCTTCGAAATCAGTTCGGTAGCTGCGCAAGCCAGCACTTTCCAGCAAAGCAGCAAGCGTAAAATCTGGCGGGAGAGCGACAAACGCATGCGCTGTGGGTGGCCGCAAGGCTAAGTCAGCCTTCGAACCTGCCTTGCTGAAAGCCTTGTAGCTCACGTTCTCGACCGGTTTTCGGAAGCCAGCTGCCTGCCCCGCTGCCGAAGATTTTCTCTCATCCTTCATTTCTTCACTGCCTGGTCGCTCTGCTGAAGCACTGTTTGCATTTTGCCCAGCTGCGTCATCGTCGTCTGAGTCGCTCGATGTATCTGAACCCGACTCGTAGCTGCCAGAACTATCGCTGTCGGAGCTATCCGAAGAATCGTCGTGATCGCCACTGTCTGACGAGTCTGTTGCACTTCGACTGCTTCTAGCGCTACGGGCATCGCTTTCATTCGCGCGTCGCTTTTCGGTGGCACCCTTGCTATTAGCCACTGCACTAGTTGCAGCCAAAGCGTTGCCTGCGTTGACGTTGCTATCCGCACCTTTCTTGTCCCCTTCTGAATCTTTTGGCGCTTCTTTACTGTCATTTGTGGTTTTCTCTTTGTCATCTGTACCATCCTTCTTCTGCGCATCCGCAACAGCCCTGGTTTCTCTCGCCGTCATGATACACATGTAAAGATAACACAAATAGCGCACTGCTATTGAACCGAACCGAACGACCTGATTAAAGATCATCTTCACAGGCACTGCAGCAAGCGGTCCTGCAAACACCGAGCCAATCAAGCAATAACCAAATAGCTGCTGAAAAGATTCGGTCAACTCGGACAGTGCCCCTACTTTGATGATGAGTGCGCACATGAATATGAATGCGAGCGAGAAGGCAAGCACAATACCAACATTGTTGTCCTTTTGCTGCTTGTATGGCTTGTAACCGACAAAAACGTAAATAGCAAAGAGTGAAATGAGCAAGCCAATCACAGGCGCGAGTACACTCGACGGATCGACAATGCCAATGATAGACCCCAAAGCAACTTTTCGAAAGCACTCGATCACCTCGAAGAAGCACTGTTCTGGTTTGTAGGATTTCACGAGGAACCTCAAGTGGCCAGTCATTGGGAAGCCGTGGCGCATTTCTTCCTCCATGGCTTGAGCGTTGCTCAAAATGTGGCTCGACTGCGATAGTATGACCGAGTAGAGCAATGGGATTCCAAGAGGGTAAATCAGCATTTGCAAGTAACAAAACGGAAGATAGGTTGCATAGCGTGTAGAATCGCAGTTGAGAGAAAAGTCCTGCATGACAAAAGTATAGGTTCCGCCGCCATCTTCTTCAGGTACTGTAAAAGGTTCACACCGCATGAACTGGAAGAGAACGCTCGACGTTGATATCAAAACCAAAAAAGTGACCGTAAGAAATAAGCCTACAATGGCCGCGCCAGGCTTCTTTTTCAAGTGCTTGCTCATTTTCTCCGCCAAATTCGAAAACTCAGTCTGACCATCTTTGGTTTTCGCCTTGTTCATAGAAACGAGGAACTCTTCGAAATCTGATACATTCCAAGAAGATAATACGCAGTGTGGTTAAAGAGATCAAATCGGAGAGAGCATGGTTTCGTGCATTTACAAATTGTAATCTGCTGCACGGCACTGATGCATAACAACACAAATGAATTGTGCGATCTTACCAATTTCTTCATTCATATCGATATCGATGCCAACCATGATCGCTTGAGCTTTCGTACGGATTTCATCATCCAGCAAGTCGCGATCGAAGCTTCTGAGAACGACCTCAAGTTCACCTGGACTTATGGACCCATCACCATCTGCATCAATTGTAGCAAAGACAGTCTTGTAGCGGTCGAGATCATGAGCGTTGAAGATGCCTTTCATTCCGGGTGGCACTGTGTAAGTACGTTTTTTTCTTTCCATTTGTTTGGCCTTGCATGAGGCCACGATGGTGGCATGCATTACATTGATGAAGTACAGAATCATCAGCAACGCGCAAAGCAAGATGGGACCCATACACGTGGTCACCATTTTGTTGCAGTAATCAAAGCCTGGATAGCGACAGTTTAGCCCCTGCAGAAAAAGAGTGGTCGAGGAGTCAAGGAACAATCTACGCGTGCCAACTGTGATTAGATAAGCAGTGGCCTTTGAACACGTAATACAATTCCACAATTTACTCAAAAATGATTTCGGGGTGCGAAGATCTCCCTTGCGAAACTGTCCAAAATTACCAGCTTTGGCACCAAATCTACATTGACGAAGTCGAAACTCTTCAAAATGCCAGCAAATGCGGCCGGGTACTTCATGTTGCAGTTAAACGAAATATTTACTGAGACAGGAGAGACAAACGAATCACAAAAGGGTAAACGAACAACACAGGCCCATGTGCAAGAATTATGTTTCGACGCATCAAAAAATAAATTGAAAGGAATCTTTTAAGAAATAAATCCAAAAATGAATTCGTACAAATGGCATGAAAAGAATATCAAAGGGGCAATTATTCTATGAAGTACCTGAAATTTGCATGAAGGACATCAAACTCTTGATCATGACAGATTCAGACTGCCACAAGGCGACCACCTTGAAGAGAATGTTTGAAGGACGTACGGTAACTTTGGTTTCGGTCACGGCGACAGTCGAAATCACGGTGGTGGTAATTTCTCGGATTTGCGCAATGCCGTTGTCCGTATCTTTCACCACGGTGATGGTTTTCGGAGGCACTGGCTCTTTGTGAGTCTTGAAAAAAGTGACGCTGCCATCTCTGTTCATGTGCACTTTGTCACTATTCTTTTTGTACTTCTCTGTGATTCGATTGAAAGCCCGGCCGATGCATCCGCGCTTCTTCCGCTTGGACTCATCCTTGTCATCGTCCTCGGGCTTGCCCTCTGAAGCAGCTGTTGCTCTGGCTTGGGCTTTCAAATGCGCCGCCCTCTTGGCTCTCTGGAGCCGGTGGCGAGCCGCAATCAACCACGTGACCAGTCCGACCATTAATATTAGCACAAGACCCCAAAATATAAGGAACGTTGGATTCAAAAGCACATCCTTCAAGTTTTGCCTGTCATTGCACTCGGCGCACACCTACAAACGTAAATCATAAAAAAGATGTAAAGAACACAGGTGCACTCGATAAGAAATTGCAAGTAGAGGCAGCGAAAGAGGTCACTAGGAGTCATTGAAGACTGTACGCATACCAATAAAAGCTCCACAATGAACGACTTTTGATGCTTCATTCTAAAACTATTGCTAAAACGTACCGGACTTTGGCCGGAAGTGTCAAGGTAGTACCCATCAGGGTCACAGACCCCACACATGGGGCCCATGTAGCCCTTGGCGCAGTAAGCATCACCGTACACGTCACCACGAGCCGCTAAGCGGCGGCGGCCGATGCCACTTTCGAGCCGTCTACGCCCCCGCGCCACCCACGGCACCGAGGTGTTGGTGAAATTGACCAGGCCTTCGTCGATGACGAAACCCAAGAGTTCGGACGCAAGTTGGGAGCTATTGTCGCCTAAGCACGCTACCGGGCCCATCAAACATTCACGAATGTCCAACGAATTGGCGGTCATGCGCCAAAAGCCTTCTTTAATCCGCAACATGGTTTGCGTGCTTTTCCCCGGCTCGTAGCAATCGGTGCCCGAGGGGCATACTTCGCATTGGCCGGAAAGTCTCGCGAAATAGCCCACGTTGCAGCTTTTGCACACTGCGTTTCCGGGATAATTGTACGTGTTCCCTGCCAGAGTGGGCACGAGCGCAAAAAAAAAAAGAGACACCAAACCTCTGAATAGACTCCCATCTCCCCTTTAACCCTCCTAAAAGGGGGGTGATTAAAGACATCAAACTTAAGCAAATCAAAACTAAAAACCATGAGACATGCAACATTTCGCGGTCACGACAGCAACCTGCTTGTATGCATGAATCCTTACCTTGGCATTGCATGCACTTCGCCTTGCCGTTTCCAACCGTGAAAAAGCCAGCTGGGCAATTGTCGCATTTCGACTGGCCTGGAGCTGCCATGAACTTCCCGGGCGTGCATTCCAAGCATTCCGTTGCGCTCGCATTAGGTGTATACTTACCGACACCACATGTTTCACAAGCACTCGCACCTGAATTGGGAAAGGACAGGTGAAAAAGCACGGGTGACGAGCAGGTTGATTGTCTTCACGGTGAGCAATAAAATATCAGTCGTGCTAGCAGGAAGCTTCAGAAGAATGTGAAAGCTCATAAATCATAAAGAGTCAACTAGATTTTCCCCCGCTTTCACCACAAAGAACTGTACACCTTCCTCGTTCAACGTACCAACGTTGGGATTGAATGTTCCTCTCGCGCACTTCACGCAATCGCTTTGCCCGGAGCCCGATTGCGCTGTGCCGTTCGGGCAATTTTGGCACTCAGTAAGCCCCAAGGCCTTCCCTACTCTGCCAGCAGAGCACGCTACACAGCTCTGCTGTTGAAATTGCGGGTTGTAGCGGCCGAGGGAACAAGGAGTGCAGTGCTGGGACCGAGCATTGGCAAACGAGCCTGTGATGTAGTGAGTATGTATAGAGAAAGAAAAAGACGACGTATGTGTTGAGATGGGCAAAGAGGAAAAATAAAATTACACGGTGTGACCACGCTGCTGGTAACACATCGATGCGTCCAAAAAGCTTGTGCGCATGCATGTTTTTACGCACAACAGAAGCAAATCTTCACTGGCTTTTCATATTTACCTTTATACCCTTTCCTTTATCCTATTTCCTGGATCCGCACCTGGCTTGCAGCTGGCACAGCCCGTGGAGCCCTCATACGACGCGTTTTTGCCTGCAGGGCAGTCAGTGCACGCCGTCGCGCCAGGTCTGTCGGAGAAGGTACCCACGCTGCAGAAGGTGCAGGAATCAGCGCGACTCGCGGAGAAGGTACCCACTCCACAGGTGGTGCAATTTGTGCTTCGCACGAAGGAAAAGGTGCCTGCCGAGCAGTCTGCGCAGGTAGTAGCGGCCCTCTGAGTCCCAGTGAAGGAACCGCTGCCACAAGTGAGGCACCCATCGTCGAGTGCGATGGGCGTGAATTTGCCTTTTTCACAATTCTAAGAAGCAGGTACAAGGCATCGAAAAAAATGTGACGGCATTTTACACATAGACTTCTACATTATCAGGAAATGTTGTTAACAAATGTGCGTGAAAGCGAGAAGGCTTTATTCAATGTGCTCTAGAGACGTTCTTTACTGGAAAAGAATGGTGATTACCTCACAGCGAGTGCCATTAAGCACATACTGGCCAGCGCTGCATTCGGCGCAGTCTGTGCGGTCCACATAAGAATACTTCCCCACCAAGCATCTGTCGCACGACGATTGCCCTGAGTCCTGTTGAAAGTAGCCTCGCTCGCAAAAGTTGCATTCGGTGGGCCACGGCGGCAACGTGGTGTTGGAGATTTTGCCCGGGTTGCAGGCCACGCACAACTTGTTGTTGTTGATGTAGAAGCCCGGGTAGCAGTTCACCGAGGGCGCGGGCGTGGGTGGCACGCTCGGGGCTGGGGTGGGAGGTAGAGTAGGTAAACCCGTCGGGAGCAAGGAAGGCGTCCCCGTGGGCTGCGGCGAGGGTGGCAATGAAGGCCGCACGGTGGGGAGCTGGGAGGGCAAGAGCGACATGGTCGGCTGCGGCGACGGCACGACGAAAAACTTGCCGCCAACCAGGCAGAAACTCGTGGAATCAATATCTTCGTCGCCGTCTTCCCGGTTCGTTCCACCGAAAATGGACGGCGTCACCGAGTCAGTGTCCGAGAGGCCGAACGTGGCCTCTTCCACCGGAGGGGTCCCAACCAGTGTAAACAGGTAACAATTGTCGAGGCTGCCGTCAGTGGCGAACGGAAAGCACTCGTGTGACGTGTGTGAAGTATAGCCAGATGGCATAGTACCCGTAATTGTCGCGGTCGTATCACAATTACTTTCAGAATAAAGCAAAGAGCCGCTGCTGAAGTCGCCACAGTTGTAGTACACCGCGTAGGTCATGCCGCCCCAGCCCCCTGAACTACTCCCCGAGGTCAAGTCAAACCGAATTCTAGTGGAACCGCTGCATGCGTCAGTGGGGTAAGCAGTAGGCTCGGGCGTTGGAATAGGAGACGGCAGCGGAGAGGGAGCCAGCGTGGGTGGTCCTGTGGGGAGTGGCGTGGGCGGCACGCTCGGGTTGCCCGTAGGCTGAATGGAGGGCACAACCGTGGGCGCAGGCGAGGGTGGCAACGAGGGCAGCGGGGACGGGTGCCGAATCCGGCAAATATAACACGAATAATCGCAGAAGCCTGTGTAGGTGCAGTTCTTGCAAAAGGAGACTGCACACTGATCCATACTAGTGTCGGCAAGTGCTTCGGCACAGAATGGCGCAGTGTCAACGCAAAGGTCTGTTGGTGCCGTTGAAGGCAGCATAGTAGGCGTGAATGTCACGGCGAATACCGACATAGCACCATTTATAAAGATATAAAGTGCCAGCCAGACTGAACTCATCATTTCAGCTGGTGCGCAGCTTGGAGCGCCTGCCTAAAAGGGAAGGCACGGAAGAGGGCGATGAGCGTGCGGTTATTTGTATTTTGGCCGAGCAAACGAGAATAAGTTAGCATCCACGGTTACGCAGCGCGGAATATGAAATATATCATTAATAAGTCTACATCCTCATGATATACTGTAGTGGTAAAGGGGCGTTGTACCTTCTCCGAGCAATTACTCTCAAATAAATGTTGTTCTGAGGTCTGAGTAGTGCCCGCCCGTCGGACCGCTGCTGAGCTCGACGAAGTTCTCCTCGTCGGACCGGATCTCACGCCGCTCGTCGTTTTCGATGTCCGTCGCACGCGCAGCGTCCACCCCCCGAAAGTCAGAATCGGAAACGACGAAACGACGAAAAAAAATCGGGGAATACGCAAAAACAAAAGGGGGGGGGAAACGAAATCAGGAAACGATAATTCGTAGGAACCCCTACAGGTATTTCACCCCGATTTTAGTCGCTGAAGTGGAGCTTGAGATAGTAAATACTCTACATTCACCATGCCTCACTCCTTCGGCTACCGCGCGCGCACGCGCTACATGTTCCAGCGGTCATTTAAGGACCATGGCATGATCAACTTGTCGACCTACATGGCCCCTTACAAGGTTCGTGTAGGCTTTCATGGCTTTCCACCTTGTGTAGAGGGGCCCAGCCCTCTTGATACGATGGCCCACTTGCCGAGAGACGAAATGATAGTCAAACCTGATGATTAGGCATCCTTTAAGAGATATCCTGCAGGCTTACGTAGATTTAGTTTTAGTAGAATGGGTTTATCTCGTTGTTGAGCTCCTAGCGGCGAGATACTGAGGTGGCGTATTGCCAAACCTCAAAGCCGTCCAACTAGCCAGCCTTACAGCAACCCTGAGCTAGACACTACGTCTTACATTCAAGGATGCGCTGGAGTGACTAACCTTCCTCAGATTCTAGGTTATGCGAGACACATGACGTATCCAAACTGACTGGCTGCGTGCCCAATTTCTCACTTGTTTTCTCTTACTATGTGTTTCTTTCTGTAGAACGGAGACTACGTGGACGTGAAGGTAAACCCAGCTATCCACAAGGGTATGCCATTCAAGAACTACCACGGCAGGACTGGTATTGTTTACAACATTTCCAAGCGATCGGTTGGCGTAGTTTTGAACAAGCCTGTGAACGGCAAAATCTTGCAAAAGCGCATCAACGTGCGGGTGGAGCACGTGCGAGCGTCCAAGTGCCGCGACCAGCACATCGAGCGGGTGAAGAAGAATGAAATGATCAAGCAGGCAGTGCGCCAAGGCAAGATGGAAAAGCAAAACTTGAAGCGCATGCCTATCATGCCAAAGGCTGGCTACACGGTGAAGCTTGCGGCCCCTGAAACCATCCAGCCCGTACCTTTCGCTGAGCTGCTGTAAATGGCATGTGTTGCGTGGGTGCAGCCAGCATTATTTCTTTGAGCTGCGTGTTCCTGGTCGTGCACTTCCAATTTTAATACGTTTAAACTATCAAGGGCCTTCCCGAAATGCCTAGTTCAGTGGAATATGCTGTCTATTGAGTCTTGTGTGGGTTCGTGTCCGTGTTCGGGGTCGCCCGGGCTCGTGCCAATGGAATTCTTTACACTATACGGCTATGCGGCTGTACGGTATATGTAGGCCTGGTATCCCAAGCTAAATTTATTTATTTTTAGTAAATTGGCTCCAATTACAGCCCTTCGGGACCTATCTTGTAATGGATTTGATCAGAGGTCACGAGGTCGCGGCCTGTTGATCTGGAAAGACTGGGCAGTGACCACGTATCATTAACGA
>Ga0307982_1001431_pt1 | contig 19468 bp, 22 predicted proteins | sample OrgLakmetagen989_FD_201847 | JGI IMG/M metagenome (GOLD analysis project Ga0307982, IMG submission 201847) | Saline water microbial communities from Organic Lake, Antarctica - #989 | ecosystem: Environmental > Aquatic > Non-marine Saline and Alkaline > Saline | place: Antarctica: Organic Lake... | reverse complement strand
CGCAACACCCACAAATTCCTCGCTTTTTGCAAATTTTTCGAGGAATTTGGCCAATGCCCCCTCTCCCTCCTGAATCATTCCGCACTTGCTTTGTTTGCGCAACGCACGCGCATTCCCACTTCTGCCCTCAGGATTGGCTTCTGTGCCATTTGGGTTTGTATTAGTTCGAGTTCGAGTTCGTAGTCGTTGCGAGCACGGGGGTGTTGGCTTTGGTCCCTTGGGCGTTCGGGGCTTGTACGAGACCCCAGCGATCGAGCGTAAGGCGTGCCTGCCCACGATGGGTGGTGAGCCCCCACGCGCGATAATTAACTGCACGAGAAACCTTGTCCGGTCGATTAGATTCTATTGCCTATTAATTTCGAGAATAAGAATCAAATACAAGAGCTTCGTGGTAACTTAAAGTTCAAGAAGTAGTGATGATGTTTAATAAATTGCTTGACTTTAACTGGGACAGCAGTTAGGTAAAGCTCTATATTCATGTGTTTACCAAGCCCCCTCCCTCACCACCCAGACCTCTCAAGTTCATTTCACGTTCGAAATTTAATTCTATGCTTTAGATATGGCTGAAAGTATTATAATTCTTTCCCTCTTCGCAACTTTTATTTACGATTTTGACTCGATGCGCGTACACTTCTATTTACTAAGCGGTAAACAATCGATCGCCGGTTTTGCTTTGGGTCATCAATTTACTTAGAAACGAGGGAAGTCGACGCCTTAGCGGTATATAATTGCATGAAGAGTACAGGTAGTTCCGGGTAAGAAGGGCGGGGGGATTTGGCCTCAGCCCTCGCTCTCTTAGCGTTTCTAGGTACTAAGGTAGTATAAGAAGAAATTTTTAATAGGTGGAAGTACCGAATTTTAATCCTTATATTCTTGACGTGGCCACCTCTTATCACCAGGAACTACCTGTACTTCTGTACTTGCACACCGCCATTCCCTATCATTCGTATTGCTGCCTCTCAAATTCTTTCATATAAACGAGTGGTAGGGTATGAAGGAACTTGAGACGTAGTTTCACGAATGATAGGGAGTGACACACTACAGGAAGAAGCAGAAGGGGAGACAGCAGGGATACAGTGGATATACAGGGTCGTTATTTTATTATTTTTTGTTTCCGATTCTTTTCCTCTCCACCACCAACCAGCCAGCACCAGGCACCAGCGCACCAACACGACAACACGACAACACGACCGACTGACAAAGGGCACAGCTGCGACTTTTGTTTGCTACCGGTCACAGTCCACAAGGTGGTCGAACCTTCCCAAGCACCTACGGAGGCCTTTTAACAGCCGAAAGAATACGCGGCTTTACGAGGAGGTTTAGATACTAGAGCCGTGCTGTGGGCGCTATAGCCATGCCGCGCCTCACATCCGGCCTATCGGACGTAAATTGCGTCAAAGGCGAAGTCCACAATGTGCTGACCGTCATGCGCTTGAATTCGCGCTGGGCTTCTGCTGACCGTTTCAGAATGGAGGTGCGTGCTAGCGCTAGCCTTAATGGATTTACATTCGCACACTATGTTTAATTTCTAGGAGCTGGCTTTTTAAAAACTCGAGGCTAGTTTTTATACTTACAGCTAGTTATTTTGAGCTTCCAGCCTCGACTGAACCACTGCGCACAAATTATATTTGGCCAATTTTCATTCATTCTAGCTAAGACTCGCTACGTACTTCACTATTTTCTGCCTTTGCCCAGCCCCACTCTCGATGACGGTGTTTTGCTATATAGGTACCCCTGCATGCAGAGTCTCCCCTCACACGAGGGCTGAAAGCACTTCACGACCAACTGACGCAGCGGCAGCCCCGCAGCGTGAGCCAAGTTGACACCGTTAGCCTTGTGGAGGTGAATGACGGTGGAAAATAGCGTCTGCATTGGCTTCATCTCGACATACCGAGACTTTCTATCGATTTGGCTTCTTTTCTCACGTATTTATATAGTGCACTCGTTCTTTCCCACTCTTCACCTCGCAACTTTTACTTCGACCCAAATTCCGTTATTCTTAACTCGCAACCGCCATTTAAACTTTTGTCTTCAGCGACTCTCAACTCTTCGCACTTAAAACTACCCCTAAAATTATCACCCTCCTTCCCTGTACGCATATGCTCGCGTCAGCCCTTCGTAGATGTGGTCACCTCTCCCCACACTTCCGGTCCCATCACCGGCGCGGCCCTGTCCTCCCTGCACAAGTTTTTGCTCTACGGGTTTGTGGCGGCACCCGGGCAAAAGCGCAGCCGCGATGGTGTGGCCTTGATTGCAGCGAGCATCAGCCGGTAATGTGAAGTGTAACTTGCATCCGCGTGTTTGAGCTCCTGTAGCGACCTCTGATTGGCAGTAGCCAGAGCAAGGAATCAGTCCAAAGGGGAACCCAAGGGGTGACGTGTAATCCTTGTCGTCGAATTGTTCTCAGTCAAATCCGTTTGCTTTATACCACTCTTTCTACAAGCCTTGTCCCTTTCTCATTATCTTTTGGTGTCTGCGTCTTTCTGTGTCATTCCGAACTCACTCCCCCCATTGTACGATAACACCCACCCATTACCCCCATATGATTAATTCCACAGCTGCGTGTTCGAAGAAACTGACGTGTCCACCGATGAAGTTGTGCTCATGAAGCTCCTGGACTTGGCAGCCCTCACTTTACGCTCTGACGCAGGCGCCACCCTCTCCGATCAAGCGGTAAACGGATGCGAATGGATTTGATTTGACTTGAGGGAATGCATGAAAGAGCGATGGGATAGTCGTGATAGTTGTGTAGGGGTGTGAGTGTGCGTAATGTTTATGCGCTTGTGCGAGTGTATATGTGTGCGCGTAGGGTACGAATGGTCACACTCTCTATTTTGTTTCACCTTCCACAATTTATTCATCCTTTTTCCCTCGATTACTTCTTTTTCTCCCAATCGAAAGGTGGTGGCCATTTTCAGCAAGTGCTTAGCGGTGAGCCGAGAAGAAGCCAAGAGGTCGTCGCTGCTTCGCTCCACCGCCGACAACACCCTAGCACATGTAGTGTTGGTAGTGTTCAGCCGCGCGCGCCTCGTGAACCATCATCACCACCAAAACGCGAAGAAAGGGTCTAGCGGGAGCACCGGTAACAATCACCACGATCGCCAGATAGAGGACATGGAGGCTCAGGTCAAAGTTGAAGCTAATGGCGACGACGATGATGAGGACGACGACGTCGCCTGGCCGGGCTCGGACAATGAAACACCTCATGCAGGTGGTGGCGACAATAGCTGCGAGCACAGCACGGGTGGCAGCAGTTGCGGTGGCATTCACGGTAGCAGCAGCAGTACGGGAGCTGCAACATCATCAGGAGCAGGAGTATCGGGAAGTAGCGGCACCGCTTCTTCTTCTTCCTTGCCTGCTACCGTGGCAATCATGCAAGCTTTGAGCTCGCTGTGCAACCCTCGGGCGACGCTCAAGCCACCGCAAGCACAAGGAGGAGGGTTCGGTGGAGTAGGGGGCAACCATTCCACGAACAAGAAGAAGACCAACAACGAAGAAAGCGTGGCGATTGCGCTGAGTTTAGTGAACGTCGCCATTGAAGCCGGTGGAGAACATCTGGGGAAATGCCCGCAATTGGTGGAAGTGATGCAGGTGGGCAAGATGCCATCATTACTTCTGTGTTCATGCGTGTGGTTTCTCGCTTTAACCCTTGTTGTTTCCTCTACATCTTTGATCGCGCTCGCAAGGAGGCATTCGCGCGCTTCTTATTTACACTACTTTTTTTCTTGAAATGTTGTCGTACCGCTCCACCAATATTATACAGGGAGACTTATGCAAGCACCTGCTCCAGAACAGCCAATCACCGGACCTGCAAATCTTGAGCTTAACTTTGCGTGTGGTCTTCAACCTCTTCAACAGCATCAAAGACCACTTAAAAGTAAGCGATTTTTGAAGTGGCGTGTTCCATTTCTCTTTGAGATCGATTCTGGCGTATCTATCGTAGAAGTTTATTCCTTTATCTGCGCGCCTTCTGTTATTTCACGGTATTCCATAACGAGCACACTTCGATTTTGTTGCTCCTGTCTCAATCCAATGTCTTTCTTGTTTATGACAGGTGCAACTGGAAGTGTTTTTGACCTCGGTGCATTTACGCATTTTGGACACCGATGCTTTAGCTCAAGCCACTTACCACCAATTGATGGCTATGGAATCGACCAAGAAACACAAAGGTGGCAGTGTCGTGGGCGTATCTTCTTCTTCTTCAGCTCTAGCCAAAGGCACCGGCGTTGGCGGTCTAGCCCTGGCGGCGTCTTCTTCACCCGAACGACGGGAATTGGCCTTAGAGTCGTTGCTTGACTTTTGCCGAGAGCCTGCGCTAATGCTGGTAGGATAAATAATCTCCTGTCTATGTATGTACATAGCAGAGACTTCTGTGATTCGCGCATGTGTCTACATAACTAAGGAGAGTATTCGTGTTTGTACGACTTCCCTTGTAGTATTAGTCTTTTGGTAGTCATGCCGTTTTCAATCTTTCTGCTGCCTCCTACACCACATGTATTACAACCACCACCATTGCCACCACTTCATTTACAGGACTTGTACATCAACTACGATTGCGACGTGCAGTGCACCAATCTCTTTGAAGCCGTTTGCCGCACCCTCGCTGCACACGCGACTCCAGGGTGGGGCGGGTATCACAATCCTTCTTCGATTACAAGTACACACACGGAGGCGGCTGCCGCTGCTGCCCCTTCGAATAGCAGCACTGCTCACAACAGTCTAGCAGCAGCAGCAGCTAGTGGTGCGTCTTCGTCATCATTGCCATCTTCTTCGTCGTCAGTGGCAGCCGCGCGCTCGGCTCTCTTGCTCTTGGAGCAGGCCAATCAGAGCCTTCCGTTCGGCGTGCGACTCGCTTCGACCAATCGCCTGGCAGTAAGTTTTATGTACATGTAGGCATTTGCAGTACAGGTTTCATACAAGTGGGTGTCGGTGATGTTTTGATATTTTTGGTCTATGGCAGCAGCACGAATGTAGTAACTATAGAAATATATTGAGGTCCCACGCACTTGTTTCATGGCTATTTCAATGATTGCCGAAATGGTAGGTGGAAGGGCTCTTGGCAGTGATTGCCGCAATCTCAAAGCAGTGCGTGTTCGATGATGAGGACGATGACGAGGACGACGAAGAGGATGGAGGGGAAGGAGAAGATGAAGAAAAGGATGCAGTTCATGGTGTTTCTCCCATCGAACCTCTCGAAGATATTCAACAGCCACCAAATGGCAAGGGATTGGCAGGAGATGGTGTTATGTCCTCACCCGAAATAGCAGCTTTCCGACACGACATCGATGATGATGCATCCTCATTGGAGCCTCCGTCACCAACCTCCCTGCGCTATTCGGCAGCGGCAGCTGCTGTGGCACCCTCCTCTCCCTCGCCTTCTTCGACCTTTCCGCTTCCTTCTCGTTTAGTCCCCGGTTCCTCTTCCGACACCGACGACAGCGCGGATACGGGTGGCGGTCGCCGCATACGGGCATGGCCACGCTCCAACACCAGCAGCCGGCGCAGCAACAACAGCAGCGGTCGACGACTGAGCCGCCGGAACAGCGGTGGCAACAGTGGTGCTGCTGGAATGAGAAGCGGCGACGGCGACGAGCAGCTCGAGTTCCTGGTGCGTGGGCATACAACTACATGTACAGCTATGGAACTAGTTTCCATTCTTTTTGTACTTGAACTCTTGACTTCATGCATGAGATGACGATCTTGTCAATTGATTCTTGACTACTGGTCACTCTTTCGCATCCATTTCGGTCGTATTTTCTGTCGTCATCTCCACAGGCGGCAGCCCGTGAGCGCACGGCGCAAGTGTTGCAACAGCGGAAGCGCATCAAACGGCGGCTAACTTTGTTTGCAGAGCGGTTCAATGCGGACGAGTCCCAAAAGAAGTTCTTGCCGTATGCCCAAGAACTGGGGCTCTTGCCCAGTGGGCCCCTGAGCAGTTTGAACCCCAATGACGTGGCGCAGCTGCTCAAATCCACGCCGGGCCTCGACAAAGCGCTGGTATTGTTTGGATGACTGAACGCAGGATGATGGAAATACACGACAAACTCTTTTATGGCACAAAAAGAATTGTTTTCCTCGTTTCCGTTTTCTCGTGTCCCCTCAACTTTCTTTAAATTTTCTTCTCTTTAACTCAGGTGGGGCAGTACATCGGGAAAGGGCCAGCGGACAAATATCCCTTTGTGCGGGACGTCTTGGAGGCCTACGTTGCCACTTTCGACTTCAAGGGTTTGCCCTTTGACGCGTCCTTTCGGCGCTTTCTGGAACAGTTTCGTTTGCCAGGAGAAGCGCAATGCATTGACCGAATCATGGAGCAGGTGGGAGATTGTGCTTGATTGCGCAAATTCAGTGCTTAAAAAGTCGTGGATACTCTTTTTATTTTGACACCAGTTTTCTGATTCGATTTTCGTGCACAATTTGAAACGGTCTCATCTTACCCTTTTGCTTGATTTCTATGCTGTCTTTTTTTTCTTTGCAGTTCTCGAAAGAAGTCTACAAGCAATGCCCAGAATTGCCATTCAAAGGAGGCGGTGACACGGCCTTTGTTTTGTCGTTCTCGCTAATTATGCTCAATACCGACTTGCACAGTGCCCGCATTGCTGACGATCGACGCATGACGTTTCCTGAATTTTTGACCAACAACCGGGACATCGACGCGGGCTCTCCTCTGCCCGAGCCCTTCATGAAGCATTTGTATGAGTCGTTGAAAGATCGCGAAATTGAACTTCGAGCCGCAGACAGTGTAGTTGGTCCTGCGGTAAGTTCTAGCAGTAGCAGCAGCGGAGGTAGCAGCAGCAGTAGTAGCGGGGCTAGTTCAGGCAGCAGCAGCAACGGTGGCAGCAGTGGTGGCAGTAGTAGCGGCGGTAGCAATAGCGGTGGTTCCTCATCTTCGTCGTCGTCATTCATGGCAGCGCTGGAAGCAGGCACGTTACAATGGGGAGCTTTAGTGGCGGCGCGCGTAGGAGCAGTTGGAGCTGCGAGCTTTACGCCGAGTCGACTGCATCACGGGGTGGGTAAACAAGTCAAAATAAATTGGTCTTCTTTGTTACCAAACCATAATCATCAATGAAGGCGATAACACATAGTGCGTTTAATCACTGTTTACTCTTTTTCTCTTAAGATTATTATCATTATCATCATTATTGTCGTCGTCGTCAACATCATCATCATCTTCTTCATCTTCTTCTTCTTTTTCGTCTTCCTCATTTCATCGCATTACACAGGTGTTTCGCGCCGGCGTTCACGAGCGGGACATGTTTAGCTCCATAGCCGACAGCACATTGGTCGCGCTCACAGCAGTGGTCAATGCCACGAGAGACGATTACATGCTTCTTAAAGCCACAAGCGGGCTGTACCAGTTTGCCACGGTAAAGAATGACATGAATGTCAAGAATTAATTTTCATATGGCTTTATTGGCAAATGACCTCACTGTTACCGTTCTTTCTTTGTATCATTCCCTTGCATGTTCGCTCTAATTTCGCTTTATTTATTAATCTCATTCTTTTTTACAAATACTGTAGGTGGCACACTACTATCACATGGAAGATCGCGCTACGGCTGCCGCGGCCTCCCTCTTGACTGCCTCCTTCCGATGGTGCCAATCGCCACAGCTCCTCTCTCTCATGGCAAATTCAGGCGGTGGTGCTTTTGCTAGCAGCAATAACAATGCCGTAACTGCTGCCGCTGCTGCTGCTGCCACCTCTAGTAGTAGTGGTTACAGCAGTAATATTTTAGAGCCTCTTTCCGCTCCGGTTCCTGGTGCAGTGCTTTCAAGTGACATGGCTAGAATAGAATCCGTGGTGTATCCATGGAAGGGAGCTCCAGGCGCTGCTGAACATTCCGGATTGGTGACACTGCACGCAGCCCTGGAGGTGAGCAGTTGTTTACATACTACAGACTGTTCCTTTGTTTTCAAATTTGATATTCGTTGAACTCACCCATGTTTGATTATCAATATCACCTTCTTTTTACACATTTATTTCATCTCTAAATTCACAGATTGTCGCCGACTACTCCAGCAGCTTAGTGCAGCCAGCATGGGTGGCGCTGGCAGACTCGCTCTTTGCCAGTTTGCATTTGGATGCTTTGCCCAACGGACTTTACACTTTGAGCGACTTGAGAAACCATCATGGTGAGACTACCTTAGGCGAGGAGGAGTGTGTGTGTTGCTATGATTGGTGTTTCACATAACTGGAATACTTGAAATGATGGAGTATGATTTGTTTTGTCTAACATTTTCTACCATTTCCATCGCTCTCTTGCGTCTCGTATTGATTCAATTGAACGCATGTGTGCCCTTCAACGTCAAGGCGATCCATTCCCTCCGACCAAATATGGCAAAAGCTGCGCTTTGCAATTCCGCGCACGGCAACAAACTTGGCTCAGCAGTGGCAGCAGCAGTGAGAGTAGCAGTAGTGGTAGTGGAGCGACCTCTAATAACGGCAGTGGTGGCGGACTCTTATCATCTTTGTCGTCACTGTTTTGGGCGGCCCCTGCACCTGCTGAGAAAGATATGCACGGCAGTGATTTCAAAAGTGGCCCAATGTTGAATGCAACGATCGACTCTGCCGCTGGTGCCGGTGCTGGATTATTGACATCATCAACTCCAACCTCAATTTCTCTTTTAGGAGCGGCAGCATTGACCTCATCGACGGCTGAAACTAATCAGTTGATGATGGCCTCAAATGAGCCTGCCACTGGCCGTCAGGTAATATGTATTAGGGTTGAAGTGATGTTAGTATGAATAGTATTTGGTGAACTTCTTTGTAATGTTATTATTGGCGTACCTGGATTCATTGAACTAGGAGTAGTATGTGATTCTTAACTAGAGACTCTGCTTGCATGTACCGTTAATGATTTGTGCAGGTGCAATCAGCATTTCGAGACACGTGGAGAAAAGTGCTTGACGTCGAGTCCTTCTTTGAATTTACTGACCAATCCAACAACATTAGTACTAGCAGTAGCATCAACAACAGTCAAAAGAGGAGCGCCAATGCCAACAAAAGTGCGTTGTGGCGTGCTTTGTGGAATCATCACCCCGAAGCTCTCGGGCAGTTTATTGCTGCTCTTGTGGACTTCAAGCGAGATGCAGTGCTCGCTCCTTTCCTTAAAGCAAACACCACGAGTGGCAGCAGCAGCATTGATGCAAATGCTCGTGACGCTGGATCAGAGGCTGCTGGTGCTAGTGCTAGTGGTAGCTTTTGGAGCCGGGGTGCTACTCAATCAGCCGCACAGGCAGCGGCGGCCGCTGAAGCAGCTGCGGAAGCAAGGTAAACTAGTTGTATTGAATAAGCTCCTATTGTTGATCGTGTTGGAATTTCATTCTATCTTGTTATTGCTTGTTTCAGGTCTGAAGCCCAGGCTGTCTTAGGCTTAGAGCTGGCCACTCGCCTCACTTTGAAGGCTACTAACGCTGCTGCTAAGGCTGCTCACACTAGTACTAATTCCGCTGCCAATGAACGAGCAACCACCGACTATCTGACAAATGCTCCTTTGGGCAACCAAACATCCTCGCCTTCTGGAGATGCCCTTGATGATTCTGGATCTTATTCTTCATCGTCCTCGGTTGACACTGTGCCTGCCGCACCCTCTTCAACGGAGGGCAATTTATCAATATCATCATCTTTGTTGCCACCATATGAAGCATTATTGCACTGTTGGGAACCTCTTCGCTTAGCGCTGAGTCGGCTGCTAGGAAGTGCTAATTCCAACAAGATCGCGGAGAAGTTGCCCTTCTTGTTTGAGCGTGCGGTTGTTTGCTTGCTGCATCTCTGGCCCGTCATCGCGGATGTTCCCTGGCCAAGAAAACAACCTTCTGGCGAAGCAACCGTAGTAGAGGAGGATGATGATCCGAGTGGAATTTTAACCTTGGTTGAACAGCTGATGGCCTCAACTTTGCCATCAGAGCATCGCCAAGAGCTCGCAGAACGTTTCGCCGCTGCAGGCTTAAAGCGCTTGCAGACCCTGAAGACTGGCTCCTTGAATCCTCTCCGTAACCATGGTCTTACGGTGCCTGCTGTCGATGCTGCTGCCGCACCTAAGAATGCGCATGCTTCTAGCGCTGGTGCTATTTCTCAGGACATCAAGAGGCAATGGGCCCTCGTGCTTTCAATGCTAAGCGCTGCTGCTGACCACGCCAAGGGGCTCAGCGAAGCTCTGAGTGCAATTGAAGTGCTTTTGGAAGGTTCAACTCACAAGGAGGCTGTCGCTGCTGTAAATGCTGTGTCAAATGTGGGCGGTGGCAACTCATCTGGTACACTTGATGGAGGCAGTCCTCAGACTGTTGGCAGCAACCGCAGCTCACAGAACTCGGCTACCAGTTCTTGTGGGAATATCACTCAGAGGGCAACCTTCTTGCCTTCTCAAGGAACAGGAAGCAAGTTGTGCCGTGCCAACGCGCAAGGTACCGAAGTGCTCCTGTTGAGTTTTGCGCACTGTACAGAGGCATGGGTAGGCCAATACGGCAGTTGCAGCGGTCGTGTCGTAGGTGCTTTGCAGTCAGCAGCTTCTAGCAGTGGCAAGGCACACGAAGAGAAGCTGCAATCGTCTTCAGCATCGTATTTCTACGGTTCAGGAGGCCAGCACCAGGCTGCAAATGTGCAAGGCGGTGACGACGAGGAAGAGCTACCACCTATTCATCCACCGCTGCTGCTCCCTACCAAAGCCAACCTCGAGCAACATGCTCGCTGCCTCAAACTATTAGCTTTGTTGGTAGGTCGCTCCTCGTATGCAGCAGAACAAAGCAGCAATGCCAAGAACAATTGTCGAAGGCAATTGACGAATGATGGAGACAAGACAACCATGATGAAGGAAGAGCCATTCACTTCGGTAGTTGCAGCGCAGACCAACCGCATCAGTAGTAGTAATAGTAGTAGTAGCAGTTATAGCCGTGATCTCTTGCCTCCTCAATCAATCGAAAGTGAAGCTGAAGTAGCTGGTGGTGGGCGCAGCAATGTTCATAAGACAAATGCTCCTAGCAACAGCGGTGGCAGCGGCCATGCTACCAGTGTCGATGAACGTAATGACGGCAGAATCGATTTTGACGAAGGTAGCAGCATCAGCAGCGGTTCAGGAATTCATGTTGGAGAGGCTTGGTGCAATCGCACATCTGCCCTTGAAAGGTGGCGTCGAGCGCTGGTAGTGCTTCAAGAAGCAACGGAGTTACCGTATAACGACACGGTGGGTCTCCTGTTTGATAATTCGTTTTGATAATGCTCGTTTACGACTGCTCTTATAGCTACACCCTATCTCTTCTTCGTGTCTCTGAAGTTACAATGCTGTGAGCAAATGATCATTCGTGAAGTCAGTAGTATAATTTTGTTTTTGATTGTCAGAATACAATCGCTTCGTTCTTTTTTTTTCCGGCATTTTTCTTATGAAAATTACGTGTTTTTTTACTTATTTTTCAAATTTCAAATTACGGAATGTTTACGATTTTTTTTTTAAATTTCAACTTATGGCGTGTTTTGCGTTTTTTAGTAATTTGCGGGTTTTGCGTGTTTTTTTTTTTTTTTAAATTTGCGTGTTAAGCGTTTCTTGCAGTGACGTGTTTAGCGTGTTGCTGACACAAGAAATTACCGTTCTTTCGCTTGTTCTTGATTCAAATAACTTCTTGCCGTGGCTAGCTCGCTATTAATGATCATATGCGTCAATCTTCACTACACGTTTTTCTTCTTCCTCTCTTCAATTCATACAGGTAAAAGCTGCATGCGAAGGTATTCAAAGAATTTTGATCTACGAAACGACACCCTTCCTACTGGCGGGTGAGCCTAATAAGACAAAGACACTTGATCCTTCATCCTCGCGTGAAAAAACACCCGAGATGAACTCGGCTACTAGTACTAGTGGTGACACTCCAGAGACAACAACCCCAGCTGGAGGAGGAGGAGGAGCAATTGCACGAATGAAGTCTTTGATGCTACCGTCCTCGTTCTTGTCTTCAGCCTCAGCGACTACAACAAGTTCTGCCGCTGGTGGAGCAACTGAAACGTCAGGAGTTAGTGAAGGCAGGCAAGAAGAAGGCGATGCTTGGTCTTGGGTGTTGAATTGCGAGCAAGGCCCTCTGCTAGGGCTCGGACCTCTTTGCCGAGTCGTTAGTGGCTTGCCACTCGATGGCCCCGCACAGGAAAGAGCATTGCTGTGCGTTGGAGTAGCTTCGCAGGTACATTGTCCAGATGACGGCAGAGGTCAAGAAAGCGAAGTGAACAGAATTTGATCTACAGTATTGCAGGACAGAGTTGCTCGCCATTCTCAATTATTCTGCCTAATTGAACGATTGATGCGCCTTGCCAACTGAATCATCTCATATTTCTTTTGTGTCGCTCTTCTCATCTCATCTACTCACCACTACCACCACCACTGCTATCGACTAGGTATTGCTGCACCATTTCACTTGGCTGTTGACATGTGCGCCTGTTGCGACGGAAGCCGCGTTGCTGAAATTGGTGGACATTGAAGCTGCACTCTTCGTGGCGACACGGTACTGAAAGGGCAGGGAAGCTGAGTAAAGTAATTTATCTGTCCTTGGTTTTGCTTGTCATACGCTACTTTAAACCAGGACAATTTGTGATATCACTGCAATCGTAGTTTCAGTCCTGATTCTGAAGCGCCACCCCTTTTCCTTTCCATGTCTTTTTTTGTTCCACCCAGGTCGGAAGCAGCGGCCGAAGCCGTTATGAATTTGCTCACGGTCGTACAGGGGGAAGCGGCATTTTGGGCGCAGCAGCAACTTTTGACCATGGGCAGTAACACTCAGCGAACTTCTGCTGTTGGTGTAGATCAGGCCTCTCCATCAGGTGTAACCAGTGCAAACGCCACTCATCAAGCGGCGCTTTTGAAAAGCTTAGCTGCGAGGGCGCGGGCTTTGGTGAGTGCTTACAAGCGAGGCATGAGATGGAAATGTAAACGAGAAAGTATCTAGATTATGTGAACTCCTTTTCTTCATTTCATCATCATGAATCCATTCTTTTGATCTCTCTCCTTATTTTTTTCACTCTTTCACTCTTCTCTCTTATCCAATCCCAAAGGTCGACGCCACGTGCCCAGAATTGAGTGACGAGATGCGCCGTCGCGCGCCTGGCCTGCACCCTTCCACCTTGCTGCGCGGGCAAGAACAGCAGCAGCAGCAGCAAGGCAATCTTTCTAGCAGCAGCCGCTCTAGTCTGACAACAACCACAAATGGTCGGGTTAGTGGTCTCGTTGGCGATGCGTCAAAAGCGGAAACAGCAGCAGCAGCAGCAGCAGCAGCAGCGGCAGCAGCACAGGCAACAACGGACTCCTCTTCTCTGTCCTCGTCTGTGTCGGCGGCGGTAGCAGCTTCATCATCAATAACACCGTCACCCCTTGCCGCTCCGATTTTGTCAACATCTTCATCTACCCCTTCTGCTTCTTCGTCGTCATCGTCATCATTGTTGTCGTCGCCATCGTCGTCGTCGTCGTCGCCATCAACTGCCACCAACAAAGAAGTGGCCGGCGTTGCTCTTCGAGCCGCGGCCGATGTTGACGCTGCTGCCATAGCCCTCCGACAAGCTAGGACCGCACTAGGTGAATTCAACACTGAAGCTGGCACTAGCGATGTTTCCAACACCACTGGAGAAGAAGAAGAAGAAATCGCCAGCGCCAATACTACTAACACCACCACCATTCCCGCCATTGCTCATCCGGCTGTAGTAGCTCCACGAGCTTCAAATGCTGCGCCACCATCCTATGCACCGGCTGCTGCTGCTACCGCTGCTGCAGTGGGAGCGCGGACACCTTTTAAAAACAATGGGAAGAGCACGCTGGCGAAAACACCAGCAGCGAGCAGCAGCAGTCAGAAACCAGCGAAAGCTAAAGCCAGCCCTAGTGGCACTCAAACCAAAAGCAGCAAAGGAAATTCTATGCCAAGAGCCATCGCCAGCCCATTTACGGTTTAGTTATGTGCCTCACGTCTCACGTCCCGTATCGCGGGCGTACGCGAAGCCTGCTTGCTGGCGTTTCGTTGCAATCATTTAATCCAATCGGGGGAGCGTGCGTTGTATGGCAATTCGAATTAGCATTTTCGTGTTTTCGAAAACTGGGCAATCCAGAACACAGAACACAAATTTTACTGCGTATAATACTACAGTTCGTAGTAATATTAAAAGTGTAGCTTTCATGAGCATAAAAGAAGAGGATAAGATTCGATTGGATTATACTCCCCAGTTGTTGCAAAGAAACAGCTGCGTTTTGATGAATCCTCCAGAACAAGCATCAAGTCTGACTGGGCTGAGTGCCCTCTTGCGTAATGCAATGCCCATGTTTACTCGCATGAACCCTGTAGGATCAATTCTCGGAAGGAGGCATAGGCCCTTTTAAAAAATATGATACCATTCGACATTACACAGCACGCTGGTCTTCGCGCTTCGTGCTTCGTGTAGGTCGAGTTATGCGCCATGCCTTCGTAGTTCATTGCGGTAAATTTTAAGTACGTGGTACTACTGTACACACTAGACGACTCCCCAAACAAAGAAACGGTGCACCTTCTGTAATACAGATGCTGCCCTTTCAGGAGTTATTTCTTCTTACACGACGCGAAGGTAATTGCTTGCGTTGCCCTTGTCGCACCCATCGAAGCCAAGAAGCTTGAACCGGTCTTCAATGACGCTCCTGGGATGTAAAAAGAATGAGAAAGCAATTGAACGAGGGTGCGTGAGTGTGTGAATGAGTGATCATTGAAAGCAATTAATTGCCTTCTATGGGCATAAAAGCATACCGATACTAACAAATACAAGGGAAGAGAAGAGGTAACAATAAAAAAAATGCCTATTGTATAGCAAATTTTCTTCAATACAACATTCAACATGCTGCGATATAAACAATAGTGTACCATGTTACGGCGTCGCTGGCAGCCGCAGTGGGGTCTTCCGCACCATCGGGGAAATGGGACGCACAGTACTCTAAGCCCGGGCTGTTGTTGGTTTCCAGCAGCCAAGCTTTACCGCGCGCGTCCAGCATCACGTCGAGACCGAACAGCTCGTGCTGCAGATTTGGGGGGGTGGCATGTTGCTTGAGGCTCCGGTGCGACCCGATGCTCTGCGCCGCTTTTCGACCAATCAGCCGCAGCTGTTGTGTGCACAAGGCAGTTGTGTTAATTGTGGTTCCAAATGTCGTACAGGTGCGAATCAACAAAGAGACGAGATACATGCATAAGAATCCAGAATGAGGTTTGAAATGCACTCGCGACAAGAATAACAAGGCCAGCGCATTTATCAAGCTATGCATTTGTTTTCCAAAAGATGGCAAGAAAAGTGGCTACTTACACACCTGCCGCCACAATCCATCGATCGAAATGTCAGGACGGTTCTTTCGAAGCCAACTTTCAAATTGATTTGTTGTCCAAAGGCTGCCTTTCCCCACCTGTATATTTTTCACAAGGCAAAAAATGGTTTGTTTTATCGAGATATATTCGGTCTCTTCTCAGAAAGCATTGTTATCCCATTCAATTACTAAATCACCCGACAAAACGAAAAAAAATGCCGAAAGAAGAAATATTAAAAAAAAAAAAAAAAGACATCCAAAATCCTAGCAAATTAGAATAGGTGGTAAAGCATTGTCAGATGAAGCAGCCTACAAATATACCTCCGGTTTATCGGCCAAATAATTGTGCATGTTGTTTTCGCGGGCATTGATGTCGTAATTGGACAGGTGAATCCGCTGATTTGTTTATAATTATGGACGCCCACAAAAATCATGAAAAGGAGAAAATTAAAGCACGAACACATTCTTGGAGGCAAAATCAAGGTAAAATGAAATTGTTCTTTATTTTTTCAGACCGATGTACAATGATAAGAGCATAAACACTTGTGCAGTCCCTTCAAAATCATGAAGATATGCAATTGTGAATTTAAGTAAGCGAAATACACACAAGGCGAGCCGTAACGGAATCCAAGCCAAAAAGCAAAACCGTACCGGTTCAAAAGTGCCTTTCTTGGTCCCACCCAAGAATTTCGGGTCGAGCGTATAGGGCATGGTGGTAAACATAACGCAGAGCTCTTTGTGAATGTATGCGCGCACTTCTGGCCGCACCTGGGATGCATTACGGAGAAGGAGTACATGAAAATTGCTGGTCTTCATATGTCCACGCGCATTCAGAATAAAGGTAAACACAAAGTGCCAGCACAGCCCTCTGCTAATACATTCAAAGCATTACACACACACGCCCTGTCCATTTTTACCGCAGTCATGAGCATGTACACGCGCAAATGGCTCTTGTAGCCGCCAATCAACAGCGGCTGGTCGATGTACCGCTGCACTACGCCGCCAGAACTACTGCTGCCTTGCTTGTTGTCCGCCACCACACTGGCCGCAGAGGCACTGACCACTAAACCCTTTCCCGCCCACAAATTCTTCGGCTTGCCCACCTGAATGAAGATACAAAACAAAAATGAAATCAAACTGTTGCCAGAAGGTGAACTATCGTAAGCATGGCGATATGCGCACAAAACAACTGTAAATACGCTTATGCAGCCTCTGTAGAGATGGCTCTAGGGCAGTGCACTTGAGAAGAGGAGAACCAAAAGACCAAAGAAATAAAGCCACTTTCATTACAAAAAATACTAGGGGCTTAATTTCTAGTCATTTTTTGGGCAACATTCCTATTAAAAAGGGCTACTTCGAATTACCCAGTAGCAAGGTTCTTTTCGTGCGCGAGCTCTCTTTTCGGCTGCCAGAAGCTGTTCTTTCTCTGCAGGCAGCACATACGTTTCCGGGCAGAACGGTTCCCCCCTCAGCATTTTGGCGGTGTTGGATTTGTAGCAGGCGACTTCGGAGCCGCAAAACATGGTGAACCGAAACCTGAATAAATTTGGCAGTAGGTACATAGGTGGGGATAGGAGGATGCCATCTGTGATTTTTTTGGCAGCGGTGGATACGAAGGTGTGGTTACGGTGGCCACCACGAAGAAACCATAGACTGTACTACTACTAATACTACTACTACAGTACCGGTTGGCTGGGTCAGGTAATTTGCTGAACGCATCCAAGTACACTTTCGGCTCTTTTCCGTCTTCGCCAACGATGTACAACGCCCGCCGAGGCACCTGAATGTTGTAGAGTGTGGAAGGAGGATGGGGAGGGAGGTTAAAAAAAAAAGGTGAATATATGCCAGTTAACGCCTAAACAAGGGATAGCAAGTAACGAGAACGCGTGTGTCGTTGACACGCTCACCTTCTGGCTGCCGCAGCCGGCGAACACCAGTGGGAGGTCGTTGGTGTCTGATGGGTCACACGGATCGAGGCCATTGGTCCAGCCGCGCGCCAAAAGCACGTCCCGGATCTGGGTGGCCCCGTACACATCGACAATAGTACGTAGTCGAAGCACGAGCATGGTTAGTGGTGTGCCGTTCAGACACGAAAACAAAACGTACACAAACAAACAAAGTACCACAGATATTAGCGAACAAACGAACTACAAGTAGCCGCGTCGTTCGTGCCCGTCACGTAGAGAGGAAGATAATACTATCGTCTAGAAAATCAAACGGAACTTGACCCCAATTTCTCTTATACATCAGTGCCATGTCTTTTCTTCTATGAAGCTGAGTCTAACGCCATGAATTACGATCTTCAATTTGCGCGCTAAAAACAATGACAACTCTATACCATATCATCGCGCCCAGGACCGCCGTCTAGCGCCCAATATTTGAGCATAAGCGACCGCTTCGGCCATACAGTGCACGGTGGTTCACCTTCATGCTCAATCGCAAGCAATTCGGGTGGCAGCGGATAGCTTTTGGCTTTTTGGTCTTTATTTGCGAGAGTGCCTTCGTGGTCAACCGTTGCAGCAGAATTGCCGGTAACATGAAGCACTGAATGAGATCTAGCCGACTTCGTCGATAGAGGTCCGACTTGATGTTTTGCACGTTTCGCAGGCATGATACTCAATGCTGCTTCTTTGAAATCACCCTTGTTAAGCTAGCTTAGCACGGCACGAGGGCTAAAGGGCAAAACGACAACAGAGGATGAATTCAAAAATGATGCGGCGGAGCGGCGGACGATCGAGATAACGAGATACGCGGCGCCGAACTCGTTGGTTCTGATTGCTGATTGGCTGATTGGCTCACTCTCTACTGCCTGAATTCTGGCATTCTGGATTCTGGCCTCTGGTTCTGGCTTCGGCTTCGGCTTGGATCTCTACACTCTACCGCTACTAGTGGCGTGTTCGCTTTTCGTTTTGAAGGCCCCGGTTATTTTTTATGAACCCGACTTCCATCTCAGGTTAGTTTATGGTTATGGCGAGGCGAGGTCTATATCCCGATTTGCGATCTGTCCGATCTGTATTATCCTTTCGGGTCTAGTTTTTTCACGGGAAGAACAATAGGCACAAAGCAACACGCATTGACTGGCCTTTCTCGCATTTATGATATCAGTTTCCTGCTACTACGAGGCTCTTGTATTAGACGCACGACTACACTTGCGCACTGGCAAAAAATGACTTTCATCAAAGTACGTACCAGACGCACCAGACCGACACAAAGCCCTCGAAGGAAAATAAATTAAAGCTCGTCTTCTTGCCAGTCAAGTCCTTCTTTAATGTACTTGTAGCCTAAGCCAGCTAGAGTCAGCACCGTGGGCGCGGCGCCTGCTTGCCACGGGAACCATTCCGCGTAGCCCACGCCCCGGCTCATCAGCGTGGCGGCCAAGGGAATGCTCGCAACGGCCAGCAGCTCGGCGTTAATCACCGACGTCATTCGGGCGGCGAGTTTGGCCGACATGGGGCCCGGCGACGACGACCCAGTGTTTCTCTTGATGAATTGAGTGGTCGGGAAAAAAGAAGCAGCTCCCATTACACTCAGGAGCCATAATTTCAGCCAGAACACTGGCTCGTGAGAATAAAACTCCCAACCTTTGCCATAAGCCACCACTCGAAAATAGCCGGTGACAACAATTAGGAGCCCGGCTAGGCCGTAGACGCTATCCACCCTCAACAGAAGCTTTTCGTCCTCTTCTGGCATGCCTTCTTTCACGGTAAGTTTTTCGGTGACCAGACAGCCTACGCTGAGCACCAATCCTAAGTAGTGGCCGTATGCTACAAAAGCTGACGGTAGTGCTGTGTCTGAGATGCTCGCTGCATGTGCTGGTTCAGCTCCTAGGCTCCACGCAACTGCGGCCACGGACGCAGCTGCTACTGCCGCTGGTGCTACGACCGGTTTAGCGCGTCCAATCGGCAGAGAAGCTCTAATCCTAGCCACACGAGACCTGTGTAAGCAGGCTACTGCATTCCGTGGCGGGAGTGTCCACGCTGCACTCAGCGCTAAGGAGGATACGACGAAGACAACTGAAAGATGCATTTTCCTGTAAAGTCATCATGTCATCATCATCAGATCATCAGTCATTTTTGAGACAGGCCCCGAAGGGCCGGAATTAGAAGACTAACAGGTAGAGAAGAAAAGCAAAGCAGCGCAAACAAGACCTAAGAAGCTAATCAGGCGCACATGCCCGAGTGGCCATGGAAGTGA
>Ga0307982_1001429_pt1 | contig 19483 bp, 18 predicted proteins | sample OrgLakmetagen989_FD_201847 | JGI IMG/M metagenome (GOLD analysis project Ga0307982, IMG submission 201847) | Saline water microbial communities from Organic Lake, Antarctica - #989 | ecosystem: Environmental > Aquatic > Non-marine Saline and Alkaline > Saline | place: Antarctica: Organic Lake... | reverse complement strand
TTGGCTGCATTGCCTCAGCGATCTGAATGTAGGAGTCGTGACCTCAATGCGGCCGGGAGTGCTGCTGTTGATGACTCTGAAAGCATGACGTTACACTTGTCGACACCTCTCACGGTGAGTCTCCATCATGGTGTTCTGGTGATGTTCTACGACTTTTGCTCCTCGACTCTACATGACCTCATGCACGACCAAAGCATTATTATGAACTCAAATCAAATGGTTAGCCAAGCTGTAGCCTTACCAGCAGACGATTCTACGTCAACATCAGCAGCAGCAGCAGCAGAAGCATCGCTAGAAGCAGCAAAAGTTGCGTCAGAGAATATCTCAGCTTCAGGACCCACTCGAACAAAACGCGTGCCATTGCCGCGTGCTTGGACGAAAGAAATCTTGCGTCAAGCCTTGCTGGGTCTGCGCTCGCTTCATCGACGTGGTGTGATGCACCGCAACGTGAAACCGAAGCATTTCCTGGTGCACACCTTTGCCACACCCCAATCGTCTTCAGAAGCACCTAGTGATGTTGCTCCTGCTGGAGCTGGTGGTGACGCTACTCCTAGTGCGGATGGCAAGGCTGTTGCAGAACAAGATGATCCCATTTCTCGGTCTCCAGAGACCATCAGAGTGCGTTTGGCCGACTTTTCGCTGTCGCGGTTCAGTGCGGCCCCCGCGCATGCGTCGACACCGAACCTCGTGAGCCGGTGGTACCGCGCGCCCGAGCTTCTGCTGGGCCAAGACAGTTACGGCCCGGCCGTTGATATCTGGTGGGTTGGCGGTAGCCCTGTGTCGAAAGAGGAGCGTTGAACCTACCTTTATTTGAAGCCATTTTGGCATCTCAATGCTGTAATCTTTTCGTTGGAGCGTCATTACTGTATTCTTGAATGTTGCCAACAAGTGCCAACTCTTCCATTTTCTCATAATCTATTACCTGCTCTCGCCAGCATTCTTTCATTTCATGTGGTCACTGTATGTGCTTCTTTGTCCTCCACCCACAGGTCAATTGGCTGTATTTTCGCTGAAATGGCATTAGGGCGCGTGCTCTTCCGAGGCCGCTCTGAAATCGACCAGCTTTTCCAAATTTTCAGCTTGTTAGGGACCCCCAAGCACGACACCTGGGCCGGTTTTCATGTTTTGCCCCACGCCAACCAAGGCGAAACTTTTCCTCACTGGCCTCGCTCCCGCCTCGCCGACCTTTTTGCTTCTTCTTCTTCTTCGCCTACTTTGCCCGAGACCACTGCTGAAAAGAGCAGTCGCTTTGGTAGCAGTAGCGGGTGTGACAGCAGCAGCGGCGTCGTCAAAGGCGAATCGATGGAGAGCCTAGAAGCAGGTGACGAAGAAGAGAAAGTAGATGACAGCGACGACGACAAAACACCGAAGTTTGGGTTGTGCCACGACGGCATCGATTTGCTGACGTCACTGTTATCGTGCGACCCAGCCCAGCGGCCTACTGCGGACCAAGCTCTCGACCACCCTTACTTCACCACTTCTGCTGCGCCTCCTCCTGCAGCTGCTATGCACGAGCAAAAGGATCCTGCTCAGGGCACTGCTAGAGCAGCTACCAACCAACAAGACCATGCCAGCTGCTGCAGCACTAATAGTAGAGAGGCGTGGGCGGCGCCTCGACTTTCTTCCGAGGAAGCACTTGACCATTTGGCGATTCTGCTGCGCCTGGAAGAAGAAGGAGGCGGCAATGATGATTATGGTGATTATACTGAAGGTGGCCGCAGCATAAGTATGGACGATGCTGATCATCGTGAAGCTCATTTGCAGCTGTCTGCTTCTTCGCTTCCTCCGATTCCAGCCCGGAATATGGCCCCGAAAGAACTCCTCGTGGGGTTGGAGTTTGCATTTGAGGTGAGCATGAGCACCCCGGCACATGCGCGCAGTGGCAGCGAAGCCATGAAGATCAGAAATCGAAGCCAGCTGTCAACCCCTTCTGCTAACTAGGATGTGCATTTATTATTTTATTTCTCCCTGTGAATCCACCATCATTCACTCTTCAGGTGGCGGTGGCCTTTGAGCTCCGCATGCAGACTGCTTTTCGCGCAGGGGACCTGTTGCACCGGTGGCATGACGCTGATGCAGCTGTTGCTCGTAACATAGGCGCTGAAAATGTCTCGAGCGTGCGAGCAGCGATGTTGCGCGCAGCGGCATGCGTGCTCGTAGCGTCCAAAATTGATGACGTTCAATTTATAGCAGTCGATGACCTCGTGACGAGTGCAGGGGAATTGTAAGTGAGGCAGCCGTGTGGTTGATTTATACCTCGCTTGTTTCTCGCTTTCATCTTCTGCTCTACTGGATTTTTTTCGAAATCTCTTGTCGCTCTTCTTTCTTAACGCTCCCTTTCGCTGTTGTAATGATATTTCTTGGAACAAATGAACAGGTTTGGCCCGTGCGAATTGGTGTTATCGGAAGAAACACTCTTGAAAGCTCTTGCTTTTGATATTCATCGCCCCTCTGCACCCGACGCCCTTTCGACACTCGTGGCTGCTGTCCAAGAACCAGCTGTAGTAGGAACGAGGGGTGTAGTTATTCCAATGGGAGCAATCCACCTAGCCTCCTTCGTGCTCGAATGCGGGCTTCTCTTTGGCAACATTCGCGATTTCAAGGCGGTCTCCAGGGCTACCTCAAAGCTTTACGCCCGCGATGCCACCTGCAGCCACGATAGCAGCACGGGCAGCAAAGATAGCAGTGCCAGCACCAGAACCAATAACTCCGCGGTCGCTCCCACTGCGGGCAGTACCCGAAATGTATTTTCCCTTGGCCATGAGACTGGATGTCTGACTCCTACTCTAGCAGCGGCTGGCGCCTTGGCATATGCTCTCACAATACTTGCTGCGACCTTTGGATCTCAACGGAGTGTAGTCACTCATAATGGAATCGAAGAGCAAGCTTCTTCATTTGGCCCACTTGACGCACGAGCGGCTATCTCAGCAATCGTGTCTTCGCTGAGCCGAGCAGCCGACAGAAACGACCGCGAAGGTGGCATCGCCAATGCCACTGCGAGCAGCTTCAAGAGATGTTGCACTGTTTCCATGTTAGGCTTCATTCGCGCGGGAGAAATATCTAGTGCAATACACGCGTGCTCCTCATCGGTGGACCTTACCAGCACGATTGCCCAGCGGCAGCGGTTATACGAGGAGCGCGGTAATGCCGCTGCCAACATGGCGCCTCGCGAGGTTAAAATCCCGTGGCCGTGGACGACTCAATAGTTCTCTAAGTCACGTCGCTTTTTGCCTCGTTATGACAGCCATAGCCATGGAATACAAGCATAATGCGAATTGAAAAATGGCAGATAGCAATACTTATCCATAATTACATATAGCATGGATCCTTAATAGTAATAGTAATAGTAATAGTAATAGCAGTTTTAGTATAGTAGATAGTGTAGGAGGCAGGACACTCAGCCCATGTAAGTCTATAATCGATTTTGGAGCGCATATCACATACAAAGGTGTTTCCAATTGGTTTGTGTTACTCAGGTCATAGTGGAAATTTCGGCGTCAAATTATAAATGAAGGCAAGGCGCGGCTATGGGCTACGTCTTTAGATAACGATGATAGAATGGTAGTTAAACTTTATACATCACAAAATTATCCGAATCGTTTTTTTCCTTTACAGGAAATTATTGATAGTTGTGATGGTGATACACAAAGCCACTTGGAATACAGAAAAAACATTTGCCACACGGAAGTCAAAACGAAGCAGTCAAGATCCATCAGGTTCCTGTGAGGGCCCGGTACAGGCTCAGCAAGGGCAAGTCCGCCCCAAAGAGGGCACGGTTGTACGCTAGCTTTGCGCGAAAAGCGGGGGTGAACCCATCGCCGTGCGCTACCGCTGCTGCTCCTGCTGCTACAGGGATGGCAGGGGCGGCAGATTCTGCCGCAGCTGCATCAGGGTGATTTGCAGCTCCTGCTGTATGCATCATTTCGCTGGCGGCAGGAGTCGCTGCTCCTTGGTCTCCTCCTTGATCGCCCTCTGGTCTATCTCCGGATAAAGGCAGTGTGCGCAGCAGAGGAGGTTGCGCTTCGCTCTTCAATCGCAACGTGCCTGCAGCGTCAATGCGCCCCACCCTGTTGGCGTACTGCCAGCCCCACTGGGAGGTGCGCGCTAACGCTTGCCGAAAGCCGACGGGTAAGTAGGCCACCGTGCCGTCGGCTTCGATGCCCCACCGCGCGCCGGCGGACGCTGGTGTTGTTTCGTTTATTTCGCAATGTAGACGCGGCGGAACCCGAAAGAGAACGAAAGAAAGGAATGGGTTATGATGATTTTCGTCTTAATTAACACGAAACACTAAAAAGAATGGGATACATAAATTGACGCCCTTTACCAAACTACCTATCTCGTTCCCCTAAAACAGAAGTTGAATGATTTGTTCGCTTGCTTGCACCAACTCACCGTCAAAGTATAGGCCTTCTCCGTAGAAACCATTCTCGTCAAACACCATGGGCCACGGCCGCGCGTCCTGGTGCAGGGCGAAAATGCCGAAGGGAAACGAAAAGTAGCGCACGTGCCACGACAGCTCCACTAATTCCACGTCCAGTGGCACCTTCTGCTCATAGGTTCAAGAGAGGCGAGTACGGGGTATTAAAAAACGGACTAAATTGCTCCTCACAAGTGGTTGAATAACATGGTTAGTTTTGTAACGTATACTGCTTATAGGTATCTCTGTGACCGCTTCAGACAATGGCGATGAATTCTGTAGAGAGAGCTGAGCCTCTCGTGAGGTGTGCCTGAAAAAAATACGCACCCGGAGCCGGTCTTTGAAGCTTGCCAGATACGACTCACGGTAGCTCAACAATCGCACTTCTTCGCACACCGCTTCCAGTAGGAGTGCCTCGTCACCTGCGGCAGAGGCGCCTCCATCTCCACCAAGTCGCGCGCTTCCAGCCGTGGATGCTGCCTCTGCAGCACCAGCCTGTTTCCACGAGCGCCGCGCCGCGGTCCGTTGCGCTAGAGCGCGCGGCAAAGGAAGGGTGGTAAACACAGCCTGCTCCCGGTCTAGGGGCGTACGTGAGCAGCGGCAGAGTGCCCACTGCCCAAACAAAGGGTTCTCACTGCCGCCGTAGTCGTCGCTACCCACCATTGCACCAATAGGGTGAGCGCTATTTTGACTGCTGCTGCTGCTACTGCTGCTGCTGCTGCTGCTGCCGCTGCTGCCCCTAGAGTCAAACTCACTGATATCATTGCTGTAGCTGCCAATTCCGTGACTACCTTTCTCTGCCCCCTTGCTAGCCGAGCCTGTAGGCTGGGGGGCATAACGGCCGAGCGCTGTGCCACGCCAAAGCGCTTCGCATAGCCCACGCCATAAGATTTCGTCATTAACAATTCTATCTGCAATGGCAAGAGATCCCAACAAACAATATTAGCACGAAAGGCAAAGTCAGCAAATGACTCTAGCGTACCAATTGCATTACGCCTAGGAGGAGCTTGAACGCAGACAATCGTATCTTCTCCCAATGAAATACGCACCTCGCCAGCTCTTGCAGCAACAAGCAAGTGAACTGACTCCAGCTGCGCCTAAAAAGCCACCGATTTCAGACTGCCAGATATCTGCGCTGCAATTCCGCAAGTCGAACGACGCTGCGCGCAATCGCTTTGGGCCAGAGTCCGGATGGTTCTGTTCTGCTCTCGTCTCGACGAGCGCTCCGTCGTTGGCGCCCCCGAATTTTAGAAGGCGCTTGAGGAATTCAAACATTGGAAGTCGCAGGTAGAACACTTCTTCAAAAGGAATCTGCAGGATGGTTGATCGATGATAACCCGCTCCTCAATGCGAATATAGGCGTGGATTATTTCCCATCTTCCCGTGGCGTGATCTTTGTTGTCTCCCTCCTGTCTCTGTCAACAACCAGCCAGAGTTCGTCGTTCGTTGTCTCGTTGTTTGTTCTCATCGATCTTCCTTCCTCGTCGGCGCGACGCGATACCTGATCACCCCTTGGTTCAATCGTTCATAGTCTTCTTCGGTATCAAGTCGAAGCAAGGCATCAAGGAATTAAGCATCAAGCATCATCATCTGAGGATTTTGATGTGCTAAAAGTACACCTTTTCCTGATGACTAGTCATGATCGCGTATTCATCTAGCTGTAGTAGACAATAAAATAGTGATTGTTGCGTATCGGCCTCAATGTTGCAGACAATAGGGAAGTGATGAAGTCATAGCAAATATTAGCTATAGAATTATCATAGTCGCCCAAAGAAACATGCTATGGAGCTCAGTGATGAATCTGCCACGGTTTAAAGATCACAGATAGCTGCGGTTATTTCGCACTTATGGTGCATCACGATATTCACCGGAGAAATCTGAGCTAGCCCTTAGTGCTACGAACTTCCTCCAATAAAAGATTCAGACGGATCAAATCGACTTAAAAACTACGAAGATGGCGCAAAAACTACTCTTTACTCTCCTTGCTTTCTTTTCGCCATGGTATAATATGGGATTACCTGAGGATTGCTCATATGGCCAATTACCAGGCAGCGAGCTATCCGTTACCTTAGCAATACCTTGTGTGTCACGACACATCCAATTTTTGGAAGGGTTGTTTACGGACATCGTCTCTCAAACGCTTCCGCCAATCGAGGTACAAAATCATACTAATGAAATATTTTTAGAAACTTAATGACTCTATTTGCTTCTTCGAATATGGTCCGTATCAAGCGGTGTATAGATTATAAGATTCAAATCATTTGGATGGAATGCTGCACTCAAGACTCACGTGACTCAGTCCGCTAGGTGGTAGTGGCCCTATCGGAAGCTGCGGCTGGTGATGAGACCGCAATTCGAGAATCTTTCCATGGTACTTCGAGTAGCTCGCCGAATTCAAGCAAAGAGGGAATTTCAAATTTAGTCGTTCTTGCAACGCATGAGCCACGGACACATGCGGCAAACCGTAATCGAGCGGCAGCTGTAGCCACTGGAGATATCATCAGGTAAACATTTTGCGCCCTTTTTTGTGGTATAAAGTGTACAATGGTATATTGTATCACGCTATCGCTTATCGCTATTATCGTCTCTGATTCCTCAGAGAGTGCTTGTAAATACCATTGTTGTTTCTGATTGTCTCGAAATATACCGGTACTGTATTTTGGTTCTCATATCTCAATCGATTTCTATTAGTTTCATGGACGCTGACGATAGGATGCACCCCGATCGGCTTGCTGTCGTAGCATGCGGTCTCGCAACCACAGGTGCGAACGCATTTTTACACAGCTTCGTCCTTGCCACTGCTGATGCTCAGCGGTACAGTCTTTCCGATGCCTGGACCTCGGCTGCTCCCGCAAATGCTACGAACTCAGCGGCCTCAAGCACTCCACCAGAGACGGCGCTCTCCCAGAGCTATGAGTGCGGGGCCGCCCCCATGGTCTTGGGTGAACTTATTTATGATGTTTATCATTCGTTGCCAGTAGGTCAAGCCCCTGCACAGGGATCGCTCGAAGAAGATGGGCACGGGTTTGCACATGTGACGCAGCTTCCTGTAGAAGGCATCGATGCATCATGGAAATTTGCCCCTCACCATGGACACATCTCAATATGGCGGCACATCTTAAGTACATGTTCTAGCACCAGCCAGCAATGTGCCGCAGGTGGCGACATAAACCATAATGAAAACAGTAGAAGTATTTGCCTTGAGGAGGCCGTTCAGTCAACAACGAGGTGGGTTCCTGGGCCTGGCTCTAACGGCGAAGGAGAAGACGTGCTCTATACAAACGCTATCCTGCAGCGTAGTGGCCGTGCCAACTACTCTATGGCTTACTCTCCGAGAAAGCTCTCTTTGCACTTACCCACTTTTGCCCGCCGCTGTGTAGCTTTGAAAGCTGATGGCTCAGCGAATGCGTACGTAAATATTGAAGTTATCTGTCGCGCTTTCCTACAATACTCTTACACCCTCTTTCTCTTTCCTTTTCTTTCTTTCAAGAGTGCATTTGTATTCAGATCGTGATAACAACGATACGAAATTTTACGAATCGAATCGCCCCAACTTCAATACTTCCTTCATACTGTAGCTCCAAAATTTCTTCTAAAATGCATCACGCCATCTTGTAAAACGTCTCATTATTCCTACCTCATTCTTAAAACTCTTTTTCAAGGCTTTTCGACTGTACCGTAAGTCAAGATGGGACCTCAGTTCGCTTCAGTGGCTCAACGAATTTATCGCCTTGCATTGAAGAGGGCCATGTGCAAGGTTTATCATATGCAGAAATGGTTACAGTGCCAGGCTTGCTTGAGAAGTATGCCCCATGGGCTGTATGCATTGACAAACCTGCTGCGTGCCGCGCACTTGAGTGGCAGGTTTCGTGCTTTCCATTTGAAAGGCATGCTGAGCTTGCACCAGGGGTAACTTACTTTAAGGTGTGAGAGGAGCAAAAAGGCTCACCCTGTATTTGCCAACCTTCATACGTCGCTGCATAATCCTGGAAGTTGACGGCTCGGCTAGAATGTATGTTTGCAGCGACTTTGTGAATCCATTCTATCGTGAAATAATTGTGGCTTTTTTCACTCCTTCACTTTTCTATTCTTCCTTTCCTCAATATAGGCTCTTGGATTGCAACTTTGTCAAAGATGGTGTCACGGTGCACTACAGTAGTCTATTCTATCCAATACAAAGAAGTATAAGTACAAGTACATTGGAGCCACAGAGGCACATGTGGAATGCACTTGAGCGAACTCGCTACAGACAGAAGGCCAATTCGGGCTCCAACTAGCGTTTTTCCTACGAACTCCGAACAAGTCAGGCGAGTCTTGAACATAAATATACAAAAAAGGACTAGTGATCCCTCGCAGTCGGTTCAGCCCTTCTTCTACGATCCTGTCTTCTATGACAAGAGTTAAAACGTTTAAATTAAGCTATTCGACAACCACACTATTCACCATGCCATCAAAGATTCTACGTGTAGATTCAGCCGTGGATTAGTGAGGGGCTTTATACTAGCTCCGTCCTCTGCGCGGGTGGGTAGTCCACTTGTGAGCAACAGTATCGAAGCACGGTGCTTCAAATAGCCCCAAAATTTTCAGTGAAATCACCGCTTCGATTATATGAAATCTTGATACTATGGTATCTGATGAATTCCCCTTCTACTGCAAGGCAAAGTGCGTTATATTAAAGATTAAAAAATCCTGCCCCTCTGGGCCTGTCTCAAAAGATAAGTTCACCCTCCGCGGTTGACGAGAATCAAATAGCTCCCTCTTTTGACACAGACCCCAAGGGGCTGGAATCAGCAGGCCAGCAGGAAGACAGAGAATTCAAAGAATCTTATAGTATATCTGAATGCTTTATCAGGCACAATGGCCTTTTGAAAAAAAAAATCTGCTCGAAATATGCATCCTATCACCCGTGATTCTGCCAAAGGAGGGTTTTTCTTCTAATTCCGGTCCTTTGGGGCCTGCGTGCAAACTGCACTATTGTGCAGATGTAAGTTCGTACTTGAGGTGTTAAACGAAAAACGGTATGGATGAATGAATAACACCTTCCGATACAGGCCCCGATGGACCGGAATTAGAAGGCCAATAGGCAGGAAAACAAAGCAAAGGTTCTTGTACTACGCTAATTAGTAACCAGGCGAGCATTCTCGAGTGGCCATGAAGTGATAATAGCGGTCGAAAGTGGCACGCTCCTTCTGCCTATTAGCCCCCTAATTCTAGCCCTTTCTACTGGTATTTCAACACAGGCCCCGGCCGGAAATAGACATCCTTCCTTTCTGCCCTCATGTTCCGGATCTCTGGGGAACGCGTAAAGGGTTCTGCAAGAAGTAATGGATACCTCAGAAAACTGTCAGCTCGCCGCGCCCTAATGTCCACGTAGCTTTATGAATCATAAGGAGTGGGCACGTCAGGGGCACCTGGAGAAAATCAAAAATCAAGTGCCCACTTCAACGGACAACAGTACACTGAGCGAATACTAATTTCTAAATTCTGTCGGCAAGCACTTTCGCTTGAAGTACTGTAGTCGTCCGGCGCCCCCCAAATAAAACCCGTAACGAGTGAAGTTAAGCGTTACTGCCCTGTAGACTTACAAATTTAATTTTATCGCTTCATAACACTTGCACGTGAAGTCGCCTACTCGCGTACAGGTAGTCCCGGGTGTTAAGAGGTTGCCACGTTAAGAGAACAAGGGTTAAAATTCGGTACTTCCGCCGGTTAGAAATCGATTTCCTTCTTATACTGTACAGTACAGAAGTAGTATTAAAAAACGCTAAGAGAGCGAGTGCTGAACTACAGTACCTGTACAGTAGCTACCTGTGCCGAAATCGTGACTTTCGCCATTTCTGCGTTTCTACAGCACGATCTGTGGTAGGGCTCAAGCCATCTGAGACGAAATATTGTAGGAGATGGCGAGATGTCTGACCTAGAACCTGAAAAGAAATACTCGTGATGAGTTTCAGGTAGTGTGTTTCTTGAATACGGGCTAGTAAGACATCAAGAAAGTGTAGAACACTACTTGGGCTCAAGGAAGTCCGTGTTCTCAAAAGGCACTTTGTAGTCCAAAGCCAGAGTAGGAAAGCTTAGCCCTGGACGGAAGCTCTAGGATTTTATCACGTCCAGGCACATTTTAGCTGTGATATGCGTTTGATTGCTCTTGCGGGTGTCGCGCTAGTTTGAGTCACTTTCCGCTCATAAACACAATTCTACAGCCAAAGTTGCGGTGAGAATCGGCTAAATAAGAATTTCGGCGCTTTTAAATCAATTTTATTGCAGTCACGATGATTCAACGATTTAATGTTTCATCTAACGGAGGCGGAGGCGGTCACCGATCCAGGAGCGCAGATGATACACTAGGCTTTAAGCCTCCTGTAGAATCGGAATGGATGAAGGCTGCCGCAAAAATAAGCGGCTCGGATGACAGTCAAGGAAACATACCGAATAACAAATTGCTTGACTCGTTGAAGAAAGCAAGCGATGAAAATCCTCGTGATAATAAAAGCGGAATCGAAGAACTAGAGCGTCTTTCACGGGAATCAAAAAAAGGCCTTCCAGTTAGTGAGGGTTGCCGAGTCCCTGGTTGTTCCTTTAAAAATCCTGCGTTTTTGAAGCCCAACGGGTTGTGTGCGGACTGCAATTATCAGCTGCGAGCTCGCGGGCGCGAAAGGGCTAAAGGTGAGGCACACCATTCTCGCGCCGACTTTTTCGATAATGAGCTTGACAAAGAAGAGGCTAGAAGTGCACATGAGTCAGCTTTAGTTGCCAAGAGCGCTCTCTTGGCTGGGCTAGCCAGTACACCAACCAGTGATGTTCGCGGTGGTTTTCTCAATATGGAGATAAGGTCGGGACGTAATTTGCTTGCACGAGACAAGAGCACGCCTACTTCCCGTGCAACGTCTGACCCCTTCGTGGTAGCGTACTTTGGGGACAAAGAAATCGGGCGCACTTCTGTGGTGAATCAGAGCACAAATCCTGACTGGGAAGGCAATCACATCAATGCGACGGTGCCTGCAGCTGCTCCAGCATCCTCCAGCTCCTCCGCACCAAAGAATCGTATCATTAAGCTCATAATCATGGACTGGGATGACACGTCAGCGAACGATGTCCTTGGCCAAGTGGAGTTCATTGTCGATGGCTTACCACCTGAAGGCGAGCTGATGGACCAGTGGTTTCAAGTCAAACCCAGTGGGGACGTGGTTGGTACCGCGTTAGGAACATTGCGGGTACTAGCTTCTTTTGATCGAGACGATACAGCGCCTGGATCAGGAGAAAAAGCTGGCAGTAAGAATGCCTCAGATTGGACGAGAAAGCTGGACAAGCACGAAAAGAAGCAAGCAGCGAAAATAATTAAGTTCGAAGAAGGAGAGGATCCCGGAATAGCCCACTATAAGCTCAGTGAAATGTACGAAGATGATGGGCACGAAACATACATTCCGGCACGAGACGGGCCGTTGAGTTCACGAACAGGGGGTCATGGTGGGTTCGAAGGTGGCGGCAGGAAAGGAGGAAAATCGCGAGCAGAGCAGAAAAAGAAAGAAGAAGAAAAGGCCAGTAAAAAGGCTGCCAAGCTCGAGGCTGAAGCGGCACGTTTTAAAGCTGTAGAAGAAGCCGCCGCGAATAAAATTGAACGCTCCGATGCCGCCGCCTTGCGCGCTAACACTAGACGCGCTGAGCGCCATGCAGCCATGGACGCAAACGGGAAATCGTCTCTCACAATCATAGTTTGTGGGGGTTGGAGTAACGATGTCCATCCCTCAGCTAACGCAGCTGCAGAAGTGGCTCCTGATGTTGTCGTTGCAGCGGCGCACAAGAAAGGGCACCACCACCATCACCACCACAAGGTGCCTCACGTTGAAGCAATGGGCCGTGGCCGTGCGCGCAGCGAGGCGTGGCTTCTCGATGGCCGCCGCTGGTTCCCAGTTACCCCCATGCCTGCGCCCAGGTACGCAGCTTGCGGTGTGCGCCTGGGCCTCGAAACATTGGTTCTCGGAGGTTGTGAGCGCAACGACCCTAGTGCGTCTGCCTTTGCGTTCTCCCACAAACAATCAACTTGGCGGGTTTTGGCGTCTATGCGAGCACGGCGCGGTGGATGTGCGGGTGGGGCTCTTGGCATGGAGGATATGGACCGAACAAGTCACGACGACGAAGAAAATGATGACAAGAAGATCTCGAAGGGTAAAGCTCCCAAAGGTACTAGTGCTGCGATTGCTTCAGGTGATGGCCAGATGAGATTAATTGTGTGTGGAGGCTTTGGGACCTCTCCCAACCCTCCGCCTGTTCCCTCGAAAGCTGATGGAGACAACAAAGATGGGAGCTCTCCGGTGAAAATGTTTACGGGGAATTTTAAGCCTCAAACTCAACTATATGCAGATCTTCCTGCCGTGAACACAGGTTCTTCATCAAGCGGAATATTGACCACCACAGAAGAATACAACCCTCGCACAGGCTTATGGACTATTTTGCCTGGGAAAATGGTGCTCGGCGTGAGCTTTGCTGCGTATGGAGTCATCAATGGTAAATTTTATGTAGCTGGGGGAAATGCTGGATACACCAAAGGAGGTTTGTCAAAGATCACCCAAATGTTCGATCCATCAAACAACACATGGACTCGTTTAAAGGATATGCCAAGCGCGCGTGCTCAAGCGGGAAGTGCAGTTGTCAAAGGGCGGTTATTTGTAATTGGTGGCTTGAACGAGCGATACGAGAGTCGGGCTTCAGTGTACGTCTATGATCCTCAGAAAGACAAATGGGAAGATTGGGATTCAACGCCCAAGATGATGAAAGCTGCGGACGAAGCGAAACGCGGAGAGACTGCGAAGCAAATGCGACTGCGGATTCAACTCGAAGAAGGCACCATAGAACCACGTGCGTTAAAAAAGATGCAAGATGAAGAACGGAAGCGAAACATCAAAGCAAGGAAAAAGAAAGAAGAAAAAGAGGCACAGGAAGCTGAACGCAAAGCTGAACTCGGAGGGTTCAGTGAATCAGAAAGCGAAGCTGGGAAGGCCAATTCTGAAAATAGCGAGGAAGAAGAGTCATCAGATGAAGAAGAAACAGTGATGATACCTCGTGCCGAGCGTACGATCAACGGCGAAGTTGCTATCGGAGTGCGGCGAGGAGGGGACGCAGCAGCTCCTGCAGTCGGTGGGTTTGTGCTCGCAGGCGAGGTGCCTGCCCTGTCGTACAGCCACCGCACGGGCTGGCAGGAACTCCCAGGTTTGCCAGATCGAACGCAGCCTGCTGTTGCTCAAGTAGCCTTGTTCGCGGATAAGGCATCCTAAATATCATAAGATGATGCATGTGATGCTCGGTTTGCAGAGAGCGAGCTGCTTGCTCTGTCAATTCATTTGTATATATCCCATGATAGGGCCCAAGTACTTCAGGAAAGCCAATGCACCGTAACTGCAATAAGGCAAAACCTGATGGGCGTATTACGTATTACTTACATATGCCCCTAGCTTACTGGTATAATTGGTTACTGAGATAATCCATAGATAACTATGGCAGTGAGCAGCATAAGGTTTATTCATAACTTATGTTGGCCTATGACACCACCAAATTACAGCACTAATATTCGAGCGGTATGGGGTCGCTGAAGTATTCTTAATTTATATAGAGAAGTTTGAAATTTGAAATCAGGGCCAACTGGACTGCGAACTATCAAAATGCTAGTAATTAACCAAAGATCCCCACAAAATCTTACGCAAGCGCATCGAATTCAACTAGTAGACAACGATGTCTCTGAAGAGATCAATAAGGGCACTTCGTTGTGCTTCTCCAGAAAAGTAATTGCGAAGGTGTTGACGACCCGCATCACGTTGATTCTTCCATAACCTTGGGTCACTGTACAGAGCTACAAGTGCGGTGCAAAATTCATCAGCGCTATCTGCTCTCGAAAACGCTTGAATGATTCCTGAATTCCTATGATCCTGGCCAACATCTGGAAGACCCATGCCTTCAGCACCCAGCGATGTTGTCACAAGGGGCACCCCTGTGCGGAGAGTAACATTTTAAAAACCATACAAGTAAGCGAGAGAAATGGCACACCAATCATTAAAACGGGAAGTGCAGCTTATTCGATTACCGCCCATATATTGTTCAAAGATTACCTCTTTACGGAATAGCGATAAAACTCGGATAGCACTCATTTACCGTGTTCCAGAGCCAGCACATTCTTGGTGTTGAGGCCGGTGGAGCTGCGAATAGGCGACACAAAGGTGCGAGCTCGCATAAGCGCAGCAGTGAGTGCATCGTCGTCCAGGAAGCCGAGCACCTGAATGAACACATGGAAGCACCAAAAATGAAAAATGTGAAACGCTGGTAAGACAGTCGAACACATCGATGAAAATAGGAAAGCACTCCAAAGGAAATGAAGAAGAGGAAGGAATTGTCTGCTCTCTTGTCGCGTCATTGATCATTGTACCTCAACTCCAGTTATGTTCGCTAGGGCAGGGTCCCAATCTGCACCAATGAGCGTAAAAGTAGCCAGCCGCTCTGCTTGGACCGTCGACGTCCTCGTCTTCGACACCACTGCTGCTTGCCCATCGGACGCAACTTCTGCGGTCGTCAAAGTGCCCCCTGCATTTGAGGTACCGCGCTGAGAAGCTCCGTGGGCGTCATAGAGATGGAAGTGGAGCAAGCTTTCGCGCGCACGAGGCCACACCTCTTTTAGGAACCAGTCGACGGACGCTTTGTTGGTTGGGTTTGCGCCGTTACCCACCATCACCACTCCGGCGCGAGCTGCCCACGACGAGAAAGACGCGTTCTCATCATCGTCGTCAATTTCGTACACATTTCCAAAATGTGGACTTGTCGGCGTGTCCTGAGGTAAAAGCGCAGCACTTTTGCTGCTACTTTCGCTGCTACTTGTTGTCATGTTGTCTGCAAACACATCAGCGACTATTGGAAGGACCCGTACGGATAAGTTTGAACCGTCACTCTCCGTAGCAACTGCGCTTCGAATTCGATCTGCGTCTTCTGAAGTTATCACAGCAACAGCGTCGCTTGCGCGGTAAAATGCCAGCTCTTCTCGTCGAATTTTTTCTACGTCACGCAACGGCATGTTGCCGAGCAGTGAAGCTCGATGGAAGTGCACATCGTCGGAGAGAAGCACAATCTGAAAAGTATAAGCGCACACGCACGCAGGGATTAGGAAATAAAGCAACATCGCGTCGTAAGCAAAGCGAGATAATACTGAGACATCGAATTATAAACAAACGCGCCATGAGCATATATGCTTGATAAAACATATTATCAGCTTCTACGGTTTCCTCTGATTTTTTGTTATGCGCACCTTGGCGTGTGGCGCGAACCGACGAGTGAGCGGTAAGAAATCTCTCGGGACTGGCGCCGTACTCCAAAACCAGAGCGTCATGAACACTACGTCTACTCGGTCGTGTTGCTGCTGATGATGGTTATGTTTATGTAGACCCTGATTCTGGTTGGCAAGGCTGCTGCTGCCGCCCCAAGAATGAGACGATTTGGCCTCAGGGCGGTTAGAAGTTATCGTGAGGAAACGCTTGAACACCATAGGCTTTACGGTTTCACCATTCGCGAGAGGCGTCATCACTTGAGACACGCCCATAGCCGGAAGTCGCGCCTTCAAAGGAACGGCAAGAAATGAAGAAGAGGGGGCATAAGGATCGAAAGCAAGACGTGCCAAATGAAAAGACCTTATTATTATAGGGAAAATGTAGGCATATTCAGATACTTGACTTGGACCTCGTTTCAATCCTTAGCACCACTTCATCCCCAACGTACCTTATCGGCGTCGGTTTCGAAATCGCTCACATGTTTGCCACCATACCGAACGCCATGTCCAAGCGCTAAGAGCGAGCTTACTACTTGAGTTAAGCGCTTGTCGCAGCCATACCTATAACGTGCTTCGTGAGATTCGAATTCAGGCTAAATGTAGCAAAAATACCCAAGTGCTACGGCACTCAACATCAAGTCACATCAAAATTACCATCTTTCCGTAATATAGCGTACCTGGAAAATAAAGGAACATGATGGTGCAAGACAGCTATTTCTAGCTGGCGCTGCTCGTGTTTCGCTGAAGTACTCTCGGGCAAGGTTGTAATCTTATCTTTGTTGCGAACTATCTCAAGCCCTGCAGCATTCTTTGTGCGGTCAACCGCTGTGGCCTTGGGTGCTGGCAAAGAATTGGACGCACCAAAAGCTTGTAAGGTGTTGAAGTAAGCGCGCGGTGGCGCGCTTCGAGACTCTCGCGCAGGGCGCTCAAAAGGTCGACTTTGGCCAGAAGAAACAGACCTCTTCTCGTGGCAAGGGTTGAGAACAGCTTGGTGAGGGCCCACGGGCATTTGAGGCAGCGTAGGGAAGAGTGCTCCGCTCATTGGTGGCGCACAATACCCAAGATCGCTAGGCAGCACGGTCTCTGATACTCCCCATTGGCGAAGCGCAGCTGCAATTCGCCCTCGCCCTGCTGCTACTTCGGCCACATAATAACTGGGCACTGTGCGCCCGCTGCTCCCACCGCTGCCCAAGTCGTAGCGAGGGTCGGTGGCTCCAGTGCTCTTGGCCGTGCGCATTAAACCACCGTAATTGGCTACCTGCAAAGAACGAGGAATGTAGTACGCCGTAGAAGAGTGAGAAGACCATAATACTAAAATTCATACGATCAGAATGGGTGAAGAATTGTCATCAACAAAAGAGAGAACTAGGTGAATCAAACAATTTTTTTTTTCTCAAAGACTAACAACAATACCTCCACATCTTTGAGGTAATGCACAGCGCCCACAAAGGGAGTGTAAATATCGGTGAGCCAGTTGTCTTCAAACCAATTCTTGAACGCCCAGGGGTTGGCGCCACACCACGAAAATAATTCCACGTGCGTCCGGTGAAAGAACGGAAACTCGAGTTGGGGTGTGACGGTGTCGGAGGTGTCAACGCCGCCAGCCACGCCTAAATTTGGCCACAGAGGCGAAGTTTGCAGCGCTCCAACGAAGCGGGACGTCCATTGATCTGACACGAGTAGCAAATCGTCGTTGGCCAAATACACATACTCTTCGCCCGCAGCAACTGAAGCCAGTGTAGGTAAATTGAAGAGTGCAGATAAGCTCCTCGACGGAACAATTGTCGCTGGTAACGACAAAAGCTTGTATTGCACAAGTTCGCATTGCTGCCCATCTGAGAAATCGCCTAATTTGATGCCGGCAGTGCCAGTACTGCTGCTTTTGTCTATTTCAATTTGGCGAGGTTCAGCAAAAGCCTCAGAGGCTAGATCAAAGAGCCGCGACACATGCTTCGCGTTTCCAAGAATGGCGTCGTTTTCGTTGGCAGCAACATAGACAGTGTACCTGTAGCCCGGCTCACAAGTCGCGTACAAGGACTTCAGGAGCGCACCATAGAGTGGCAAGCTTCGTAAGGTGCGATCCAGCCGTGCATTTTCAGAGCTTGTTTCATCAAGATCGTCCCACCATTCAGGTAATGGCACGCCTTTGGAAGTAGACGGCGCTACGATGGCGATGCGGACTAAGTTTTCGCCTCTATTTTCATGCTCCATGAATCTAGCGGTTGTGTTAGTCTTCTTTCCTGCAGCTGTAGCAGTATTGCCAGTGCCAAAAGTAACGCCTTTTTCTTCGTTTGATGCAGCGCCCCAAGCCTGAGCGTACGCTTGCGCTGCTACGTGACCCAATCCTTCGAGCCGCTCCCTCGCTTCGTGCAACTCGAGCCAAGACTCGGGCTCGTCCGCCATGATGCTGAACCGCCGCGCCAACGCAGACGCTAAGCTTCGGCTAGTCGACCGATCAGCAGGTGCAAGCGCACACCACGAAGGTGCACCCATAACACTCATGCCGCCACTGTTGCTATGACTACTGCCACTGCAGAGAGCGTTGCCGGCTCCGCGAAGCTCAGCCACTGCAGGGTACAGGGAGGGGTGTCAAGGATGATGCCATCATTACTTGATTCAACTGTGACTTATACACCTGCTTCTTAATTCTTCAAATGATCGAATGCTAATTGCAGGAAACTTCAAAGCTTCCAATTTGTGCATACCTCGTTCATTAACAAAACGATTCTTGAATCCACTATCCATTCTCACCTGTGAGCGTGGCTGAGAGCACTTGGTCGCCACAGTGTGCTGCAACCCACCTAGGCGATCCTTGTAGACTCCACGCCAGCGTCCCCATGCTCACTCGCAGGTCTGACGCTGTCACCAAGGCCCCACGCTCGCCAGAAATGGCCACTGAATCGCCTCTTTGAAGGCGATCTTCCGCTTCGGCCCCATCGTGCGGCCTAGGTGGTTGTCGTCTGAGCGAGCTCCAACCTGGCATACTACTACTGCTACTACCGCTACTGCTGATTGAGGCTTGAGGTGGTAGCCGCCAAGCAAAAATGTCTGCCTGTACCTCAGATTCAGACCGTGCAAAAGGCCACAATCGAAGGGCGCTCAAGGTGCCTCGGCTGCGTTCTACTGCTCCACCGCCTTCGCCGCATGCCCCCACCAGTAATGGCAGCGCTGGTGCTGGCCGTGCAGGCCGCGACGCTTGTCCACGACCGTTGGCTTGGCCTAGCTTGTGCGTCGGTTGAGGCGGATTACATCGCAAGTCTAAGTCTGGTGCACCGTTTAGAAGCAATTTTGCAGTACCCGAGGTCGAGTCCCACGCGACGGCTACGTGCATCCAACGGCGCGGTGGGAGCACTGCTGACCCATCACAGTCTACAACGCCTCCTTTGGCATCACGCACTGTGAACCGTAGGTTCCGGCTTGGTAGAGTCGATAATTTGAAGCGGCCTTGCCAGCTGCCATGGCTCACAATGCACTGCTCTTCATGATCGTCGCGGGACTTGCGCTCCGGTCGCCACCACAGCTCTACACTGAAACTTGTGCTGGATGCCCACGAACCATCCACGCCTTTGGCCGGCCATGCAACCAGGCCATCTTTGTTGCCGTCTAGGTGCACTGCCTCTTCTTGCTCCTCCGACTCGTCAGCGCATGTGCTCGGGAAACTTGCATGTAAGAATATGAGTGCTACAGCCGCAAGCACACGCCTACAAATCATTAGGTTCGTGGCTAGACTGAATTGAAAAGGATCAAGCTTAGACTCTGTGGCG
>Ga0307982_1001427_pt1 | contig 19487 bp, 15 predicted proteins | sample OrgLakmetagen989_FD_201847 | JGI IMG/M metagenome (GOLD analysis project Ga0307982, IMG submission 201847) | Saline water microbial communities from Organic Lake, Antarctica - #989 | ecosystem: Environmental > Aquatic > Non-marine Saline and Alkaline > Saline | place: Antarctica: Organic Lake... | reverse complement strand
GACTGGATTTAGTAACTAACAGGCAGGGTGCCATCTAATCGGAATATAGTGTCCCCTGTATCTATAGCATGCAGCATTCACCTATTTACCTTCACCTACGGATAGTCTTCACCCATTGCTCGTTGTGTATTGTGCTCGTGAGCTAGCTTGATGATCGTTTTGAAATACAGCTCGAACTCATCACTCGCGAAACACTTGGGTAGTATCTGGCGTGTATAACTACTTGAGACACCCATAACCAGCTGATTGTCCGGAACGAACGTCTCGCCTGCTCTCTTAATCTCGTTAATACAGCAATTCGAACCTCCCCCACAAAGGGAAAGATTCCTCAATAACTCAACACCGCCCACATACATCAACAGATACCCACAGGGCTAGTTGTGTATCTCCAGAGGCACTCCAGTGGGGCATGTCCTGCAGGGCGCGCTTATGAAGATTATGACACGGGCCCCAAGGGGCCGGAAGTATAGAGCTAACACGCGTAAAGGGGTCCTCGACCTACCTCTTTCGTGCCTGACTCACGCAAATCGCACATATGCGCGTAAACTTCTGCTCAACGAATTGGCTTCTTTGTCATGTGGGTTTGTGTTAGGTATAAGCGTATCAGTGTTAACCATTAGTCCCCGAGCTCGGATTCGAATTGGCTTAGTGCTTGGTGTGGCCCGAGCGGAACTTCTAACGCCAACAGTTCTAAAATAATAGAAATGATATTAACAGAAGGAGGACAGGAGGACCCTTCTTTTTTTTTCTTTTTTTTTGAGCCCCCCCCCCCGAGGGCACCGAGGGGGGGCTGGATTTAGGAACCAACAAAAAGAGCGCCAATTTGTAGGCCTTAGCAACAACCTCAGTGTCGTAACTGTGCTGAGGGCGGTTTGCCTCTGCTGAAGAGGCGGTTGAGAAAGTGGACTAGAATCTAGAATGATCTTAGAAACTTGTAAATTTTGACGTAGGCCCCGAGGGGCCGGAATTATAAGGCCAACAGAGAATTCAAAGCAAAGCAGCCAGTACTAGGAGGAATTTATATCAGGCACACAGGCCTAGAAATTTGCACAAGAAACTTTTCGTAGCACCCCCAGAAGCAGCAGTCATAAGAAATGCGTTGATGTAAGTATCATATCAACGAGAGGGCAATTCGAATACATGACACGTCACTTGGCTTCACTCGATAATCGCCCGTCGACTCGTCAAAAATCAAAACTTCGCCTCTTTTTCAACAGCACTCAGCGAATGTGATAGGCCTTCGGTTGAAGGAACGCAGCAATGCCGTGAGGGCCAAGAGTAGATCCGAGGCCGCTCGCGCCCCGACCTGACCACGGGCTGAAAGGTGAGACGCGGTCGCACGCGTTCACGTAGGCGGTGCCGCTGTGCACCTGAAGTGTTACATAGGCCGTTGAGTAGCAGGGAAGTGGGAAGCAAAAAAAGAAGATGTTCTTGAACTTCGTACGAAAAGATGAACTTCTACGGGGGGAAAGGACGATAAGGTGGAAATACGGGGGGGGGAAGGCAAGACGCTCCGGGAGGGGTTTAGGTGTATACCTGCTGCAAGATAGCTTCTGCGCGTTGGCGGTTGCTAGAAAAGACCGCTGCAGTCAGGCCATAAGGCGTGTCGTTCATCATGGACACGGCTTCTTCATCGGAGCTCACCTGCACAAGTCAGGAAAGGAAGACAGCACGCCTCATGTGATAGATTTGATCAAGCTTACCAGGCGTGAAAAGAACGAGGAGGCTGTCTTCCAGATTCTGTTATAAAAGAGAGTTCAGGGAATCTCATAAGAACCAGCACCAAACCTTCATGATTCCGATCACGGGCCCAAAGGACTCTTCGCTCATGATAGCCATGTCGTGGGTCACGTCCACGAGCACCGTTGGGGGGTAGAACCGGTCCGAGGGCAAGGTGGCGTCCCGAGTGCCCCCGCAGAGCACTGTGGCCCCTTTCGCCACGGCGTCGTCTACCTGAGCCTACGATGGAGGCAAGGACCACAGCATGGCATGCAGGGTAAAACATCGTGTGAAGTTGAGAGGAATAAAAATATAAACGATCAAATTGCGAATCAGTCGAGCATCCGCGCAAGAGCAGGAGCGCTCAAGAAGAAGAAAAAGAAGAAGGCTTCTTCGTCAAGGGGTTGAACGATCCGAAAGTAAGCTAAAAGAAAAAATGCAAGACTCGCATAGGTCAAGTTGAAGTGGTGGGGTTTGAAAGCGTGTACCCACCTGCAGATAAGCGGGTTGGGTGGGAAGCGCGAGGGGTCCCAGGTAAGTGTCCTCGGCGCCAGGGTCGCCCACTTTCAGGGACTCGGCGTACTGCACCACCCCTTTCACCACTGCGTCGTAAACGTTTTCGTGCACGTAAATGCGCTCGACCGCGCAACACGACTGGCCTGCGTTGAAGAAGGCCCCGTCGGCCACGCTTTCCCCGACCGCAGTGGGCTGCTTCACGTCGTCTGCCACGTACGCGGGGTCTTTGCCGCCCAGCTCCAGCTGCAGCCGAGGGAACAGGCCCCGAGGCCGGGCACGCATGCGCTCCGCCATCGCGGACTCCGAATACACCGCCGCAGCAATCTTGCGGCCGGTGGCGCCTGAGCCGGTGAAGAACAAGCCGTCCACGGGCTGGGCCACCAGCGCAGCGCCGGTGTCGGCACCCCCGTAAATGGGCGCAAACACGTCGGCGGGCACGCCTGCTTGGTGCATGAGCTCGGTGACTCGGCGGCCCGTTTGGAGGGTCCATTCCGAGGGCTTGTAGAGCACGGCGTTGCCCGCGAGCAAGCCAGGCACCCAAGCGTTCGAGCCCACGAAGTACGGGAAGTTCCACGCCGAAATGTTCGCGATCACGCCCAAGGGCTCGGCGTGCAGCACTTCCAGAGTGCCCGAAGACGCGGGCGCCACCATCATGGGACACACCCAATCCTCCATCATGTCCAAGAAGTACTGGATGCGCGGGCCGGTGCTGTCGATTTCGCCCTTGGCGTGCGCTAATGGCTTGCCCTGATATTCCAATCGGCAAAGTATGCGGCGAAAGAAAAAAAAGCACAGAGTGAAAAGCCAATGTTCGGAGATTACTTAGTCAGCGAGGTAAAATAAATATCGCAAACGTGCGAGGAACTACTACAAATATTTCATTGTCGAAGAATATTCCTATCTTTAAAAAAGTACCATATTGTCAGAAACAAGTCTGAGGGTAGGTGGAACCAAGAGAGCAACGTGCAACAAATCGGAAAAGATACTCCTACCATTTCTGCCGAAAGTAGCTTGGCCAGTTCGTCCTTGTTAGCTGCAAGCAATGACTGGAACTTCGCAATGCATGCCTTTCGGTGCTCAAAGCCCGCCGCAGCCCAGGCTGGCTGCGCTGCGCATGCCGCTGCGAACTTCTTCGCCACGGTTGCTTCTGTGTCCGCTTCCAAGGCAACTCCGACGGGAGCACCAGAGTAGGCATTCACCGATCGAATTGCCGAGCGAAGAAACCTTGTCCTCAACATGGCGGAGTTGATTAAAACGCTAGCACTAGCTTGGTCAGAACTGCACGTAGAAGCGAGTAGTAAGCTCCAAGAGGGCAACTACTATTGTTAGTGTTAGGCTTCAGCAACACAGCAACTCAGTCAGCAAGTCATAAAGGTTTATAATAATATAAGCTTCCTTCAGACGCAGACCCTTCAGCTCATTCGTTTTGCGTCCTCCTACTAAATATATTTGTGCATGTGTATACGACATTAGGGTAAAAAGATTTCTGATCTCGGAAACCTTCGCCACGCTGCCACGATGCGCTGCCACGCTAAAGATACAGCGTATACGACTAGCGGCTTCATTTGAACTTAGACTGAAGCGAGCAGGGCGCGAAGAGCGAGCCCGTTTAAAATGTACAGCTTAATTCATGAAAAAGTCAGGGAGATTCCTATTATTTTTCTCGCTTCTTCTCGCAATCAAAATGTCGAGTCGTGCGTCAGTTAACCCTGTGAAATCACACATTTGAAAAATGTAGCCCTCACAAGAATGCACGCGGCGCTTTGAGCGGTCTGTTCTTGAAACAGTCGTGTTTAAAGCTGCATGCCCTCTAGTTGTGGCTGCTTTAGGCTTCAAATGTTAGTGCGTGGGTTCTCGAGATTGCGTGCACTTTGGCTCCGAATTACAGAACTCCGACAGAGGTGGCAAGTGGAAGCAGAGATGGGTCAGCCCTTGTCAACGAGTCGACAAGTATTGCGGGGGTCAACTGGGGCTTCTCGCTACTTAGCTAAAACCATAGGTTCATGAGACAGCGTGTTCGCAGTCGCTTTGAAGGCTCACCAAGGCAGAGGCAGAATGGTGGCTTTTCAGGTGGCGTAGAATGGGTCACCGAATCTCCAGCCGTCGCGGCACCTCCGTGTGACCCCTGCTCTGCACCACCGCCCTCAGGAGCTTCTGAGAACTCCGCTGCTCCTCGACAAATGTACTCTCGTGGCTTAGGCTGGCTGGCAAGTTTAGCGCTAGGAGTCTCAGATGTCTTCCAGCAGCAGCAGCAGCAGCAGCAGCAGTTTGACGAAATGACTCCAGCTCCCGAACATGGACAAACCCAAGCGTTTGACGCTTTTTCCGATTGGTGTGAACTTGAGCATGAAGACGCATCGGAGCGGAATGGTCTCCCCGCATCAGCTGCACTACAAAATCCCTCGGAAGGATCTTTGTACTTTCCGAATTCTAGGAGTAGAATACTGGGCTCGACCAAGGTTTCTACTGCTACGAAAACTAGTTCATCTTTGAGGAGAAGGATACGCAATGTCAACGAACGCCCTAGCCGTAGCTACGCCAACATGCTGAAGGCCGGTGTTCCGCAGTCAGCTATACGGTATCACATGCGTGGAAACAGTTGCTCGGCTTCCACTGTGCAATCTATACTTGGTAATGACGTGCCAGGTCGCTGCTTGATATGTAATGAGCGAGGCCAAGTGTCACCTGAAAAAAACAGCATCGTGCTGTTATCAGGAGCTTTGAAACCATGCAAAAGCAGCGATGAAGTGCAATCGTCTACTGCTTACGATTCGTCTGAAGCTCCAAACAATCATATTTTTGCTGATCGCCGTCAACCTCGCAATGCTACTCCAAAGATCAGTGACAGTGATTTAATAGAGGCTGACGAAAAGGCCATCAGATCGTTCCGAGGGATGATGAATGCTGGTGTGCCAAACTCTGTTGTGAAGAAAAAAATGATTTTGGACGGTCTCTCACCATCTATCATCGCCGAGGTCACGCGTGAGCCGTTGTCTGAAGTCGAAGCTCAAAATGCGGTTCGTGTCAATTCATATTATACTCCTTACTGCTAATAAACGTGATTGAATCATTAATTTTATTGAACATCGATCACATCAACTTTTGTTGTCTCTACTAGATTTCTAATGGAAGGGCTGTTAGTTCGTCCAATGATGCTGATGTGAAGAAAGCGCTTATGGCCCTCTTTAATTCAGATTCTTTGCTTGAAGAACAACGAACGGTTTGTAGTTCCTCGAACCATACATCTATGGGAGAGGTTGAGACGCCAAACAAAGTGACCACTGAATCGCAAATGTGCCCGAAGTATGCTGAGCGACGCACCGTGGTTCCTGTCGAACAAAGTTGCCCAGCAGATTTGGATAAGGATAAGAGTGTACCAACGAAGTACAGAAAAATGGTGCAGGCTGGAGTGCCACCGATGGCTGTGAGACACAAAATGCTCGCCGATGGAATACCTGATTCTGAGATCGATCTCTTACTGAATTCCAAAGGTGATTCAAATAAGGTCAATACTGAGCCTACTGCAGGTAATAGAACGCAAAGCCTTACACACGTACCTGAGAGCAACAGCTTACCTATGAAGTATAAGAAAATGGTGCAGGCTGGAGTGCCACTGATGGCAGTGAGGCACAAGATGGTTGCAGACGGCATTGCCGATTCTGAGATCGATATATTACTCGAATCCAAGAGTGAGTCAAGTGAATTGAATACAGAATCTGTTATAGTAGACAGCAGAGTGCAGAGCCATTCAGATGTACTTCAGAGTGGTGGCCAGCTTGTGAAGTACAAGAAAATGGTGCAGGCTGGAGTGCCATCGATGGCTGTGAGGCACAAGATGGTTGCCGACGGAATACCTGAATGTGAATTTGCATTCGTAATACGGCCTGAAAGCGTTCAATCTGGAGAAGGCAACGTCTATGAGGTTGAAAAATCTGATTCAAGAGAATTACCTGTTGACAATGGCAGTACCCAAAAATATAAGAAAATGCTTCTCGCAGGAGTGCCACCGATGGCAGTGAGACATAAGATGGTTGCAGATGGGATACCCGATTCAGAGATCGACTATGTTCTCCAGTCCAAGAAGTCAACATGTGAAATTGTAACCGCTGAGCACGAGCAAGTCTTGTTGAAGTATCGTGCAATGATAAAAGCGGGTGTTCCTCCGCCAGCAGTTGAACAAAGAATGATAAAAGACAGCATCGATAAGCAGCTCATTATGCAAGTGGTTGGTGGCAATGGCCCGAGCTGTTCAGGCCGCTCCGCAGCAGTCGCTGCATCAACCCTTATTACAGTGCACTGGACACCGTTGGGCTTAAGTCAAGAGGACCTCTCAAAATCTGTATGGGGAAGCGGCTTGTCTTCCATGGTCCCTTCGAAGGAAATGGTTCGACTAGAAGAGCTCTTTACTAAGAAGCCTGCAGTAAAAAGTGGCAAATTTGCGAAATCGAAGAGTGACGGCAGTCTTTCGAAATGTGCTCAAGTTAAAAAGAAAGCTGCCATTCTTGACAATTCTAGAATGCAAAATTTAGCTATTGGTCTACGTAGCTTCCGGTCGGTAGATCCTGTATCTATTGGCCAGTCATTAAACACCTTCAATTCAAACGAATTTTCGCTTGAGCAACTTCCCCGCTTATCTGAAATGATACCCACTGAAGCAGAAATTTCGGCAGTTCAGTTGCATGCCCAGCGATTGGAATCAGGAGCATCAAAGGGAGATGACGGAGTACGGTCGGATGGGGAAGCATCAGTTCGAGGAGCTCAAGGACTTGAATCTCCAGAGGCTTTCTGCCTCGGCTTCCTTGGAGTGCAGCGACCGCGAAAGAAGCTCAATGTGTTAACCTTCATGAAGACTTTTTCTTCGGTTGCATTTGAGCTTCTCGAGAAACTAAATCTTTTGAGTCGGTCCATTGACCAGATTGAGAAAAGCGCAAAGCTTGCTCAATTGCTTTCCAAAATTCTTACTGTTGGAAACGTTATGAATAAGGGCACTTCGAAAGGTGGTGCTCGTGGAATCACAGTAGACTCTCTTTTGAAGCTTACGCAGACAAAGAGCACGTGCAAAACCATGAGCTTTTTGGATTTTGTCGTCGATAGCTTCTTGAATGCTGGAGATGACGATGTGCGAGGCATATTAACATTTGCTGACGATCTACCTGATCTTATGGCTGCGTCCAAAATGCCGTTGGGTGAGCTGAGTAGCCAGGTTGCGCAGCTTCAAGCAGATTTGCGCGAGGCCGAAAGCGAACTCAAGCTGCTTCGAAAAGACGATGCCGAGCGCGCAACAATGCACTTGGGGCACCGTGGGCCGGGCGGCGACGCCGTTGAAGCTGGAATGCTGCGCGCAAACGGGCAACTTGCTGCTCAGGAACCGAAGTCTCCTGCGTGCACCAATCCTCGAGCAAATCTACTCGCTGCAATCGAAGCTAAGTCGAAAAAGTCCGAAGCTGCCAGTGAACTCGAGCCTGTTAAGTCAATTTCATCCGATGCGAGCTCCTGTCCTCGAGCGAATCTCTTGGATGCAATCAAGAGCAAGTCCGCGAAGACGAAAGCTACTACAGGTAGTAGCAGCGGTGGTGGCTCAAGCTCGCTTAAGGTGGTTGGTTTGACTTCCTCCTCCAATCTTGTTGCAGAAGTCCATGATGTGATCAGAGCTAAAGCTTCCGACGGTAACTGTTGCGCCGATGAGAAGTCTATAAAGCCCACAACCAACCCCCGAGCAAACATTCTCGCAGCCATTGAAGCCAGAGTGTCCAATGAACCTGCAGGTGGTGGTGCAGGTCCTTCCAAAACTAAAGGTTTAGGCTCCCGATCAGCCCTTCCCTCGGGATCCCGAACAAGAGACTCATCTGCTGCCCAGGCCGTTGGTCATAGGAATGGTGGAATTAATGGTAGCGAATCTTCTCCCGCCGGGGCATCAACTTCATCACCACCAGATACCAGGACAAATCTTTTAGCAGCGATTCAAGCTAAAAGGGCCGACGGATGCGTCAATGATGACAAGCTCAAATCTCCGGCAGCAGGCTCAAGTAAAAGCCCGCCACCAGTGTTAGGGAAAAGTGCGGACGCTCTGGAGCGATGTGTGAAAGTAGCTTCAGCGCGGGTGCACGAAGTCAAAGTTGCGGAATCCGAGTTGCGAGCTCGGTCCAAAGCCTTGGCTGCATTTTTTGGCGAGCGCGAACAGGACGCTACCCACATCATCACTTGCTTGGCAACTTTTGCCGTCATGGTGAAGGAAAGCAAGGCGAAAGTGGCCAAAGGCCCATGGAAATGAGCTCACGGTACTATTTCGATGAGAACACCGAAGTCCACAGCTCTTAAAATCTGTTGCATTTATGAGCCGCTTTCTGGCTTAAAAAACGAGCCGCAGCTGCAGCGCAATAGATTTTACTTTTATTACACCTCGCTTTAAGCCCCAGTAATGGTAAGTAATGGAATTGGCTATGAGCACCTAGCACCCAGCTCCAAATAGGGGAGGTGATCTCAAGCCACAAAACCCCTTCTATACCCGGGTTTTATTCAAGGCCCAAACAAGAGAAGGTTTCGAAGTCGATTTCCTCTTGCTTCTTGTGCTGGCCTTCTCTTAGCAAGTAGCTAACTCAGCCCTTCTGGCTTTTGGGTTTGTGTTTGGAGCCAAAACAAACGAATAACCGAAGCGGGCTTCAGAAAGGAGAGAATTGCGGCTGTATTATAGCTCGCGTTACGATTATCGCTTATGGGCGAATTAGTCTACTAAAGGCCATATATAAGCATTAAACTTAAACATGCCGACTTAGGCCAAGGCAAATCAAGAGTTTGAAAGGCGCCTTTGTGTTATTTTATAAGACCAACTTGGTGCAAAGCACTCAGTAGGAGTGTGTGAGTTAGGTGCCCCTTTGTTTAATCCATGCAACGGTGCCGTAAATCAGTGCGCATTCGCAGCGCCGCCGATCCAATAGACCGGCGAATGTTCACGGGCCACGCGCACTGCGAAGGCCAACTCCCCCGTGCCCACCACCCGCGCGACCCAACAATGGCCGGCAAACGTTTTCAGGCGCTTGCTTTGCGCAAATTCGAGGTGGCCGTAAACGACCTCTTTGCCGCGGTAGTCCACCCAGCTCACCGCAATCCGGTCGCGCCTGTTGTTGGCAAATTGCGCTTCGACAGGAAACGGTTGGGCTCCTCTTGCGGCTGGCGTAGAAGCGAGGCCTGTGGGACCCGTTTTGGAAGGGGTTTTCGCGGCTTCGCCTTTGCTACTATTATTGCCATCGCCGCCGGCTGCATTCTCGTTGCTCCGCAAGGTCGCTTGCTGTGCTGCTTCTGCGTCCGCCACACGTGAGCGCAGCGCGTCCTCGAAGGCCTTGTTGGCTTCGGCGGCTTCGACTTCGGCTTTGCGCCGCGCGGCTGCTGCCCGCTGCCGCTCCAACTCCACCACGCTTTTGTCGACATATTCGTACTCGTCATCAGCACTGCTGCCGCTACCACTGCGTTGGTGGTGGTGGTGGTGGTGGTGGCCGTCCTCGTGGTTGTTATGTTCACTGGCGATTCTGTAAGTGGTGGCGGCTTTCTGAGCGACTGACTGCGCTTTCACTGCTTTCAAGGCAGCCGTTTGTTCTTCTTCCGTCAAACCTGCCACGTCAGCACAGAGCGCCCCAACAATCAAAAACCCGTCGGCATCCCGTAAATCTTCGGCGAAACCCGTTGGTTTCAGCTCGAGCCCTACCACACAACATCCCGCTGGAGCTTGGAAACGAAACCCGCGCGTTTGTCCCGAGGGTGCCGCTAGCCCCGCTACAACATCGGTGATACGGTCACCCGCAGCCGGAGTAGAAAAGCGCTGCCTTCGCCCGTGTGACGTCACGAATTCAATCGCTTCGGTGAACGACTCGCTCGTTAACCCGCGCACTTCGACCACGTGTTCGTGTTGGCCAAGCAATAGCACGCCACCGTGAGCGCCCATTGCTTGGTCCTCGCTTGGTAATGCTTTCTTGCTCGCACTTGCAGAGGCAGCACCAGCTAGCTTTTTCCTGCTCAGAGACACCTTCTTGCTCTTGGAAGTAGCCGCTGGATTATCGATTGCCTGTTTGTGTTTGGTTTCTGCTGCCAGCGACGCAAAGACTTGCCGTGAGCCATCGGCAAAGAGAAAAGCCACTGATTCAACATGCACCGAAGCGCGCACCACTATTTTCACCACGACATTCGGTGGTGGTGGGGCCATAAAAGCGCTAACACTGCCGATTGTGCGGCTGGGACTGATGGAAAAGAGGTTTTCTCTCTCCTTTTGACCTTCGGCTGCGATCAAATTGTGCCCCAGCTCCCCGGTTGAGCTGGCCACGCCTACATGAACTTTCATGGGTTGGCCGAAAGAAGTGACAGTGCCGTCGTGGCAATGAGCGCGCACTCGAAATTCGACAGGGATCGCTGCTGGCAACACTAGGCTGTGTTCCCCCATGGTAGCTGAGCTACCAGGCCCGTTGCTAGCTGGCACAAAGATTGTGTGCCAGCTTTCGTCTTCTTCATTGTTGGCTCCCGCAGCAGAGAGTTTGGCCTTCGAAGCAGCCGTAGACTCCGCGCGCCGTTGCCTCAACTTTCGGGCTGCTTTGGCCGAAAGTGCGGTGCCTGGCAGCGCGCAAGTGCGGCGCTGAAGCTCGTACGAAGCCACTGGCAGAGCACCGTGCAGGGGGTGCACCGGCATCCTCCACGTGAGTTTCACGGCGGCGAGCACTTCGAGGTGAACCGACCCCACGATCAAAGACTCGCGGATGACGTCCCGCAAGTAAGCACGGCGCTCGCCTTCGACTCCTCCTACTGCGCGTGCAAACATGGTCAAATCCGGCTCGTCTCCTCCTCCAGAATGGTTCTTATCGGTAGTGCCGTTGCCTTCTTCAAGCTGTGTTGTGGCATTGTTCGGAGCACTTCCTCCTGACGAAGGGTCGCCTTCATAGTCAGTCGCGACTGGTGGGAGAGCAACTTCATCGATCGACTTCTTGAGAGCACCTTCAAACGCTATAGCATCTTTTAGTGCTACTTCTGAAGTCGAGGAATGTTGCAGTGATTGAGGCATCTCTGAGCTGCTCTTGCCCAATTGTTCTCCTTCTTTTTTGTCAGTAGCTGCTGCTCCTTCCGCTCCTGTTGCCAACGTCTCTGCGATCGCTTGAAATTCACCGATCATCACATCCGTGGCATTCCCAAGCCGCGCCAACACTACTTTCAGGTTCAAGCCTCGAACTCGCTCTAGGAAAGCTTCGGCAGTGTGGCCTCGAGGATCTGGCTCAGTTGGAATGGAGTCTTCCATCTGCACAATTGCAAGGAACGGGTGGTGACACCCGTCAGATTAAAGTAACTCTTATCAGCATTCAAAGAGTGCATTGAAGGTAGCTATCAATCAGTCTGCCGCAAAAAACTTCACAGCCGTCCTGACTAATAGTAAGGTGCGTTTCGACAAGCTCATCATGCAGCTACTATCAAGTGAGGAGTTCTTACTTGCAACCAATCTATAATTGTTGTCGTTTCTACCTCAGGAGAGTGAAAGCGGTTCCCGTGGCAAGGGGCATCCGTGATCACGCAACAGAGGCGGTGCGTAGCCTGCCAATCGAGATTGAGAGCTTCGTGCAGACCGCCAAGCAAATCGTCTGGAACATCGCCGTCGCCTTGGATGGGCATGCCACTTAACCATTTCACGGCCTGGTGGAAGTAAAAGAGACGGCAATGAAGAAAGTCAAAGAAAGAGAGATTAAGATTGTAGGTCAAAGGTGTGAAGAAAGTGAGAGATTATACAGGGTGGCCAGCCCGATATATGGAAATGTACACGTGTACACTCTCAGTGTACCTTTGAAGCGTCATTCGAGAAAGGCATGGTGAACACCGTGCGTTGCTCGGAGTCAGGCGTTTCATCCGTCGGGTCAAAATCGCGATAACACACGGCGGCAAACCTGTGTAATCAGACAAAAAGGGAATAATGCAAATTAACAGGAGAGAAAATTATTAAAACACTAGCGCTTCATTTGTCGTCACAGAGAGCCTCTGAAAAGTACTATAGACGTGAGTTGCGCGCATACCGAAGGTTGCAGCCAGTGTAGTGGCGCTTCAGTTCTAGCGAGGCCGCATGGAGGGCCTGTGCAACGGCTTTTACGTGCACGCCCATGCTAGCGGTGGCATCGCAGACCACGCACACGTCTACGGAAACTTTGGAGGCGCCCGGGGGCAGACGAGGGCGCGCCATCACTTGCATCGGCGCAAAGACCTTTCATAATGTTGTCATGGTTTACGGGATGAATACAACAAAAGTGTTAGTCTTAAAATCGATTGTGCTGTGCAAAAACTAGTCGAAAGCGTTCATGTTAGAATAGCAATACATTTCATGTTAATATATTCTATACAAATTCTTGATGAGTGTTCTACAATCTCATTTTTGTAGAATAGCAAGTTCACTACAAAACAATCGCAAGAAGGGGAGAATCATATCTCTCTTACCGGAATAGGTTTGAATTCCAGTTCGGCTTCGACCACAAGCGCTGTCAATGATTTTTTGGTAGATGAGTCTACGCTCTGAAGGAATTGACCTGTACTCGGCAGAGCAGCCGACTCAAGAGAAGTAGGCCATAGATCAGGGCTCAACTCAATACACCCACTGGCTTCAATCTCTTCATCCTTGCCGCTGCTGTTGCTACCCTCATTCTGACCGCTGCGGCTGCGGCTGACACCATGCAAAACCTCTCCGCTGGTAGACGTCACTGCAATTGGGCGATTGCCGACGCGTAAATTCACGCATTCGAACCCAGGCACTGACACAACTACTCTGTACCTCCCACTCAGCGCCTTCAGTTCCTCGGCGGAAAAGCAAGTAGGCTGGAAAGAGTGATTGGCAACTCCTGTTGTGGTTGCAGCTGTTGTAACGGCAGCCTTCATATTGCTTGAGCTCATAGGATCGACAAGAGCAATGGCGAGGTCCAGCCTTTGTGCGTTGAAAGCAGAAGCAGCGTGCGCATGATGCTCTACTCTATTACCATCGTGGTCTTCGCCATCCTTGGCCATTGGCACCGACACCAGAGCCACCGACGCGCGCGGTGGAGGATAAAGCAAAGCAGGTGCACTTGATGAAGAGTACCCTCGGCTGCGATCCACGAGGCGAACCTATCAAGAACGAAAAATAAATGATGAAAGTGAGGTACGCGTGTTTATAGATGCAAACTTAAAGGCCTTCAGATCTATCGCCTGTCTATGTACGCATGTAGTACCTGCACATCGTAGCAATGGCAAACGAGGCGAACCACCAGAGGCGGCTGCTGAGAAGAAGAAGAAGCACTTCGTCTTGATGTTGGCAGCTCATTGCTTCGCTCCTCAGGGCCTGCGCTTTGACCGTGCTGCTCTGCTGTTTCCCAGTCGGATTCAAAGAGAGTGAAGTCGTGAGGATGAACGCGCCTGCTGCTGCTGGTTGATGGTGAAGTAGAAGAAGTAGAAGAAGAGCCAATGACTAGATGGCTCACGAAGTAACGCCCACACGCTAATTCCACGCTCCACGACTGTTTCCCTGAAGAAGATGAAGCACCTCCTCGCCTTGGTTCACTGCTGCCGCGTCGTGCGCCACCGATGGTGACTGTGCGTTGCTCGGGTCGAGGATCAAGCACGTTCGGGATCTAATGTGTGTAAAAAATATGACGAGTACAGTGCAACGCAACAGACTACCATAAGTATACAGCAAATGAATGCGGTCAAGGATTGAAAAAAAGTGTAGAACATACATGTTGCGCACCCGTTTATCTGTACGCACCTCATACACACTAGGCTTTGAGGTAGAGTCGGCAGTGTGCTCCGAGAATAACAGGCGCCACGCCGGCCCAGAGCCAATGACGTCATCGCATTGCGCGCTCAAGGGGCGGCCCATGATGTCAACGCACTCAAACAACACGTCAAAGCGTCGCATGCGCACCACAATCGTGAGCGGGGGCGGGCCGCCTGTGAAGGAAGAAGGGTGGCGACTTGTGAATGACGACGATGCCACCCCACCGCTGCTTGCATCACTCCCAGCCGCCGCTGTAGCCGCACGGTTCAGCACTTGTTGCGCCCTTGCTAAGCGCGCTCCAGAGCCACCTCCAACGGACACTGCAGCAGTCAAGGCGGCGGCCAAGGCGCTTGCCTCGTCATCTCCTGCTTGGCCTTCACCACCTTGACCGCCTGGCTGGTTCATGGAGTTAGCAGCAGCGGTGATGGCGTCAAAAGATAAGGAAGAGCTATGGCGGCTCAACGGCCAAGAGGAATGGTTGAGCGCTAGAGGTCCATCCATAGCCAGTAAATGGGTCACTTGGGTGTGGCCAAAGCAGTGTGCAACAACTTCGATCTCGCAGGGCACAGTCAAAGAGCAACGCCGCGGGGCGGCTCCGAGCGCGTACATTTGGCCCTTGTCTGCGCCATTGCCGCGACTGCGGCCGCTGCTGTTGTTGGGTAATGTTCGCACGGTGGCCGTGGCATGAGGCAGCGAATTGCCCGCAAGGTCGACCACTACCACCTCAATTGCTGCATCGAAGGTCACCTTCAATAGTTTTGAACGGCCAAGCAGGATTACAGACATGGCAGAGATGCGCAGTTCAGAATTGCTTAAAGTATGTTGCAGGAGTTTTTTTACAAAGGTTGGATACCTTCATCATAAAATAGCAAACAATTGTGTCCTTTCTCACCTCCACTGTCATGAGCATCGGGCCGAGATAAGTCAGCTCAAACGGCTCAATCCAATTGGCCTGGCGGTACCTTGTGGTTCCATTCCCGCCCACCCTCAAGGTGTAAATGTCAGGCACACGCACGTCTCCACAAAGCAATCCTTCGACGCGAGGTCGAGGCGCGCCGTCCTCGGGAGTGGTTCCAAGGGCAAGAATACCGTTGTCGTTGTTGTTCATGGGACTGCTCCCAAAGCCGCGACCTTCGTCGTCGTCGTCGCGATCATGAAAGCCTCCTCGTGAAGGGGTCATGAGTCGGAGAGGGATCGCTTCTCCAGTGGTTTCTGACACGAGGTCAACCGAAGGTCCTCCATGCGCTCGCATTTCGTTTCCCCACCCACTACTGCTGCTACTGCTGCTTTGATCGTCGTCACCACAGCCATCGTCTCCTTCCCACCAGCTGTCGTTGCCGCCAGCGTTGTTGTGGTCATATCCCTGTGGCATCAAGAGACGGCTTCTTCGTCTCCGGTGTTGTTTCGCGAAACAATTCGCGTCAGGCGCTGAGAGGTCAATCACATCGACGTACACGCGGCGCCGCTGCCTCGAGTCGAGCGGCACATGGGCTTGGTAAACGCTCGCAGGCAGCGCTTGGCACCCGAACTTCGTGCCACCCCAATTCGCCATCGAAGGAAAGCCACGGAGAGCGGTGCTGCTGCTGCTGCTGCCAATCCCAATCTCGCCGCCGCCATGGCTATGGTCAATGCCATTGCTATCAAATTTGCCGCCGCCGCTGACATTGCCTCGTGCCAGTACAGGGTGCCTCCAATTCGAATCGTCCCAGTGCAGGCAAGCGCCGTGGTGGTTGGCGTCGTCCAAATACATCCACCCGCAGGTCACGCAGCGCGACAGGCAGCAGTCCACGCCCACCCACCGTGTGGCCCACCGGCTTCGCCCGTCTTTGTGGTTCGAGGCGCGCGCGCGGTGCGCATACGACGACCGAAAGCCGTGCTCTTTCCCGCCCTCGGGTGCGTGGTTGTAGCTGAAGTTGCAGAAAAGAAAGATAGCGATAGAAAAAAGATAGTGTAAGAAAGAGATTATAAATGAGTGAAGAATGAAGCTCAGAAATAAGGAAAGACTGCAAATATGAGGACAATCCGTGCTCGGAGCGATAGACAAAAAATGCCATTGACTATTTACGATACTTTGATTTCAAAGCAACTTATTATAGTGAAAATACTCCAAGGGCAACGGATTCTGATAAACGCACCGGTCAGTAACGGGAGCTCGTGACCTATAGTCAGTGCCTCCGCAAAGTTCGCAAGGAGGGCGAGCGTTTTGAACGCCTTTGAGAGGAGCGCGACCACCGCTGAACAGCGACGGAGGTGCGGCTGCTGTGGTACCATGATTCACGGAAGTTGAAGAAGAAGAAGACGCAAAGCCAGGCAGACTTTGAAACCCCACGGAAAGGAGTGGGGCGCCCGTTGCCTGTGGAGCTTGGCTTGAGCTCTGCCCCGATGCACCACTTCGGTTGCTGCGGCAATTTGCACCGTTGGCTCGAGGATAAGATTGGCTGCCTAAACCATCAAAGTCAGCCCCTATTTCTGGCTCAGCAGCGCCGTTGTGTGCATCGTGGACATATTGAGGCTGATACACTGCTCGCTTCGAACCAAGAAGATTGTGAACGCGCTGCACTATTCCCGCCACCTACAAGACAGGAAGCGCGCACCATAACTTGATAATTCCTTACGTGTAATTTGATCCTACGGTTTCTTTGCAGGGGCAACGAAGTTAGAAAAAGTGATAGCTGGTACTGTATGCGCGACATGGTGGAAGCGTAGCTTGGCTAAGCAGTAAGAGCTATTTGGTAAGCTCTTACCGAGGGAAATTTTGCCGAGCCAAGCTTAGTGTGCAAGAGCACATGCTGAATCCCGCCGGCAGGGTCTGAGAAGCTTAACACAACCTGAGAAACCATTTTTAACCAGAGGTTTCGGTAGAATGAGGTATGGAAACCGAAACGAACAAGTAAAACCGGAAGGAAACAGCACAAGCACGATAGCTGCGCTTATATGTTCTCATATGATAAATGCTGAGATGAAAAGCACAACGCACCTCGAAAGCGCCAAGTCGGCTAGGTGGAGTGCGGTCATAAAATGCGATGGTGTGCGGAGGCGCGCCGCCCGAAAGAAACAAGGTGCCACCATTAAACTCCCGGTGGCACGCCTGAACGAAAGGAATGCGAACACACCATTGATTAAGAGGTAAAATACTGATTGGTCCTAAGTCAAGGATGAGATCGTGTTTCAAGGTTGGGGTGTGTTTTTATGGTCATGTTGGGAACATGAGCACTTTTACCCGTGCTCTGGCGAAATGAAGAATCAACAGAAAGGGCTATGACGACCCAAGGTCTAGAATCTAAAATGGCTCCAATTACAGTGAACTATATTGATGTTTCAATGCTCAAACCTGCTCGATTGCGCGCCTGAAGTCATTGTAGGTTTTTGGGTCGTGCCTCGTGGAGTAGTGCTGCCAATAGCTATGGTCCAAATCTACTTCGAAGCCTAGCGCAATGTGCAAAGCCGCGCCTCCAACAACTGCTCGCGGCAAATAGCTGCGAAGCCGACTCAATTCGGCTTCTTTTGCTCCATTTCTAGTGTTCGACGGCTGAGCCTGCCCGGACAGGAGTTGAGACCCGTAAGCGTGCACTCGACGAGCTGCGATGTTGTGCTCGCTACCGCCGCCGCGCGTGCGACGTGCGTCCGACGGCTGCAAGTCGAAGTCTACGGAGCTAGGAGTGTTGAACTCCGGAGTGTCGTAGCGACGCGTCCTAATCAGCCGAGACGAAGGAGCTGAGCCTGGGCGTGTTTGGCTAACCTGTTCGTAGACTGGGCTGTGCACTCCCGGCGTGTGAGGCAGTATCCCGTTCTCGCCGTTGCCACTTCGGCCCTGATCATCATCAGCCCAAGTCACGCCAAGATTACGTGGTCCGCTCGAAGGTGCATTCCGACTGCCTGGGGTATTGGGAGTTCGCGGCTGGCCCCACTGCGTGTGCTGCTGCTGGGTGAGCCGCTGAGGGGGCTCGAGGCCACGACCTGCCAGCCGATCGACGTCCTCTTCGTCGACTAGTGGTGACTGGTTCATCCTAAATTGATTGGTTGGAGCTACAGTGCGGCTTCGAGGAAGCCGATGAGTGTAGATCAATGCTTACGCAGCATCTTTCGAGTTCTAGCTACTGTAGCAAGCTTACTTACAGTACACAGTGTACGCAATAAATTCTGAGAATTCAGAATGTATTACCCAGGAAGTTGCAGATTTATTGCCAAAGTTGTCAAATTGTATTACGGTCAAATATACTTACGAATTATCGCATGTTGTAGATTGCACATGTACGTATTGAAGATCAAGTCGTTGCGGAATAGCAGACAATTCTCTTGCAGCCCCTCGTGACCGTACTTCGAGTCGGAATGTGATGGTCTTAGTTCAGACCTATGGTATCTCCAGATCTCATTTGAACCACTGACATCAACGTTACATGGCATCGATCATGCTTCATACATCGTTGGTTCGGTGAGTAACCAAGCGCAACAATTACTGAGATGACTGCATTCAAGAGATGAATGTGGCACAAAAACATAACACATATTCTCTTGCTTTCCTCGCGACTGTACTTAGAGTCAGAATGTGATGGTCTTAGTTCAGACCTATGGTATCTCCAGATCTCATTTGAACCACCGAGGTCAGAATGTGATGGTCAAACTTCAGACCTATGGTACCTCCAGACCTCATTTGAACTACCGACGTCAATTACTGAGATGACTGGATTCACGAGATAGATGTGGCACAAAACATATCAGACATTATCTTGCAGTCCCTCGCGACCGTACTTCGAGTCAGATTGCGATGATATTAGTTCAGTCTTATGGTATCTCCAGATCACATTTGAACCACCGACATCAATTACTGAGACGACTGCATTCACGAGATTGATGTGGAAACATAACATATCAGACATCCTCTTTCTTTCCCTCGTCGATGTTTGAAGAGTTTGAATGCGATGGTCTTAGATCAGACCTACGGTATCTTCAGATCACATTTGGACCTCCAAACGTCAACGTTACAGGGCATCGAGCATGAAGAATTTCTCGATCAAGCGTGGAGGGAAACTGTCCCTGCAAAGTGATGTTGTCGATATCTTGGTTTGCACAACAATAGTCGTTGGTTTGAACCGAGCGCAACAATTACAAGCTCCGTGTGCAGCGTCAAGTTACTCAAGAAGCGATGCCGGTCGGTACTGATCGACGTCTCGACGTCTAAGCGGTGCATGGGGTGACTGCCGGGTATGATAATATAAATTGCCATACCTGATCAATTGGTTCTGATTGGCGGGCACTCTTACCTGGGGGACAAGAACTTACTACGATCGGTTCATGTTGTGGAATCATAAGGGGTTAGGGTTAGGATAGTTGTGTACTTAGCCAATCAGAACAAATTGATCATGGACGTCCATTTTTATGAATCAGGTATGGCACAGTACCCAGTACATGACGGCTCTGCTCCTGCCGTTTACACCTCCCAATGAATTCGGCACCATTATGTATTCATTGGAACGATGGTGTTGGATTCGTTTGC
>Ga0307982_1001425_pt1 | contig 19499 bp, 14 predicted proteins | sample OrgLakmetagen989_FD_201847 | JGI IMG/M metagenome (GOLD analysis project Ga0307982, IMG submission 201847) | Saline water microbial communities from Organic Lake, Antarctica - #989 | ecosystem: Environmental > Aquatic > Non-marine Saline and Alkaline > Saline | place: Antarctica: Organic Lake... | reverse complement strand
TTTTGCTTAGTGATTTATAATAAATCAGGAATATCTTCATACGAGTGGGCACATACATGCTTTTCTGTGTTAGGGAGGTCAAGATAGCCAGCGTATTGGTTCGTGAAGCCCATCCCTTCCGCGCCGGGCAGCGTCGTGACGAGATCTTCGTCAGCACTTTGGCCTACAGCTACTGCAATGGCACATGCCGCCAATCCTGCAGTGAAAAGAGTCTTCATAGGTCTATCTGGGGGAGTGCAAGTTACTCAGGTGCTTGCTTGAGCCAACACTATCTAGCACAGCTCGTAGGTTTCGCGTGATCCGTGACATCCATCGAACCAAGATAGGGAGTTGCATCGAAGTAGCCTATTATAATACATGTGATGAAAATATATATATCAAAACCTCGAGTTTTGGATTTTTGAAAATGTTTGAATCACAACAAGAAGGATGTTTGAACCTTGGTTTGAACGAAGAAAGAGTTCAGAGGATTAACGTGTGGATTGTGGGCGCTCCGAAACCCTCAAAACTTATAATCAAACTTCAATTTTCATCACTTTCTTGCTCTTGCCTAAACCCTCAAGGCTAGAGTTTATTGCAACCTGTAAAGAATCGTATCTGTAGCAACAATTTACGTGCAGTGTCCAGTACGTGAGGTACTCTCCGACTCATCGTCAGATGAATCTTGTTCAGAGCCGATGAATAATGATTCTCCGGTATTTCCCGCTCATGTCTACAAAAAGAAGAGCCAGTCAAAGACATGTTACAGCCCCGCGCTCGATCTGAATCCTCAAAGGCTTGCTTCACCGGATGATAGCAAAACTGTGGCTTCTAAATATTCTGTGTCTGTTGATTCGACGAACAGTAGTCTCTTGCACCTCCAGCAAATGCCTCCACTTATGGATACTACTGTGTCAAATTTAACAGTTCCTCTTCATGACGAAACTCCACTCGCAAACAGTGACACCGCGGAAATTGTGCAGTCTACATCTTTGCTTTCTTCAAGTGTTCCCTCAACAGTTGCTGCTTCGCCGCCCTCCGCAACACCACCGCCGCTTGATTTTCCGCTATCGAAAATTCTTTTTATATTCGAAAAGATGAATAATCAAAGCCTTTCGGTAGAGCTGTTATCACATGCAACTAAATTGGTTGGCGCAAATAAAGATAAAATTCAGCGAGCTTCATATGCCGATGTATCTCAACTCATGAATTTGTTCATGAAAAAAGAGGCTTTTGAGGAAGCGTTATCACAACCCTTAATATTTGAAATGTCTCGAGCAGCAATTCTTATTTTGACTGAAGCCCCCGACTACCTTGTACCTGCAGCCATGTATCATCGTCTACTCGAAGAACTTGGTAAGCAGAAGCTAGTTGTAAACAACAGAATGCTACTGTACTGCAGGTCTACAGAAAGATAGGCCTTTTCATGTTACTCAGTCGCTCACCTCATGTATTCTCCCGATTTGTCTTAGATATGGGATCGCATCAAGATTATCCTGGTCTTGGATTAATATTGAGGATTTTTGCGCTTCTCCCAAGCATTAGTAAGGACGAATGCATCGAAAATCAGCGGCTCACTTTGATGACCATGACATATTCATTGCTTGGCGTTTGGCCAGGGTCGTCTGACCTTGGGGCAGCTATATTCAGAAGTCTATTCGTAAGACCTAAAAACAGCGGGCCCGAATCTTTGGCAGAATTGTCGACCAGAAAGACAAAAGTTCATGCTACAATAAATCTCGTGCTCCGTGTCTTGGCAGGCGATGCCCAAAATGGTGAGGTTGATGTGCATGCTGCCTCTAGAGTAGTCGGAAACTTGCTGAACGTATCGGAAGCTGCCACAAGACAAGCAGTTATGCAAGAAATCAATCATTTAGTGGCGTACTCGGTCAAGTCCGGTCAAGGAAAAAGCACAATTAAGACTGCCGAATCTGAATTCCAGAAACTTCCTGGTCAGGTTGGCGATTTCCTCATTCATCTGACAGCTCTTACTCACGACAAGGGAGATAAACGATTAGATATGGTAGGGATCCTCGGACGCGTTTTAGAGGATCATCTGATCGCTTATTCAGGGGGTTCAGAAGTCCGGCTGGGGTCCGCTGCGATTCGTTTGGTCCTTACAACACTTCCCCTGACTTCTGCTGCAGATTTAGCTCGTGAAGTGATGCTAAACAGTTCCTCGGCACATGTTCGCGCAGCAGTTCTTGGGATACTGGTTAAGGTTTGCACTGGAAGTATATCGCAGAGCAGCAAGAATAACGATGCCGTATTAGCGTCCTCCCTTGGGTCCGATAAAAAGGCACGAAAAAATATTTTGGACTTGTTGATGCTCTTCTTGGCCGAAGACCCTGTGGAAAAAGTGCGAATTGCTTGCCTCGAGGCAATTGAAACACTAGCAGCCTTTTTTACTCACATAGATAAAAAGATCCGAAGTCAGGATGCCTCCAATTACAACAATTCGAATTTGTCACAGACATCAAACAGTGAACCATGCATTCTATCCTCATTATCCGGTAAAGCTTTTGCCCTCCTCATAATCAAGCTCGGTGATACTAGCCTCAAAGTCCAAGCTCGTGCAGCAGCAATCTTGAATGGCGGCACTGTCAGTTGTTGTAAAATTGATCACAATGAAAATAGCGACGAACAGGAAATAGAAATTCTACCCTCGAATGCAGTTAGTACATCACAACCTGCATTTATCAATGCTTTCAACGGTGCATCTCCGCAATCCAAAAGTGAAATGGCGAATTTAATCTTTAGCCTTAACTTGACTTCGACCAGTGCAGATGAGCAAAAGTTCTGCCCAGCTGTGCATACGCTTCTGAAACAGCTGGTGAGCCAAATTCAGATTCCATACTTGCCGCAGTCCAAAACTCCTGATCAACAAATGCTATAACTATAACCAGTCCCAACCATAAATACTGCAACTCAGTTACTTCACCTGAATTTCAGACTTGAGTTCTGAAAGTCCACTAACAGCCTCCTTCCTAATTTACAAAATTACAACCCCAACTCTAAGTACCAATACCAAACATCACATTCAATGTTGGTGTTTTGGTTTTGATTTGCCACGACAATGAAGGCATTGTTAACTATTGGACTACTGGCTAATACTATTGGTCATCTCGAGATGCAGATATCTGCCTGTGCTACAAGTATAAGTGCTATGAAAGGTGAATGCTGGGTGCTATAAGCTAGCTAGTTCTAGAACCCTTAGCTTTTAGCAGCACAGCCATTCAGCCATTCAGTAAATTATTCAGCTATCCCCAAGTCCCCCCCCCGAGTCTCCAACGACGGACTTTAATTCGGTGTAAAACTTTTCTTAGCAAGTTATGCAAATGCAAATCAAGACATAGTTCACCAGCTACAAGCGATTAATTTAGAGTCGCAGGTTCCGGCAGACCCTGAAGTGTGAGACACGGGATTCATGTCGCTAATCCTTGTAGAGTAGTTGTTAAGTAGAAAGTTCATGTGACACTTCAATTGTTCCCGCTACTGACTGCATCTGTCGAAGTATTGTCTGAAGGTGAAGGTGTGGCTGCATCTGATGCCTTAGCTATCGCGTTGAGGCCGATTTTTCTTTTGTTCCCACCTCCGAGCATGTTACCAAAACGACGCGCAGCCTTGAGTTGGCTGACTGCCGACGCGGCCTTGGAGCGCACTGGCGCGTTCAGCGTTAGATCGAGCGTTGTGTTGCCTGCGGCTTTGGCAGCCTTCATAGCACTTTTTAGGTCCTCGAGCGTACTCACAGGGGTCCCGTCACCAACTGCGGCCAGAGTAGACCAAGATTTGATACCTAAGCGCTCCCCTTGCCCGCCAGGATTCACCCTGGCAACTAGACCGTCTGGATTGATAATCATGTCCAGAGGCTCAAGCAGCGATATCGAATAGGTTGTTTCAGCTGGTGGAGCAGGTGGTGCAGGTGGTGGAGCAGAAGAGGGTGGTTTTACCGCAAGATTTGTCGGAGGCGTTGTGCTAGCGTCAGGACTTGTCGAAGCCGTCGGCTCAGCCTCATCTGCAGCGCCTGCATCTGGAGTAGTAGATCCCGGTTCTTCGAAAGTTGGCTGATTAAGCTTGGACTCTACTACCGCTGTAACCTCTGGTATTTTTGATGGGGGTGCTTCATCGTCGATGGTTGCAACGAGAAGCGCTTCGATTGCTTCTTCTTCGTCGCCGACTTCGTCACTTATTTCCTCGACTTTTGTTTCTTCGGCTCCAGCCTGCGCGGGGGCACCCACTTCCTCAGCAACAGGAGGAGCGAGATCTTCGGGTACTTCAAGGGTGGGGTCTATGCTGTTTTGATTCATTCCAGATTCGGGTTCTGCGCCTACTCCACGATTCTCATTTACAGGGTCTATATTTATTGAATCTGCAGAAGGTGCTGCCGCTGAATCGTGCATTGAAGGTTCATCACTGGTGGAGGCTGAGGGGACTGCTTCCGTCGGAAATTCTTCTCCACTACATCCCACTTGCTCGACGCTGTCACCGTGAAAGTCTTTATCCATATCGCGCGCTTCTGCTACTGCTACTGCTGTACCTGAACCAGCTGCATTCGCTGCCGCATTTGTCGCTGCTCTCTCCAGGGCATTGAAGCGTGCGGAGCAAGCCAGGGCATGCTGTTCGTGCTGCTTGGCTGCTCGTGCCACTGCTGCAGCTGCAGCTGAAGTCGCTTCTTCTAAATCGGCTTCGGCCACAGCCCCTGCTGCTTGAGCGCAGAGCGCGTCTAAGGCCCGGCCTACTTCATGCCGGCGTTCCAGAGCCGCGTGCCCCTCGGCGAGCGCGTTGGCCAACGCTTGGTCGGCGCCGCGCCGCAAACGCGCTTCCGCTGCGAGTTTTTCGCCAATTGCTGAGGTGACGTCATGCAATTTTTGACTGGTTTGAGCAGCGTATGCTGTGGCTTCGGCGCGAAGCTCGTCCAGGCCAGCCACAATGCTGGCTTCGGCAGCGTCGCAGCGCTCCGACAAAAATTGCACGTCCTCCTGAGAAGCAATATAAAGACAAGAAAGAAAAGTACAGACAGTGAAAGAGAGAAAGGAATGAATGAGTAAAGTAGGTAGATAATTGAAGATAAGTGTCAATGGTAATGCTAGCGCACGCACCCATACATATTTACGCACACACATACCTCTCGTTGGGTTTCATCCTCTTCTGCGTACTCTTCTAACTGGTCCGCCAGCTCATTGGTGCGATTTAAGCCCAGCATCACGCCACGGCCTAGGAGCGCCACGCTGCCAGCGCTTGCGTGCATGTGTGCTGCCCATTCCCTGTCCGCGACCTGATCTACGAGGGAATGCAGACACGTGGCGACTTCCGTTCGTGCGGCAGCCTCCGTTAGCTGCGCATTGAGCCCAACGGTAGCTTCGTCCTGCTGCTGTGCGCTGATGTGCATGTTTTCGTCGTGGCGCTGCTGCAATTCTGCCCGCATTTGCGCCAAAGCATCAGCAATTCGTTGCTCCGAGTCTTCCAGCGCTCTCGCTTCTCTTCGTTGCCGCTCAGCGGCCTCCGCTGCAGTCGCTGCTTTCACCACTGCTCTTAAGGCGTTGCCTTCGGTGGTCACTAGCGCGGTCAAGGAAGCTTTGGTGTAGGCCAAAGCGTCGTCCCATGATTGGCCCGCTGCTCCAATGGCTTTGGCTGCTTCCACTGCACGCTGCGCTTCGCGTGTAGACGCGGCTGCTGCCCCCTCGGCCGCGGTGAGGTGCTGCCGGCTTACATCACGGCAGTCCTGCGTGGCCGCCGACGTGGCGCTCCTCACTTCCGCCAGAATCTCTGCACGATGGCTCGCCAAAGCGGCATCCAGCCTGGAGCGAGCAGACGACCCCTGGTCCAGCAACTCGGCCCGCATGCTCGCAGTGGACGCACGGGCTTCCGCACGGCTGCTGTCGGCCAGCTGCCGCGCTTCCTGGGTCGCGGCGTCGGCGCGCGCTAAGGACTCGTCTGCACGGCGCATCAGCTGCTCGAGCTCGCTTTGCCAACGTGCCTGCTGCTGTTGCTGCCGCTGCTGCTGCGCAGCGGCTTCCCACTGCTCTCGTTGCCGCCGGGCTTCCTTCTCCGCGCTCTGGCTGTGGTGATTCGCTTCCATTTCAGCATGGCAACGATTGAAGTCGCCCTCTAGTTCCGCGAGCCTCGATTCGTCGCCAGCCATGCGCTCTTGCAAGGCGTCGTTGCGCGCCTGGGCTTGCGCTGCGGCTTCGGCAGCTGCACTGGCCGCTTCGTTGGCCACCCGGCTGACTTCCTGTCTCAAAGCAGCCAAATCTGCAGCATGCTGTTCTTGCGCTTGAGCAGCAGCCGCAGCCGCAGCTTGCTGTGCGGCGGTGTCCGCTGCTTCTGAACCATGTGCCGCTGTTGAGTCTCCTGCAGATGGTGCAGGCGTGCTCTCTGCTATTCGATTTGATTTACTTTCATCACTCGCGGAGGCAGGCGACTGCTCTTCTGCTGACTCAGGCCTTCTCAAAGCTGCACTACTTGCAGTCTCCGCGCTGTCGGCCGCTTCTGTGCCGTTTCTTTTCTTGCTCGTGCTGCCCTTCCTTCTCGCTTCTTTTGCCTCCTTGGCAGCCTGCGCCTTGTCTGCTTTTTCCTTCGCGGCAGCGTCTTTCTTCTCCTTTGCGACACGCTCTTTCTCGGCTTTCTCTCTTGCTTTGGCTTCCTTCGCACTCAAACCTCCCACTTCAGGCGTTGCCGGCTTCGAGTTGCTCTGAGTTGCCTCAGCTCCTAATTGAGACGAGGACGCAGCATTAGCAGCAACAGGTGTTGTTGTACTAGTCGCAGTAGCGCCAGAACCTGCCGAGGCAGTGCTCAATGCAATCCGTTCCAGCCGTTCGAGCCGCGCACCCAGCTGCACAACGTCATCGCACAGGGACAGGGGCGCTTTGGGCAATGCAACATTTGCTTCCATACGCATGGCCTCAGCGATCGCTGTGGAAACCTGCGATGCCATTTGACCCTGCCACTGGGCTTCTCTTTCTGCGTGAAATCTTTTGTACTCAGCCAGGTCGTTGTCGTCAACTTCGTCTTCTTCCTGCGCGGGGTGATACTCTTCGGGCGCAGGTGGTAGAGGAGCATTTACAGCTTGGGTATGCGCAGGCGGAGCTGCTGCTGATGCAGGAGTGATAGTCTCACCTGCCGTTGAAGATGACGACGCCTCCTGCTGCTCAGGCGCTGCAGCTTTTGCGGGCTTACTTTTACCAAAACCGAAAAAACTGTTCGTCTCCTTCTGGGTAGCTCCTGTTGTTGCTGTCACCGCCACTGACGTGCTCGAACCATTGCTACTGCTGCTGTGCTTGCTACTACTGCCCACCCATTTGCTACTTTTGGTTGTCTTTTTCGAGGCTTTCGCTGCAGCCACCTCAGCCAACTCGGCCTCCAGCGCTGTGAGACGTTCGCCTTGGGCGTGCAGCGTGGCCTGCACCGCAGCTGCGCGCGTCTCGCTTGATTCCGCACCACCCTGACGGGCTTGAATCTCTGCCGAAAGCACTCGTCGAAGCTCGTTGGCGCGCTGTTGTGCTGCCGCTTCGGCGGCCGTCGCCTGACGGTGCACCAACCGAAGAGCTTCCCCGACCTGGGCTTCTAAGCGCGCCTGGGAATCAGCGCTGGCCTGCGTCGTGCGCCGCTCGAGCCCCTCCAGCTGGCTCACCAGGTCCAGCCGCAGCGCGCGCGTGCTGTCGGCGGCTGCGCTTGCAGCGGCGCGTGCCTGGCTTTCTGCCTCGGTTCTAGCGCTCCGCAAGTCTTGCGCTGCCTGCGCCTGGGCTGCGGCGAGCCCTCGAGTGGTGTCGGCGATGGTCGCAGCGCGCGCCTGGCTTTCGCGCTGCAGCGCCAGCTCCAGGCTCGCCACGCGCTCAACGGGAGCGCACGCTTGCCGGCTGTCATGCACGTTGGCGCGCAAGCGATCTTCGGACGCCAGGCGCTCGGCGTGCTCGCGCCGGAGGAGGTCTTCGAGCCCGGCGCACCGTTCGTCAGCTTGGCGATTGGCAGCGGCCAAACTCGCTCGCTCGGCCGCAGTCGCCGTGGCTGCTTCTTCCCGCGTTTGCCGCTCGCGCTTGAGCTCAAGCTGCAAGTGGCGCACGTCATGTTGGAGCTTTGCGACTGCGTCCGCAGTTGCGTGCGAGTTGGCGCCCGCAGCTGCAGCTGCAGCAGCGTTCGAAGCCTGAGGCAACGCTGCGGAGTCGGCAGCCAAACGGGCTTTCAGCTCAGCGGCTTTGCGGCCAGCCTGTGCTTCTACGACTTGTGCTTCGCACCTATGCAGCTGATCCCGCAAAGTGCGAGATTCGTCCGTGTGGCGCTGGTGCAATCGTGCGCTCGCAGCCGCTTGTCGTGACACTTCTCCAGCTAATTGTTGAACCAATGCAACCACATCAACGCCGGCATAGCCCTCAGGCCCACTCACACCGTCGATATTGATTGCTCCGGTCATTGATCGCGGAAAATTATCGCCTCTTGCTGCTCCGACGAGCAAAGCCAAGTCGTCATCAGAAGGAGCATTGCGTTCGTCGCGTCGCATGGCATTTTCTTTGCCTGAGCGGATGGGCACCGGTAGCACCCTATCGGGCGATTTGTAGGTGCCTTGATTTGCTAATGGTGGAAGGTTCGTAGATGGCTTACTCTGAAGTCGCCGACCTTGATCATTCATTGCCTTGTCCCTCACTTGTCGGTCCAAGGCAGCGTGGTATTCGAGTTGCTTGCGGCGCTTTTCGTCCATCCTTCTTTCGTTAGGTCGAAGAGAGGGTGTCAACTCGAGACCAAGGCGCAAGGCTATGCTTTAGGAGTAGCAACTCCGTGTTTCTTAGACAATGACCGAATTCCCTTTCATGGTTATGACTTTTTAATCATTGAATTGAATACAAGAATAACAGCGTTACAACCACTCCAACATGGCTCCATTGCGGATCGATGGCGTAGCGGATGCGGAGAAGATGCGGTAAATTTTTAACGGCTTCCAGAACTTCTTTTACTTATTCTCCCCTGTAGCCTGCCCGGTCTTGCGCTAGCTACAGGTAGAATTCCCGGTTGGTTTCCTCAAGTAATTGTGGCGGGTACGACAGAAAACACAAACATGAGCCCTTCGTGTGACCTCCCTACTCGAATTCCTAAAGTCTCATTTTCTTTCTGCATTGGGAATCTCCTGCGCAGTTTCTGTCGTGGTCTTTGCACTCGACTCACCTGCGCGAGAGAAGCCGGAAGGTTCAACAACGCCTTGTGGTATTAAGGACGTTGTGGGTCCCAGTTCTCGTGCTCAGTCCGGTTGGTTGCGTGGAGAAAAAGGACTGCCCTCTTCAACAGACAACAACGCTCACAAGTATCCGTAGTTCTCAAACTGTAAAAATATATTTCTCCCCTGTAACCTGCCTGGCCTTGCGCCCTTTGCGCGACCTCTCGACTCTCAGGTCTCTCTGCTAAGTATTCCTCTCTTCCTTCATTGGATTTATCCTGCGCGGAATCTGTTGTGGTCTCTGCGCTCAACTCACTTGAGCGAGCGATGCGGGATGGTTCGTTATGGAATTTGTCTGGTATTGTCGTGAGCTTTGTGCAAATGGGAAATGGTTCGGATTGACTAACCGCAGATGACACGATTGCTACAACAGATGGGGAATCAGTCACCATTTAAACCGAGCTCTTGTTTACTCCTCAGTGCGTGAAGCGAGAAAGAAAGGACACGAGAGAGAGAGAGAGACAGAGCAAATAATTATGTTATAAGTAGGGGTTGGTGTATACGAGTAAAAATCCGGTGACAAAAAAAACACAGAAATTCACTTGGAAATTCATCTCAAAATTTTCAAGCGCTACCGTTTCTAGGGCATTCTTGCATACGGCTACTAGCTGATGACTGTAGTACGTAGTACAGTGTTTGTACTGCGTTTGTACCGCGGCACTGCTGGCGGATTAGCGGGGTCACTTAGTAAACACTTACGTAAACTGAGAGTTGGGTTACTACTATTTAGTAGTACTTAGGTGCGCCAACGGGCACACTATGAAGAGCATTTGTTTGGTTCTTGCGTTCGAAGTTCTGCATCAATTATAAAATGGAACGCAGGTATGTCTACATTCATGAAGCTTGGAGAGTGTCCTTAAGTAGGGTGCAGCATCTTACTATTGTCCGTGCTTTATCTACTACGTGTAAGTACCCTCGATCAGGTTTGATTATTAAAACGATCTGTACCTCTCACGGCTCTCACGATAAGTTGTTGAAGTTTTTCTACGAACTAACAATTTTCATTTATAATTTCTCTGGGTGAAATTTGACTCTGCCGTTCCGAAATTGAAAATAAATTCGAGCGTTTCGTGTTCCAATTTCTAAATAATCGAGACTGCCGTTCCGAATTGTAAATAATCGAGACTGTCGCACTAAATTATAAATTATTGTGACTGTGGTTTTGAAACTGATTAAAAATCAGAGGCAGTCGTTCTACATTGAAAATAATCGAGACTGCCATTCCAAAACTATCAAATATTCGATACTGTCGTTCTGGATTTGAAAAAAGATTCGAGATCGTAATCCACAATTTGCCTCGCCAAAATGTTATATCTGTTACACGAAATTTCTGAAAGTATTCGAATGTTTTGTTTGCAGCTTTGGTAGTAATAATAGGCAAAAACACAACAGTATACATGGTGTAATATCATTGCGAACCAAACCTCAGTTGGTCTCGATTCAGAGAATGAATGGGTCAATGACATTACATGATTGCGTTTACACAAGTCGCTTATTGGTGCCGGGTGCCCCGAGAAGAGTTCAAAATATCGAAGGGTAGGCCTAAAAATCGGTTCTTAGTCCTAGGCTTCGATTATTCCGTTCAACCGAAAATAAAAATGGGCATTGAATGAAGTTAGCCAAGGTTCCTTGGACTATGAAGCCCAGCCTTAAAAGGCCATGCATGATAGGAGTAGAACAAGGAACACGTAAGATGAGGGAGTCTGGCTTGAGTACGCCTCATGAGAGCGTTTTGATTGTGCCTTGAAGAGACGATATAAGGCTTCCATTGGGCTTCGATATGCTCTTATCGTCAATAAAGAAGACGTAAACCCTATCAGAATGATTTTCTTCAATGTTCTGATTAAAAACGAATTTATTGGTTGCCTCGCCGGCTTTGCGATATTTCGAGGTATTATGCCACGGAATATTTATGATTACAAAGCCACATTCAAGAACACTGGTCGTGAAATCTCCAAACGAGAAACGGCCCAGGCTTTTGCTTCATTCCTCAACTCGACTGCTACAAAACAGGCCCACGTTTTGTGAGGTAAGCAGTGCGCAACTTGATGAATGACGTTTTGTATGAATTTGAGTAATTTGAGTTCAGAGCTGGCCGCAATCAAATTATTTAGGTTTGATCCGTTTGATCTACTTACACACAACGCTGTCTTCATCATCCCAAAATGCGCTCAAAATTCGATAAAATTTGAAGCACAATTTTCAACATGTAGAGTTGCATGTTATGATATTTTTCCGGAGCGTTAGGTAATGGTATGTTTCAGCTTATTCGATGAACCTGTCTAAACATGCATTGACTACATTTGCAAGTGTTTCTATCTTTAATGACATTTCTAGTATAATTCTGGCGGTGTTTGTTGTAGCTTCAATACTTTTGTTGAAGAAATTTACTTGCTCTGAAGCCTCTGAGTCAGCTATATATTTCTCACCACCATCGAGGGTTACGACACAAGAAGTGCAAAGACGCATGCCTGAGTCTCCTAATAGCAAGGAAGTAAACTCGGGTTCAAATACATTGAAAATATGCTTTTGCGATGATTTTAATGAACCACTATGCGAATACGTGGCACCAACAATAATTCAAGTATCAACTACAAAGCAGAAATCATCAATGTTTTTCAGTCTGCGCACTTTACCATCCTTCAGAAGAAGAGCAACGCGTGTAGAGCCCAATCCTGAGCAGAGATAAAGTTGAAAGATGCGAAAGCAAATCGTTTGTCCGTTACCTTTACTGACGACAGTAATAGATTTTAAACATTCTTTCAACACGATCAAGTCTATATATAACGCAAGGGTCCTTGCATAAAATAGACGCAATACTGCATAATTGTCGTCCAGTTGGCCAGTCTTGTCTAGCAAGTCTAATTTATTCTCCTCAATTCGACAGGAAAAAAAGAGCAAAAATGCAAGCTCTATGTGCAGCGCGCAATATGCCACACGACGCAGCAGAGAGAGATGCGGTCGTCTAAAAAACAAAGTTATTCCACGGGCACGGGCATTGTTTTAAAATTTCCAGATCCCAGTGCAGAATTTTTGGTTAATGCGTCCGCACGGCCAAGCGCTTATGTGTTTTGAGGCTTTCAGATAACCGGAATAGGGGCACATTTCCTTTTTCGATAGTTTCCAGGCATGAGGCGCCCATCATTCCTAAATAAAATAAAACGGACTAGATATAAATAATTGTAATAGGATTTGATTTATAGTGCGATTTTCGCTTGAAAGTACACTTGGCTGCGAGGTAAAGAAACGGCTAAGAATATTAAGAAACAAGTTCATCACCTGAATTCAGCCCTTCTTAAAAGCAATTTTCAACTGTTATTTGGCTTCTCTCCGCCTTGTATCCTCCGAAAATAAAGTAAGAAGCAAGCGGTGCATATCTGTCACTGTCACTCCGGGCGGAAACGCAGGCAGCCTGTGACGGCTCTGCGTGTTGTTAACGTCTACGGGAGATGGCCCGCTTCCGAGTAACCCACTGGAAGCGCCAAGCAGGCCACCAGTGGCAGCATTTGGTGCTGGCACCAGCGGCTCCTTTTCCCGGCCGCGCAACAACAGAGGTGCACTGAGGCGGCTGCGGTGGCCCGGCATGGGCTTCAGCACCCGGTGCACTGCGCACGGAAGCACGCCGCCTGTGAGCACCTCAAGGAACTCGCCCGTCATGAGAACAATGTCTGCCCCGTGCGCGCCGTGCTCTTCGGGACTCACCCAACCCGCTTCTGGAGTAAAAATCTGAAAAATAATAACAACAGAAGAATCGCTCTGTCAAGCTCAATGAAAGCACACTCCAAGAACGAAAGTAGTAGTCGAAATGAGCGCAAGGGTGGCGAGGTGGGAACCTAGTAGTATGCAAGGAGATTTCGCGAGCACCTGTAAGCCAGGAACTTCTGCAACAGGCACAACAGTGAAGAATGTGGCGTCGGTGTGCGCACCAAACGCTACTGTCTTGGGTGCCCCAGCTGTCGCGCCGTCGCCAGCTACTGCATTTCCTGCATTTAGTTCTGCCCCACTGCTATAGTGGCAGACACGGTGCACCGAAGCGGTCAACGAGCCCGCTGGCACGGTGCAACCGTCGTCCACGAGCCGGCCCCAACCTCCGTCGTCGGTAATGGGGCTAGAAGGGCGCCCGTCGCTGCTGCCCTCGGACGCCGCCAGCGCTCGCTCGGTGGCCCGCACTGCTGTGAGCCCAGCCCGCGTCAGGACGTGGCGGCCTGCAAGCAGCGCTGCCGGGTCAGGGTCTTGGCTGACAGGCCCCACGCGAGCGGCACCTGAGAAGCGCTCGAAGCGTGGGCGAAACTCTTGGCCAGGTGCCAGGCGCGTCTCCAAAAAGGCGTTGTCTTCCATGGCGCAGTAGCCCACCACCAGGGACGCGTCTTCCGAGGCTTCAGGTCGCACGGGCCCCACGAGGTCTAGCCGGTCGTCGTGCGGTAAAGCATAGAAGCGAGCGGCATGCTCCCAGAGTCCAGACACTGATGCTGACTCTTCAGAACTTAACCTGACTACTGCGAAGTGCCATCTGGCTAGCTGAGCAGCCAGCGTGCTGCATGCAGTGGTTGTGCTGCTATCGTTATCGAGCTCATGCTGCAACGCATCTAAATTGATAGGCGCGAAGGCGTCAGTGGCACCAGCAAAGTTACTTTCAGGCGCTTCAACTGCTACGGATGAATCCAAACGGTCACCGATGGCCACAACACAGCTCTTGATACGAGCCTGGTAGTCTTGCCAGCTGCCCGCAGTTGTTATGGCCGAGGAGGCTACTGCCGATGAGCAACGACGAGAACACCGCGGCAGGAGCTGAAAGGCTGAAGTCAAGTAAAGGAATGAACAACTTACTAGAATCAATCTAATTGGAACCATGGCTTTCAGCAGAGTGCTAGCTGCTAGCACCTACGTATCAATTGAGAACCTGTCGTTTTCGAGATTATACAGACTCACGCTTCTTAGGAGGCTACTATCTGTAGCTTACCCTAGCTACCTAGCCTGCCTACAACCGCGATCTCTGGAGTAGTAACTATAATTATTTACTACCGAAGAGAACGTGGGCCGTAACTTGATCCGAGCTACAATTCGAGCTTTTGTGGGCCCCTTCTTCTGGCGTTTTATGCCACGAGTCAGTCGTCTTGTTGAGGATGAAGTAGTGCTTGTGGTCAGTCCTTGGGTGTGAGAGAGGGTGTGAGCCAGCCGTCCAGCCGTCGTGCGTCGTGTTTGTTGTGTGAGTTAAGTGTTTGTTCTTTGACCCTCCTCTGTAAAGACACAGAATAGAACGTGATCAACGGATCAAATACGAAAATGAACAAGCAAACAACAGACGACTCCATCATCGTCTCTCGCGTTATATCAACAGTTTGCGGTACGCCCCACAGTTTCGTAGGGGCGGGGCGCGCAACTATATAAGAGATGGCCGATGACGAAGTAAAGGAAGCGCCACTAGAGCCTACAACCGAGGAGGCCGAGGCTATCGTCGAAGTCGACGCTGGGGGTGAGGCAGAGGATGCTGTGGAAGGTTCCGAGGAGACCAAGCCTGCCACTCCCACCGGGCCATCACCGCACCAAGTCAAGGCGCTGACGTTTATCAAAGAGCGTGCTACGGTGCTGCCAGGCTTTGTTGCTAACATGTGGACCCCGGAGGTGGAGGCTGCGGTGGTGCCCTTTGCGAATTCGCTCGTCGCTGGGGTAGCTGCGGACGGCACCAGCAACGTCGCGGACCAATGCGCTGGCCAAACTCTGCGGCTCGCCATAGGCACCCCAGAAGTAGCCGAAGGCGACGCAAAGGCGCCGCCGCATCAGCTCTTCGTCACGACGGAAGGCTTGTTTCTCGGCGTGGCCGCAGTGCACCACACGCTGTACTTCATTCCACCCAAGCCGGAAGACCTCGCCGCCGCTGCCTTAGCCGTAAGCGACACGGACATCAACGACGGCGCAGACCTTGCCGCCGAGTACTTGGCGCGGGTCACGTGGGGCACCATGCATGGAGCTCCTGCGCGGTCGCTCTTGCTGCGCGCCTCGGCCGCGTACGCGCCGGCGATTCTGGCGAAAAAGCCCGACCCGGCGAGCGAGGCGGCGGCGGCGGCAGACTCGGGGGCCATGGAAGCGGACCGCTTTGGTGCCCCTGCGTCGCCCGAAGGCAAGGGCACGGAGCTGGATGATGACGACGGCTCAGTGCTGTCGGAGTCGAGCGAACTGCAAACGGGTGGGGGCCGCGGCGGGGCGACTCGCCAGGCTACCTCCGACCTGGTGCCGGCGCTCCACCGCCTGTTGGCGTCCCTCACTGAACTCGTCGGAAACGAGCCTGCCACTACTACTGCTGCAGGCAAGAGCAATGCCGATGCTGCCGCGGCGACGGGTGAGGACGGGAGCGTAAACATCAGCAGCGAGCTGCCCGAGAAGCAGACGGTGTTGTACGTGCCATCCTCGTTGATGAAAGGGCCCGACTTGGGAGATGAAGCAGCGTTTGTGAAGCTGGCGAAAGACTCAAGCTTGGTGCAGCAGCTAGAGTCGATTGTCGTGCAGTGGACTCGCCAGGTAGACCCCCAAACCCTCCTCTACTTTCGATCACTCAAGAAGACTATTGAGCCTTCCCGTTTTCACTCATACTTCTATCAAAACATTTTTTTGTTTCCCTTCATCTGTAACACCATTATTAATCTAACTATTCAGGTGCGGGAGCTGCTGGTCTCCCATGACGCCACCATTGACAGCGATGGCCTCGGCCCTTTGGCAGAGATTGCGTTCTGGTCGCGCGCCACGGCCGAGCTCGACGCGACTTGCGAGCAACTGAACCGCCTCGGCGTGGCGCGAGCGATGGCCGTGTTGGACGCTGCGGGGTCGTCCTACCACGCCCCTTTTCAAGTTTTGGCGGCGCGGGTGTCTGCCCGGGGAGTCGAAGCGGCCAGCAACGTCAAGTTCATGGGCCTGCTGCGCGAACCGTGCGAGTCCTTGGCCCAAGCCAACCCCACGGAGCTGCCGGCGATTTTGCCCGAGCTCCTGTCTCGGATCCGCGTGATTTGGTCCATTTCCAAATTTTACAACACCGAAGAGCGGCTAACAGCCTTGCTGCGGAAACTCAGTTCCGAAATCATCAGCCGGGGCTGCGCCAGCCTCAGCGTGGACAGCATTTTGGGTGGGGACGTGGAGGGGAGCTTGACGGCCCTAGCCGCTGCCATCACCTGCGGCGAAGAATGGAAAGCCATTTACCGGCGCACAGTGGCCGCCATTGCGCGCACTCCGGGCTGCCGCCCCTGGGCGTTCGACGAAGCTACTATATTCGCGCAAGCCGACGCGTTCGTGCAGCGGTGCCGGGACCTGACGGAAGTGTGCCGGGGCCAGCAGCAGTTCCAGCGCAAGAGCGCCAAGTCGGGGGGTGCACCGGGGCCTTTGCCCGTGTTTGGGGGCTCCAGCAGTGGGGTGATTGCCTCGGAAATGGGGCGCATTCAAGTGGCGTTTGAGGCCGCTCTAGCCAAAGTGGCGGCCGTGGAGTACGACATTTTGGACGTGCGGAGCAGCGGGTGGCACCACGACTTCGAGGTGCTCCGGGACGGGATGCGGGACCTGGACCAGCTGCTCATCAACGCGTGGAACATGGCCTTCGACGGGGTGGCCACCACCGACGAGTACCTGGACTTAACCCAGTCCTACGTGGCCCTCGCCAAGCGCGACGCGGTGCACGACCACGCGACCAAGGTAACGAGCGCCAGCGCGTAGGATGGGTGGTGTGCGTGCACATCTCTCACATGCGTACTTGTACTCGCCCACGCATTGGCGTATTTTACCCCTCTAGTCTCGTGTTTCTTTCTTTTGTTTTTGTGTCTTGTGTGTTCTTTTTGCCGCCCTACCTTTAGACGCGCACCGCAGCGCTCTTTCACCACTTTACCGCGTGGTGCATTGAAACCCGGCGCGAATTCGACGAGCGCAAGAACGACCCTCCACTGCGGGCGCTCGAGCCGAAATTTGGGGGCGCAGCCTTTTGGGCCGAGAGCGTGCGTCGCCGGGTGGGGGCTACTTGGGCTAACCTGGGCCGAGCTGCCAACCCCACCAAAGGCTGGCTTCAAATCAACCCGGTCCTGGCGGAATTTCGGGAGGCCCGGGACGCCTACCAGCGCCTCGACGACGCGCTGCACGCGTTTTGCGGCGCCAAATACGCGGCGTGGTGCGCGCAACTCACTGCCGAGTTCGGGAACGCCGACGGGGCCGAAGCCCGGCTGGAAAAGAAAATCTTGGCCCGCTACTCCGCGAAGGACGCCCAAGACAAGAAGGGCGAAGATGGTGGCGCTAAGGGTGCCAGTGGTGCTAGCAGTGGCGGCGGCGGCGGCAACGGCGAAGAAGACTGGGCCACCCCAAAGGACGGCGAGCTCCTGTGCAACTTCGACGCGGAAGCGCTGGCGGTGTTTACGGAAGTGGCCTACTGGGAGAAGTTCTATGGGCGGTTCAGCACCCCGGGCATTGTGATGACTCTGCGCGTGCAAGCCAGCAAACTGGAGCACCTCCGAGGCAAAGTGACGGACGTGGTGAGTGTGTGCCTTCACGAAGCTGCAGTGACTGTGTGTTGATTTCAGTTGGGACACTCGCACAGAGCAACGCCAAACAATAGGCTACGTGCAATACTTCTCACTCATCGCCTAATTCCCGTTCCACCTTATTTGCCTCTCTCTTTTTAACTTGTCTTTCTTCACTTCTTTATGATTCTTCTATAAGGTGCGGGTCTACAACCGCATCCTCACCGCGCTGGACCCGCGCGAGCGACGCCTTCTGAGCGACGAGCTCCGGAAGCTGGACCGCATGCTGGGGGTGGGCCTCGGCAAGCTCAGCTGGTCCCAGAAGAAAGCCGTGGAGAAGTTCTTGGGGGACTGCTCGCGGGCCTGCAAAGCCATGCAAGCCCTGGTGGCGGCGGTGCAGCGGGGGCGGCGGGTGGTGGCAGGGCGAGTCGCCGCCGTGGGCCGGGTGGAGCTCCTGGGGATGGACAAGAGCCAAGCGTACGCAGTGTCCAGCTTCTCGGCCGCGCACCAGGCCCACTTGGCGTCGGCGCACTTCGAACTCGCCGCCCACCACGGCGCCATCGTGGCCACCCTGAGCAACCTGTACACTCATTTCAAGGACGGCACTGGCGAAGTTCGCCGCGAGGTTCGCGTGTTACGCTATGTGTGCATGCGCATGAGTTCATTTGCCTTCATCTGCTGCACTGCCTCCTCTTTCTTCCGTGTCACCTCGGTTTGATCGAATGATTGTTCCACTCACTGTTCCCTTCTCTGTTGATTACTCGCTTGGCACACAGTGGCGTGCATTGGTAGGCGACGTAGACCTCGAGCTGGGGACCGCGGTGCGCGCAGCTGTGCGAGCAGGCTTGCGCAACCTCGGCGGCCTCGTGGCAGGCACCAAGGACGCTGGCCCTACGCCCATCTTTTTGGTGGAGGCTGAAGTCGAGAAAGCCGAGAACGTGGGCTGTGTGCCCTCGCTGGCGACGGTGCAGTCGGTGGTGCATGCGTGCGCCACGAATATAGTACAAGCCGCGCAAGCGGTGCCCCGCATTCCCAAACCCAAGAGCCCCAAGGAGGCCGAAGCGGAGCAGATGGCCGCAGCGGCAACCGCAGAAGCTGCCGCCGCCGCTACTACGTCAGCAGCTTCGCCCGATGAGAGCGAGCCCACGGATGCTCCACCGGCGCTGGCGCCGACCAGCAACGGTGCCACCACCACTGCCATGACCTCCACAAGCAACGCTTCGAAACCTGCTGGCGGCAGTAGCGATGGGCCCGGTACTTTCTACGAGCTCATTTTCCAAGAGCCTGAACTCATCAAGCTCATGGAGCGAGTGATGCGCGCTGTGCACGGGGCCGACGCGGCGCTGCGGTCTGCGCTGGAGTACTGGGCCAAGTACAAGCATCTGTGGGCCGTGGACCGCCACAACTTCGTGCGCAACTACAACAACCAGCCCGAGGGCAGCCCCCCACGCAGCTTGGCGGACATGGAGTCGGAGTTCGAGGCGTACAAGGCCACCATGTTTGCGGCCGCGTCGGAGCCCGTGGCGTCCGCGGTGGCGTTCTTGAAGGTGGACTGCACGAAGCTGCGAGCCGAGCTGGTCAAGCACGCGGCGGAATGGCAGAAGGTGCTTACAGGGTTGCTGAACCAAATGGCCAAGAAGGAGCTTGATGAAGTGGTGGCTTTGTTCGCGAAGCGCACGGCGGAGCTGTCCGAGCCACCCGCGGGCTTGGACCACTTGAGCGCCTCCCTGAACTTGCTCGCTGAGGTGTGTATCTATCCATGGCGATATACGCCATTTCTTTCTTTGATATGAAAAGTGTGAGAGTCGTTGCACCATGTCGTGAAGGGCCGA
>Ga0307982_1001423_pt1 | contig 19510 bp, 14 predicted proteins | sample OrgLakmetagen989_FD_201847 | JGI IMG/M metagenome (GOLD analysis project Ga0307982, IMG submission 201847) | Saline water microbial communities from Organic Lake, Antarctica - #989 | ecosystem: Environmental > Aquatic > Non-marine Saline and Alkaline > Saline | place: Antarctica: Organic Lake... | reverse complement strand
GGTTATGTTTCGTTTGTCTTTGTTGTTTCGGTTATGTTCTTATAGTTGGTTATGTATTGTGTATTATATCCATGATACTATATTATATAAAGGATATTGCTTATGATTTGATTTACTTTTATCAATTGACACCCCCTGTCACCGTCCATAGTTATGTTCTGTATAACTACTTAAAGAATTTTCTTTGTATATATAGCATAACTGGACGGTGACACTTGGTGCATGACTAAGGTCATAGAGAAGTCCTGTATCAACTGCACACAGCGAAGTGTAGTTAGAGTTGAAAGCTTCGCGAGTTCGCGTAGCCTATGAAGACGTCGAAACGAAGAGCTCTTTCGGAGCGTTTGAGACGAAAGCTTCGCAACCTTCACACTTATAAAGTTTAGAGCTGAGAAATTCGCATTGATCACGTAGACTCGAAGCGTTTTGAATTGCACACTGTGAAATTTCTTATTAGAGTTGAGAGCTTCGCAAACTTCGCGTACGCCTCGGAGCGTTTGAAACGAAGGCTTCGCAACCACAAATTTCACACTCATTAGAGTTGAGAGCTTCGCAAAGTTCGCGTAGACTTCGAAGCATTTCAGACGAAAGCTTCGCAACCTTCTCTTTAGCTTCGCAAAGTCTGCATAGAACTCGGAGCGTTTGAGACGAAAGCTTCGCAACCTTTGGACAAAGTCTCTGGACTAATCAATCTCTTTCATGAAGTCTGATGAAATTTATGACAGGAGACTGGATGTCACACAGCCGCTCGACAATGTACTATCTCCTTCAAACGACACTATTAGGGGACGAAACAAAAGAAAAAGTAGAAAAGTCAAAAGGAGAAGAGGGTATATGGTTCACAGTGATACGGCACGAGCATCGAAGCCGAAATTGGCAAATACCACTGTACACTCTTACTGGCAGCCGTTTCGATCCCGAGTTGTCCGACCGCTTGAGCCCATTAGCGAAGAAGACGCTACCATAGGCGGGTGGCAAGAATTGCACGTGTGCCAGCAACCAGCGCTTGTGCCCTTGGAGATGATGAGTAATGCAATTTTCGATGATGTCACGCTCGATGCTGCTGAACCGCAAGAACATAGCAGGAAGGCATTGAATGCTGCTGCAGTGGACAGAGTTACTTTGCATGCGTCGAGAGTGCCGGCGTTGCGCAAAGAAGATCGCTCCTTAGGCCCGTCAGGCTCAAAGAATTCTTCACACACCGATGGCCGTCTTAAACGGTCAAACACTACGATCCCCGAGGTGATGCACCATAGAAATAGTAGTGATGTCAGTGACTCAATGAAAGATTTTGATCTTTGAAATGAAACACTATTTCACGATGATTTCTGGCTCCTATCAAAATCCTGCTCGTTTGAGTCTGATAATATTGACACCAGCCCCGACCAAACAGCCCGTTAAATCCAAATGAATGCACTCATCATGGTAGTAGTTCATAGCTACATTTGCCATTGTAACGGCTATAGAAGATAGAAGCGCGTGCGATGACCCTACTGTAAACGCACTGTAAACCTATAAAGTACACAGTTAATTGGTCGGAAGGGGGTGGGGTTTAATGTTTAATGCCCAGGTGCTAGATTACCAAATCGCTGATCGCTGTCTCTTTTGATCAAACTTGTTGGCGACAATTCCTAGATCCAAATTCCTCAGTTGTGACTTCAAGTTCAAGCTTCAAGATTTCTGGCCGGATTTGGCTTATGAGTCAATAATTACATTTTATACGTTGCAACACATGGCTCACTGAAAGATGGTGAATTCTGGCAGCGACGTGGCGACCTGGAAGGTGCTGCTGTGGAAAGCGAATCATTGCCCTTCGCCTAATTGAGCTCGAATTGCCAGATGAAAGATAGAAGCTCTAAAAGTTGAATGGGCGCTTTATAGAACCAATTCATTGTCAGCACTAGTTAATCCGCATCAGACAGCACAGGAAGGTAAGGGCTTAAATCAGAATCGGCCGTGGCGAGACGCAGCGCTGCTAACACCACTGCTTCCATTGCGCAGCCTGTGGTGGCTCCACCTGCGGCCCCAGGGCTGATGCTCGTGCCTTGGCCGTCTTCGGCGGCAAGGGGTAGCAACAACTGCACGAACACCGAAGTAGCGCCACTGATTCCTCCAACGGCGGTTTCTTTGCCCTTTCCTGCAACAGCGCCAAAGCTGAGCACGCATCCACCGCTCAACACAGCGCGTTGGCCCGGGTCTAAAGCCGCGCCATTGAGAGCGCAGCCGGGTCCCATTGCCATCACCTCGTAGGCTCCGCCGTCCCCACCCGAGCTGCCAGGCTGCCACTTGACGATGGCATGTGGGCCCGGAGCAAGGCCTTCGCCCAGGTGGCAGTCCACTTCCCCGCAGCTGGTGCCCGGCGGCACGGCCAGAGACGACCGCCCCATGCAAGCTTCAAGGGCTTTGGCCCACACCCCCCCTGCGGAGCCAAGGACCATCGTGGGACGATGCGCTAGGGCTGAAAAGGACCAGGCAGTGGTTGCTGCTCCTTCGCCGCGGGAAGAAGCAGCAGTAGTAGCTTGAGGAGCAGTGCCACGCCCTACAAGCTTGAAGAACCCACATGCCGACGAAGAAGCACCTGGATCGCTTGTTGCACCATCGGCGGCCGCATCACTTAGTTCAGACCGCAACTGCTGACCCACCACTGACCGCAGGGCCTGGAGCGCTGACGGTATCGCCGCTGTTGCTGGCACTTCAGCCACTGATGACGCACTGCCTTCCTGCTCAACCTCGCTTGAGGAGGGAGTCCTGGAAGCGTCCACAACTTCGAGTCTGCCGCCATAAGGCCACGCCACCTCCGCTGATCTACCGTGGTCACTTGATAGGTCTGCCGATTCTGGAGTCAAAGAAGAGCTCTGCTTGCTGGCCACCGCCTTCAGCGGCAACAGCGACACGGTGTCCTCCACCGAAGAGGCAGCACCGCCGCTCGAGGATCCCTTGTTGCTGCCTTGCTTGGACCCGCGAGGTGCGCGCGCCTTCTTTTCGCCCTGTTTGTTGCTTCCACTGGTTGATGATGAGTCCGCAGAACCTCCGTGTTGAAGATCCATATTGACCGCTGCGGCCCCCACTGCCGTGGTGAAAGAGGCGCCGTCCGTGTGGCTGCGGTGAGCGCTCATGGCAGCTTTGCTGTTCACGGTCTTGGAGCGCGCAGCATCGACAGCATTTTCTGCAGGCGACCAACATCCCAGCTCCAGCTCATCGGATGCCCACAATGACGATAAACTGTGCATCGCCTCTTCCGGCGCTGCTGCGTCAGAATATTCGATCAAGCGCGCAGCCACATTGTCCGAGCAAAGCAAGGGAGGGCCCATGCCAGCCCATAGAGCTGCGCTCGTTTCACCACTGAAAGCTCCACTTTTCTTGGTGTCGTCGAAGTTGGACCCTTCCTCGCTCTTCACCGCCATTGGCGTAAAACTGCCACCAAGGGACGTTAAAGGAAGCCCAGCAGCAGCAGCAGCAGCAGCAGCAGAAGATGGTGTACCTGGCGGGTTCATAGCTGCACCCGACGCCACTGCTGATGGGGCTGCTTCACTTGATGTTGACGCAGTCGTAGAAGCCGTTGCTGCTGAAGTAGTAGCCCCTCCGAAGCCTTCTCGACCAGGTCCATAAAACTTGAAGTGCGCTCTCGCGTACGCTACCCCCGCTTCTTCCTCTGAGTCAAACAACCCGAGGTAGTAGTTGGTCCCGCCGTAGCTGATCTGCGCCTGCCACTTGTCAGTGGCTGTGCGCTTGGACCGGCACACCCCACGGAAACGCGACGACGTGGCCGGGCCCGTGGAGCGCTGCCGCGGCATCGGCGGCAGGTGCTCGGGCACCCCCGAAAGGTCCAGCACCACGCCACCGGCACCACCCACACCCACGCCGCGCGCCGCCCCTTCCGCACTGCCGTACAGATAGTCCCCATACGGGTACACGTCCCCCGCCAGGCAATCTTCGGCGTCTTCTTCGGCTTCGGTGGGCGCCGACCACAGCGACAAAAACTCCGGCGGCTGGTTGCTGCTTGATGGGAATGAAGTGGTTGAAATATCTTCTTCGCCCATCGTAACCGCAGAAGCTGCACCTGCTGCTGCTGTCGGAGACTTGAGAGGAGGCGCTGATGCCGGCGGCGGCGGCACGTGAAACCGCTGAAAGTCGTCGTCAAAGCCAAACACGTCTGATGGCGACTGAGCAGATGGCGCCGGAGTGGCACCAGACGAAACGGAAATCGACAACGCTGTGGCCTCTTTGGCTCCAACCACAGAGCCCGGAGATGCTCGCCCGTCGTGCTGTGAAGATTGTGGAGCAAGCAGAGGGCTGTCACGAAGGATGGTCAAACCTCGGTCTAGTTTCGCCAATTCCATGGCGGTGTTTTGAGGGAGGCCGCTGCTGCTGTTGTGGCTACTGTTGATGGAGGCTTGGCCTGAGCTCCCGAAAAGGGCTGCGCAAATGGTCTTGGTGGCAACCGCGGTCGCGTCAGTTCTTAAAAGGCTAGTACTTTTGCGCACATGATCTCCAGCAGGAGGAGCGCCGCCCACTGTGCTTTGGGATTGTGCTGTTTCGTCCTCACCGCCAGGGAGGGCCAGAGCTGCAGCTGCAACTCGCCGCCACCCTTTCAGCGACTCCTCTAATCCCAGTGAAGGAGAAGGCATATCGCGACCACTGCCACTGCCACTGCTTGCCTCTGATTGGCTGCTGTTGCTACTTGGATACACCATCGTTTGAGGCGCGGCCAACTTCACGAGCGCTGGCACCACCCGGCCTTCCAACTCCATCACTGCTTGGCTCTCGTGGCTGTCGTTGTGGTTCGATTGGGATCCATGTGAAGCCTGCTGCTGCTGCTGTTGTTGTTGGTGCATGGCTGCCGCTGCTGCCGCCTTGGCCAGAGCCCGCCCGACCGCCCGCCGCACCACGGCGTGATGGTCGGGGTGCAAGCCGCACACCAAACCTGCCAGAGCTTCCACTGCCCGACGGCCGGCGCCCGGGGGCGGCAGAGCACTCGCTGAAATTGCCAAATCGCGGCCTACCAAGAGCCGCCCGTGGGCGCAGTTGGGTCCCGACGTGGCACGCAGGAGGGTGGCCCGCGCGTGGCGAGCCCGCGCGTCGGCGAGCAAGGGCAGCGCGTCGTCGATCACGCCCAGGGACCACACCAGATTCTCGACCAAGGTGGTGGGGGCCACGTCCCCGCAAGCCGCGTCCAGAGGCGCCAAGCACACGTGCCAGGCTGCGTGCTCGTGGCCCGTGGCAGAGGGGTTGAGGAAAGAGCGCATCGTGGCGCGGTCCTTGGACCCACCCCAGTAGGGCAACACTTTCAGACGGGGCGCACATGTCGCCAGAGCGTCTTGCCAGGCCTGCAGGCGCGCGAAAGGAGCTGCAATTAGCACGGGCCCATAACCAGCCCCTGCATTGAGGGCACTGGCGACAAGGTTGCAACCGCCGGAAGGTGAGGAGTCTAACAAAAGTGTTCCTTGACCACTGCCGCTGCTGCCGCTCTCACAGTTGCTGCCAAAGCAGAGGTGGCATAATTGAGTTACTGCAGCTTCAGGAATTGGCGCGCTGCCGTCGGATGGTAGTGCCGACGATGACGGTGGCAATGAAGGCTGGAGTAGCAACGGCAGCGAACCTTGGTTGCTTTGCTCAAAAGAAGAGTTGGAGGGTTCCAGCGCCCAGGCGTCGCAAGTGTCGGCTTCGAAGCCAGAAGCACCAAACGGGTTCACCACCGTGGCACACGCGTACACGTGGTCTTCGTTCATGGCAGTGCTGCTTTGGGCTGCTGCTGCGAAGCGAGCACTCTCATTGGCTGATGCGGAAGCCAGCTCAAGGCGAGAGCGCGCCAGCGTTGCACCTACGGCCGCCGCTGCCACGGAGTCGTCGACTCGCCTGGACCGCCCCACGGTGGCCTCACCACTGCTGCTGCCGCGACTTGCATTACCCTCACCGTCGGCGCCATCTTGATCCAGCACGAGGGAGCTCAAAGCTGCGCGCTGGCTGCCAACCTGCTTCAGCGCTTGTACCAACCTCGACGACTGCAGCGACTCCGCTGAAAGGTTCACAGTAGCTACCTTGGTGGTAGCAGTGGTGTTCTTCAGAGGCATAGCAGCAGCGCGCTCCGCCAATAAAGAACTACCAGTATGGCTTGGCATAGCACCTCCTCCTTCGAACAGAGCTGGGCTTGAGCTGCTCGTGCCGCGAGCTAGCGCTGACGGAGCTGGGAGCCCTGGCGCAGTAGTAGCAGGAGAACTGCTGTTGCTGCTGCTGCTGGAAGTGGAGGCACGGGCCGTACCACGAGGAAAGATGTAAGGAGGAAAAGCAACGGCGGTGTCGTGCGGGTTTGTTGCCGCTAGAGCCACCACTTTCTCTGCTTCCGGGCAGGTGACTGCGTTGGGGTTCTGCAAGAGTGCCACTACGCAGGTGCGCAGCTGCAGAAAAGCCGCCTCGTGGGACGGGAGCAGGGTCAAGAGGAGCTCTGCCAGCCACCGCCTACCTCGCAAGAGACCTCGCCGCATGTCGTTGAAGCCTGCGTCAGGGGCAGACGCTACAGCCAACGCATCCACATTCACGCCTTTGCCACCGCCGTTGCTATTGCCGATGTTGATGTTGCTGCTGGCTAAAAGCAGAGGGTTCTCAAGCAGAGCCGCTGAAGGCGATCCAAAGTGGCGACCATAAGGTGCTTGTGATGCAGCCGCCGCATCCGACGCTTGCTCCGCTGCCCAGTAGCGCTGGAGCCAAGCCGCTAACATGGCGCCATTCACCGCCACTGGCGCTGCTGGGCTAGCACTAGGAGGCTGCAGCAGGGGAGCGCCTGTAGGGTGCAAGAGGCCTCCGGGCCGCAACAGCAAGTGCGCCAGGGCAACAGCAACTGTGGTGCTGGGGTTGTTGCTGTTCTTGGCAGACCCGTTGTCGCTACTCTTGGCTTGTCCGCGCCGCCGCTTCGGAGCACTGCTACTGCCGCCACCACCGCCACCGCTGCTGCCACCACCGCTGTTGCCGCCGCCGCCACTGCTGCTGTCATTGGCCGGCTCCTGAGAACTTGCACGCGGATGTTGGCCCATGCTTGGTGCTAGTGGCACTGGAGGCGACGATCGCACAGTAGCTTGCTGTTGTTGCTCCGAGATGTCTTGACGAGGCGCTAGTGCCTTGCTGCCCTTCTCTTCAGGAGAAGAAGGAAGCTCACTCGTCGGCGCCTTGCGTTTCAGGTCACCAACCAGAGGAGCACCGGCGGAGCTACCTGAAACATCGAAGGCCCGGTCCAGCGAAGGTGGCGGAATATTGTACTGCGGAGGCAGCCCGCTCGTAATCCGCCCTGCACCACCACTGCCGCTGCCAACGCCACCGCCAGCGCCAGCGCCGCCACTGCTGTTGGCCCGGCCATCCACAGGAAAGCCTGCCCAGCCTCCCATAGGAAACGGGGCCGGTGGCACGCCCCTGTTACCACTACTCATGGAGCTTGCGATAGGAGGAGGCTGCAACTGCTGCTGCACTTGTTGATGATGGTGCTGCTGTTGCTAATTGAAATGGAAAGTTTGCGCAGAAAAAAGAAGAGAGGTATTTTAAGAGGTTTCGTTGAGTATGGAGACGAAGAGGATAATCTCACCTGTGCTGGGATCCCTTGCATCAAGAGTGCATTAGCCTCTTGTTCCCGCTGCTATCAACGACAGGCATTATGGCAAGAAATGAGTTGTCAAATAGACGGCAGAAAAGAGTCAGGAGAAGACTGAAAGAGAGTGACATCTATTACGGGGGTCGGCGTTCAAGAAAGTACAAGTGGGCACATCAGAAAAGCCAGAAATACGCCAAAGCACGTCCGTCAAATGGGCAATCTGAACGAGGAATTCTTGGGTCCCTTTTCTAACCGTGCTGCAGTCAAGCCTGCAAGGCGCAAACGCAGCAAGGGCATAGAAGCAAACGCTTAGAGGTTGGAGCCATGGGACACTTCAAAAATGGCGGGAACGGGCTACCGTGGTAAACAAGCTCACCTCTGACCCGTGGAGCCATCATTTTGCGACATTCGTGGGCGTATGTGCGGGCGCAAGGCTCTGTGGAATTCTTAAGACTCGGGAGCTAAAGTTGAATCGGTTCAATGGCGAATCCGTGGTGAGCGTGACCTCCGACATTTTTTTTCTACACTTGATCTAATCCGTAAGTTTTATGGTTTTTTCGACTTTCTTCGTTCCCATTTTTGAGCTCTTTGCTTGCGGTCGAAGTCAAAGGGTCAAGCTACTACGCTTGCTATCCCGGTTCTGGCACAGCCACTCTCTCGAGCACGAGGTGCATTAGCGCATATCCCAGGATATTCATGCGCATTCAACTTGCGTCGAGTCGTGCGCCGCCTAAATAATGATTATGTCTTGTTTCCATGCCTCGTTTCTTCCCCCCTATAGCCTCGGACAATCCCCTTACAAGTGGAGGCAACCGCAGTGCCTCTCGTATAAGTTTCAGCGACCTATCGATAAACATGGTAAGTTTCGTGCACATGTTGGTATGCTTTACTGTGCCCTGCATTTAGGGGGTGCTCTCTGAACGTTGTTTTCCGTAAGCCTCTCAACCTCCCGCGAACACATGTACACAGGCTTCCACGAACGAGTTCCAGGGAAGAGTCCTTGACTTCGAAGCTGCGACGACAGCTGAATTAGCTTCCCTCATGGCAAATGGCATGACAAGCCGTGCAGCGGTACGGTCATGTGGCAGAGGGGCAGGAATACTTTTTTCTAGCGTACACCCTTGACCCGCCACCTTCTCTCGCACGGAATTGTGGCAGAACCCTCCTGACGCGTTGAAGCCCTAACCATTATCTTATCCTCTGCGTATCACTGTCACCCATGTGCGTTTTTAAATTTACATGTGTGCCTCTGCTCCTGCCTTCCACCTTCTCTCTCTCCCTTTCCATTTCGTGCAGGTGCGCGAGCTTGAAGGCCGCTTGGTGGGCTCTCGCGAGGACCCTGCATCCGCGGGCATGTTGCCCTTAGACGTGGTTGCAGCTGCCCAACTGGCGGCCAGGCTGAATCTTTCCGTAGACGACGCCAAGCGTGTCCTCATGGTCAAGCGACAGGTGATTTACGCCCTCACCCTGCCGCTACTTTCATTGAAAACATATTAGGTTAATTACCGGTGGTGTTCTTTTCGCACTTGTTATGTCTGTGTGTTGTGTAACCCTTGCTTATTCCTCGTTGTTCGTGCTATAGATGGGAATGTTAAGGGCTTCAGGCATGTCTGACTCAGCTGCAGCGCATCAACTTCAAAGCCGTGTTCAGCTTGCGGCCACTGCGCAATTGCCGCCCCCTGTAGCCCAACCCTCAACTTCTCCTGTCAGTCTTCCCAAGCCAGCTCCGCAGGCTGCCTCCGCTGCTCCAGCTGCCTATGTCCCTGCTTTCGCTAGTGACCCCAAACTTAGCGCAATATCGGCGCCTCAATCTTCTGGTGGAGGCTTGCCACCACCGATGGCGCGAAGCACCTCGGGGACTACCTCGCCCGGTCTTTCTCCCGCAACAGCGGCAGCAGCCGCGCGCGGGCGGCCTGCGCCTATTTCAGCCACCACTGCTGCCTCAGTGGCCTCATCTGTGGCGGTGGCAACAGAGGTCGCTGCTTCCATTCCCTCTTCGCCAAGCTTGAAGCGGTCGCGGAGCAGCGAAAACGGCCGCTCTTCGTCAAACAACAACAATAGTGCAGCGCGGCCCGAGCCCATTGTGGCAGCCGAAAAAGTAGAACTGGCGCGGCAACTGTCCGCCTTGACTTCGGAAATCAACGACGCCATGCGCGCAGGCGACCGGGCCAAGGTAGTCCTGCTCATGCGACGCCGGGACCAGCTGCGCCGCAATGGGGCGGGCGCTGCGAGCTCGGCCGCCATTGTCAGCGACAAGCCGACTGCCAACGGGGAAATAGCCGACGGGAAGCCTAAAGCCGACGGAAAGCGCGCTCGCCAGGGCTCTCCTCGGTCATGAAGGAGTTCGGTTCACACATTTTTGCTTTTGTAGTTCGAAAAAGAGCTTTAATTTGGCGAGATCGACGGCCAAAATTGGGCGAGAACAAGAACAAGAGAAGGGACTTGTGTGCTTGTGTGCTGCTTGTGCTTGTATATTTTAAAATTAGTATACAAATTAATTAAGACATTTATCCGCTTTCGACTTCGAGTTAAATATTAAATAGCTGCCGGACTTAAGCTAAAGCTCAGAATTTCGCACATAAGTAGCTCGGAGCTTCGGCTTTTGATTCTTGAGTTAAGTCATTAGTCTTATGGTGATGATGGATAATGGAGATGATGAAGGTTATCCCGTTCCTGCTCCTGCTGGCAGTTGTCAGCTGGTAGGGTTATGATTCCTGTTTCCGAAATTCCCGCGCGAGGGCTAATAGCTAATAAATTCACTTCAAGTGGCATTTCCGCGGGTATTCCGCGGGTTTCCGTGCCGTGGTCATATAAGTCACAAAGGCGCTGCTAATGCTAAATCCCCGTCGCGGAAATCACGTCTGACTGCACTCATTGGCAAAAAAAATCTTTCCGTGGGAATTCCGCAGAATTTCCTGCTATATTTTCTTGTACTTCCCCCAAACTGTACTAACTAAGTACATGTAAGCAGACCAGTATGATGGCGCACATGTAAAATGAGGCTTGTCTCAAAATGAAGACTATGAGGTTTACAACCTTACCGAGCCTGCTTGTTCTGGTTTCTCGTTCCTCCTGAATACCGGGTTCGCTGAGTTGGAGTTGAAGTCCTAGTACTCAGCGGACCTTGAATTTTACAGATCGGCAATTTCCTTTAAGTAAAAGTCCAAATGCGTGAAAACACGGAGTCTCTTACGTAGATGCGAAAAGGCAATTTCCATCAGCGAGATGAGGGAACTTAGCGGGTGCGGAGGAGCAGAAAATCAGGAACAGCAGGAAGAGAGAGATCGCAGGAAGACACCCGTTCTGTCGCACTGCGGTTAACCTTTCGCCGACGCAACCGCAGAGACCGCCGCCTGTTCAACGAAAGCATTCAGCGGGTTTTGCTTGCTCTTTGGGTCGCGTGCTTCTTTCCCCACTTGTCCGCGCGGCACCAAGCCTTCGCTGTACTGGAGCACGCTCACTTGGTGGTGCATGGCCTGCAGCGCTGCGGACCTCTGGTTCCGGCGCGCGCAACGCAACCGGTCGCGCCGCTTTAAAGGGCCGTCGCTGCCGTCGCACAAGCGCGCGTCTTTGTCGACGCTGCCTTCCACCTCAGCACCGGCTGCTGCTGTTGTCGAAGCGTCGTCAGGCTTCTTTGGTGTAGAACTTGAGCTACTATCGGCACTCGTTGAAGCGGTTCTGGCAAGGAGTGCTGGCATGCCTATTGCTGCTAGGTTCTATGAGAATAAAAGAAGAAGAATATGTAGTGGCACGAAGAGTGAAGGTTGTGATCAGGGTTGGCGGGAGACTTACTTACATCGAAGACAAGCAGCAATGTAATCAATTAACTTCGTTTTTTTTTTTTCGATTCAGCGCCTAGTTCTACTTGTCTCTCGTCTATGACTCTTGTATATATTACCTCTCTATCGACTTCATCTTGCGCTGCTTTAAAACGCCCGCCTAACTCTTCTCGCACGCGCCAACGCATTGCATGCATGCCAACGCCACTGCTGCTGCCATGAGCGGTGCCCAGGCTCCCGCCTACGATTTGTGATCCATCGCTGCCTTCGGCTGTAGATCCACCACTACCACTGCTGCTGAACAGCAACCCCCCGCTGCGAGCACTGCTCGAGTGCACCTGAGGAGTTGACCCGAGAGTACCACCGCCAATGCCCGCGGTGCCCGGGCTCAAGCTCAGACTGGAGGTGAACGACTCGTCCCATGGCAGGTAGCCCCAGGTGGCCAAAAGGTCATGGTCCAGCCAGCGGTGAATGAACTTGAGCCTCGATTCGCCGCCCATGGAGCGAAAAGCTGCCTGCCAGCCGCCGTACAAGTAATGCTTCCGGTACGAGTCAAAAGTGCGGTTTTGCAGGGCGGTGGAGGTCCCATAGCGCTGCTTGTTGCGGTCGAATCGAGTGCTCGAAGTGAGCGATGTCGCCTGCAGAACGTTCACTAAATACGGAGTCCTCCGCCGTAGCCCAAACTTGGTGACGAGCTCCTTGAGAAACAGCGTTGGGTCCACCAACACATCTTCGTAGCGCGCAAAGAACACGTACGGTGCGCGTAAACGCCGGTAGCTGCGGTGCTTTTGGTTCCACATCACGATGGGGTTCAAGAACCCATGGTCGCCGCGATCTCGCTGCACGCGCCGACTGCCGGCTTTGTCCGGCGGCTGGCAGGAGATCAAATTTTCCCGTGGGAGTGCTGTCCATGGCAAACGGGTGAAGTCTTCAAAGGTGGACGTTTGTTGCTTGGTGTCGCTGCCGCGGTAGCGCCCTAAGCGCGCGTACAAGCTCATCAGCCACGCGTATGGGTTTTTGGCCACCATCAGAAAGAGCGTGGATTCTAGCCGAGTGTGGGGCACCTGCCATGGCACAATAAGCACACAACATAAGTGAAGCAAGGCAAACTTTAGCATGTAATTATCTCAACTCTCATGCATTCCTGTGCCCTACTCCAGGTCTGTCCTAGTAACGAAGTTAAATTTCTCTGACGACAAATGCACCGCTTCGAGCTGAGATGCAGACGGCGCACAGCTGTGCTTCCACCCAAACGACCGAGCAAAATCGTTGCGATATGCATAGTCGACCGCATCTGGATCTAGCCCTTTGGTTTCGTTCTCTAAGCTCACTAATTCCACGTCCAAGTTCAGAGCTACTAACTGCCGCACAAAGCGTGACCCACTCTGCCGCTCGCCGAACACTTTCACGTGGGTCACTTGCCCGCCGCTCGGTGCAGTGGCATAGCGCCAGCAATCGTATCCCTTAGAAGCCTGGCACATCGCCACTGCTGCCGCTCGCTCGATCGATTCAAGCTTCTTTTGCTCACGCTCCATGTTGCGCATTTCTAGAACAGCAAGAAGCTCACGACGACCTTTGTCGCTGTCTTCGCTATCAAATGAGCTTGAGGTAGAGTTCATCGCATTTGCTGAGGTAGGATCGGCGGCAGCGATAGCATAGAGAGACAGCTGCAACGCAACGAGAATGAAGCGCATTCTAGAAGTACGCACAGCCGTTGTTTTCTCTAGTCTAGCCTATTCGTTGATAGTCTTCCTCTTCTGAGCCAAACAATCCTGCTAAAAATGAAAGCTACGACTGCAAATCTATCATTTTATGATACGTGCGAGCTGGGAGAATGAAGTTCATGCTCGTATCATTGTCTCTGATAGCGCTTCGATAGAGCTATAGATTTAAGAAGCTTCTGCATCTGCATTGTGCTGAGAAGTAGTTGTTGTGTTGTTGTTGTTGTGAGTTGTGTCGTCGTCGTCAAGCTGCTAGGTTTATGGAAATACGCCACGCTTTTGACCCTAATGATACAGTACAGTACATACTACAGATAGTACTCTGTAGCATAACGCAGAAGTGAGAAGTGTCAGTTGGCAGGTGGCAGTGAATTTAACGAGGACAAATCACTGCGAGTGCTGAGCACTTCCTGTCATTCGCAAACTTCCGTACCAATTTCTCACTGAGTCGCTGAGTGTTTGAGCGGGAACTTGCAGTGCCCATGCTAGAAAGCAAAAAGCACGCTGAGGAAGATTAGGAACAGGAACAGGTAACAGTAGGAAGCAAATGGTGCATTATCCAATGAGCGTTCTAAGCACCTCGGTGAATATAAAGTTGGTGTGCCATTCATTGGCTTTGCTGCTTTGTTGCTTTGCTGAATCAATATTGATATTACAATAACAATTTGAATTTAGAAATGTTCTTTAAGTTTCAGGGCATAACTAGAACCATGGGCGCATAATTAGCTCTTCTTTTGCGGATGCATAGTGTTTCTACCTGGCACCTCATTTCTATCTACGATTCTTGACTCTTCTGGCTTGTTGCTGCAAACAAAAGGATCAGGAATTTCACCACTAACGCTAAGCTTGCTGAGTTTGGCACGGAGGCTTCCCAGGGTAAGCGGCTTCACATCTCTTCGAAGCGAACCAGCAGTCCCGATCGGCTGCGCAGCTCGAGGGTTCATGAACGAGACGTAAAACAGCGCACGCGTGCTTCCGCCGTGCTTGGCATTTGCGCTGCCGCAATGAAGGGTGCGACTGTCGAAGCAGCTCACATCGCCCACGTTGAGGAGTGCTTCGACATTCGGGCGATCGCATAATAGGGTGTCTAAGGACGCAGTGCTTTCGCTGTAAGCAGCATGAGCCTCGCCGCCTCGAGCACCTCCATGAGTACCCGGCAAGAACAGAGTAGGGCCCATGGCGCTGGTCACTGACTGAAGGGCCACAAACGACGTCAACAAAGGTGGCTCAAGGCTAGTCGCAGCTTGCCATGGGCTGTCGGAATGCACTGGTTGCCGCGGTGCCCCAGGCTCTGAGATCAGAGCCGCCAGCTCGTATAAAACTGCGTCATCGCCTACTGTAGCTAGCAACAAGTCGTAAAGCGGCGTGGTAGCATCACTTAGCAAAGATCCTTCTATTATGTTGCCACTTGAGCCTATAGCTGAACGGTCATTGCTCGTGGGATTGCCGCACAAAAGCTCCCGTAAAGCGCATTGCACAGCATGGTTGCCTTCAAGCGGTAAAAGCAAGTCGCAACGCTCCGCGTACTGCATGAAAGTACCAAACTCAAAGTCGGGAGGCTGAGCACCTGAAGCTACCGCAGCGTAGGCAGAACTTCGCCGCTTTAGTATATCCCCTCGCAGTGCGGCTGCTGTGGCAGGAGACAGCGCACCGTTCACACGAACCACGCCGTGCTCTGCTAGGGCTGCTTCGCGTGCCTCAGCTGGACCAATCAAGTCAGGACCTGGACTAGGTGCAGCAGGATTGCCAGAGGAGGAGCTAGTAACGCTCGTGTCCATGTGTACTAGAGGAGGTGGTAGCAGTGGTGAAGGTGTGGGCATGATGTTAGCTTCTCGCTCGACCCTCAACGCTAGAGCCTCAGACCTGGCTTGAGTGCAAGCGGCAAGTGCTTTCTCGTGGCCTTGCTCAGCTGCAGCTTGAAGCCAATCTGCAGAGCATGCGAGGTTTTGATCCACTCCAAACCCCTTCGCGTAGCAAACACCTAAGTTGAACTGCGCTTCGGCATAGCCTTGGTCAGCTGCTTTGCGATACCATTGTGCTGCTTCGCTTGCACTCTGAGTGACACCATCGCCTGTGCGATAAGCTCGAGCAAGCTGGCATTGAGCAGATACATCGCCTGCCTCGGCAGCCTGTCGATCGAACTTTAAAGCTCCGTCAGCATCATTTGATTGAGCTCGAGGGGGCAAGGCCGAACCTTGGCGGTTGTGAGGAGACGGTGGTGCAGCGTGAAGGGCAAATGCAACGTGCGACATCACGTAGAGTCTGTTTGTCCACCCAGCTGAAGCCCTTATTGCATTCAGAACGAGTATCACCAAAGTGGACCTCATACAATTGAAAGGCATTACCAAGGAAGCTGCTGATTCGGCGAAAACTACCTACAAAAGTTTGTCTTTTGAAAATAACCAAAGAGCTACTGAAGGTAAGATGGGAGCAAGATACAGCCCTTACTAAGTATATACAAACACTGCTACCCGAAAGATGGTGCCTAAATCAAAAGCATAATTATTCGCCCTTGAAGCTAGAGCACTTGAGCATCGTGGATGCGTAGTTGCAAGGTATCTTCGACATTTTTTGTGAACCGCAACCGAATCAGCAACATCATCAAACATCAAACATCAACGATCATTGACATTTTTGACTATCAGGTGTCTCAGGCACCGACGTTCTCGCCGAAAATTGTGCTCGCTGACTTCATTGATGTGTGATAGGGTGATAGGAACAAGCAAGTAGGAACAAAAGAAAGCTTGTTGTAACCATGGGCACGAGCAAGCTTGACAAGAAGGGCGTCCAAGGGGGCGCCCGTGGCAAGAATAACAAAAAGCTCAAGTCCGTAAAGTCGAAATCAGGCTTGAAGAAGATGGGTAGCAAACGCAAGCTATCGCGCTTTGGCAAAGAGCGCAAGGCAGGCGAGCAAGGCATTCAAACGGCGTTCATTTCGCGAACGCAAATTTTGAAGCGGCTCCAAATTACCTTGAAAGATTTTAGGCGCTTGTCTATCTTAAAGGGCATCTACCCTCGGGACCCGCGCCGCACACTCAAAGCCGGCAAGAACAAGACCTACTATCATTACAAAGACGTAGCTCACTTGTCACACGAACCGCTGCTGGATCACTTTCGAGTCTTCAAAGCATTCATGAAGAAAGTGCGGAAATGCCTCGGCCGACGCGACTTCGAAGGCGCTAAGCGGTTACACGCGGAGGCACCAGGCTACACGCTAGGACACTTGGTCAAGGTGTAGTAGTATGTTAGTACATCATGTTTCGCAGCGCTCGACATCGGTGATTGCTTTGTTCTAGGGGAACTTTACTTAGGAAGCTCTTACCTAGCTTACCCTGCTAATTTTATTCTCAACCTACTATGGCTACTCCTTCCTTTTCCTAGGAACGGTACCCCAAATTCAGCGATGCATTGGGCGATCTGGATGACGCGCTCAATTTGGTGCACATGTTCGCGGCTTTGCCCGCCAAAGCTCACGTCACTTCCGAGCGCACCCGAGCCTGCCGCGAACTCGTCACCCAGTGGCAGTTTTTCTTGGCGCAAGCAAGCACGAGCGAAGTCAGCGGAGGCCAAGGAGAGTTAACCAAGTGCTTCATTAGCGTGAAAGGCATTTACTTCCAGGCCACAGTTCAAGGCGTGCCCATCACCTGGATCAACCCTCACGAGTACGTGATTTGAGCATTGCGCTATACAATGCTTCACGTCGAAGACATAACACCTATTTAGAGAAAATATCTTCACAAACATCTGCTGAATGTTAAACTAGAAAGACTGATGCTTTTATTCATACTTTTATTATCAGTCTTTGTTTCGTATTCTAATGTGCAATCCAACATTTGCTCTCTTTCCAGGTACACGCAACGCATGCCAAACAGCGTCGACTACCGTACTATGCTCACCTTCCTCGAATTCTACGAGACTTTGCTCAAGTTTACCCTCTTCAAATTGTACCACGCCCACGGGCTGCGGTACCCGCCTCCGCCGGCTTCGGAAAGCGATTACCTCACCCACGGCCGCCTCCTTGCCATTAAAGCCCAAGCCTTGGACGACGCGAATGACGAGACTTCGGCTGCTGAGGGAGGTGGCGCAGCAGAGGACGACGAGGAGGAAGAAGACGAGGAAGCGATTGCAGGCAAGATTTCAGCGTTACCCGGCAAGGGGGCTCCGGGGAACGCGGCTTCTGCTGCAGCCAAAGCCGCTGCCAAACGCGTGAAAGCAGTGCGGAAACGGTTGGCGAAAGCGGTCGCGATGAAAGGCGGCAGCGGCCAGGGCAACGGTGCCGATGAAGAGGACGATGAGGGAGACGAGGACGAGGAAGGCGGTGACGACGACGACGACGACGAAGAGGCGGGCGGGCTCGGGGGTGCGTCAGGCCTGAGCCGAGCAGAAGTCAACGAACAACTGGAAGCTGCCCTGGTGGCTGCCACCAGCAGCAGCAGCGGGAGCCTGGTCAAAACTGACAACTCGAGGAGCGGCGACGGCGAGTCGGCCGGAGACGCCCCCCTCTTTGCGGGCCTCGTGTTTTGGCTCAGCCGCGAGTCGCAGTACGCGTGGCTGGAGTTTGCGATCCGTTGCGGCGGGGGCGGAGTGGGGTGGGCAGGGAGCGCCATCGGGGAGAACGACCCTTCAGTGACGCACGTAGTGTACGACCGACCGACGGCACCGCAACTGACACGGAGCGACGTGGAGTAAGTTTTCTTCTATGTTCAATATGACTTTGGCCTCTCATTGTTTACCCAGAAGGTTGAGATTCAGAGGATACGGGTATGTTACCTCCCATTTTGATTATTTATTATAATCCTACGAATGATCCTCCTAATTCTTCTATTCCTCGCTTTTATTGCATGTGTCTATGTGTCTACAGGTACGTGCAACCGCAATGGATAGCCGACTCCTTGAACCTTCGCTACAAGCTGCCAGTGGAGCGGTACCGGCCGGGGGCGGTTTTGCCACCGCACTTGTCGCCGTTCGTGGACGACGCCAAAGAGGGCTACGTGCCCGCTTACCGCACCGAACTCGATGCGCTCAAGTCGGCCGCAGAAGAGTACGGCAACGTCAACGCAGCTGGAGGAGGGCAGCTGCAGTTGTCGAATGCGGAGAGCTCCGCGGGTGAAGGGGATGCAGAAAACAGCAATGAGGACGAGAACAGTGACGAAGAGGAAGAGGGCGAAGAAGAAAACGACGACGACGAAGAGGAAGGTGAATCAGGTGAGGATGAGGACGACGATGAGATGGGGAGTAGAGATGACGAGGGAACTCCAGCCGCGAAACCGATCAGCGAAGAGAAGCAGCTCGCACTCACCATGATGAGCAAAAAAGCCAAGCGCCTCTACGATCGCATGCAACACGGCTTGAACAAAAAGAGCGGCGCCGTAGATACCTTGAAGAAGAAACGCAAAGCCGCGGAGGCGAAGGCACCGTCACCTGCTCCAGAGACAAGGAAGGTGGCAGGAGGCCAAAAGAGCAAAAGGAGCGTGCGCTGAGATGAAAGATGGCCCTCGGCCCTCTAGGGCAGTGTACCGCTGTTGGTTGTTGCAGTTGCCATTGACTGCGCGGACTCCTGCTCTTAATTGGCTATTCCTGAGTTCGAGTCCGATTATCCTTTCCCGTAGACCATATGCGATTAGAAGAAGGTTTTCTCGACTAAGGACTAAGATCCCGATTTTCTAGTTCTTTGATCTAAAATTATAGCATCAAATCGTAGTCCTTAGGACCACCGACAAATGATGAACCCTTCCGTTATGAATTCAAAGCACCGCTTGGTACTTGAATTATCCTTGGGACTCCCGTTTGATCAAGGGCTGGCAAAATTGAGGATTGATGTATTTTAGCGGCAGCTACAAGCACTGTCAGCACTATCTTGCCGATCACTAGCGCGGAACCTTCACTCTTTGGGGTATACGCAGTCGACTTGCTCTCAAGGTGGAGGGCCTCGCGAGGGTATCGAAAAACGCTGGAGGACGACCACGACTAGCCTCCGTGGCGTTTGATGAAAGATATATGGGTTTAGCTCTATGATAGGGAGGGACCGCTAGGCCACAAGCAAGCGGCCCGCTTGCATGTTTTTGTTTGTATTTCTGAGGGGGGGCTTTTCTATTCACTGCCACTCCGCCAACGAGGAAGGAGTTCCTGTCCCGTCAAAGCCTTTTATGGCTCAGGGGCAGAACAATAGGCGCCTTGCGCGCTGAAAGGCACACTTTGACCTCTGCCAAGTGAACCTCGTGTTCTGCATGTCACGAGCTTCTTTGCTCGCGCGCCTTCCTCTTTATTGTTATGCGGAGTGCGCAACACCCGCAAACACCTCGCTTTTCCAAATTTTCCGAGGAATTTGGCCAATGCCCCTCTCCCTCCTGAATCATTCCGCACTTGCTTTGTTTGCGCAACGCACGCGCATTCCCACTTCTGCCCGCAGCATTGGCTTCTGTGCCATTTGGGTT
>Ga0307982_1001421_pt1 | contig 19517 bp, 21 predicted proteins | sample OrgLakmetagen989_FD_201847 | JGI IMG/M metagenome (GOLD analysis project Ga0307982, IMG submission 201847) | Saline water microbial communities from Organic Lake, Antarctica - #989 | ecosystem: Environmental > Aquatic > Non-marine Saline and Alkaline > Saline | place: Antarctica: Organic Lake... | reverse complement strand
GTGGTATCGCTGCTGTTACTGGTGTCGCGCATTAAATTGTCGCTGCTGTTTTTCTTCCCGCCGTGGTGCCACAAATCGCTTGAATTTTGCAGCACAATGCGACCCATTGCCGGGCTTAAGCTGAGTCGTTGGCGGCGGCTAGAGACAGGGACATGTCCCGAAGACAAGATGGCAGGGTTGGAGCTTTCGGAAGCTTCTGAGAAAGTTCGAGCGCGAATCTCACCACTGCCACCAACACCACTGATGCTGTCTGATGCAAGAACCACAGCGTCACTAGGGGAGGTGTTGGTAGGCAAAAGATGGCTGGGGGAGCCGGGAAACTCGTTCGATGCCACAGAAGACGCTGGTGAGTCCACAATGTAATCGGTTGGAGAAGGCGTCTTGGTGTCAAGGAACTCAGGTGAAGGTAGGGGTGACGCAGGAGGCGTGTCGATGGCCTCTCCAATGCTTGTGTCGATGCCAGCCCAAGACTCAACGCCAAATTCGTCCCATGTGCTTGCCGTCCGCTCGCGCCCAAACGACTCTTTGCTGTCGAGCGATGCACTGCGGCTGTTCTCGTTGAAGTCCACGACGATATCGCCCGTAAAATATTCAATTTCGTGCTCTTTTCCAATCTCGCCACCAAGTCCACCTTCCTTGTCAAATTCGCCGTCATCGCCTTCGTCGACGCTCGTCAGAGCCTCCCGCATGGAGGTGGAGGGCACAGACCCGCGCGGGATGCTTTTCACCATAACAGTACTCGTGGCAAAGGTCTTGACAGGTGACATATTGGCGGTTTTCGCGTTGATGCCAGCTGTGGCGGCCGAGGCAGCATCATTCTCGGGGATCGCACTAGCCAACGACGATGCCCCACCCCCAGCACTCCTGCCCATCCGCACAGAGATGCCCACTTCATGCTGGGTGTGCGCTTCGGCGTACTTGTCTAACAAGTCTCCTACTTCTTGGTTCTGAGTCGCCAACCGAGGGCGCAACTTTCGAGTCGCTGCACTTTCTTGCACAGGTGCAGCAGTAGCAGTTGTTTCAGCCGTGGTTGTGCTCGGTCCTCCTGTTTCTTCGTCTCCTCCTCTGCCTTCTTTCATGGTACCAGTGTCAGCCTTCGCTGCGCCATCACCTGCTTCGCCATTTAAGGAGGTGACAGTGACAGCCGCAGCTGCACGCTCGCGGTCTCTAAGAATAGCGCGCTCGAGTTTGAACACCGTTTGTTCCCGCTGCTCTACCAATTGGTCCAAATCGCCACAATGCTTCACAAACCGCACGCTCTCCACCTTTTCAGAAGAACCAAACAGGATACGAAAAGAGGAGAAAACAAAGATAAGTTCAAATCCTAGTTCACTTCATTTCCTGTTTAAACTCCAATATCCATGTAAGCACATTGTAATTCATCTAAACATTGGAATCTAGTCGTACTCACCTGCCCGTCATAAATGGTGTTGAAGTACTTCTCGAGCAGCACTGCCGACCGCATTCGCTCAGGGATGTTCGTCACAAAAACTGTGGTGTCTTTCGCGCGTTGCTTCATGAAAGCGCGCCGGAGTTGAATGTACTCCAACTGCAAGTTGAGGGTGAGCGCCATGAGAATGAGCTGCGCAGCGCACACCGCCACGACATGCGGTGCGAGTGCATGAGGAGAATCGTTGCCGACATTCGCCAAAGTCGTCATGAAATAGCCGGCTGGAGCTTCAGAACCGTTGTCGTCAGAGGGCTTCGAAAGTAAGTTGATCGGGAGGATGCCGCCAAGAGCAAAAGGGGCAAAGTAAGCGAGAGTCCAGAAGCCGAGGCGAAGGCACTTGAGAAACATCACGACATCGTATCCCGAATACATCAGAATTTGCTCTTCGGACTGTCGAGAAGAGCAGAGGAATATCGGAATTTGAAGAAGCAAGATTCAATGATACAACAAGAGCACACAAAAGTGATTTCGGCATTGCTCGCTAGCCCACACGCAGGGAGACAAGAACCAAGCAGAAAGATACACTTGAAGAGGGGGGGAGACGGTGCACAACATATCATTATTCGCAAGCCCCTAGAAACAACGCACCATATTCCACAGCTGAGGAATCCATCCAAAGAGGGTGTCAGTGCGAAGATCAGGCGGCGTTTGATCGGGGCACACTGCTCTCTTGGGACAAAGCCACTGCGCGCCATACTTCGTGCGTCGAAGGAACGAGAAAATCACCATGGTAGCGGCTTGAAAGAAGAGTGCAAAACAAACGCTCCCAAACAATCCTCGCCAGGTGGTGTCAGACACTTGGCCATAAGCGCTCGCGTCCTTTTCAATGCCGAGCACGCCGGCTAGTGAACGACCCGTGTCCATTTTTGCTTCAAGTAAAGGTGAAGATCGCGGTTTCAACCACCAAGAAAGTGGCAACGAGGGGAGCACGATTTATACCCCTAGATCGAAAGAATCAATGAAGCTGAGAGTTGTGGTTTAAACCTAAGGACAAGCTTCACTCGGGCAAGGAATTCCTTTATAAACCTTGATAGCACACTCTGGCTGGCTTATTGCTTGTTGTTTACTCCTAGCAACTAGCCAGAGCTCACTGAACTGGTCAGTCTAGTAGCTTCCAGATTTTAGCACAACACAAACGAAGGAAATCCTATCTTCTTGCTCAACGGTTTTCAGTTTTCAGTTTTCAGTCGTACAAAGGAGGATCCTCAGAGTCTGCGCATGTCAATTCTGTAGTGTTGTGGAGGTGTGGTGGACAGCTCCAGCTCTGATGAGCTTCTGTGAAAGCTACGACAGCTGCTGTTGGTAGAGCTAGGCTTTGAGGCGCAAGTTGCGGGCGCGCTAGTGAACACGTAGGCTATATCAATCAAGCAAAAACCTCTATGTCAGCAAAATCGAGAATGACGCAGTCGTCGTCATCGAACGAGTCTTTGCTGGCACAAATGGAAGGCGAACTCGCTTCGTGCACCATCTGTGCGTCTCGGATGCACTCCCGCACTAACCCGCCCCGAATCCTGGGATGCTTGCACACGTTTTGCTCCCAGTGCCTGACTACAATGACTGAGAAAGAAAAAGGTGCCATAATGTGCCCGTCATGCCGAACGCCTACGAAAGCCACGGATGTTGGCGCACTAGCCCAGAACTTTACCCTGTGCAGGATGCTTGAGATCTTGGAGATTCAAGAGTCTCAAAAGGTAGGACGTAGAGAACTATAAGTTGGAAGTCTTTGCTTTGATTCGCATTTTCATTGTGTGACTGTGACATATCTACCAGCTGCGGTGAATTCAGATAACAAAGGAAAATGTAGACTAGAGTCTCCAAGGCTAAACCCACGCCTGCTTAGGTTTTATACACTTTCGTGTTTTTATATTTCTTAGAACCACGTCTCGGCCTTCCTCTGTTCATCTATCCTAAATGTCTGTGTATCTTTCTTACACTGTGGCTTTTGCTAACCATCCATACAACCTGCCTGTGCGGGTGTGCTTGCTTGTCTTTCTTTTTGCGCCATTTTGCACCACTTTTTTTTTCTCGCATTTTTACAGTTTGAATGTGACGAATGCGACGAGGAGTTACCCGCTGCCGGGCGCTGCCTGGAGTGCGTGAAAAACTTGTGCGATGAGTGCTGCCGCTTCCACGAGCGGCGCAAAGCCACCAAAACTCACAGCATTGTACGAGCACTTGTAGTAGCAGTGCCTCCTGAGCATATAATTTTTCTCTTTTCACACCGTGTGCACATGCGTACAAGGGAAAAGCATATGCATATGCAAGTCGGCAGTAGAAGAGAAACAGTTTTAGGGTAGGAAACAGAGCAACAGTATTCATGTTTGGCAGATACTTTTCACTCTTAAACAATGATGGAATTCTCGCCAGCCTCATTTTTATTTGTCTCTTTCTCGGCTGTGCGCACGTGTGCTATCGTGTTATCGTGACGCGGCAACTACCACAACTGCAGGTCACGATTTCTGAGTTCAAGAAAAACGCCCAAGAATTGCACCGCCCCAACTCGATGCATTCGGAGAAATGCTTGCGGCACGCGGGGGAAGCCCTGAAGTTGTACTGCGAGACCTGCGAAGTCTTGATTTGCCGCGACTGCACCATGATCGACCATACTAAGCCCGAACACCGGTATGTATGTGGTGACGCAAACACACAACGATAAGCACTTTTCCCCCCTTTTTTCCCCGTCTATTTTCTCCATTTTGTACATGTGTGTGCGTGTTTCAAATGTGATTGCGCGTTGATCTCTGTGTGTTGGGCGCGCGTACGCACTAATCTGCTCCTACTATACAATGAAGGTACATCTTCGTGTCGGAAGCGGGACCCGTGCATCGGATGGAAATCGTGGCCGCTTTGCGTAAAACTACGGAAAGAGTGCCCCAGGCGGAGGTCCTGGCTCACATGTGCGAAGAGCAGGTGATGGTTTAACCCTTTTATTCTCTTTTTCTCTCACGCGCGCGCATTCTCTCCTGCTCTTTTTTTTATACTTCCGCTCCATCCGTTGATTCTGACCTTTTCTTTTCGCATGTCTCCTAATGCATCTCTGCGTGTCAATATGGGTGGCACGCATGCATATACGTTAGTGTATCCATATGTCTATGCGTATGCACCCTACAGTTGAAGGAGCTCCATTACCGGTCCCGTGAAGTCGAGATGGAAGTGCGCTCGTGCCTGCAGCAGCAGCGGTACATGTTGCAACAGCGAGAAGAAGACTTAGTGGCCAAAGTGCACCGGTTGAGAGACGCCAAAGAAAAAGTGAGTTCAGTGAAAAAAAAAAGAGACGTAGTTTGATGCGTTGAAGTAAGTTTTCGGTTAACTTTTACTGTTGTTGTTGTTCGTGTTCGTGTTTCATCTGTGGCCTATACTCTACTCTATTCTATTCTATTCTACAGATTTTGGTGGCCCACCGGGAGTCCATCGACCTTTATCTGGCCAACGTCAAGTAAGCATGAGAATGAGAGAAAAAGGATGGCGTGGATTGTAATGGCTTTCTTTTTGTTGCACGAGGTAGACAGCGAGCCGCATTTTGGAAATGTACGGTGGAGATTGTTGAAAGTAAATGGTGCACAAATGAATACCTCTACCAGCTCACGCGCTTCCTTATCCACTTACTTCTATACCTGTGTCTACACCTTCACCTACCCCTCACATCAACAAACGAACAGATCCTCCTGCGACTTCACCAACCGATTACTGGACGAGGGCACCGAAGCCGAGGTGCTGGCCACCAAAATTCAAATCAAGAAGCAGCTGGGCCTGCTGGCCACCAAAGAATTGAGCGATTCCCCCCCTGTAGACGCGGCCGTGCACTTCTACGCCAACACCCAAGCCCTCGGAGAAGTGGTGAACTCGTTTGCGTCGGTGACGGCGTCGAGTTCCTTCCCACCGCTGTGCCAGGCCCAGGTGAGGGATTAGGATTGGAACGAGGGTAGACGTTGAAATTGTATGAGGATCGCGCCAGGGCGTGATTGAGGGTGGAGGTGCATGCTATGGTGTCGAATTGTACACATTCGTGCCTTGTGCACTGTGTGTGCGTGCACAAATGCCTTCTTCGTTCTGTATACTTGTGCGTAAGTGTCTTCTGCTCCTCGTGAACACACGTATCCAATTCTCCTGTTTCTTCGCTTGTTGCGCGCAGGGCGAAGGCCTGAGAGGCACCATTGTCATGGGTCAGCGCACGTCCTTTCAAGTGATGACGTTCGACCAACAAGGCGAGCGGCGAGTCGCGGGTGGCGATCAGATTGCGCTTCGGTTTGAGAAACCGGGGGAAATGAAGGTAAAGTTTAGCCGTTATCTTTTTCGACCTTCTGTTTCGCGCGTCTTTCTTTCTCTTTCTCGCGTTCTTGTTGTGCATTACTCGCTCGCATGCTCATTTCTCTGCTCTTTCTCCGCTCTCTCTCGCTCTCTCTCTAGGCCTCCGCCACCAGCCAATGGAGCAACAGTTTGAGTAGCAGCAATGAAGATGCCTTTGGCTTGAGCAACGGTGGTAGTGGCAGTGAGGAGTCAGCGGAAGTGGAAGACGTGAATGATGGGACATACACGGTATGCGTTCATGTGTGGAGTTGATTTCGAGAGGAATTTTGATAATCTAATTCATCATTAGATAATGAGAGTATGCCCCACATTGATGCTCATATTCACTTTTTCTCGTTCTCATCACCGTCTATGTGAATTCTTTTAAACGTCCGATCACTCTTTCTCATTGTTTGATTATGTCGTCGTCGTTCATCAAAACAACAGGTGTCGTACGTCCCCTCATCTCTCGGAGTGATGCTCATACATGTAAGCATTCAAGTCACGCCTATTTCGGCGTCGCCGTTTCGAGTCATGGTGGTCGAAGCGAGCGAGGAGGCATCTTCTGCCGATGGCATCAAAACAGGAAGCGTGAGCAAATCAAAAGAACCCGAGAACGAGAAGCTTCCTACCACTACCATAACAGAGCCTAGTTCAGGCCAGGACAGGTGTCAGGAGCTGCCGACTGAACCGTTAAAACAAGCGCCCCTCGCACCAGTTGACGAGAGCTGAAGGGCTTAAGTACTTTGAAGGCTGCTGCAATTACACCCAAATCGGACACACCGCCGGCTATGTTGAATTAGCCGCCCGTGGAAGTTGTTGCATCAAACGAGAAAACAATTCCTTTTCGGGTCGAATAGTATAAAATAGGGGTGCAATTGAAACCCGATGTCCTGCAGAGATAGTAACATAAGATCCCGCCGATTGTATAGTTGGAGGTAGTATAATCCCTCGTTTAGTCATATCGCACATCAAGAGCGAATTTTTTTTTTTTTTTTTCTGGGATTCCAAGTAAATGATTCTACAACGTTGACCAGCTAAGTACTGTACCTGTACCACACAAAATTGCCCCTGTACCTTCACATGATGTAGACCCCGCAGAGGAGGATTTCGAGTCATTTTTCAGTTTTTATATTTCGATTCCAATATTGTGCACGTGACTGACGCTAGAACCCACAAGGAGGACAAGGTGCGTCTGCCCGACCACCAGTGGTTTGGAGGCAAGGCATTTGGCGTTCCAGCTGAATAAAACAATATATTCACTTGCAAACACGTATACCTATGTCTCATGGGCATCGAGGGATGCCAATGTCTTGTGTCTCCTCTTACTCTTTGATTCAATTTTTTCATGTCTTCGTATCTCGTGTACTCCCCACCAGGAGCCTCCCTATTGCACAGCGATGGCATTCGCCAGTCCTCTATTTTGGCAGGTTCGAATAAATGTAGCATACAATAACAATTCGCTCAACACAGCACGTTCTCTGAACGGGCGCTGAATGTGAAAGAGTGATGGAGCATTATCGTGTCTGTGTAGCGGACTTTTGATGACACTCCCCGTCCCTCTCTCTAACTATTCCTGTACTTCGCACTGCCCCCGCGCACAGATACGATACCTGGTATCCAATCTGACCAAAAAGAACCAACCTGCGTCCGTGACCGAGTTGAACCAGCTCGTCGCTCTTTACGGGTATGACGCCCGGGTCTTCCTTTTGTCGTGCCTGATCGATGAAACGGACTTCAGCGCTAAGAACGTCCTCTCTGGACCTTCGGGCGCGAAAGACTTGCCGAAAGTGGCGCTGCTGCACACAGAAGTGGCGGCTGCCCTGAAACAACCGGGGTTTGCTCTCCTCATTCTGGCCGCCCTGGACGGCGCCGGTCGTGCGCACGAAGGCCGGAGCCGCTCGGCCCCTGCATCGCCCAAGGTTACTGAGGTAAAAAAAAATGACAGACAACTCATTCTCAAGAGAGTGAGAGAGCGTGACTTTTTTATCTTCTCTATCTCCCTCGCTTTCGCTCTCTCGTCCTGAATTCTTTTCTGAAAGCATTTCTCATTTGTTCGTTTCCGTTTGAAAGTTAAGGTTTGTTTCCTTTTGCCTTTTTTCAAATGATGAACCTGCACGGTTTGGTTTTGGTTGTATGCAGGAAAACTTCCTCGCCAACTTCTGCAAGGCCCTCAAGCTGCCTCTTCAGGAGCAGTTGGATGTGGCCATCGCTCTCGCGCGTAGTGACCCCCCTCCGTTGGCTGCCGCTGGCATGAAGCACTTGCGCCTCAAACTCACGGTGGCCGAGCTCGAGAACGGCGGCAGCTTGACCCCTGAAACGGTAAGAGAAACACGATGTATTGTGACGTATTAAACCATCGTCGCTTTTCGTTCGTTGTTCGTGCACCCTGTCTCTTCAAGTTTCTTGTGGTGAGGCGAGAACTTCAACATTTTATTTTCCCCCGATGTTTTTCTCCCACCGTCTTCCGTGCCATCATGCTCACTTAAAAAAATCTCTGCCCCTTTTTTCTTCTCCTCCTTTTCTTTTGTAATGCCTGCGCTCCCCTTCTCTCAGGTCTACGCCCTCGTGCACTTGCTGCGCGTCCACCCGGGCCTCGCGCCCGCTTCCATCGTAGGCGCCCTCTACAAGCACCATCCAGGAGCTGCCGCTACGCTAGCCTGCCGCCCGCTGCTGGAGATCGACCAAGCCTCGGCGATGAACTTCAAGCCGCACCCGAGCCCAGCAACTGCTACTACCACCAAGGGAGGTGCTTCCACGTCTGCGTCGTCAGTGCCTGGCGTGGAGGTAGATGCCGCCGGCTTGCTTCAGGACGTGGGCTACGCCGCCACCCACTCCACCGCGGTCCTGAAAGCCTTGCTCCAAGAAGCTGCTGCCTCATCGTCGAGTGCGCCGTCTGCGTCTGCGCCTCTCGCGCTGTCGCCCAACTCGATTGCCCGGCTCTTGCTCCTGGTGGCCACTACCATGGACGGCAGCCTCGAGTCGGACCTTTCGGCGGTTCTCGTGAACGCGATGCTACCGGAGGGAATTGCGCCTGTGCCCGACGTCGATGCCAATGAGAACCCCAACGACAACAACAGCAACGGCAATTCGCAGGCCTCTGGCAGCAGCAGCAGCAGCAGCAGTGCCTACACCACCTGGAATGTAGACGCTCTGGTGGAGGTGCTGCGCGAGTGCGCTCCCATGAAGCAGGAGCGCGCGTGGCTGTCGGTGGTGTCCTGGAGCCTGGATCAGGCAGATCTGGTGGTGGCCGACCCTTACGCTCTGCAAGTCCTCACCGCCCTCTTTGACCGCCTCGGTGCAGCAGCAGGCGGGTCTGACCAGAAGCCGCTGAGCCTGTGCGCGGCGGTGCTGGCGAGACCCTGGCCCAAGAACCCTTCCTCCCAGCTGAGCCTGCTGGAGCAAGCCGTGAGCGCTGCCCCAGACATATGGTCCTTCGCTTCCGGCACCAGCGGGCCCTTGCCGAACGTCGCCAAGCTCCAGGAAGACAACGACAACTCGTCGTCGTCTGCCGTGCTGGACGCGTGGCACAACCCCAATTTAGTGCGGCTCTTGCTGGCGCTCGGCGAGGGTCCCTGCGGGGAGCGGGCCAAAGATTTGCTCGACCGCGCCGCACGGGCCTGCCCGGACACCCTGTTCTTGGTGCTGGGGACCAGCTGCGCCGATTTGGTGGTTTCCACGCGCTCCCGGGTGGCGAATGCGGTGGTGCGGGACCTCCTGCCCCTCTTCTTCATGCCGTCTTCTTCTTCGTCCTCCAGCGGCAACCACCACCACCAGAAGAGCCTCTTGCTGGTGCAGCGGCTGTGGGCGGTGAACTCCAAACTGGTGCTGCGGTGCTGCCGCGCGGCCTACGAAGCGTCTCCAACGGCCCCTACAGTCGAGTACATCAGCGGCCTGATGCGGGAGGTGCCCAACGGGGGACCGGAACTGATGGGCATGCCGCAGCGGGAGCTGGTGCTGGGGGTGGTGTGCGTCATGGCCGACCGCAAGGAGCTGGACCTGGAGTCGTGGGTGAGCGAGCATTTGGGGCAGGCGGCGGTGGCGGAAGCGGTGCTGGCGTTCGTGGCGAGGCACGCGAGCGCCGCCGTGCCCCGCAGTGCCCAAGCTTCCACCGGTACGACACGCGTACGGGAGTTGTTGGGATGTTCATTCGGGGGGAAGGGGGGGTCTGTTTTTTTTAATGTGTGGAGACGGCACAGAACAAGAGGCGTTGTTCCTCGCTTTTGTTTTTCAAACACCTTTCTCAATTTCAGTGCTCTCAGCCCTTGGTCTCTCAACATTTCTTTTTCTCTTGCTCTTGTTCACGAACACTACTGCTTCTAATCTGCTGCCCACCCAGGTGCTCTGGCGACCCTCGAGTCCTTGGCCGCGATTCTCAAGGCGTTGGACAAGAAGTCGTCGCCCTCGCCGGAAATGGCCCAGCGGATGGAGCAAGTCATTGGCGACGCTCTCCGCGCGCAGCCTCAGCTCGCGAGCGTCTTGTCCCAATCCTCTTCGTCGTCGTCGTCGTCTTCTCTACCTGGCGCTGCCACTACCGCTGCTGGTGGTGCAGTCCAAGCTGCAGGAACTGACGGTGCTCAAAAGCAGCAAGCACCGCCGGGCACGGCTGCTGCTTCTGAGGGTGCCGGCAGCAGCCGCAGCAACAAGAGCGGCGGGCAAGGCGGCAGCAGTGGGGATGAGATTGAAGAAATGGCCAACTCGTACTTTCAAAAGATTTACACCTCGGAGCAGTCGATCGCGGAGGTACTTTTGTTACCTACGCAGCCTATTATAATACCAATGAACGTGCGCACGCTCTGTAAGAATTGGCGGTGCTGTTATGATTCCCTTTCTTTATTTGAATCAATCTTTTGTTTGCACGCCTCGTGCTTACCTTTGATATTCATTCTCTCGCTTTTCTCGTCATATACAGGTGATCGAAATGCTGAAGCGGTTCAAGAGCTCGCCCAACCAGCGGGAGCAAGAAATTTTCGCGTGCATGATTCACAACTTGTTCGACGAGTACCGCTTCTTCCACAAGTACCCCGAAAAAGAGCTTCGGATTACTGGGATTCTCTTCGGCACGCTCATTCAACACCAGCTGGTGAGTTTTACGTCACATGTTTTGGTTCTTCTGTTCTACTACTCCTGTTGGTGCCTTGATTTACCCCTTGTTCACTGGTCACTGTTTTGCTTTTCTGTGTCTCTCCTCATGATCATTTTTTTTTGTGCCTCTCCTCCAACCATACCTATCTCATGCCCAGGTGAGTTCCATGACTCTGGGGATTGCCCTGCGCTACGTGCTCGACGCTTTGCGCAAACCTTCGTGGCAGAACGGCAAAATGTTCCGCTTTGGGATGTTTGCGTTGGACCAGTTTAAGCCAAGGCTCAGCGAATGGCCGCAGTACTGCAGGTAGGAATGGGTGGAGGCATGCATGACTCAGTTGGGCGAATCGGGCCATCGTTGGTGTCTTAGGCGTGTACTTGGTTGGTTTGCTTGCGTGTTTCAAGAATGTCGTCTCTGGATTGGGGAGGGCCGTTCCTTTTCCTTCAGTTTTCACACTTCTTTTTTTCAATTTCTTTTCGTGCTCGATCTATCCTCCTTTTTTTTTGCATTGCGTCATATGTTTGTTCTTGAGCTCACCTCCTTTCCCATTTCGTGTTTCTTGTTTCTCCCCAATCGAACTTCACTCAGCCATGTGGTGCAGATCGAGTACTTGAACCAGCACCACAAAGACCTCGTCAGCGAAATCCGCCAAGCCATGATGAGCGCCAAGGGCACCGCTTCCAATGCCGAAGGCTCTCTGGGGTCCATGGAAGCTTCGCCTGCTGGCGCTTCTTCTTCCTCCTCAGGGGGAGACAGCAGCGGCGGCAGTGAGTCGTCCTCGCGCCTAGGCGCCGGCTCCGCAGCAGCAGGAGCAGGAGGAGGGGGGCCTGGCAAAAACGGCGCGGGCGGTCAGAGCACCAACCACAGCAACGCCAGTAGCGCTGCGGCGGCAGCTGCCAGCGCCGCGAGCGGGGGCGGCGGCGCAGCCTCGGGGAGTGTGGCGGGGGTGGTGAGCGACAAAAACGTGGCGGCGGTGCGGCCAGTGGTGCCGGGAGGCAAGGCCGAAGTGGACCGCCCACTGATTTTGGCGACGATTATGCCCGCAGGAGCCGACCCGTTGCCCATGACGGTGAGAGATTATTAAGAGAGAGAGAGTGATCAAAGAGAGGGGTGCATGATTGAAAAGACGAGGTTCTGCAAGTGTAGTACCTGCTTATGAAGCAAGGCACCTGTTCACGACGAGCACCTTTTTTTTACCTTTCCATTTTTTTCCGATGTAGTAGACTTGGTGGTAATAAACATCTCACCTCTTTTTTTTTGTTCCCTGAGCTCCCATCTTATTTTTGTTTGTTTTTTGCGTCCTTATCAAACCAGGTACCCCCCGAATCCGTCGTGGAAAGCCTCAACATGGTCTTCAACAACGTGTCGATGCAAAACTTGGACGTGAAAGTGTCGGAAACCAAGGCGGTGCTGAAGCCCGCGCACGTGGCGTGGTTTGGCAACTACCTCGTGGTGAAGCTCTCCACTCAGCCCAACTTTCATGCCCTGTACCTGGCTTTCCTCCTCAAGTTGGACTCCCCGGGCCTGGTGGCTGCGGTGCTGGCCGCCGCGTTTCACAACGTGTCGAAACTCTTGGGGTCCCAGAAAATCACCACCTCGAGCTCGGAGCGGTCGGTGCTCAAGAACTTGGGGTCGTGGCTGGGGCAAATGACGCTGGCCCGGAACCGGCCCATCATGCAGCGCAAGCTCGACGTGAAGGAGCTCCTGTGCCAGGGCTACGAGACCGGCCGGCTCATTGCGGTGACGCCGTTCGTGGCCAAAGTGATGGAAGGCGCCAAGGACAGCCGGGTGTTCCGCCCCCCCAACCCGTGGACCATGGCGTTGATGGGCTTGCTCAGGGAGCTGTACGAAATGAACGACCTGAAATTGAACATCAAGTTCGAGATTGAAGTGCTCTGCAAGCACTTGAGCCTGAAAATCGACGACGTGCCCCCCTTGCGCATCCTCGGCTACGCCCGCCTGCAGCCGCACAAGGACAAAACCCCGGACTTCAACGTGCGGCCGTCCGCTCTCTCCCAGCAGCAGCAGGCGGCCGCGGTGGCAGCGGAGCGCCACAAGGGGGGCAACGTGCACGACAGCGGCGATGCCGGCGGAGTGCTCGCCGGCCAGCAGCAGCAGCCGCAAGTGCAACCACAGCAGCAGCAGGCCCTCCCTGTCAACAACAACTTGCAACTGCCGCCGCCGCAAGGAGCGTCAGCGGGTGCGCCGCTGGGTTTGCCTCCTCCTTCTTCCGGTGGGGCCGGGGCCTCGGGCAGCGGTGACGCCACGAGTGGCTTAGCGGGCCTCCCCAGCGGCCTCGGTGTTGGCGTGGTGCCTTCGGAGCAAACGGTGATTCCCAACTTGGGGGCTTACGTCACGGTGCACCCGAGCTTGAGCGTGTTCCACGGCCCCAATGGCGGCGCGCTCAAGGCAGTGGTGCCGGTGGCAGTGGACAGGGCGATTCGGGACATCATTCAACCGGTACACTGCGACATCCACCAACACATGCACTTGCCGTACTTGAAGACACGCACGAAACTCTCGAATTCGCATGTTGGAAAGCTGCGCATTGACTTTTGCTTTCTCGCCGCACATTTCTTTCTGCTGCGGTGCTTCACATCGCCTCACACCTCCTCTCGTTGCTTTCATCTGCCTCCTTTGAAAACAGGTGGTAGAGCGCTCGGTGACCATTGCTTGCATCACCACCAAGGAGCTCGTGGTCAAGGACTTTGCGCTGGAAGGCTCGGAAGCGAAAATGCGCAGCGCGGCGCAGTTGATGGTCTCCAACCTCGCCGGGTCTCTCGCGGTGGTGACCTGCAAAGAACCTCTGCGCTTGAGCATGGCTACCCAACTGCGTAACCTGCTAACCGCCGCTGCGACGACTGCCCAGCAGCAGGCCGCGGCGGCGGCGGCGAGCAGTGGGGCGGCGCCCCCTGTGGTGCCCGTAGACTTCGCCGCGAGCTTGGAGCAGGCGGTGCAGACCGCCGCCACCGACAACTTGGAGCTGGGCTGTTTGTTGATTGAAAAAGCCGCCACCGAGACGGCAATCCGAGACGTCGAAGAGTCGTTGTCGAAGCCTCTGAGTGAGCGGCGGCAAGCAGCGCAGCAGAACCAGGGCAACAATGCGGCGGCCTACGTGGACCCCAACTTTGCGGGCAAGCGGTACCCCAAGGCCCTGCCGGAAATGCTTCGCCCCACTCCGCGGGGTTTGGGCCCCTCGCAGCTCCTAGTGTACGAGGCCTTCGCGCGGCAACCGCCGCCGCCGGCCGGGGCTGCTGCTGCCGCGGGTGGTGCCGCCGGAGTGGGTTCAGAAGGAGGCGTGAGCACTGGTTCCGCTCCTGACGCAGGCGGTGCTGGCGGCGGCGCCGCAGCTTCCGCCACGATGGACGCGTCTCAGGCCATGGCGGTGTACGGCCGTTTGGTGACTGCGCTGGAGGCCAGCCTTTCGGCGGTGGTGGCCCAAGCGGGGCCTCAGCGCGCGCCCTCGCTGAACTTGGCGGTGCTGGGCGCCGACCACGAAGTGTGCCGGCTGGTGCGGCAGAGCGCGGAAGTGGCTGCCCAAATTGCGGCGGCAGAGCGGGAAGCTGCGGTGTTTCAGTTTGCACGCACGGTGTTTTTCAAGAAAATTGCCGAACAGTCGAGCCGCCCGGAAGAGGTACGAATTTGGAGGTTGTGCGCCTGAGCTCTCCCCATGTGTGCACGTAATGACTGACTCGTGCAACAAGTACGCGCACAAATGCGCGCTTCTTTTTCGAATACCATGTTCGTCCCATTTTGCTCTCACAAGTGGTGTCCTTCCTTTCTCCCTTCCTAACCGTATTGTGCGCCTTCGAAACTACCCCCCCCCCTCCCACCCAACACTACACCAGGCGAGTTTGCTGCGCGTCGAGGCTTACGTGGGTGTGCTGGGCCTGCTCAAGAGCGAATGCCCGAAACTGGTGAACGATTGCTTAGGGTGGGTGGCGTACCTGCCCGTGAACGACGAAGCCGACTGCAAGCTTCACCGCAACATCTTGGTGAGTGCTTAAATTGTGCTTAGTGCACGCATGAAGCAAAGGCCCGTGGTCAACGCAAATAATTGATCCAAGAGAATGGGTTGCATTTTGAACTTCTTCGCAAGAATTCATCGTCAGCTGTTGTCGCTTTGTTTTGAATGAGGAGTGCACGTTCTCGTTTTGAGTGCTTGTGCTCTCTTGTGTGTGTCCCTGACTCGTGACTTACCTTTCTCCTACATCCTACCTACCCACTCGTGTATACCCGCCCCTTCCTTCTTTTTTCGCACAGGTGTTGCTCACCCGCACGCAGCTGTGCCGTTTGGCGGACCTCGACGCTCACCTGGCCTCCAAAACCAACGCGGGGGCCTCTCTGCCGTGGGTGGACGTTTCGATGCAGTTTGCCAAGCAGTGCGTCCTCGAGCGCCTCGGGGGCTGGGACGACTTCGGGTCCATCTTTGACGTGTTGGGCAAAGCCGCGCAGAGGCACTCGACGCAAGTGGCCCGCCAGGTGAGAGAGATGCCAAAATCAAGTCGATCCCATGCGATTCTGTTCGGTTCGAGTATCCATCGTAGGAACAGAGAAAAAGAAAAATCACGCAACGAAAACGGCTCAAGAGCCGCCCATCTTTTCATGAATCTTCTTTGGCCCGACCCTGCCCCTGAGGGCTGATGAGTACATGCTTGTGCATTATTTAACGTCGCGAAGCATTCCTCCTCCTCCTCTCTTGACCTCCCCTCTTGCAACAACACAGGTGACCAAGTTCATGGAAGAGTTGCGACAAGCCGCGGCCCAGCTCGCTGCGTCTCAAGGCGCCCCCAACCTCGCCAGCTTGCCTCCCCTGGTGCCCGGCAGCAACGACGCGGCCAACAGTGGCGGGGGCGGCGCCCTGGCCAACAAACGCGCCGCCAGCCTGGACTCGGCCCGGGAACAGGTCACCTTCTTGCTCGAGCGCTGGATTCGCGTCTGGAACGAGTCCGGGGGCGCGGAAGCGAAATGCGTGCAGTTCATTGCGCTGCTCCACCAGCAGCATGTCCTGGCGTCGGAAGAAACTACGGACGTGTTCTTGCGCTTGGCCACCGAGCTGTGCGTGGAAGCTTGCCTGAAAACCGCGCACCAGGCTCCCGCAGTCCAAGGCCCTCCTACGGCAGGAGGCGCTTCCGCTGGGAGCTCAGAGGATGCTACCGCAGCTGGAGGCGGCGGCAGTGGGGGCGCCAGTGCTACAGGAGGAGCCTCGGCTGAAGGCGGTGGCGGTGACGGCAAGGGTGCTACAGGCGCTGGGGCAGCATCGAGTGGCAGCCTTTTGCCCGGCACCCCACAAACGCAACTGGTGTACACGGTGATTGACGCGTTTTCCAACCTGCTGGTGATCTTGGTTAAGTACGCCGCGGCTGACCCGCAATCCGCCGCGAGCCGTGTCAACATGCTCAACCGGGTCCTGGCCACTGTAGACCGGGCTCTCCTCGTAGACTGCAACAACGCGGCTGCGAGCGGCAGCAGCAACAGCGCAGGTGGTGCCAACAGCAACAAGCGGGCCTTCGACCAGCGGCCGTACTTCCGGGTGTTCATGAACTTGCTGAAGGACTTGAACGCCACGGACCCGGTGATGGAGCAAAACAACGTGCAAGTCCTGGGGGCCTTTGCCAACGCCTGGCACGGCGTGCAGCCCGCAGTCGCGCCCGCGTTTGCGTTTGCCTGGTTGGAGCTGGTGTCCCACCGCACCTTCATGCCGGCCCTCTTGTTGGCGAAACCGGCTCAGAAAGGCTGGATGCTGATGCACCGCTTGCTGGTTGCCCTCTTCACGTTCCTCGAGCCCTTTTTGCGGCGCGCGCAGCTGCCGGCCCCCGTGCGCACCCTGTACAAGGGCACTTTGCGCGTCCTGCTGGTGCTCTTGCACGACTTCCCCGAATTCCTGTGCGACTACCACTTTTCGTTCTGCGACGTGGTGCCCCCCAACTGCATTCAGCTCCGGAACTTGTTCTTGTCGGCGTTTCCCCGCTCGATGCGCTTGCCCGACCCCTTCACGCCCAACCTCAAGGTGGACTTGCTTCCCGAAATTGCGCAGCACCCGCGCATTTTGAGCAACATCGTGGCCTCCCTGGCGCCCCACAACTTGCGCCAAGAATTGGACGCGTACCTCAAGGTCGCCAACGCGTCCTCGGACAGCGGCGACAGCGGCAACAACAGCGCCGCCAACGCTGCTGCGAAGGCTGCCTTCCTGGAGTGGCTGCCCGCGCGGCTGCGCTTCACGCCCCAGGAACTGGCGGCTCAAGGCACCAACCACAACGGCTGCGCGTACAACGTGCCAGCCATCAATTCCTTGGTGGTGTATGTCGGGGCCCAGGGGCTGGCGCACTTGCAGAACAAGCAGCTCAAGCACTCCCCCGTGATGGAAATCTTCACCACTCTGCTGGCCGCCTTCAACGCCGAGGGGCGTTACTTTTTGCTCAACGCCATTGCCAACCAGCTCCGGTACCCCAACAACCACACCCACTACTTCTCCTGCGTGCTCCTTTTCCTCTTTGCCGAAGCCTCGTCGGACTTGATCAAGGAACAAGTGACGCGGGTGCTGCTGGAGCGCTTGATTGTGCACCGCCCCCACCCCTGGGGCCTCCTGATCACCTTCATCGAGCTCATCAAGAACCCGCGCTACAACTTTTGGGCCCATCAGTTCACGCACTGTGCGCCGGAGATCGAACGGGTGTTTGAGTCGGTGGCTCGGTCGTGCATGGGCCCACAGAGCGGCAGCAGCGGTGCGGGCGGTGCCGGCGGCGCCATCGGAAGCGGTGGTGCCAGCGCTGGCGAAGGCGGTGACGCCGCGCAAGTGGGCAGTTCATAAAGAAAAGAAATTCTTTTCAGAATGAGAGGAACGAGGCAAGGCGGGACACGAGACGAAGACAACAAGAGAAGGGTCGTTCTTGGTCCTGCGGTCGCGTGTCGAATGCCCCTGCCCCCACCACGGCACTCGAGGTAGCAAGCACGCACAAAAACAGCTGCGCTTAGAAATCCGCCAATGGGCATTCAAGACGAAAAGAGAGAAAGGGAGAGAAGAGAGAAAAGAGAAGTCCATCCAGTAACCAAGAAACCCACTTTGGCTCTGCAGGAAACCCGGTAATTACTAAATCCGCCGAGGGAAAAGCCAGCTGCCTTGTGGGTTTTATTGGCTTTACTGAGTCCATCTGGCCATTCCAATTTATTTTAATTTTAATTTGCCAGATAAGAAAAGGAATTTGGATTTGAATTTAATTACGTATATATTTATACTTTATACCCTCACAAAAACATGGAGTCTAGAGTTATTATCAATGAATTACAAAACGCCACTCAGTTTTTCGGCGCAATAATATAAGGGCCAAATGGGGATTCTGGGCTCGAATCCACGAAAAGCGAATAGGACTTATACTTATACAAGACTTGCACTTAAAACTTCATAGGGTCTACGGCTTTATTTTTCAAACAATTTGGGGGATGGACTTTTCAAAATCGTTCACTGATTTAGTTTGCAAGGTTGAATGGGCATGTCATAGCGGACCCTTTTCTTCCTGTGTGGTGAAATGTTTTCACCAGTGGGTTTGTTTGGGGATTCTCCTCCAAGGAGAAGCCTCAGGGAGCTGCTTAGGCCGAGGAAGTGAACTTGGTCACTGCCTTGGTGCCCTCCGACACGGCGTGCTTGGCAAGCTCACCGGGGAGCATGAGGCGCACCGAGGTTTGGATCTCGCGGGAAGAAAGGGTTGCCTTCTTCGAGTAGGTGGCGAGCTTGCCTGCTTCACCGGCAAGGCGCTCGAAGATGTCGTTGATGAACGAGTTCATGATCGACATACCCTTCTTGGAGATGCCAGTGTCAGGGTGCACCTGCTTGAGCACCTTGTAGATGTACGAGGAGTACGACTCGATGCGCTTCTTGGTGCTCTTCTTGCCGGTCGCCTTCTTAGGCGCCTTGGCGGATTTCTTGGAAGGAGTCTTAGCCTGAGTTGAATGTGAAGTGGGGCTCGAATTAGATTACATGCTTGGGGGAATGCTCAGCACAATCAAGAAGAGAAGAAAAATCTATAGTGTCTAGAGGTGCTATCTTAGCTTTCGACTCTTGTGTTGCATTTCGGAATGGACTATGGAAGTCATGCGTGATGATGTCGCACGGTACAGTTGACGCACCATCTTGAAAGTTGGAATGGATTTGTGCTTATAGACATGAAGATGGCGTAGAGTTTCCATCCTGAACACTTGCCCGGTCGTGACTATATCCCCCTGTACTCAGCCAATCAGAGTGATCTATTGGTCCATCCTTCCCATTTATAGTCCCGACCGCTCAGAAGTTCTGAATCTCTGAGTGAAGAGTGTCACCATAATCCGGATAACACTAACTGTCTATCCAAATCATCATGTCTGGCAAAGGAAAAGGAGGACGCGGCAAGTCTTCGGCCAAGGCTACCAGCAAGTCGGCCAAGGCCGGCCTGCAATTCCCTGTGGCCCGTGTGGGCCGCTTCCTCAAGAAGGGAAAGTACGCCACCCGCGTTGGCGCCGGCGCCCCAGTGTACCTCGCTGCTGTGCTCGAGTACCTCTGCGCTGAAATTCTCGAGCTTGCGGGCAATGCTGCACGCGACAACAAGAAGTCGCGCATCATCCCTCGCCACGTGCAGCTCGCTGTGCGCAACGACGAGGAGCTCAACAAGCTCCTTGGCGGCGTGACCATCGCTGGCGGCGGTGTGCTCCCTAACATCCACG
>Ga0307982_1001420_pt1 | contig 19520 bp, 7 predicted proteins | sample OrgLakmetagen989_FD_201847 | JGI IMG/M metagenome (GOLD analysis project Ga0307982, IMG submission 201847) | Saline water microbial communities from Organic Lake, Antarctica - #989 | ecosystem: Environmental > Aquatic > Non-marine Saline and Alkaline > Saline | place: Antarctica: Organic Lake... | reverse complement strand
TGGAGGAAGAAGTTCTTCAGCTCGCGCTGCAGTGGTTGCCGCGCTGCGTAGAGTTGGTCGCGAAGCGGCCGCACTTAGCGTCAGACCATTTGCTCGAAGCAATGGCAACCCTGCTGGAGCCCGGCTCAACGAATTCCACGTGGCATCCCCTCTATGAAGCAGCGCATCGAATGGAATCGCAGGGTAAAGGCCTGGGCTCTAGCTGGAGTGCTTCGAGCAATGCCCTGCAGCATGGTAACAACTCTGGAAAGAGCACAGCTCCAAGTGGTGGTTCCTGGACCGACGGCCCCAACGGCTATGCATGGTATCCTGACAGTCGGAGCAGTAGCCATCCGCCATCTGGGCAGGTTGCGGGCGATGGTGGTGGTGGAGTGAACCCACCATGGGGTCAAAGCGCCTTTGGAAACACCTTTCCTCAAACCCCACCGCGCCGCGGCGAGCATTGCGGGAGAAAGGGTAACGTCGACGGCAGCGGTGGTGGCGGAGGTGGCGGCTCCTGCAATTCTCCAATGAGTGTCGACGAGAACACCCACCGATGCTCGCCTGTAGACGATTTAACGGATGATATGGCAGACAAAAACAATTCCACAGTGGACCTCACGGGTGCTTTTGATGATGATCCTGATGTCCACAACTACAATGCCATGGGTGCTTTAGGCAGGAAAGGAGGAGAAATTGATCAAGATCACGATGACCCAGAGTTGGCAGCAGCGCTCAAGGCCTCTATGCTTGATGCTCACTCAAGCGGAAACTACGAACACAGCAATGATCCAGGATGCAGTGACGATGCGCAAGGAGAGTTGGATTCTGATGCTTTGGCTGCATTGGCAGCTGCCGACGCGGCAGATGTGGCCGAATCCGCTCAAGCTATGGCAGAGCTTAAGCATAGCGCTGCTAGAGCGGCTACAACAAGTGAATCGATGTTAGCGCTACCTATGCCGGCGTCGGCAGTGGGCACCGAATACGAGACTGCGGGTGCACGTATGGACGCGACTCTGGAAGCTGCTGCCGCCAAAGCTGCGGGAAGATTTCAGCACGATGCATATCCTCAAGGCTCCTTTGGCAATAAATCAGGTTTGGAGCCTCCGAAATAGTATTTTCCAGGAAAGAACTGTAGTAGTGTTTTATCGCACCACCTTCATTGTTCTCTTGGCTGCCTGGCAGGTACGACTCATTCTCATCTCAGTGAAAAGCGCCGTAAAAAGGAAAAGCTCAGCGCTGATAGCTGGCAAGAAATGCTGCAATGCATCGAACACTTGTGGGATCGGATGCAGAACGGCGAATTGGAGCTTGAGGACGCACTTGACGAAGCCAGCGGCTATTGGATTGAGGGCGATGACGGATCTGACGTTGCCCGTGCACAACAGGCGGTACTAGAAGACGAGCTGCGCCTACGCGTTATCCTTTTAGTATCCATGGGTGATGATACGACGACCACTGACAGCAACAGCGGCGAGGACGAGGAAGATGAAGATTGGGGAAGCGATGAGGGCGGTACCACTGAAGATGCGCCTGCGAATGCTTCGCGGAGTGGTGGAATTACCTCCAAGAGAGGTAGCAGTAGCACTGCGGTGGCAACGAGAGTAGCGACCTTTCAATCGAGCAACTACATTGACGCGTGCAAAGTGGCGCGAGGAGGATACTCCGGCCCTCCACTACTTTATGCTGCAATCGTGGACGCATTTGGTTGGAGTGGTGGTCATCTAGCTCTAGCAAGCATCATTTCGGGCCACAACTCCATGATTTCTTCGTTTGAAACTTCACCAAGAAGTATGGTGTTGATGCACACGAATGAAAAAGACAAGCAGGAGAAAGAGACCACAATCGGTAGGGATCGATCCGAACAAGAAGCTACGTATCCAATTGCAGATGCGTTTCGGTTGCGGCGAGTAATGGAATTGCTTCAGACGGTGTGCCGTGCGACGGTACCAAATTTCGCGGTGCAGGCAGCTACTTTGTGCGGTCAAGCTCTCTTGGCTCGTTTCACCGCGAACAGCGCGACGCACGCAACAGACGTACTAACTTACCAAGATACATCTGCGCTGGCAAGGATCAGCAGCAGCGACAGCAGCGGTGAAGTTGGTGAGGGTAGTAACAGAAGCGACTCAGTGTCAACATGGTTGCGAGATTCAAAGAAACGAGCCGCCTTGGACGGAGCTGTTGAAGCATGGAAAACAGCCGCTTGGGCTGCGACTGCAATCCAAACGAACTCGTATAGTAGTAACAGCAGTAACAATAATGTCGCACCATCTGCACTGTTAGCGCCACTGTCTGAGCAGCAGTGCCAAGACGGCGAGAGCGGCAACATAAACAATGAAGACGGGATCAAAAAGGCGCCTAGCTTCCTAGAAGACCAGCGTGCTGCATTGCTGCGCTTGACTGTGGCATTGCCTTTGGAGCGTGCGCTTTTACTATTGGCCAGCTCTACCCTTGCTCTTCGCATTGCCGGCCTTCAGGATTTAAGGAAGTGCACTGTCGATGCTGCCAACGAAGACCAACGCGCAGAAGATGCAGCTAAAAATAATGCACAACTCGCAGGTTCTCGAAGCCTTTCTGGCGAACCAATAGAATCTTCTTCAAGCTCCACATCTGCATCGTCCTCCACCTCCTCGTCGATGGTATCAATAGATGCGGGAGCTGCTAATTCATCATACTTCTCAGCCCCGCGGTCTCCAAACAGCACTGTAGTTGAAGAAGCTGCAGCCCCATCCGTTCACTTTTCAGTAGATGGCGATAATGCTCCACCGTCACCGTCAAGTGCGGAGCTCCAAGCTGCGATTGCATTGTCATTAGTCAACGACGTAGAAGAAACACCAAAGACTGAAGCCTCCTCGAACAAGAATTATGGAAGTATTTCGAGCCCAGCCACAGGAGTAGTAGAACTCCCATGGCAGCGAAGTTTCGTCGCAGCGCGTCTATCGTCGTTTGGGCTAGTAGAATGCCTCTTGACACCGGTGAGATTATGTATAGGGAACTACTTATCTGGACCTTCCTTATTCTGCATAGCTCAAAAGTGTATGATTTTTTTTGTGTATTCTCAAGTAAGATGGTTGGACCATGCATTTGTTTCATGTGCATTCTATCGTTGTCCACCACCATTTCAAACTTTTAAAATTGATGAAACCAATGTTGTTATGAATGGAATGCGATTATTCTACTGCTACCAGGCCTATTTGCACGCGGAGCTGTGGCAGCGATGTGGGGACATACTGGCTTTTCTAGTGCAGTGCAATCAACTCAATGAGGTTCACATGCAAAACCTTTGGAGCCTTGTAGACCCAGGAGGCATGAGTCATAGTAGCAATAATAATGGTCGCTTGTCAAGCGGGCTCAACAGCAGCAGCAGCAGCAGCAACAGTAGTGGTAGCCGCATGAGTGTTGGGCATGTAAATGACAATGGTGGGAACATGGGAGATTATGGACGGCTTCATGAATCAGTTCGTCATAGTATTATGAAGGTGCTCCTTCAGCTGGTTCAAACAACTTCTTCGCACGCTGAGAACTTCAGCGGCTGCTGGAGCAGCAGCAGTGATACGACCACTACTACGGTCACCACCAATGGTACCAATGTCATTGCTAAGGAAGCAAATTCGGGCACTCCGTCCCCAGCCCTTCGATTACCCATGTTGCAAGAATTACACCGTGGCATGGGAAGCCTTCAGAAGCGAGCTTTTGACAGTGGCAGTACTGCCGATTGGTTGAAGAGGGACAGTGGCAGTAGCACAGTTCCTTCCTCTGATTATCCTATGCTAGAGCTTGCTTCGTCACTTGCTGATGCAGCCCTTCAACAGCAGCGACTGAAGCGCTTGATTGGTTCGAACGCTCTGACGATGGCATCGCCTTCAAAGGCTTCTGAATCATTGTTTGACATGAATGCTTTAATCGCAGGTGATATCCAAGAATTGGAGGACTTTGAAGATGACGACGATGCTTGTGTCGCAGCACTAGGTGTGTCGTTGCTATGGCGCGCCTGCCGTGATGGCAGCGGGGCTAGTCTTACCTTGCATACGAAGGCTCTCGAACTTCTCCTAGCTAAACTAGCACTACCTGATATCTTGATGTTGCCGGCTGGCCGTTGGGTGCTTTCCAAAGCGCTGTGCACTTTGCAGACGAATGCAGAAACTACCAGTTGTGGTAATGCCGACCTCGTGCTCAGTTTGAATTCACTGAGCGCATTGTTAGCGCCTGCATATGGTGCTCTAACCTACTCTTTTACATCCTCCACGGTCCAGCCACACGAAGTTCCAACCAATGATTCTGGAACTGGTGCTGAGTCAGTCAGCAGCAGTGGTGCAGCGATGACTACAGATGCCATGCGAGCACATCTAGTCGCCAAGCAGGTTGCTCCTTACCTTAAGCCTGCATTGAAGGCCTACAAAACTTGCGCTTCTGTTGCAGCTGCTGCCACATTCAACGGTGGCAATGATCAAACTCATGAGAGTCATAGTTCTCACACGTTAAATGGGAATGAAATATTGAGCGGGAAATACTACGGTCATTTGGCTACGGTGCGCGCTTTCCGTGACATTTTAGGCCTTGCTCTTGCTGCGTCAGCAGCCGTAAGTGCTGCAGATCCAGTTCACGCAATGCCTGTAGCGAACATGCCAGATGATGCTAGAGTTAAGAGCTTCAGCCAAGTTGGTACTGGTGCAGAAGGTATGGTGGAGCTTGCATGGGCAGCGCTTGTGGATGGAGCTCTGATTCCGGCGGAAGCGGATGAAGGCTATTGTTTCGTGGCGCAAATTATTGATAATCCTGAGACGAACCAATCGCACAGGACACCGCCGACACTTGCTGAGGGGCTTTTAGAAAATGAAAAGTCACGGCCTGGAGTGGAGAGACTCACGCGTTGCTGGCGATTAGTGCTGAGACTTTGGCAAAGCTCTCTCGTGCCGTGCCACAACGGCGAGGACACTTACACGTCACCTCTGATTACACCAATGAGCTTGCGCCTTCTCCTCGCTGCCCTGCACTTTCTTCACGTGGCTGATGGTAGCCTCTGCCCTGTGCATAGAACGCCTTTGCCGAACTCAGAACCTTCTTCTGGCAGTGCAATGACTGCAACTGCAGTGACTGCTGGTGCTGCTGGCACTGATGGCGCCACCGTGAGTGAAACCACGTCTGCAGGAGAGAAACCACAGCAGGTTATTCCTCAGGCACCTCAACCAGTACCATTGGGATTTACTGCCCCGTGCGCTTTTGACCTCGAAGGGGCTAATCTCTTGTGGAACATCGTGTTGGGCTGCGTGAATGAACACGTCGCCGCTGAAGCTTCCTGTGCGCTCGTTACCCTGTGCCTTTACGATGCAAATCCACCGCGTAATAACACTAATACTGAAGGAAAAACAGCCGCTCCCCTCACGCACTTAGTCGAGCGCTGCCTCGACTATTTGTTGACCAAAAATCAACCAAATTTGTTTGAAGCACGAGGCATTTGCCGCTGCCTTGAGCTGCTGAACCTGGTGAGTTTCGTGATTTTCCCTTTTTAAAGTTTTATCCCTCAATTTGCGATGAATACATTAATCTCATTCATACAATTTTGATGTTTCTGCGCTGTTCCTTCATGGCCATTTGGAGCTCACTTGCAATTATCTATGTTGAATTGAATAGGTAATGGATGCCGCAGAGCCCCGTGTGGAAGCTGCTGGCATTTCGTTGCCTCCACCTCACGACTTAACTGCTGCGAGGGGCGAGCTCACAACGATTGCTATCAACGGCGCCTTTTCCACTTGCCCTGGCTTAAAGGTGGGTTTGCCTTCATTTCCTGTGCACTTGAAACACAACAATTTTGATATACTTTGCATTTGGAGCCAAACATTGCGGCATGTTTCTTTGTCAATGTGATCTGAGTCGTATTTTTGTGACTACGACTTTGTATTGTGTGTATATTCGCGATGTGTGCTTCAAATTTGAAGTCGATAAAGGTGCGATCTAGGGACTCAAGTTGGCGCCTTCGCCAAGAGCTATTAGTGCAGCGTGAAGCTTTACTGCCGCATCCTCACTCTCTTGCAGCGTCAGCTATGCTCCAAGATGGTTTGTTGAGGTGGACTTGGGGAGCATTCAATTTTGGAGCTCATTCAGAAGCTAATGCACACGTCGCGAGTAGAGGCAGTGCTTCTGGTCGCTCATTGTCACCTTCTTTGGCTTCACCTCCATCTTCTGCCTCAAGTGTCGACGGCGACGAGCAGGGCCACAAGTGGCCAGCAGCGCTGCGCGTGGGTTACCGTAGCTTCAAGTTGATGTTGCTTGGAAACGACGTAGCAGACGAGCGCACGCCTTTTGCGGACATCTTAGGGAAAAACAAGGCAGTATTAGCTATGTTCTCTTCTCAACCGCCGCCGATGCCAGCTGGCTGCTCCGATGCATCACTTCCTTTCCCTCGTGAGTCGAACAAGAACTGCAGTAGTAACAACGACGGCGTGGATATGATGGATGATGCTGAATCAACTGAAAGGACGCAAGTTGCATTTCGGGGTGCTGCTGCAGCTGCTACATTGAAGGTTCTCAGCAGCGGAGCAACCTTTGATCTTCTGCTCGCACTTCTTAATCAGCCAGGGGGAGGCGGTTCCAGCCACAGTCAGCTACATGTTGCAAAGAAGGCTTGGCGCCTTGTCATGCGTCTTCCTACGAATGATGCGCTCTCTAAAGCTCTTGACATTTCAAAACCGTATAATACAGAAAGAAAGCAACCTATGACATCGCTACCGCCTACAAAACGCACAAAACACGGCCGATCTAATCTAGCAACTAATAAGGAGACGGAAGAGGAGGGCCTAGCAGGTGCCTCGACTGAAGGTCGAACTCGAGACACGTGGTCTAAGGTTTTCGATCCTTCACAGCCACCTAAGCTTCTCTATACGCTCCGTCTTGTGCATGATTTGTTTTTCGAGTCTTCGTTTACGAATCCTGCATCAAACAAGCTGCCAGACAACCGCAAAAGCAGTTTGAGTGACGTGAAAACATCTGGTGACAGTAGCAGTAACAAGAACAATGGCAGTACCACCAATGCCACTGTAACAATTGAAGCGCCATCTACGCCTCCTCTCAAGTCACATGGAGGCGATAGCCAAGCAGATATTTGGAGTTCAGAGGTAACTGGAACCAGTAAAATTACCCATTTTGGTCTTGGAGCACGTGCAGGAGGCTGCTCCTTGAATTTCTTTAAAAATATTGGCAAAAGCACCTCCACTGGTAATGCGCTTCGCAGCGCAGATGATAATTCGAGGAGCAACTCTTCTGGAGTTGCGTCTTCAGAAAATGTAGCTTCGTTTCAGTCGGTCACGATTGAGAAGAGCGATGCCATGAAGAAAGATTCAATCGATAGCGCAGGGGATCGGACTCGCTATGCTCAATTGACGTCTTGGGCATCTATTAGAAAGCAATCCAAAGCCGATGTTACTGGTGTTGATACCTCCAGCGCTACTTCTATTTCTTTCTCTAGTCAATCAAGCATAAAAACGACACCACTTATGGGAGCTTCTTCTCGAGCTGTATCATCATCATCTTCTTCCCCTCGACTGTCTGCATGGTGTTGCCACTTCGTTGAGACCGGTGGATTGGGAGATATGGTCAAGTGTCTCAGTGCCCTCCAAGACCCCGTTGCTGTGGAAGGCAATTCTATGGGGGTTTTGAGTGAAGACTTGTTGAGTCCTTTCCGTGCTGCTTGCCTTGCTCTTCTCGTTGACATGCTGTCAGCGCTCATTAACCAGTGCGCCTCTACTCCTATGCCCAATTCTGGTTCAGATACTGCCTTTGCGTCTAATGGCGTCGGTGCTCTTTCCGTCACCTCAGGCACTAATGAAGATGAAATGTTTCCTATGCAGTGGCATGCGATGGTGCGACAAGACCTTTGCAGTAATACTAACGTTTGCTGCCAGCTTCTCGAAATTGCACAGCAAGTTTCTACTTCTGGTAGTAACTACAGCAGCCTTTCTGCCAAGGACAGGGATGAATTTTTAGTTGCTGTTACAGCCAGCCCTTGTGCAAGCTCTCACTGCAGCAGTAGCTGCTCGAATTGGCTTGCAGAAAAGGCTTTGGGGGCAGCGTTAGCGCTCCTGTCTGCGGCACCAGAGCTTTTGCTCATGTCGCGAGAAGTTCACATGGACGACTCACAGGAATCTATTTCCAAGAACACAGATGCTACAGTAAATTCAATTGTGATTGACACGTCCGAGATTTGTAACAAAGCACTTGCAGGTCCATTGAGAGCTGCTCTCGTTGCAGCTTTACTCAACGCGCCTGCCACAAGTACTCGAGAAGCTACTGTGCATGCTCTCAAAACCATCTTTGCAGGACAGTCATTGAGCACGTCCACCAAGCAGCGCATTCAGATAAAGTCTAGTTGTTCTGGTAGCGATGATGGGGGCAGCAACACTAGTGGTGATGCTGGAAGACAAGCGGCGGCGGCGGCATTGCTGCACATTTTGGTGGCAGATTTGCTACCTATGGTTGCATTGTCTTCAGAAATATCAACAAGGGATGAAGCAAACTTTCCCGAGCCAAAGACAAACGGTGTTTTTCATGGCGATTCCACCGAGTTCTTAGCCCTCTTAGCTGAATTATTGGGTCCTGGAGGCGACGCTCCTCTGAACACGGCTTATGCTTCGGAAATTTTGAATGATTTGACGACTAATCTCTTGAGCCCGGTAGGTGCTGCTGCTTGCTTTATCCAACCTGAAAAGAGTAATGATACAAGTGCCGGAGAAGGAAGCGTAAATTCTACAAATAATGCACCCGCTCTCCACGCTGGTGCTCTCTTTGTCTGGATTGTACGCTGTGTGGTAAGCGGCACCACGCATGAAGCATGCGGCAGTAATGCTTCCAGTAAGAAGGCGTTGAGTGACGATATGCTTGGTGGGTTGTTGGACTTACTGTGCAAGCTCTTGGCGCGCCTTAAGGCTGCAGATCCTCAATGGGGTTCCGCATTAGCTGAGGCACCCCTTGCTTTTCTTTCTAAAAGTCCTTTGCTATCAGCTACCACTTACCTATCAAGGTCGAGATCGGTACCAACATGGACTGCACAGACTCTGGTAGCCTTCCTCTGGCAACGCTGTCTCTTTCCAGACCCTAATGACATGCTTTCACAAGATCTTACTCTAGTTGAGGCAGCATGTGTGAGCCCGAGTTTTTCTCGAGCGCGTGCACTCAATCTAGCCAAAGCACTTGCCGAAGGTTCATCCCATGCTGCTGCCCTCTTACTAACGCTCATAAGCAAGCAGCTTAACACAGGTCCTTTACCCAAATGCTTCTTTTGCAATGCTGATATGCAGCTGGATCAAGAATCGGGTGTGGGCACGGTTCATGTTAGTGTTGATAGCGGCATCAATAACGGTAGCCATGACGAAGGAAGAGGCGCACATCAATTACTAGCTTCCGTACCGTCCTTAGATGCTTCATCTCAATCCCTATTGGGGCGGCCTGATTTGAGCCAGCAGTGGCAATATGATCCACTGACAGAAGCACGCAACGATGCACGAGTGCAAATATCTAATCCTGGTCTGGGTGTGGGTGATCGCCGCAACGGCTACGTTGGCTTGGTGAATTTGGGAGCTACCTGCTACATGAACTCATTTTTGCAGCAAGTGTTCATGGCACCTACTTTGCGCAATGCTATTCTTTATGCTACACCACAACAAGAAGCACCGTCACTGGCTACAATGACTGACACTGCTAAATCTACAAGTAGTACTCGTTGTGATGACAATAGCAGCAGCAGCAACAGCAGCACTACCGTCTTGGAATGCGTGCAAGAAGTCTTGAGCATCCTTCAAGAATCTGACAAGCGCAGCTGCGATGCCACCAGGAAGTTGTGCGCAGCGTATAAAAACTATGCCAATGAGCCTATAAACCCACGCGAGCAACAGGTATCTCAACATGCTATGTTTTTTTACATACATGCTGGTCCTTAAATAAGACAGAATGGCACCTCCGGTGTACAGAATAAGTTAAGGCGGCGGCAAAAGGATAGCCGAACAATGTGTCCATAATGATTCATCTTGATCTCCTTTTGCATGGAATATACGATAATCTTAGTATGCGTGCGCACATTTGCGTATTCTATTGAATGGAGTCCTATACGATTTTTTTGGTATAACATCTGTCTCTCTGCCCGTCTTGCGTAGGATGCGGAAGAGTTTTTGAACGGTTTGATGGATCAAATGGAGAATACTTTGCGTGGAAGCGAACACGCTACAATCTTGCAGAAGCATCTCGGAGGTGCCACAACCACCCAGCTGGTGTGCCAGGAATGCGGCTACGTGAAAGCCCGCCGGGAGCCTTTCTTTGTGCTGCAACTGGAAGTGAAAGGCAAAGCTTCTGTGGAAGACTCCTTGAGGCTGTTCATCGAAGGTGAAGTGCTAGACGGTGACAATGCGGTGTATTGCTCTCGCTGTGCGGCGAAACGACCGACCTTGAAACGCACTGCCCTCGATGCGAACAACGGCTTACCTCCGAACTTGTTCTTGCACTTGAAACGCTTTGATTTCGACCTTGAAACGTTCCGCAAAGTAAAAGTGAACGACCGTTGCTCGTTTCCTCGAGTTTTAGATTTGGCACCATTCACTTTAGCTCATGTAGAAACCTCAGAGAACGAAGACGACGATGGCAACACCAATATGAAAGACAACGGCAATGAGAACGAGAAGGGCTCAAGCTTAGTCAGCGATGCTGTCGATGAGCGCAATGCTACCAATACTTCACTTGGATTGTTTGACACAACAAGCAAAGCTGCGCGGAGTCACACTTTATACGATTTGGCCGGGGTGATTGTTCACTCAGGCACGGCGGATTCTGGGCATTATTATTCATATATCCGCCAGCGCAATAGCAGTAGCAATGCCAGCGGAGCCGATACCAACCTCTCAAAAGCAGAAGAAAGCTCATGGTTCTGTTTCAACGACACGTCTGTCACTCCCTTTGACGTATCTCAACTGGAAGCCCAATGCTTCGGTGGTCGCGACGAAAAACGAGCCCTGGGGAATTCGTCTTTGTCGTCTCAGCTCAAGTCCTACTCTGCTTACATGCTCGTGTATGAGCAGCGCTGTTCTTCAAGTCGTTCGCCTGTCGCCACTCACACAAGGAGCAGCCCAGCATCGCTCACTTCACGTGAAATGGACCCACCAGGACCAAAGCCACCACCTTTGTTGCCTCCTCATTCTCTTGCAATAATTACACGCTGTCGTGCAGAGAATGAGCTTTTGCGCCGCGATCAGCAACTCTTTGATCCACGGTATATTATTCGCCAGGGCATTCTCTTCCCTTTATGTTGTGCTAACTTGGATTTTTATTCGAGTTTAAAATTCAAGCGAAGTTTCTCTTTTTTGTTGAGCTGTTGTCTACATCTTGTGTTTATACTCGCCTCTGTCTGTGTGTACAGTACTTTGCCTGCTCGTATGTGCCTTCTTGTAACTTGTGTGTGTGTCTATGCGCATTCCCACTACGTAGGTATGCATCCTGGCTAGCAGCTTTCTTGCGACAGTGTGCTGATAGGAACTCAGCTTCGTCAAATGGTGCTCCTAACGACAGCAGCAGCGAATTATTGAGTGCTGCGGCCTGGCAGGCAACTGCGTGTTACGTGTTTGACACCGCCGCCCACTCTCGTGACAAAGCCCGCTTCCCGAGCTTAGTTGCACTCCTGCGCAACGGCCTCACCGCGGCGCCAGTTCCTGCTGCAACAGATGAGACCCTCAACTCAACCGAGGGATCAACGTCTGAAGGAGCCAAAAAAACTGCCGAAGTAGCCACATCAGGAGCTCCTGCTACAGGGATGCCAATCAAATCAAGCTCGGCCCATTCAGCCTCAGCCAATCAGAGAGCGCTCGCGGGGTGGTTCTTGGAGCAGCTGGTGGGGCCGCGGCAGTGGCACCGAAGCTTGATATCCTGCCCACAACCGCTGGTGCGCCAGGCCGTGGCGGAAATTGCGCTCTTGGCATTTCGAGCTGTGCTCCCAGCGCCTGCTACGAGTAGCACAACTTCAACTACCACAACTGATAGTATTAGTATGGCTTCTCACACAACACCTTCGAGATTGTCGAGTTCCTCAGCTAAATCGTCGCAATCGTCAGTTCCTTCAGAGATAAATGCCAAATTCAGTGCTGTATATGGCTTGGATCATTTGGCTGCCATACCTTGGTTGCATTCCGACCCAAACGGCGCTGACTGTGTTTCTCGGCCACCGCCTTTCTTCGCTAGTGAGAGCGCGGAACTTCCTGGAGTCTCTGCTTCAGACCAAAATGAGATGAGGCGTTCGGTAGAATTTTTACGTCTACCACCATCGCCAAAGCAGCATCAAGTCTCCTCAGAACCCGCCGCGGATGGATCTCTCGAACGAGGCTCAAAACGAATGCGGTCAGAGACTGTTGATGATACGAATGATGTCCCACTGTTGCTGCCGTCATTGTTGCCACCGCCGCCGCTACCTCGCCTGCGCTGGTGGCAATCTCAATCTGCACCCGCAGAAGGATCACCATTTGCGAGCAGCAGCAGTAGTGACCATCATTCGAGCAACAGCAACACTTACCGCGAGGCAGGAAACAATGCCACAACGGATCATGCTCCTGTGCCTTCGCTGAGTAACGCCGAGAGCACTACTGCCGTCACAACAGCAGCTGCCACCGCTGCCGCCACTGCCCTAGGTTCTTTACTCGAACTCTGCGCCGAATTGCCAGCTTCCGTAGGTGGGTGTTGGCAGCGGGGTAGAGAGCTGCTGAATTTGCTTGCTGATGTCGCTGGCTTCGGCCCTGCGGCCTGTGTGCTCTTGGTGCGTGTAGGAGCAGTTCCTAGGCTGGTGGATCTGCTGATGGGCCCTCACTCAGATTTAGTGCCACTCAAAGCATTGAGTCTTGAAGCAGTTGACACTACTGCACAAGCACGCAGGCCTTCATCATTATCGTCATCATTTTCTGGTGTAGAGAGCACAGTGAAGGCATCGTCTGGCGCGGACGCGATTGATGACGTTGCTCATGCAAATGAGATGGCCGACGCTGGTGGCCGACGACCTCTCGAGCATCCTCGCAAGACTACATCACCTCGAAGCGGAGAACCACAACCGGGACCTCTTGACTGTTTGCCATTGGCCCGATGCTTGAAGTCCTTGCTCCAACACCTCGCACCGCCGCCTTCTTTTCTCGCTGCGGATGCTCCTTGGCGCCTGCAGTGCAGCGGTGATGTTGCTGGAGCCAATGCACTGCGATTGCACCGTCGCGATGTCCGAAGGTCTCTCAAGGTGGATAGCTCTCTTGCTGGTGATACCTCATCGAAGGCCAAGGGTCTGGTTTCTGGTGCAGGGATGGCAACTGCAACAGCAGCAGTGCCTATGACCATCAACGTGGATGACGACGACGATGACGATGTTGAGGAAGCTAGTGCCGTTTTGCTCGGAAATAATGACAAAGCAGAAGCAGAAGATCCTACCGCAGAGCTCTTTGAGACAGCCAATGGGACCTGCAATAGCCTCAGTGGGGTGGGTAACCTCCATACCGATTCTCAAGGCTGGGCTAGCATCACGGGAAGTGCTAACACGGATGAATATCCTCCTACTGCTGCCTCTGTTGTGGATGTCGCAACCGTAGGAGTCATGTCGCATGGATGGGGGGCTGAGCCTGTTGTAGCGAACGTAGCGCAGTGCAGACCTCCCGAAGCTTCCCTCCTTGTAGCGCCGTCAGTCCTGCTGGTTAGGCGAGATACCACTACTACGAATCCTGCTTCAACTACTGCTGCCGCGGAAAGCTTGAACACCACTACGAAGAGGAAAACCAAGCAAGCTGCTCGTAATAATCCAAAGCAGCCGACAAATTCAGCGCAGTCGAGCATTACATCTCCCAAAGCAGAAGATGAAGAAGGCCACGGTGGTCTACTAGCATGCTTTCCGCTTGACGATTGGCAATTGCTTCTGCGGGAAGGCCTGGTTCGTGGTGCTGTCGGATCTGCCATAATGAGACTTACTAACTTGATTGATAACATCACTTTTGCTTCTGGAGAATAATTCTAAGTATCATAACTTACGCGTCTTCCTGTCTATGGCTGTGCTCTTCATTTCAGGTGCTTTCTAAATTCGCAGCTGCAGCTCAGCTCGAGTCTTCCTCAGCCGCGTCAAAAGACGGTGTTACTACTAGTCCTCCATTAACCTCCGAGCTGCGAGGCATCGTGCAGCTGCTAGCGTATGGCTCACCGCTCGTGAGTGCCAGGCTCGTTGCCTTGTGCGGCCACAAACTCGCGCGCCTTCCTGAGTCTCCTAACAGCAGCACCAGCACCAGCCCCAGCCCCAACAACAACAGCAATGTAACTCGCACGCTCGGCGTGTTTCGACCATCGAACTCTGCCTCCTCCATCCAAGGAGGATCTTCTTCTCCTACCGCCCCTTGGAAACACATGCTAGCAGCGCTCGTCCAAATCAACCATCGTGACGGCTTGCAGCAATGGCGTGCCACCCAAGTGACCCGCGAACTATTAGCCGTGGCACGTCTGGGTGCTCACTTGCCGAATGCCGCTGAAGATGGATGGACTTGTGGCGCAGCGTGCCGTGAAGCGATTCTAGCGTCGTCACGCCAAGCGTTCCGTACCCCGGTAGTGTATGCGAACACCCCCGAGTTGTGGGGTACCGGAAAGAAAGCGCCACCGGGGTTGGCAGTCGAGGCGCTGGGTGTTTTGGCTGATGTTTTAAAGGAAGGAAGCGAGGGACACCAGCAGCAGCAACAGCAATCGGCTCTGGGAGTATATTCCAACGCCTGTATGACAGCTGCTTGTGTGCGGAATGCGCTGCTGGCGCGCCCGGTAGATTGGAGCGTCTTGCTCTGGGCATGCCCTAGAATAGAAGATCAGCTCGCTGCTAGTCGCTTAGCAGAAGCGCTAGCGTTAAATTCTGCAGCGATTGCAATAACAACCTCAGGAGAAAGGGCAACGACTGGTGCAGAGGTGGTAGTCAAGGCGTCATCGAAGCAGGGTTCGAATCCTCCTTCAGACGCAGTCGTGGACCTGAGCAGTAATAACTCCGATGCCGAGGGCGCGCAGGGAGCAAATGGTGATGTCGACGGAAAAACAGCCGACGAGAAAGTAGCCGATGGGAATAAGGCCGCCTCCACGAAGCGGGTGAAGCTCAGTGAAGGCGGTGATAGCATAGGAAACGGAAAAAGCAGCATTCCGCCTTCGTCGGACAAAAAACGGCGAGCTGAACTTGAGGGCGATTCTTCGACCCCTAAGAAAGTGCCCAACACTGCCGCCAACGAAGGAACTACTCTTCCACTTCCAATAACTACTGCTGTAGCAGGCAGGCTATCTCTAGCAGAGCTATCCACCTTGGAAAGTGAAGTCGAGAATGCTTACTCGGCGCTTGTGCTGCTTCGTGCAGTGCTGCCAGCGGTGTGTGCAGGTTTGGATAGTGGTGGTAGTGGTGACACCCGTGATAGTGGTATCCTTCTCCTCGATTCAAGTAGCAATAGCTGCAGCGATGGCAGCGGCAGCGATGGCCACAGCAGCAGCTGCAGTGGTGGTGGAGGTGGTGGCGGGAAAGATGTTATATCGGAATTACAGAGTACAATCCCATCAGGTTATCCACTTCATATAGATCCGCGCCTCATGCCAGCTCGAGGTTTAGAGCACCGGTCACTGCTACACAGCTTTGGGAGTGTGTCAGGAACAACATGTGCAGTCAGTGAAGCATCCTGCATCGCGCTTTGGGCCGTTGTAAGCCATTTGCCTGAAACCTGGAAAGATGCCCACCGATCTACAACGCGAGACGAGGTTGCAGAATCAGGGTGTGGCGAAGAAAGCGACAACTTCATGGCAACACCAGCTTCTGCTTCGCCCCAGGTTCCTCCCGTCCATAAGTCGAAGAGCGGCACAGCTATGGATGAGTTATCGCATCCTCACCTCGACACAGAAGCAGCAGGGCCAGCAGCCTCTTCCTCCTCCAGAGAGAAAGAGCTTTTGGCGCGTGCTGATTGGATCAAACACCAGGGACGTGCTTTACTGGCGGCGTGGACTCCTCCTCTGCTTGCGATGTTGATTCACCAAAACAATGCCGCTAACGGTCTAGGTGGCAATAATGCTTCGTCGAACAACGATCCACGCCAACGCCTTTTGCTGAAAACGGTGCATGCCCTCACCCAGGGATGGTCGCAGTCAGTGGCCAGATCTTTAGCCACTGCTGCTATTGCGGATCCTTCCACAGCAGTAGCCTCAGCATCATCGCCATCGACTCCAAACACCAACGACCAGGAAAGCACGCCATTCGCACCGTTGCCCGAGGACTGCCTGGCTTCGAAGCTCTTCCTGTACCAGCTTCATTTTCACCCCCACAACCAAGCCTGCTCAGCTTGCCACGAGTCCACTACTCCTCACTTGTACGGGATCTTGCAAGACCTCTGCAACAGCAACGGCAGAGGTAGTGATAGCGATAGCAGCTACAGCTATCGCACGAACAATAGTGATAGCATCACCAGCACCACCACCAGCACCAGTGAATGCAGCAACAACAACAATGACACAAGTGGAGCTAGGCTCGCCGCAGCATGGAGTGCGCATTCCAACTGGAAGTGGTGCCAGCGCACTTTTGTATTGGGGAACTGCAATGCCAAGAACCAACTCGCGAAAGAGACTCTGACTGCAATCTGCGCCAAATACCAAAACACAGCGCAAGCGGTAAGTGTATGCATGATTAGTATGACCACTTCATTTTCTTTGGATCGCACTCCTGGATTCGTCGACATTTCTTCTCGTATTTTGACTTGTTGTTTATTTTGCTCAATTGCAGTTGTGCTCATGTTCCGCCCATGATTAATTCATCAAACCTTGCTTTCTATGAATTTCATCCTTTAATTTACCATCATCATCGTATTTGCCATGGTACCTTTTGCGTGCGCTTTATGTGTTATATGAGAACCCCCAGATTTTGAGCTTGAGCGCCAGCCTACTTCATCATCCAGACCCAACAGTAGCGTGCGCCGCCTGTCAAGCAGCAGTGTCGATGTATGTGCTGGAGCGTTACAAACCCCAACGGGTTGAAAGCCTTCCCATCTCAAGTGGCGGCGTGCAGGGCACACAGCAATTGGCCGCTACGATGAGAATCATTTTACAGGGTGGTCGACACTTCAACAATTACCGCAATGTTGAGAGCAGGAGTGCTGATAGCGACTGGGCAACAGCAGAATTAAGGAATGAATCTATAGCTGCGTTGGTTAAGGCATTTGTGGACGACAACATATTTGGAGCCGTAGTTCGCCTTCTTAAGCAAGCTGCCGCCACCACTGCCACCGCTGCCGCCGCCGAAGCAGCAGCGGCGGCGGCAGCAGCAACTAAGGCAGCTTTGGATACATCACTTGCACCAGACAAGGCAGAGGCAATACCATTGCAGGGAGAGAACGAAGAAGTAACAACAGCAGATGCTAAGCCAGCAGCACAGCCTGCAGCAACAACAGCAGCAGCAGCAGCAGGCGAAGGAGGTGGAGATGTTGCCACAACCATCGTCACTGCTACTCCTAATGCTGGCAAAGCCAAAAGCATGATGAAAAACTGGCTGTCAGTGAAGCCCAAAGCGAAAAAGGCACAAGCTCCTGCTGTAGAGGTCCTTGACGGTACGGATGACGTCAAAGCAGCGGCAACCACCATTAAAAAAGAAGTTCCTGCAGTTCCTGTTCCTGCTCCTGCTGCAGCCACCTCCGTGGCGAAAGACAAAGGCAAAAACGCGGCTGTGAGGTTGCATGACCGCAGCAAAGGCAACACTGTTGAGAGCGATGAAAATTGGCAACTGTGCTCCGCTCTACTAGACCTGGTACTGGGACTTGCCCCTGTAGCTGCTGCCGCTACTACGAGTGCTGCCAGTGCTGCTGCTGCAGCTGTCGATGGCGGCCCCCTTAATGTGGATGTCACAGGGATCGCGGGTCTAAGAGCTTCTGACCCCATTGCACTGGCGCTGGCTCTGAAAGCCCTCAAGGAGCCATCATCATGCTATTCTCCCTCCACCTCTTCAGGGGTAAACGACAATGACGTCACTGCATCAATGCAGAGCGAGGGTGCTAGAAGAAGTAGCTTGCCAAATTTACCCTCCACGTTGCACCCTGGGGCAGGCTTAGGAATTGACAGGGATTCACCAATGGAGGCACCCATTGTCAAGAAACGTAAGAAACAAAAGCGTGATGAGGCTAGCGCTGCCGTTGCCAGCGGTGCCCACGAACACAGTGGCAGCAGCATCAGGCATGCTGATTGGGTTCGAGCACGAGACGAGCTCGGCGTTACTTTGCTGACTTTGATGGAAGCATTCTTTCTGCACACCGAGGCTAGTGCTACAACTTCAAGCAAGGGCGTACCTTTCCTCGGTGCTGCTCCACAAGAAGACCGCCACAGCAAAGAATTCGACCGTCAAGCAGCTTTAGCGCTTCAGCTGTGCTTCAGCGGCGACCCAATTCTTACGCAAGACGGCCGAGAATTGTCGGAACAGGATGCGTTGAGCGCTTCTGGTGTGAGCTCCCAAGGTGTGACGCCATCGCTGCTGATGGAAGTATTGGCGCGAGCAGCAGGCTTGAAGTCTGGTATATCAACGAGCCAAGACGATGGGGCGATAGAGGAGGAAACAGACGCTTCAATGGATGCAAACACTGGTGAGAATGAGAGGCTTGACTCATCATTGCCTTCGTCATCGTCATCTTCAGGATGGCAACTTGCCGTCTCAACGAGTGGGCCGATGGCTGACGTCATCTTTTCAGCCTGGCGCTGTGGCCTTGCCACTCAATTTGCGTCGTCCTTTATGCTTTCAGGAGGAGGTGCTCAGTTCACATCTGCTGCTGCTGCTCAAAGCTTAGTAGATGCCGGGCTCGCTGCTGCGACTGTTGCACTGTCGTCACCTGGGGCTTCCTCATCAGTCTGCGCGCATGCTGCTGTGATGACGCACTTGGCAGCACTAGCAGCGAGCGATACTCCGCCTGCACTCTTTACTGCCATTGCTGCCTCGCCGAGCCTCCCAGCCTTCCTTTTATCGCTTGCCAGTAGCCCAGTCTATTCGGCGACAGTCTACGAGAATAGCGGGATGTCAAGAATTCGAATGGCCATCTGCAGAGCAGCGGTCGTGATCCACCTTCTGAACGGTGATACTTGGAGTGCGCTGCGGGTGGAGGAGAAGCGTTCAATCAGTGATGCAGTGGCGGATCGCTCGCTGGCTTTGGCTGCTCTAGCCGAAGGTCACGAAGCAGCACCTGAGGCAGCGGAGGCGGCCGCGATGGGACGAGAAGCAGCCCACTGGGCATCGTTTTGCCGGGGAGTGCAACTGCAGGCTCCAGATGGATCACCTGAGGTCGAGCGAGTTTGGCTTTGAGGCGTTTGCCAATTTGACATGCACCCATAAAAATGGAAATTGGGCCTTGGGAATACATGAATAGGGTATTCATAAGATCCCTGCCACCATCCTCGCGCCAGTTGGAGCCTTAATTGGCCTTCTGGAGCGAATTCGCTAGCGCATTTGCAGCTCAAGTGCATTCTTTATGTGCCTCTGTGACTGCTGTGTACTTGTCTTTCTTTGTTTTTGGGAGAGTATT
>Ga0307982_1001418_pt1 | contig 19529 bp, 19 predicted proteins | sample OrgLakmetagen989_FD_201847 | JGI IMG/M metagenome (GOLD analysis project Ga0307982, IMG submission 201847) | Saline water microbial communities from Organic Lake, Antarctica - #989 | ecosystem: Environmental > Aquatic > Non-marine Saline and Alkaline > Saline | place: Antarctica: Organic Lake... | reverse complement strand
TAGTCTAGTTAATACTCTCCCAAAAACAAAGAAAGACAAGCACACAGCAGTCACAGAGGCACATATAGAATGCACTTGAGCTGCAAATGCGCTAGCGAATTCGCTCCAGAAGGCCAATTAAGGCTCTAGTATAGAGGGATAACGCAAAGCGAGCATCTAGTTTCCAGAAGTAGGAGCTACTCGAAGTGGAAGTAGAAGGCAAGTGCACCTCAATACAACGGCCCTTCTTAGGCCCTCCTTTGTCTCCTGGTGGCATTGCCGTGCGTCGTTTAGTAATTCCGATTAAAGGAGCGCCAATGGATTTCCAGGTGGCCACTGGATGTCCCTTGAGTGTCCCTTGATCATCCGAACTATAAAAGGCGTTGCAGCACCGCCCACTTCTTTTTAATTTGGCGCTTGCTTTAACATCGCTAGTGCGGCAACAGCCACCTCAACAAGGACTTTGCTGGTATCCTCTTCTTCTCAAACCCCAGGATCGAAGTCTGGAAACCTCTCCGTGCTAAACGCCAAAGACCAAAGCCAACAGATCGAGAACACACCAAAACCGACAAGCAAAGAAAAAAAAAACGAAAGATTTTAATCAACAATCCGCGTGGTGCGATACATCCATAAGTCTTAGTGCACTACCTACATGGCGATGCACATGGTCGCGAAATGCGGTAAGATGGCAACAACAAAAGCACGCCTCAGGCGAAAATTATAGCACAGTAATACGTAGGTGGCCTGAGATGTGTTAGGAGAGAAAAGCTCTAAGCAAGAACCAGACTTCCACTCTCACATGTCCTCACCTCCGGCCCCGCTGGCTCAAGCGTTCTTTACCCTGGCCCAGGAGAGACGGAGACCCGCCGAGCGGCATGTCCTGCACCTGCACTCACAAAACGAGAGACAAGAGTAAAAAAAGAAAATATTAATAAAGAATATGCAAGAATAATATTATTAAGAAAATATCACTGCTTGATTCAAAGCAAAAAAAAGAAAAAGAGTTTTCATCGTCGTGCCTCACCTGCTTTTTCATGGAGGGTGTCGGAGACCTCGCCTCTTTGGCACCAATTCCCACTGTCGTAAAATCCAGCAAGTTCCCGACCGACGGACTCAGGGGTTCTCCATTGCCATGTTCGTTGTTGCCACTGCCGCTGCTGCTGAGGTCACCCTTGCTGGGAGTACCATTGTTGTTGTTGTTAGTAGCAGTGCCGTTATGATGGTTGTCATTGGTAGAGGTAAGTGACGAGTGCCCACTGCTTGGGCTCCGGCTGCGACTGCGCACTTTGGCAGACGCGTTGCTGCCATTGTTGCCAGATGATCCACTGATCCAAAAAGGGGAATGATTGGAAAATGTGAAAAAAATATAAGAAGATAAAAGTATAAGAAGAAAATTAGAAGAAAACCCAAGATGGAAGACACCAGGGTATCATATTTTCAACACTAGTGCGTATGTTAGATGTACAAATACGTAAACTTCTCAACTCTTTCACTAAATGAATCACTAAAGTGTTGGCATAAAAAGAAGCCTTTTCTTCTTCTTTCTACCTGGTAGCCCTCTTCCGGCGCTCGTACAGGGTGAGGTGTTGGTTTTTCTGGGTCCGCACGCCCCAGATGGCCACCCCAAAGAGCGCAGCCATCCACACTTCAAACCACGCCACCTGGGAAATGGGAAATGCATATACACGTAGGTAAAAACTACGTGTAACCCCATGTATGCGTAGACATACACGTATGGTGCGGACATTTGTGTGCAAGCTTCAACTAATAGAGAGAGAGAAGAAGAAAGGAAAAACAAGAGAGGGCGAGGAAAGAGAACAAAAACAAATTTCGAAACGCACCGAGCGGACATCGTCCTCTGGCGTTGAAGCACACGCATAGAACTCAATCGAGGGCCCTGCATTGCGCGGTGTTTCTCGCCGCCCGCCACCACCGCTGCCACTGCTGCTGCCGTCGTCTAAACGCTGAAGCTCTCCTAGCTCACTGGGGTTGTCGCTACTGCTCCCACTGAGGAGGCCGCCAAGGAGGCTGGAGCTGCTGCTTTTCCAACTGCCACTGCCACTGCCACTGCTGCCGCCGCTGCCGCTACCGGCGCGAAGGCTGTTCGCACTGGGGTCGTTTCTGTCTTTCCACCGGTGGCGGCTGCTGGGACCGGGCCCGCCGTTGAAAGTGTCAACCTGAATCCAGAGAGAGAGAGAGAGCGCAGAAAGGAAACAGGGCAGACATTTGAGGTGAAACACAACACGAGTGCGCAGATCGCCGGCCGGAATTTTCTTCAAATATTTCTAATTTGCGCTAATATGCACCGAGAAGTTGGCAACAACACACATAGCGCATTGTGCCATCAATAAGAGTGTCACACGAGAAGTGTTACACTTCTGCGAAAAAGCTCTTCATAAATACCTCTGACGATTCGCCAGCATCAGCAGCCACCTCAGCAGCCGTGATAGAGCAAGCAAATTTTTGGCGCCGGTTGGTGGCAGCACAGTAAGGTGCATCCGCTGTTGACGAATAAAAATTGCAAAAAAAAAGAGGAAAAAAACTCAGGGGCTTGACGAACAAGATAGAACAATAACTCAGGGATAAACCATAGGGGCAACCTAAAGACATCTGCCCACGTCAAATACGTCTGCGTCACTAAGGTATTGTAATACTTCGAGTTCGAACTATGAGTTGTACGAGGTAATACCTTCTGTGAGACGGTCGCAGAGCGCACAGGAGCCTACGGCAGTGCAGTAGTCAGGAGGTGTTTTCATGCTTCCTTTCGTTGCTTTCGAGGAGGAGCTCTGTTCAGCGTGCGCCGCTCTCAGTGGTAGCATCGAGGCTATTCCTAGCACCAGCTGAAGCGAGAAAGAACAACAAGCAAATACCCCCCCGGAATAGAGTGCACACGAGTAAATGCACGAGCAAATGTAGAACTACGAACACGCATCCGGGCACAAGGGTTGCTTTTGCTGGAAACAATACTCCCAGCAAGCCAACTGTTCTAGCAGTTGCAATAGATCGAATGGCACACAAAATTGGCAAAAAAAAGCTAGGTTGCGGTGCTACAATCGTTGCTTTGTTCTTGCAGTCTAGGGAATTGGGCGTGTAAGCGTAGTACTCGTCTGCCCACAATAACTTCAATTACAACGAAGGAACCCTAATCGTTATACAAGTACCGCGCCAAAAATGGAGAACCGAACCATGGCAAATATGGACAGCCTCCTCCACATAAAGTCAATGAAGCTTTCACTCTACCCTTATATCTAAGGATTTTACGAAACTTCGGCAGTGCCCTAAATACTCTAGGTAGCAGCTCCTCTAGCTAGCTCCCCTGCTCCGTCTCGTCGTCTCCCAGTGCCAGTAGCAAGCAGTTCCCGTTGTTCCCGTTCCCACTCCCAGCATCCAGCATCCCAGCACCACCAGCAGCATAGCACTCATCAGTCACCACCAGACCTCGGCTCCGGAACATCCAGTGGAACCCCCCTTGGGGGTATTTGTGGTACGTGTTCTTCCTCGCTCGCTCGGTCGTCGGGAAGATGAAAAATGGAGCTGACAACAGTAGCTGAAGCGACGCTCTCACAAATTTCCTCACCTGGAAAATCTTTATGAGACAATGCTTGCTCACAGAGCAGCAGTAGAGCTGTCCATAGTTAGGTCGACTCCTGCATGCCGAAGAGCCAGCTCTAAGATTCCATGTGCACTTCGTACCCGTCAAGTGTCCGTCAGCCGGTTCCCAACTGGTGTCACGAAGTTGGCTGGCCAGTTTAAGACTAGTACCTATGGCTCTCCTTGGGATCCGCTAGAAGTTCTCGACTTACCGCCGACTGCGACGCTGAGCGAGGTAATTGGCATTCATGTGCTAAGCATCGAGCTTTCCGCTTATTTATCGAAGCAATGCTCTTGAGCCAAGATGTTATCCGTTTTCTTCTGTAATCAATTTGAATAGAACTTAGGACTAGCTCGGCACAAATAGATGCCTATTTTCATGATGCAAAGATGCCGCTTTATGGTTTAGTGAGTCGAATCATCTTCAGTCAATTCGAAAACAGATTCACCTTAACGTTCCATTGCTACCGCCTGCTGCTTTTCGCTTGATTGTGTAGGTAAGATTAGCGTATTACCGCAGAGCGCGATCCGTGCATCCGGACTTCCGTACCAATGAGAGTGGTTCTGATAGAGAGGCTAAATTTGCTAAAACAAAGGGCGAGACTGTAGCGGTAGCAAATGGGGCAGATGCAACCACCGCAGATGCCACCGCTGTAACCACCGCTGCTGCTGTTGAAAAGTTCGTGAACTACACCACAGCATTTGAAAAATTGGTAGCTTTGAAATGGCAGCAGCCCGTAGAAGTGAAGCTTGTAGCTTCGGAATTGGCTCTGTCTTTCAGTTCTAACAATGCTTCAAGAGCAGAGCAACGAAAGTTCAAAGGAGCTACCAGTAGCCATCGAGATGAGAATTGGTTGGCCCGTCGACGTTTGGAACCGATAGCAACAACAAGCAATGCACTTAACACCACCGGTGGTGGTTGCATGACGGCTGCAGATTCTGCGGCTGTTTATAAATACGCAGCACCAACTACCACTGTGCCGATGTCGCTTCCACGAGCGCTGGAGGTGCATAAATCAGGATTACTTGAAACACGATTACTCTGTGTGTACGGTACACTGCTTTGTTTTCTTCCAGCGCACTTCCGCCATTCTTTTTTTTTTTTTTAGTACCGCCCGAGGCAATCACCTAGCCTTAAAAACAATGTTGAACAGGTGTGGCACAACAACTTGCAGGATTGGGGAGTGCTTGGAGCCTGCTACGAAGACTACACCAAACTCCTGGGAGAAGAAGTGAGAGTTACATGTGCTCTGTTTGCTTGCTTGTTTCGTTTTTTCTTTTGTTTTTTTTCTTTTGTTTGATTCTTTCTCGGGCTTTGTGGTGGCACGGGAACTTGAATAAGTTTGTTTTGTTGTTGTTTCATTTCAATCCATACCACAGGTACAAGCAATGGTAAAAGCCGCCAAATCCAAGCACTCTCCTCGGCCAGCGTTGGCTTACCTGTGCAAACAACCATTGCTCGCCGTGACTGTCGTGGTGAGCATAGAAGCAGGTTTTATCACTGCCAGACTACTTCTTCTTTAGTTTCGTATCTGGTTTCTTTTTCTTTTTCTTTTCAAATCTACATTCACGTTTCGCACCGCATCACACACCACTAAACGCGCAATTTACAGGTGGTGCCACTGCCGGTGCTGGCCGCGTTTTCTTCGCCCTCGCTCCTTGTAGGAGTGCTGTGGACTGGCAGTTGGCTCATTGATAGAGTTCGTGGGGCTGGACGTTTCGTGCTGCACAGAATGGTGCGCAAGTTAACCCTTTTATTTCAATACTCGATGCGCAGGGCTTTTGTTTTTTTTTCATTTGTCACGGCTATATGTGAATATTGTACACCCAATTGACACACTTGAAAGTATCTTATCTACCACAAATTTCTTTCACTCAAATCGATGAATTTGTTCAGGTGCAACCGGTACCTGTTTTTGGCCCCATTTTTTCTGGAGTCTTACAAAGAGGAACCTCGTTTTGGGCCGCAATCAAGCAATTCTGTGCTAAACGATTTCGTAGCGTATTCAAGGTGCGCATAGCATAGCATAGCATCTTTCTTGTGTTATGTCTCATACCCCTGTCAGCTGATATTACCTGCGCACCAGGATTATAAACTTCTTTTCTACTTTGGTGCGTTTCTCTTATTGTTGCTCCTAGGTCGACCCTCGTCCCTCGGAACTAGTTTGGCTAGCACTAGTGAAAGCACAGCTCACCCACAACTACGTTAACCGCGCTCTCATTGAAGCCGAAGAATCCTCATAGTTCATAATACATTATGCAGTGAGCTAAGTTAATGATCTGGTTGGTATTGTGGGAAGTAAATGGGGTATGGTAATTCTCGGGCTTTCAACCACGCTTCGTATCTCTGTTGGGACAAAAACGGAATTACTGCTATTGCTATATATTATATATCCAAATCCCTTCGTTTGTATGTCTAGGTAAGAATTATAGTGGATGTTTAATGTCCCGGTTTCGGAATCGGAACAACCGCGCCCATGGCAGAGGCCGTTCTATTGCTATAAACTATGAACACTATAAGTTATCGCCCTATCAATGTCTAGTTCTAGATTCTAGATGCCAAATCCAACTAGCAAATCGATTTAAGCGAGCACAACTAATTTATAAATGCCCAGCAGAAACTCGCAGGGACCGTGCTGTTTCTCTGCTAAGCTGCTCCATTTCGACCATGAATGAAGTCCGCGTTTCGCTCTTCGTAATCAAAGCACGGATTTTAGTGACTTCAGTGCTGGCCGTCTTGCGTCTCTCTCTGTGTGTTTTATTCACAGGCTTAAGCCTTTGATAAGTGGCGCGACCTCAATTTTTTTTTACTCTGCCGTTTGGTCGTCGTATTCTTCGCCCTCCGTTTCTTCTTCTTCACCCTCGGTTTCTTCGCCCTCTTCTTCGCCCGACTCCTCCGTCTCGAACCCGTCTTCGTCTTCTTCAATGGCCTCAGGCTGAGGCGGCGCGTGGCGGTCGGGAATGGAGACCCGGCTGAAGGACTCCGTCTTCGAGTTCGACGACGAACGACGAGAGTCCGTGGACTGGCTTTTCAAACCCGGGCTGGAGACCCCAAACGCAGTCTTGCTCACGCCCCCTTCGCTGTACGACGGGCGACGAATGGGCACCGAGCGCCCTTCGCGCTTGGCTTTCGCGGCCATCCGCTGGTGGAACCGCTCCGCCTGCTCTTCGTTGATTTTTCGCAAGTCTTCCCGCATGTCCTTCTGGGCCTTGGCGATTTCAACCTGATGTTATGATAACAGACAACAGTTAGAGGTGGCAGAACAGATGAACATGAGTGGAGGAAGATACGACGGGAAGTAAATAATTCATTTCCCAATTCCAGAGGTTTGTGCCACACCATGGAATTATTATTTTTATCTCATGAGCAAGACAAAATACTACTGAAAAATGAGGACAGCATTGTGGCATTTTTTTCTTTCTTTCCATACCTTGCTGACGCCCCACTCGTATTCCGTAGGAGGAGCCGAGGGAGCCGTCACGTTGGTCTGCGACAGCACCATTTCCTCGTGCACCGTGCCTCGCAAGTTCCCGTCTTCGTCGTAGGCGCGCGCAGCCCAGGCCTCCTTGGCCGCCTTGAGGTCCGCGGCGCGGCGCTCGGCGTTGTACCTAATATAGTACAGATGAAGGGGAAAAGAAAAAAAAAGTTGAGTTAGTGAGTTTTGAGACAGGCCCCTAAGGGCCGGAATTAGAAGGCTAACAGGTAGAGAAGAAAAGCAAAGCAGCGCAAACTTAACCTAAGAAACTAATCAGGCGCACATGCCCGAGTGGCCATGGAAGTGATGATAGCGGTTTGGGGTGTGTGTGTTTTTTTTGGGATGGATTTCGGTAGTGTGAAGATGTTCGCAAGCGATAAACGACTAAAAGAGAGAGGAAAAGAAAGAGAAGAGAGCACTCGAAGTGGAAGCATTGCTTACTTGTTGTAATCAGCAATTTCGATTGCGGACACAGTCGAGTTCACAGACGGCGGCGGCGGCACGTGGGAGCTTTTGCTTTCTTGAAAGACGAACTCTTGGGTCTTGGTTGGAGACACCATCCCTGTTAAAACGACGAGAAAGAAGAGTGCAGGTTTGAAGAAGGACAACGAAGAAATAAATGTGAAAACGTGATCGTGCCATAATCTGAATTCGGCTTGTGCGTAAACAATAAGGAAATAACAAGAAATCGCTAGTTTCAAAGTAGGGTGAAAATGGCCGGTTTCGAACTGCTTGTACTCTCTTTTACTAACAGAACACCGCAAGACTACGAACTGCTATCTCTCGACTCACCGGTATCTTCGTCTTTACGACGGTCCCACTCTTCTTTAGCGGCAGCGAGCTCGGCATGACTAGCCCGGCGCATGTTCGCCGCAATCTTGTCGTGGTCTTCTTTCGTGCCGCCAACCTGTCATAAAATATAGTGGAAGCGGAAACATGCGACGGAAGGTGAGTATGCGAAGATGAATGCACGAGAAAGCAAGTGACGGTACAACCAACATGAGAAAGTGTAAAAAAATGGAGCCGGAATATGTCAAATCTTTCTTCCCACAGCGATCGTTTCTGCTCTGATCTGCACGTCTCTGCGGCAGATGTTATCTTCAATAATTACCTCACGAGCCGACCGGCGTGCTTCGTACTCGGCCAATTTCTCAGGGTTCGCCTCCAGCGCTGCTCGCTTCTTGGTCTCCCGTTCGCTGGTGAAGAAAAAGTTGAAGATTGAAAAGGTCGTGGTTTTCCCTTTGGCGCTGACACGCTTGTTGTAATCTTCCTTCTCCTTCGCCAAAGCTTCGGGATCACGAATGTTCCGGTAGTAATTGTTCATTTCTTCTTTGCTGACCTAGAATGTGTGGCAGCACAGGAAATAATCGACACAAAAATAGAGAAAGAAAGGTGTGAATCCAATCACACAACTTATCAAAAGTTATATTCTTTTTGTGTGGCCTAGGCGCTCTCTTCTAGCTCTCGATCATGGTACTGTTCCAAAATGACCTCCTTCATTTTTTTAAAACGTATACCGTGAAATCTTCGGTCTTCTCCAAGCCCGCAGGCCGTTCCAGGTACTTGGCCACAATCAGCTCCATTTCCACCTCGTTGTCTTGATTCTTGGGCAAAGTAAACCACCAATCGCGGGCGGTGCTCTTGTTCATGCCCAAAATGTGCGCCCCGTCTTCGACTTCTTTCAGGCTCAAACCACCTGTTTTTGTTTGTTTATTTGATTGGCTCAAGTTAAGTTTGTATCAGTTTTTGTTTCAGCAACGCTACGAGAGATATGACGAACGAAAGAAAAGATTAAGAGAAAAAATATGCATGTCTTTTGAGGAGGAAAGAGGCAAGAGAATGTGTTGGCAATGGAATGAAGTTATGAGGTTGAATTCTATGATTTCACCCCAAAACTGCAAGCAAGACCAGTCTTATCATTCTTCTTTTTACCGTTGCCATCGACATCCAAAGCCCGGAAGTCTTCGACTGCCTTCAACTTGCGCCGCTCAGCGTTTGACTCGATGCGCATCAAACTGCGCCACAAACTGAAGCCTTTCCCTTCGGTGGTTTTGATTTTGCCGTTCTCGTCGCGTGGGCGAGCATTGTAATCCACCTTCGCCTGCGCCAAACCCGCGTGCGTCATTTTACGGTTCAAGTCGCGCTCGTCGGCATGCCGGGCTTCGGCCTAATATAATAATCACAAAAAAAATAAGATAAGAAAGCTCATAAAGTTGGCTCGATGGAATTGTAAAGCATACGACGAGAAAGAAGGTACAAAAGAGAAATAAGAGAGAGCATGCAGATCTTGAAGACAGAGAAAGATAGAAACAAATATGTAAGAAGCGTAAATACACATATACACACACATGTACGCAGTAGTATACCTGAGTATATCCGCGGTGATCCAGAGCATACGCGGATTTTTCCAAGCCCGCCGGCCGCTCCAAAAACTTTTCGATGATCATTTCCATGTCGACTTCGTGGTCTTCGTTTTTGGGCAGAGAAAAGTACCAGTCCCGAGCGGTGTTTTCGTTCATGCCCAATACATGTGCGCCATCCACAACTTCGCGCAGGCTCAGGGCACCTGGAGATGTTTGCAAGAAAATACACGAGAAAGAGACAACTGACCACAACAAAAAGATGAATGAAAGAATAGTGGTAGGAAGGTAGGAATTCTTGTAATTATCCAATGCCAATTTGGAAGAAAACAGAACAGCCAGAGCATGGAACAGGAAGGTGAACAAAACCACCGAACTGACAAAGACGTTTATCTCTCTCGCAATTCTTCTTCTTCTTACCGTTGCCATCAACATCCAGAGCGCGGAAGTTTTCGACTGCTTTCGCTTTCCGTCTTTCCGCCGCTGATTCAGCGCGCATCAAACTGCGCCATAGGCTGAAGCCTTTGCCCTTGGTGGTTTTCACTTTGCCGTTTTCGTCGCGTGGGCGAGCATTGTACTGGTCTTTGGCCTGCGCCAAACCCGCGTGCGTCATTTTACGGTTCAAGTCGCGCTCGTCGGCATGCCGGGCTTCGGCCTAATACATCGGGTTTGATTTGGTTTTAATTGGATTCAGGTGGAATAAGAGTGTTGGTTGCTTAGTTGGTGACGACGTGTGGTGAGGCGAGAAAATGACGTAGAAAAGATGAAGTTCATGCGACTTTACGAAGTTGTTATTTATCTTCAGCAACATCAAAAAAGTTGATGAAGACGCCAATTTCAGAATCGAATACACGCCTTGCAATTTTCCTTCTCTCACACACGTAAGCATTATGATCACGATGTATACCTGGGTGTAGCCCCGGTGGTCTAAGCCATAGGCACTCTTGTCCAAGCCCGCTGGCCGCTCCAAGAACTTCTCAATGATCAATTCCATGTCCACTTCAAAGTTTTCGTTTTTGGGCAGAGAAAAGTACCAGTCCCGAGCGGTGTTTTCATTGAGACCAAGCACCGAAGCTCCGTCGACGAGCTCCTTGAGCGAAATCCCTCCTGCACAAAAAAGAGGTTGCACAAGGGGGAAAAAATTGTAAGAAAAAAAGTCAATCGAAGAAAAGAAGACACTTTGGACCCATGATGAGTTGCTTGAGCTCACAAAACACTCCTCATATTTCTCTCTCAAGAATAGGGCGAGCAAGCATTTAGAAAACGAAGTCGCATTTCTTCTTCTTCTTACCGTTGCCATCAACGTCCAGAGCCCGGAAGTTTTCTGCGGCCTTGATTTTGCGCCTTTCGGCTTTCGCCAATTCCGTGCTGTTGCTGATGTTGGGCGCCTGGGGCACCGTCATTTTGTCCCGAGCTGAGTATTCGGCTTTTGCGCGTGTTAGGTCTTCGTGCGCGATGGCACGGGACTTGTACTTGAGGTACTCGGTAGTTTCGGCCTTCATTTTTCACATGTAACAAAACGCAGAAATGCACAGGCAAAGAAAAAAACGATCAATTATAAATCAGCGTCACATCAGGCCTTTCACTGTGAAGATATTCCACCAGCATCATGATGGTGCATGCTCTAATATATATATATATAAATACACACATCGAACACTTGTCTGAAAGTAGTACCTGAGTGCGGTGGGCGGCGCCCCGCTTGGATTTGGTCAGAGCCGCCGTTGATTCGTCCATTTCAAACCGGTCCGGCGACGCCATCGGGTGCACTTGCTCCATCTGGGCTCGTTTTTCTGCGGTGGTTCCCGGGCCCTCCTGTAAGTAGAGATGTGTAATGTACATATGTTAAGAAAAAAAAGATAAAGAATGCAGAGGGTAAATATTCAACAATAATAACAACAAACTTGAAAGAGTAAGAAGTTTGCTCGTAACAAGGAAAGGTTGCACAAAGACAACATTCGATTCAAGAGCGCGTGCGTGTGCGTGTGAGTGTGTTATGGCCGATGCCAACGTCTGGTGTCCAGCCTCTGCTCCTACTAATATAATACCATGGCGCGGCGCCTCTCGGCTTCCCTTGCTTGCATGCCGATGATTTCCAGCTTCCGAGCCTGGACCCGGTTAAAACCCGCTTCCAGCATCGCGGAGACCGTCAAAAACGACAAGTGGCTCGCGGTGCTCACGTTCAGGCGGCGCAAACGGATCAGAGAATCTTGGTCAGCCACGTCATGGTGCCGCAAAATCGCCAACAAACCAGCCGGACCATCTCCGGCCACTTGGAGGGCTGTAGTGGCATAGAGAGAGAGAGAGAGAGAGGAGAAGGTACAAAAAATAAGAAATATCACGAAACACAATTGGCAGCAGAAACTAAGTGGAATTACTATAGTTATAGCCACCGAGAAGCATTCAAAAAACACCGAATAATCGCTACAGGACAATTCAACCAAGGACATGACTAAATGACCATTCCTTTATCCGCTATTAAACATGCAAGTACAGAAGTATTGCGTGCGCTGACAACTACGGCATGTATAATAGCTAATTAAATCGCTAAATGCGTACCAGTCGGGTCCACAATCGCGGCTTTTTGGCTCGCCCGGCGGTTGATGATATCGTCGCTTGCGAACTTGGGGGCGGTACCCACCGTGGGTTTCCCGCCCCGCTTGGACCAATCTTCGTTGGCTTTGATGAGGGCGTTGCTGGTAGTCAGCGCGTTGTTTTGCTGCAGGGGTTTCCCCAAGTTCTGCACTTTCCCCGCCTGAGTGTCTTTCACTAAGGTCGTAAACTCGAACATGTCAATGGTACCTGTGAGGAGGAAAGCAAGATGGATGAGGATTATAGATTTTTTTAAATGGAAGTCAACCGAAGTAAAATCACGAAACAAAAAAAGAGTTACGTAATTGACTTACAAAATGAATCAACGGCAAGTATGACAAGACCAAACTTTCATTGAAAAGAAGATGTGAGCAATGCGCTTTTACCGTTGTGGTCAAGATCGGCGACATAAAAGGCCGCGTCCAAATCCCGAGGGTCAGGAAGAGGCTTCATCCCGCTTTGCAAGAAGGTTTTCATGGCCAGGTCCTTGAACTGCGCTTTGGTCAAATCTTCGGTGGTGCCAATAGACTCCTGTGTTTGCGACAGAGCGAAATTACGGGAGGCGACAAAAAAGAAAAGACCGCAGTGAGAACGAGGCGAAGAGGAGAGATGAAAATAAAATGAAGAATCAACGGACATAATTTTGACGAATAGCAGCAAGTAGCAGCAGGCAGCAGCAATGGTGCTAAAAGGAATTCACATACAGCAGCGACTAGGTCTCACCTGGTACGACCGAAAGAGCCTCGCCAAGTCTTTGTCTTCGTAGAAGGTCAGCGGGGTGCGAACAAGAGTGTCGGGGGTTAAGCGCAGAGTGCACGACTTGAACTTCACGACCGCGACCCGGCCGCGTTTTGGGTCCTATACCATGTGACGAAAGAGAAAAAAGGAAAAGAGAAGGGTGAGAAATTACGAACGAGGTGTGAGAAAGGAAAAGTGTGACGAGGCGAGAAAACAACTTAAACCCAAAGAAGACGGATAGACCAATACAGCAAAAGTGTCATAATGACCAATCTCGCATTCTTGTTTTGCCAAGTCATTACCTCCACGAAGTCTTTCACTTGCCCCACGCCCATGCGTTCTTCCGCGCTTTCGTCCCAGCCTCGGCCCGTGGAGGCTTGCTCTTGTTCCGACAGCAAAACCACTTCGTTCCCCACCCGCAGCGTGTGCTCGTAGGTCGCGTATTTCCCGTCCGCCATTTGCCGGGTCTGCTGAAACGTCGCCGATTTCTCCGCCGCCACCGCCAGCACTGAAATTTGCTGCAGTGCGTCATTGACGATGAAGTCCACGAAATGGATCTTGATCCACCGTTCCAGGGCCCCGTCGCTGCGCTGTTGCGAGTAATCCACGGGTGCTTGCACCACCGTCGCCGCGCCTCCGCGAGCTTTGTACGCTGCTTGTTCTTTCTTCCGCTCTTCCGCGAGTTTGTCCTTGGTCAGCACTAACTTATTGAGCTCGGCCTTGTGCTGCACCACTTTCATGTCCACGCCCGGGCCGTGCATCGCAATCGGCACTTCCCCCTCGGTGATTTTGGGGCGGTTCTGGTAGGCATCGAGCACTTCGGCCCGCTTGGCCGCTTCTTCGTCCGCCGTGAACACTTTCTTGCGGCTGTTGGCCACTTCTGGGTTGATGCCGCGCTAATATAATATAGCATGGGTGGTGTGCGAGAAAAAGGGTAGAGGAATGCGAGTGAGGGAACAAGAGCACGAGGAAAAAGAGGAATGCGAGTGAGAGAAGAAAGGAGACAAATTGCGCTAGTGTCCACAGAAGTGACACGAAACACGACTGCTGTCCAAAATTGGAAGCAGTGGTATACACAATATTTTCTCGAACATATTACATTTTAGTGTACCTCATGCAGGCCGTGCCCGCGCACGCTGTCGACGCTTGAGGAACGGCCGCGGTTGGCCGAGGTGGAGCCCCGCGTGCCGCTCGTGCTGCTCTTGCGGGGAGTAGGGTTGCTGGGGCTGCGGCCGCCGCTGACGCTGCTGCTGCTGCGACCCGCCGCGGCCACCGAGACCGGGGAGTTGGAGCCCCCCGTAGGTGGGGGTTTCGGGGGCGTGGCACCGTGGCTGCTGCTGTGGTTGGAGCGGCTGGTGCTGCGAGGCCGGCTTTCGGATGCACGGACGGAGCTGCGGCCAGTGCGGCTGGTGCTACGGCCTACATGTGCGAAAGAAAGTAATTTAAAAAGGCCAACGCAGTCGAGATCAAGAAAGCAATATAAACAAAAAATCGGGGGGGGGAGGAGCAGCAACCTCACTGCCCTTCTACACTCGAGAATAGGCACTCACTTCCACCGGTGGACACGTCATCGCTGGTGTTGGCACGGCCCCGCATGTTCGAGGATCCAGTGGAAGCCCGCGCAGACGAGGCACCGGTGGCGTTGGCATAGCCCCCAACACCGCTCGGGGAGCGCTGGAGGTTGGCTGCGTTCTTCTTGGAAGGGGTCACCGACCCCGTAGGAAAAGGGTCGCTCTTGCGCGCCTGTGTTTTCGTGGTTGCATTGGAGGAGGAGAAGGGGGTGGGAGTGGATGTGTGCGCGGAACAGGCGTGAAAAACGAGGTGTTGTATGTGCGAACGAGAAAAAATGCGGGTGGAAAATAGCGCCGCATGCAAAAAAAAGACCGACACGAACAAATGGGAACGAATAAACACAGGAAATTGAAGAACAAGTACAAGGGATGGTCATTGCCGGTCACTAGCACAAAGTCAAGTGAACGACTGGTGCATCTATCCCGCTACCTCAACATGAGAAACCTATGCTGCTAGCCTCAACCCCAATACGAGAAACGTCAGTCACATACCTGAATGGTTGGCTTCGAGGCTGAGGTCGCAGAAGCAGCTGGCGTGGGCTTGCGAGATGCTGACTCGCCAGCTTTGGCACTTGGTTTGGCAGCCTCCTATCGCAAGGGGGGAAAGCTCGTAAAAAAAACTCATGATGACTTGAGGTAGGGCTATACACCGAGAAAGATATTCAGCTCAAGAAAATAGCGACAACCATCGATAATTGCGCAAAATGTACGAATGCCGACAAGGAAGTAATTGAGAAGTCTAAAAACGAAGCAAGCACCATTTCAAAGAAATAAAACAATACCGGGGTTGCGGGCGCGGGAGGAGCTTCCATCTTGGATTCCACCACTTCCTCGCTGACTGCTGGCGACGCCTCCATCATCTTTTCCAACGCCTCCTCGCCGTCTTTCGTCTCGAGATCGCTCGACATGGTTTTTGAAGATGCTTCCAAAGACCCCTTCACTATGCACAATCGGTTTTCGGGGGGTAAGGGGAGTGCAGCATGAAGTGACGCTTTTTGTTGCGCATGCATTCATGGCCGTACATACACACAACAGTCTGTGCCGTGAGCAAACTTCTGTAAAAATGTGCAACGCTATGAAAAAATGCCGCTCATTGTGTGATGCCTATAAAGTATGTGAAGGTAAACTATGCACATGGGCTCAGCCTGCAAAATCAGCTCTCATGGCCCGAGCGGGGTTTGTTTGGTTCATATGCACTGCCCTCTAGACATCTCCCTCGGACTTGAATCTCTTCACTATAGAAACGCCTCGCGAGAACATAAAGATAGCACGCGCTCCAAGAAGATACATAGAGGAAATCAAATTGAAGAAGTAGAGGGCGAATATTGCAGGCCGGGACTCACAGTCTCACGTCGGGCGAACCCCTGGCTTGGATTGATTTTATTTGCGAGGCCTTCTTTTGTTTTTATTTGGTCAGCCAGCGTTGTCGAGTTGTCGATGACAAATCAAATCAATTCCCGAAGGTTAATTTTAAAAACGTAGGTTTTTCCCCGAAACCGTATCCTAAATTTACCGTCCCATTTCCCCATTTCCCATTTGGTCCCATTCCTCCCTCAGAGGGGGAAGTTGTGTCAGCACGTCAGCAAGCACGCATTAGACTAGACAGCTCTCCATCCACGCAACAATGCAGAGCGCTGTAGCCCGTACCCTCATCTGCCGCGCAGCCGCGCCCGCAGCCCGCGCTGTGTTCACACCTGCGGCTCGCGCCCCTGGTGCCCGTGCTGTGTCGTTCGCTGCAGTGCGCCCAACAACCGTGCAATTTGCGTCGCCCATGGTCTGCCGGGCTATGAGCGGGTCAGGCTTTTTGGACGCCAAGGAGGTGAGAAGCGACACCCACGTAGTCGTTCGCCAATGCTCGGCATTGTTGTAGCATAGTGTTATGTATTTTCTACAGTTGAATTGTGTGCGCATTCTTGCCTTGTGGCAGCGAGCTCACTAAGGGTGTTTTTCTGTGCACTCTGCTATCGCTCTCCATGCATGGGGTGCCGTTTGTCAGATGGCATATTGCTTGCTGAATGAGCACACTTTATGTTTTGCGCTATCGCTGCATATCTTGATGTGGCAGCCCTTCCGAGCTTAGTCCATGAACGCACACGCATCTCTCCCTTGTTTTGTCCTTCTCCTTCTTCTTTCTTTGTTTCTTGGGTTTCATTGTGATGAATCTTTCCCCTGCAGGTGACGGCCCGTATTGTTGAGGTGGTGTCAAACTTCGAAAAAGTTGACTCCTCAAAGGTACTAGTCAATTTGCAGTAGCTATTCCGCACTTTGAGCTGGGTGGTTACGCTGCGTAGTAGAATAGCCCTTTAGCAAGGGAAGTTTGGCTTCGTCCCTGCAAAGAATACGGCATGCTAACGCGCGCTTGAATTTCGTGTGCCGTTTGCTTTCTTTCCTGTCTTGCCATGCGCGCATGCCCAGGTCGGCCCGGACACGAAGTTTGAAGCCCTCAACCTCGACTCGCTGGACATCGTAGAGGTAAAAGCCCGGAATGTGAAACTGTTTCTGACTGTGTGTGGGGGGGGTACGGTTCGTAGTGTTCCGAACCATTTCGGCAGCAAGAATTGAAGAGCCGAGACATAATTTTCTTTTGAGTGTAGCCTGTCTGCACCATAATAATTTTAGTCAAGAAGCATTCGTGGATCAATTTTAACTTTTTGTTTTGTTTGTGTTCAAGTCCGCACCGATGGCCGCTCGATTACTAACGTGAACTCTGTTCTCCACAGGTGGTGTTGGCGATTGAGGAAGAGTTTGCTCTGGAGATCCCAGACGCAGAAGCAGACAAGATCACCAGCGTTGCGGAAGCTGTGGCCTTCATCTCTGCGCACCCTCTTGCCAAATAAACAGGCGGTGGTTATTTCACAGCGAAATAAAAAGTTGAAGGTATAGGTCTTTGGTCCTTGTGGTTCTCCGGCCGGAGGCGTCGTACAGGAGGGGTAAACTGAGAAGTTTCTAATAACAAAGATTTTGCGCTTGAGTGTTTTGCGACGAGATGGAGCCCGCACTTGTTTACAGCGCTTTGTCTAATCATAAGCTACCGAAACGTATCGCTAACCGCCAAGTACAATCACGTCGACTTTTTAAAACTCGAAAGTGAAAGTGCGCAGTCAAATCCTGAGCGACTTCCAGCATGGGTTAGAATTAGGGGGCTAACAGGAAGTGTTCAAAAAAAGAAGAAAAAAGACGCAAGCAACAAAAATCATGCAGCTAATCAGTTTATTCTATAGTCTAGTTACCAACAGCCATCAGAACAGGTATAATTGTAGGATGTGGGCTGCGTGTGCTTATGCGGAATGTAATTGTAATTATAATTGTTATCTCACGAGGTGTCCTTCAGCCTTCAGCCACCAGGCATCAGGAATTTTGGGAATGGAGTGTGTAAGCTGTCTACCTCGGCCTGTCCTTGGTGATCCACTCACCGAATTCTTTCGAAATGCCTTTGCCTTTGAGCGCGTTCTCCAGCGACCTTTCCCGAGTCATCTGTGGACAACAAATTGGTCGAGAATGCGATACCCAGCCAGTCAGTAACTGCCGTAGCGCTCGGGTCATGGCCATACGTTCAACGTGGTCGGCCCAGATACCGATTATGAAAGTAGCTGCCGATGTCAGGAATCCCCAAACGACGGAAGGGACTAGCGGAAGTGATATGGTGGCGGAAGGAACGATGTAGGTTCACGCGGCATATGCTACGAGCACGCCTGTTACGGAAACTTCGAAGGCGCTTGAATAAATATTCACGCAAGGGCCATGCTTCACAACCGTAAAGTAAAGTACGCAAGGTAAGAGCCTTGTATACGTCACCCTTAAGATCCTCCGAAAAATACTTGCAAATATATTTTTCAGGGTACCAAAAGCAGCCGCCGCTGATGTTATTCGCTTGTCAACACCTGCGTCAGAGGTAAGCGAGTAGTTTTTCATTGAACCCAAGTACTTAAACTTCCCACAAAAATCAATGAAACAGCAATAAGTAAATAATCAATTATACTCTCCTCTCCGACTGCAAAGGGATCTCAATAACCAATAAATACCCAAAAGAAAGAGTTGCTTATTGATGAGTCCTCCCGGACTAGACTAACTGGGCTGAATGCCCCTTTGCGTAGGTAATACGATTTCATCTTTGCTCTCTTGAACCTTGAAGGATCGATGCACTTGGAAGGAAGCATAGGCTGAGGGGCCATGGAAGGTGTGATAGCGGCCCAAAGTGGTAAAGTGGCACGGCGCTCCTTTGTGCTCTGAGGCGGCTGAACGGCTTTCGAAGAAATCCACTGCATGGCTTGCTATAAAAGAAAGTAGCTCTAGGGAGGTCGTTAGAAAATTCGTTGTTATTGATGGGTCCTGATTTGCATTAGGAAGTTTAACAAATGTTGCCCGTGCCCTCTTGAGTACCAGGGTGTGAATAACAGGCCCGAAGTGCTTCTTGGAGAATGGAAGTGTCGGGACGGGCCGTGTGTTTCGAAACGCATCCGGGTATATGGACTGCAGTTACGGCAGTTACGAAGATTCTGGATGATCTCGAGAATTATATTTCCTAGTTAGGCTTAACCTAGAGGGCGCGTCAATACAATAGCTCTCTGCTGCTTACAGGTGTTTCTTTGCAGAGGATAGGTCGGAGTGGGGATCGCGGGCGTACTCGAAACCTATGCCTCCTTCCGAGAATTGATCCTTCAGGGTTCATGAGAGTAAAGATGAAGATTGCATTACGTAAAAGGACACTCAGCCCAGTCAGACTTGTTCTAGAGGGTTCATCAAAACGCAGCTGTATGCGATTTGTTGTTGTTTCTTTGCAATTGGGGAGTATATTCTAATCTAGTCTAATCTTTGGGACTGAGAAATATGAAGTACCATTTCCTCAATAAAGGCCTTATGTTTGACGAGAGAGGTGCGTAGCGTAGTCTGCTAATGTCAATTTCGGTGGAAAGGACAGGAGGGCAGGAGCTGCTTACCACCCTGCCCTGTAGCTAGCTCGCTCTGAGACGAGTACATTTTTTAACGAACCTTTGATCTCCACCTGTTCAAGCTGTTTACGGTTTACGGTATTGACGTATTGATTGGGGTATTTGGGTCAAATTTCTGACGTATGTTTGTATGGCCTAATTCTACATTAGTCCCTACAAAAAAACATCTGACGTATTTTCTCCAGAATATAAGGCAAATACGTCGCGACGTATCGACTTTTCTGCTGACGTCATCACCAACACGTCATCAAATATACGCCTTTATACGGCGTT
>Ga0307982_1001416_pt1 | contig 19537 bp, 6 predicted proteins | sample OrgLakmetagen989_FD_201847 | JGI IMG/M metagenome (GOLD analysis project Ga0307982, IMG submission 201847) | Saline water microbial communities from Organic Lake, Antarctica - #989 | ecosystem: Environmental > Aquatic > Non-marine Saline and Alkaline > Saline | place: Antarctica: Organic Lake... | reverse complement strand
CTTAGAAGCCGCCAGAACTGTGCTGGGGTCCAGTGTGTGGGGGCACAGCAGGGCTGAGGGGCATTTGTGGGGTGGCACTCTTGGAGCCTCTGCTTCTGCTAAGCTTGTGCATGACTTACAGCGGCACAGTGGGGCAGGGTCCCTTACAGCACTGCGGGCGCGGCAGGGCTCCGGCCGCCGGGTGATAGCCAAGCCCCGCCTGGTGGAGTTTGGGGGGGGTCTAGTGGACGTGAGGAGGGGGATGGCACAACATGCACATTTCCGAGATGCTCGCTTCTTGTCTGGTGGTTCACAAAGAAACCGGCAAGGGGAGGCTCCGGGTTTGTCGCTGCTGTTGCCGGGGGGTGGTTTTGGCACAGGGCACTCGGGCGTGTTGCTAGCATCTGTGCCACATGTAGCACCGATAATGTCCATGCGCTCCCGAGCTGTGGTCAGTACGGCTGGAGCAGCGGGGCGTCTGGCGCGGACGCACCAGCTTGCGGTGCTGGCGCAGAGCAGTGGGCAGGGCGCCTCGATTCCCAGGGACATTGCCGGCACGATGTTCATGGGGGGAGCTGCAGCAGTGCCCACAGCCAATCTCCCGACGGGTCCACGCACGGGGGCTCAACCTGATGCCCCCCACGAAGCTCCATATGGAGGGGGGGTACTTGTGGAGCAACTTGCAGATCAAGGCAGCAGCAGTCGACCCCTCACGAGCGATAGTGTGCGTCCCAAGAGCCACCTGGCTCGCACACAAGATGCGCAGCAGGGAGGAGGTGGGCGTTCAAGCAGTATTCTAGCAGTCTCTCCTTGGCGCAGTGACCCAGATGTCAGTGTTGCCCAGCGGCGGGAAGCGCTGCAAACATACGTGGGGCAGTGGGGGGCGCTCATTGCAGTACACGCCAGGACAGAAGGAGCACAACGAGCACACAAATCAAGTATCCAACGCTCTGCCTACATTGATGCAGCGCCACTGCGAGGTTTACAGGCGTATTACGCGGAGAACAGGGCTGGGGGTGCTGTGCCCCTGCCACCTGGTGCGAGTAGCCGCCAGGCAAGCACGGGACTTGCTGCAGCGGAACAGTTGCAGGAACACCTCACCATGTATAGCCGCATGTTGCATCAAACCGCTGCAGCTGCAAACTCAGAGGTATCCCCCCCAAAGCGCATTCTAGGAGGGGGGTTTACAGATACCTCTCGCCGCGGGGGCACAGGCGCCCACTTGACTCTGGGCAGTGCCACGTCGTCGCTGCATGTGCTGCAGACGGCCATGCAGCGGTACCCCTCCCTGTATGCCACACTGCTGGGGAGGGTGTCGGAGGCACAAGCCCAGCTGGCCCTGCAGCATGCCCCCCAAGCGGTGCGATCCGCTGTGCTAGACAGTCAAGTGGCTGCCGAGCTCAGCGGAGGAGGCGATAGTGGGTTGCTGCAGCCTGCCCTGGCAGCGGCTCATAGCAGTGCAGCAGTTCAGGTCCCTGGGTGGCATGCTGGGGGGACTTCGAGTCGCTCCGCTGCCAGTGTGTCGGCATGGGATGCGGCACTCGCCCGGGAGCCCACTACCTTCACTGGGGGCAGAGAGCGGCCACCACTACTTGTGGTGGCGCCATCTGTGACCATCGTGGAGCCAGTCCTGGGGAAAGATGTTTTTCCAGAGGAGATTGCCGCTGCTGCCGCTGCAGTGCAGAACATGCAGTTGTCACAGGAGTTGCTCTCTGCGGAGGACGAAGCGCATGCCCCAGATGTGCCCAGGGTGTCGCTTGGTCGCAAGCGGGTGCCCCTGCACATGCGGCCTGTAGTCCTGCAGAGTGCCAGCGCCGCGGAGCTGCGTCGCCATGGGCGGGGACCAGCTGCAGCACATAGCGCGCACACTCGCGCCGCCATGTCTGCGGCTGCTCATGGGCGTAGCTTGGATGACATCCGCGTGCCGGCGTTTCAGCCAGCAACCGACTTGCTGGACTCCGAGGGGCAACACAGCCCACACCGGGAGCCCAAGTGTGGCAGTCCCTCCACTGGTGTGCCTCAGGCTCCAGACCCACAAGACAGTGACGATGACATTACAGTGTCCCTGGGCAGTCGGTCTCAATCCACTCGCCTGCCAGTGCCGCCGGGAGGGGTGCATAAGCGCCTAAACAGTGCCCAAGGGGTGACGCGACGGCCCCGAGGGGCTGCAAGGGGGGCATCCCCTGAACCCATCATGGTGAGCATCCACAGTCTCAGTCATTCCATGAGTGCCCTGCACCCAGCACCCCCTGAGGGCGGCATACCGGTTGGCGCTGCACATGAGGCAGTGGTCCCGTCAGATACTGGGCGTACTTGGCGCAGCAGTGGCGACTCAATACGCCGTATGCAAGCTGATGATGTGCGGAAAATGGTTGCGCCCAGGCAGCACTCTGTGGGCGAACACAGTGCCCCCACTGTATCGCACCCCATCGGAGGCTTGGACAGCGATGCTGCCAGTGTGCTAGGGGGGCGCTCAGTGGACAGCGAGGGAGAGGCAGTCAGTCAGGACCCCATTGTAGGGGGCCTACAGCTCCTGCGGCAGCCCCTTGCGCGGGCTGTGCCTGCGGCAATGCCTCGACTGGCTCTGCCTGTGCGGGGCTTGGGGGGCTCTGCTTCTGCCCGTTCACTTCGGGGGGCGGATAAGTCTGGCACAGAAGCTCGAGGATTCGACCAAGCGGGAGCAACTGAGACAGCACGGCCAGTGGCTCCCGTCGACCGCCCCAGTGCAGGCCTACAAGGGGTGTCTCGCTGGCGCAAGTATTCGCGAATGGCCGCTGAAGCTCCAACTGCACAGCCTGACGGCGCAGCAACCCCGTCTATGGCCGACCCATCATCCGTGGCACTGTCAGGCAGCAGCAGCCGCAGTCAGCAGCCTGTGCACGCTCACAGGGCTCTACTAGACAGCGCCATGGCTGCCCGGGCTGCACGCACAGCTGGGCTAAACAAAGTGCGCAGTGCATCTGTGCTCACCAGTGGGCAGCTTGGGGCGTTTCAGCTTCGTTATGCCAAGGCGGAATACAAGCAACGAAAGCGACGCACCACCAAGCGACGGCGACGGCGACGGCGCAAGGCACGAGGGGGAGATGGCGCCTCCCAGGGCACTGCCGATGCCCCCGATGCTGAAGGCGGCGGCGGCGGCGGCAGTGCCGGAGGCAGCGGCAGTGACTGGGAGTCAGACGGAAGCGATGTGGAGGCAATTATGGCGCGGGTGCTACGCGGGCGCGATGCAGTGACGGAAGGGGCACCCGCTTCCCCCGTGGGCATTTTGAAGCAGCCGGGAGCCGCGGGTCTGTTCAGCGCCTCTGCCAGTGCAGTGGCCTTTCGGCATGAATGAACGTAATGTTGATTGCATTCACACCGACACATACACACACATACACATACACATACACACACATAAGTTGCCCAGCCACTTCAAGCACACTCACACTGATACTGACTTCGTGAAATTGGCTTCGGCTGTTGCGCGTGCAGCTATTTAGTAGTGCACGCCTTGGAAACGACTTTGCGCGGAGCGGGCCGCTTGCTGCCGGGCATTGTCCCGGGCAGAACTGGCAAAAGTGGGCGCCGTATACTGCGGCTCGACAAATATGGAGGCACTGATACCCCTGGGGCCAGGGTGCCTCCCCTGGGCCGGTCGCCTGGCCAAGCCGCCGCCTGCTGCCCTTGCCCCCTTGGGAGACATCATACCCGCTGACGTCATGCGCTGCAGGGTTGTGCCGTGCTGTGGCATGGTGGTGCCAGTGTTGGCATTGTAAGCTCGTTGCACGCGGGCACTCTTGGCGTTGGCGCTGATGTATGCAGCCACTTTGGAGTACAGTTGGTCCCGCTGGGAGGATGAGGGGTGGTTGCCAGGGGTGGGGGGGTATGCACCACCCCCTGACACCCCCTCCTCTTCTAAACTGCCCCGTGAGCCAGACGGCAGTGGTGGCAAGCCCCGTCTCGCTGCGTGCATGCCGCTGCCGTCTGATACATCGCTGGCAGCCCGGTGTGCTGCGGTGAGGCCGCTGCCAGCGATCCCGAAGGTTGAGTCAGATGGGGTGCGGTCTGCTCCGGTGAATTGCACATGGCGGGTATCTTGGGATGTGAAGCCCTCGGGGCTACCATATGAAGACCCCCTGCCCCGGCGCACGGACGGGGGTCCAAATGCCGACGCCGCATCGTTGAAGCGGGGCGTGTCGTGTCCATGGGCTGTGGACGCCAGTTCTGACTCCGCGTCGATTTGGTCAGCTGTGTGCATGAGCATCTGCAACACGCGGGCACGGGCGGTGTCCGTCTTAGCTGGGCGTGACGGGGGGGTCTCAATATCACCCAGGCCGCCATCTGTGGCTGTCAGGAATGAAGACTGTTTCACAGCACTCAGGTCTGACATTTGCACAGAGGCAGGTGCTTCGCTGCCTTCACCGCTGCCGCCCACTGATGCTGCAGTACGCACGTTCTTCTTGGAGTACTTGTTGCCACCCCGCTTCCGCCCAACTTGCCCAGTGAGGCCACTGGTGCGGGCTACGGAGGACAGGAATGCTGCAGCCGTGCTGCTTTGGCGGCGGCGGCGGAACGTCAGTTCGGAGCTGCCGGATTGTACTGTCCGCAAACGGGAGCCAGTAGTCACAGATGGTGTTCCTTGTTCTTCATACTGCCCAGTGGAGCTCAGGTGGCTGGCGCGACGTTCTTCTCCTGCCCCAGTGAACACCGTGATACGGCGCCCGCTGCCGGTGCGAAGCAGGGGCCCCTGCGCCTTTCTGCCATCCTCCCCTGTGTTGCTCGAGGCGGAGTGCAGCGGAGAGAGCATGTCAGGTCGCAAGACCCACCCCCCCCTCACACCCCCAGCTGGCTCAGTGGCGGAAGTGAATACCTGAGGGGGGCGGCTGGGCATGTCTCCTGCAGAAGAGGGGGTGGGTGTTTGCGCAGGGGGTGTGGTCAAAGAATCCCCTCCACCTGCAATCTGCACTACAGCTGCAGCTGCATGCCCCACTCCAGGTGTTCCGGATGGGGCATCTGCAGCGGCAGGCACATCAAGAGACGCCAGTTCCCCCCGAAATTCTGACAGCTGCAAGGCGTGCCCAGGAGCTGTGGCAGCCACTGCCTTGGCTTCATTTGCAGCGTTGGCTGCCCCAGGCAGGGGCGACGCAAGGGCAGCAGCACTGATGCGGCGGGAGGCGGACTGGGACGAGGGGCTGGTTGAATACGGAACACCGTCTTGTTCTGGTGCAGCATCGGAAGACCAGAGGGCCAGCTTAGCTTGAGTATGGGCGTCAGGAGGGGGCACGAATCCACCGCCATCGCTGTCAGTGTCACTGCCAGTGTCGTATGAATGTCCAGAGGTGTCGTAGGGCGAGGCGCCGTCCCGCTCCCCCAGGAACATAGCGGCCACACTGTCGCGCTCCGGCGATAGCCCACTAGCTCGGGTTGCAGCTGCTGCATTTGAGTCCTGGCGCACCAGTTGCAGGGCTGCTGTCGAGTCACCAGTGCCGCTGTGGTCAGACTCCACCCTTGGGCCCTGCGCCACATTCACAGCATGTGTGTGCAGGGGGTCTGTGGGGCCGGGCACCGGCACAGCCACCGGGCGGGCTCCGTTAGCCTTGATAGGGCCGTGCTCAGCAGCAGCTTTGCTTTCCGCGGAGCGGTGCAGGGGGGAGTGTGTGCGGTCTTCCTCCTCGGAACACCCCGCTGCCTGCAGGACAGCCGCTTGCTGGTCGAAGCCTGTCTTGCGGTAATCGCGTACTGGGTCCCTGGAGCCAAACCGCACTTCCAGTTCTCGTTCACGGAGCATTTCATCTTCCAGAGGCAGGTATGGCGCGGCCACCAGATTGTGGTGTGTTTCGGGACGAGACAGCCCGGTGTCTATGTCTGACTTGCGAATCCAGTTGGGGCGACGAGGCACCAAGTCTGAACGTGTCACTGTGTCGTAGTACACATCAGGTGCGACACCGTGTTCTTGGAACAGTGCCCATACCAGATCCCGCTTGTACCCCACGCGTTTAGTGCAGCAGCAGTTCATGCAGCAGTGGCAGCACTCGTGCGCGCCGCTGCCTGTCGCCCCCGTGTCCTCCATGCTGGCGGGGGCATTCAGCAGGCGAGCAGCGCGCCCCTGTCGGCGGTTACGCCCCCCCTTGCCCCGCCGCCACTGCAGGTACGCGATATCATTCCCGCTGACGTCCCGCTCCGCGAAGCCGTGTCGTGTGAGCCACCGATGATTGCTGCGGTACAGCTGGGGAGATGCGCAGCAGATGCGTCGCTTCCCTGTGAGCCGATCCACATAGCTGAAGCAGCCGCAGCAGGGTGTGATCATGCGGCGCAAACAACGGTCCAGACCATAAACCACTGCGCCTGTCATTTTGATGCCGGAGCTCCAAGTGATGAACAACGCAATCACCAGTGCGAATTGCTGCACATCGCCCACAGTCAGCGCCAACGCAACCAGCAGAGTGTTGCTAAAGATTAGTGCGATGATGACTCGCAGGCGGAAGTTATTGAAGCGCAAGGCTGTCTCGGCTGTGTCCAGCTTCAGCTGCGCAGCTTTAGAAAGCGCTTCGTCTGCCTGCTTCCGGTGCACTTCAATGACGCGCTGCAGCTCCTCCATGACTTCAAGCTGCCCCTCTGATGTGCCAGTGATGTCAGCCACTGCGCCGTCTCCAAGCAGAGCGTTGGCTTCGGCGGCGTTGACAATTTCCGCATCAAAGCGGTCATCTTCTGCTTCCACCCCCAGCTGTGCCTTCAAGTCCGCCACTAGCTTCCGCCCCGCTGCGGACTGCGCGGCGGTGTGTCCCTCCTCATCTGTGGCTACCATGCCCCCCATGATGGCCTCCCGTGCAGCCGCCTGCAGCAGCTCCTGTCCCTTTTCCGCCCGGCGTGCTTCACGCTTGGAGCGCTCCTCCAGGCCCTTCCGCTTGGTGCCAATGGCGCCACCCTCCCGCGTGCCCCAGCTGATATTCTGAAGATTGGACAGGGAGTGGATCTGGAAGCTGTTCACATAGGTGGGAATGAAGAAGAAGTACTGCATGCCGGTTAGGCCCGCCCGCACCAGCTTGCACTGCATGAGGGGCGCCAGGATGAAGGGGCCCAGGGAGGCCACCAGAGCCACCACCACAATGGCCGTGAAATCCACCACATTCGCCAGCAGCACCACAGACAGCACAATGGCGATGACGGAGGCCACAGCGAACACAGAGGTGATGCTGCCGTACAGCCAGGACAGGTCGCCCACGTCGCCCACCAGGGACACGATGAGCAGCAGCAGCAGCGCCGCAGCGTACACAGAGGATATAATGAACACATCCCACTGGGGAGTAATGATGGAGAATATTTCGTCGAAAAATGCAGAGAATATCACCAGGTACGAGATGAACAACAGGCCTACACTGAACCAAGCAATGACGGCCAGAGAAGCGATGAATACCCATTGGAAACTCAGAACACACTTGCGCCAGCAGGGGTGCGCAGTGCCGTATATGCGGAAACTGAACTGGTACAGGTAGCTAAGCAGAGCAAAGAGACTGCCGTTCAGCCACCGGCGGCGCTGCTTGATGAGCTGCTGCAAGGTTTGCGGCACATCTGTGTACGCCTGGGCACTGGCTTCGTAGTACAGCGTCCACCCCTCGTTGCGTTTGAGCAGGATCTCTTGGCACAGCACTCGATCCTCCGCCAGGTACATGTTGGAGGTGAAGGGGCCAAGCTCTGAAGCGGATTTGCGCTCCAGGAGGAAGTATTGTTTCAGGGGCTCCCCCTCGATGGCGTCCCATCGGTAGGCGGAGAACGCACCCGGCAGCACTGACACGTACCCCATGGCGGACTCAAAGGTCTTGTCAAGATCATGGGCAATCTGGTATTCGAAGCTCTGCGCTGCCTCCAGCAGGCGGCCGTAGTGCAGGTCCCGCACGGCAATCTCCCCCGCCGTGCCCCCCACCATGGGATGCTGCTCGAAGACGTTGATGAGACGGGCGATGGCTGACTTGGCGGGGCGCGTGCCCACGTCCAGCAGCACGGCATACTCCGGCAGAATGCTGGCACAAATGCCATCAAAGAACCACAAATGCGAGTTCAACTTACCGCCGTTGTTCTCCTTCAATGCCACGGCCAGCTGCATGGGCCCATACGTGTCCCCTTGCACAGCGGAGTTTGGATTGGGCACCTCAACTGTGCTTTCCAACATGTGCATGGTGACACTCTTGTCTCCCCGTATCTCAGAGCGCAGCAGGCGTCCGTTGAATGCGGCCAGCTCGGTGTGCAGGTACTGAAGCATTTTAGGGTTGGCCTTGCTACGGCCGTCAATCACCACCACCACGAGAATATTCTCCCACCGTATACCCATGCGGGCCAAGTAGGGGAGGTTCTCGGAAATGCCCTCAAGCGTTTCACGCAGCTCCTCCTCGTCCTCATTGTAGCACGTGACGCAGATGGCCAGGCGGCAAAAGCGCCCGAAGCGCCGCATGCGCAGGGCGTAGGGGGACTTGCTGGAGGCCAGCTGGGCAGGCACCGTCACAGGCAGGGGGGTGTAATCCAGGGTGTCCAATTCATCCCCCACCACACGGGACCGGGCATCCCACAGCAGCGCTTCCATGTTATTCCGAGGTGGAACACCATCGAACCCCTCACCCGCATCGAAGCCCCCCCCCACGTCGCTCTCGGAGCTCCCGCGGGCCCCAGGGGAATTTATATCCCCAGCAGCAGATGCCTGACGCGCCTCTCGACGCTGCTTTGTGATGTTGCTATCCCGCACCTTGGTGCGAATGAAGCCCCCTGCCACTCCCGTGCCTGCCCCCTTGGGGTGTCGCGCCCGCCCCCCAATCGTCAAATCCGCTTCGTTCAGTTCACCGGGAGAGGCAAACTCGCCGGTGGTGACGGTGTTCCACTGTGGCCCCACTGAATACGCCCCCGCCAGGGAGCGGTCTTGCTGGGCCGAGTACTGCTGCACCAGTGCGCTGCTCAACATGGGAAGGAACGGTTCTGTTCCGGGTGAAGCGGTCTTCCGCAGAGAAGGCAGGACAAAAGGGGATGTATCCCCTGCAGGTACGTGCAGGCTGAGCTGGGTCCCTTCGATTTCGTCCTGTGTCCCCCCCTCGCCCTCCAGCTCGTCAACAGCTGGCGAGGCCAGTTCTGACGCCATGCTCAGCGCGGGGCGGTGGGAAGATGGGCCGAGGGAACGGGTACCTGTGGCCACTCGAATACTGGAGAGGGGGGCTGCCTGCATGGGGGGCGTGGTGGGGGCTGGGTCCGCTTCACCCCCCTTGAGGGAGGAGGCGGGCCCCTCCGGCACAGGCTCCAGCTGCCCCCACCCATGCACAGCCGGGTCATACTGGGACAAGGGGACCACGGCACCGGAGGGGGTGCGGATGCGTGTGTCCAGCGTGCCGCTGGCGTCGCCGGCTGACTTGGTGTGGCTGCGTCCGGGGGGGCCAGTGGCCGGGGACGGCTGCTTGCTCGCCGGCAAGGAGGCTGCTGCAGCCTTGGAATCGTGGTGTGCACCGAGAGACATGGCAGCGGTGTGGGGTTGTGCGAGGGATTTTGATGCACTGCGCGATTTTGACGCACTGGTGCTGGCACTGCGCTGGTGGTGAACTTGCGGCGATGCATCGGCAGCGGCGGACTCGGCGGAGACGCCTGCCGCAGACTGGCTGCGGTCACTGCCAGCACCCCGCAGTGTCACAGAGTCACGAGCAGTGGATCCAAAGTGAGACCCCTGGGCTGAAATGCGATCCCAACTTTCGCTGCGATCGCTGCTCACTGATTGCCGATCAGTCACGGAGACTGCGAGGGAGGTGTCAATTTCCGCGCTTGGCGACCGGCCACCAATCTCTGACATGGTGAGAGGCTTGACAACAACAAAAAAGCCGTTTCCAGCAGCAAATTGATAATTCCTGGGGGGTTTGCGTGAATTTGTCGCGCGCGGTTCAGTATCAAGAAAAACACGAAAAACGGCAGCGTCACGGTGGAATTTTGATGGATGTGTCTTCCTGGCAGACACGGCTCAACCCGATCAAGACAACAGAATAAATGCTTCCGCCAACTGCAATCCCTGTTCCTTTAAGGTATCCCTCTGTATGATATGAAGTTTTGGTCAAGCACCTGTCCCTGCCCTGCCTGTCCCACCTGTCGCTGTGTAGTAGCCAGCATTTTCCCCCCTCACTCTGTTGCGGCAAGCCCCCAAACAAATCCAGTATTGTCTTAGCACACTGGGCTGAAAACATTAGGGTTAGGTTAGGCAATTTTTGTTGAAACGCAGAGGCTTTCGGTTGCATGCTCAGGCCCCTGAAGCTGCTCGACTGTGTGGTCACATGCATAATCTGATGATGGCTGAAGCCTGACTGGGCACACTCACCATACCACACTAGCCTCCAGGCAGGGGATTGGAGCTCAGGGGGGGGGTCAAGCAGAGGCTCCCTCTCGCCCAAGCAGCAATAAGCAACAGGCATATATGAAAGCTAGACACGCTTGGTTCCCCAGCCTCTGTGTGGGTGGCCTGGAAGCACCCTTTCGGCCCTCAATCTCAACGCAGCCACAGCCTTACCCAGCCAGCAGGTGCTGCGTGACGGTAGCTGTATGACAATGCATTTCACGGACGCCGCGCTCCCTACCTGAGGCACCAACCCAATTCGTACCCACTGGATGCCTACTTGCCCTTGAACACACGCCCCCCCTTCTGCTTGGCGGCCGCCACCCGCGCCCGGTCAGCTTGGAACGCCGCCTGCAGCCCAGCCAGGCGGGAGGCCTTGCCCTCTTTGCGCTGGAACGCGTAGAAATCGGACTTCTCCAGGGATCCCCGCTTCAGCTTGCGCTTGGCGTTGGCGCTGAGGGTGGCGCCTACACGGGAGCCCACCCCCGACATACCTGCGGAGGCGGCGGCAGCAGCCGACAAGTCCCCAGCGGCGCCCCCCGCCACCGCTTTGTGTCCACTGCGAGTGCGCTTGCTGTTCTTGCGAGAGACCTTGATGAAGCCATCGGGGTCGGGCACCCCGGCTGCGGCTTCTTGGGCAGCCTGGACCTGCACAAGAAGGGGAAAGGGGTTGCAGGGGGGCAACAGCAGGTGCAGCGCACTGGGCCATACTCACGGCAGCCTCTGCGTCGTCGAATTGAGTCATGAATACATCCAGGGCACGCTGCAGTGCACGCTCTTGCACCACGCTGTGCCGCTGTTCCGTCTTGTCGGCGTTCTTGCTACTGCTGCCAGCGCTGTGAAGTCTGCAGGCTGCCTCGGCACTGGCTGCGTCGGTGAACCGCACCGACCACCTTGTCACGCGCCCTTCATCAGATTGAATGGAAGCTAGCTCCTGGATGTCGCCAATACTGGCAAAGATTTGATGCAAGTCCTCCTCCACGGCTGTCTGGGGAGAAAGCAGAAACACTTGCTTGCTCCCAGCAGGTGTGGCTGGTGAGATCAGCAGCGCAGCTGTGCGGCCTGATGACGGCAAAACACAAGAAACTGCTGAAAGTTTTGTGATTGGCAAGCTAGCTGCTGGTTCGCTGCGCGGACGCTTCACGCCTTGGCCAGTTGTGCGTGACATTGCGGAATTTGATAGAGGGCGACGCAGATACAGTTTTACACCAACGTCGAATATAAAGAGAACATAAGAGGTAGAAAGTTGAAAAAAGATGTTAGTTTGACATTAAACTCCGTGGCTTCAGTGAAGATGTCGACATCGTGTGGGGGAGTACAGGGGGACTGGAAGGGGGCCCAAGCGCATTCAGTATCACTCCCCTGTCCAGGTGGCCGAGCAAGCAGCCGGGAGGTGAAACAGAGCAGCATGGCACCAGCACAGACAAGACAGTCAAAACAGACCAAGACTCCTACGCCACGGTTGCAAGCGCTTGGAGCGGGAAGTGCTCACAGCTGCACAAACATTGCTTTGACCCAACGCTGACAGGTTTCTGACCATTCTTGCCTGGTTTTTATGGGCTGCACGCTGCAGCATGCAGCTGCGCCGCAGATGCCCCGCGCGAACTGGGCGCCTGCCAATGCCTGCTGCCAGCACCCACCTGACATCCACAGCTGGGACAGGGGGCCTGCAGGTGTGACAGGGCAGGTGTGACAGGGCCCTCGGTGTATCCTCGGACATAGGCCCCATCTCTCCCAGCGGGGAGGCCCCTTGCACGCCTGAGACAGGCAGTGCTGCCCCAGCAGGCGCCGCCCAGTCCCAGCCATTCCAGTCCAGGCGCCGAGCCTCCGCCAACCAGCTGCCATCAGAGGCTTGACAGGACACAAGCTTTAGGGGTTGTGTGCTGCACTGCGCGGCGGTGTGTCCTCAAGCCAGCCCCGTGGCGTACAGGGCGGCGGTGGGCAGTGCAAGGCGGTTGCCGGCAGGTGCCGATGGCCAAGGCTCCCCACCTTCTCCCATTTACCCCCGGGTGCTGGTGTGCTGAGGCCCCAGAGGTGGTGGCGGAGAAGGCCGGGCCGCAGCCAGGAGGGAAGACGGCGCTTATCAACTTTGACCTGGCTCCACCGCAGCCAGAATGCTATTGGTGGGAGCGCTTGCCATTGAGCCCGGTCAATCGTGATGTGCTTCTTGTGTGGGCTTGTGCTTTCTGCGCCTTGAGGAACGATGGCACCTCTCACTAGTACCTGCAGGCTGCGGCGCCTCCACGTACGCCTCCGGCACTGAATCAGTTTTAGGATCTGCCTGAAGCCTGGCTACTTCCACATCCACCAACCCCTTGATTTTTGCATACAATATCTGTGCATGCTCTGTGAGAGGCTGCCCACTTGCAAGTTTTCGAGCAAGAAACCTTGCTTGAGTTGATGTGGCATCGTGCGCGACAACTTTTCCTTCGTGCGCAACCCGATGCACCCCGGTGGTATCAGCCCGGCGAGAACCACTTCTCGACCTGCCCGGGTCTGCTTTTGAATCTTCTGTCTTTGGTTGAATCGAATGTTGGGCAGCTTGTGCAGCCATATCTTGATGAAAAACCCACAGCTATCAGACAGCTACGAGACGACAAGCCCTCGTCTTGAAAACAGGCAGCCAGCTCACGCATATTAACAGAGAACCGGGCATTTATTCTGCTTGAGGCATATTAGTTTGACCTCATCAGCAGGCCTCCGCACCGCCTCTGATAGTCTGCACCTCTTCCATGTCCCCTAGTACGTTGCTTTCGATATTTGTTTCACCCCCTCCAGCAGGGCTGCGGTAGATACCTGGGCAACAATCTGGTGGTAAACAGTTAGTGAACTCGCTCACAGCTTTCATTAAAAATGTACGACTTCCACTCTTCAAGGCAGCCCAGTTGACCGTTGGTGAACGTATAGAATATCACTCACTGATAGTGCTACTACCTATTAGTCATCTCTCAGTCCAAGCTCCACAAGATACCATTGATTCTCAAATTTCAGAAAAATCCCACAACAAGTGATAGTTTACGCAAAATGAGCCGCCCAGTTGACAACGTTAGTTGCCACGCAAATTTATGAGGCGTGCAGCAGCCTGCAGAGTTTTCGCCGTTACCGCAGAGCACACGCTTTGACGTAATAGTTGGCGCATTAGAAGACCTGGTGCTTAGTCCTGATTTTCGGAAGCGACACGAGTTATTTTGCATTCGTCACTGTGGTGAGTCTCCGTCAAGCTGGAGCTGAAGATTCACATGCACTCTTTCAAGTTTTCCAGACAGCTTCCCTCGCAGTGGTGAGTATGGGCTGGAATGCACATCCATCTTTGAGGAGTTCCAAGCCGACACAGAAAAAGAGCTCAATGAGGGTCTTCTTCGCCGGCTGAGCTGGTTTGAGATGAAAGACTTTCTCGCCCTCGTCGCTGAGCGTGGGGATGAGCTTCATTCCGATGTATTCGATGTCCTGATGACCATGTCAGACTTCGCAGAGTTTGCTGACCTCATGTCAAGTTTCTGCGATGAAAAGCATGGGACTGGCCCGATGGGTGATCTGTCCGCTGCTCTGAGTGTCACCAGCCTTGCTGCTGCCGCCCCAGCGCAGACTGCTCCGGCAATCCACACGGCCGAAGCTGAATGTGCCAAAGACCCCTCACACAAGTAAAGCTATGGCGCTCCCCAGCAAAAGAAGAACACTGTTGCAATGGCCAGCAGCTCCAGGGAGGATAGCGTGACTGGGGTCTGCGTGGCCGCAGCCCTGGGCTTGTCCACCAGTCGCCCACTGCGCAGCGCGCTGACCACAAGCATGGGCAGTGCAACGCCAGCCAGCCATGGTGTGCGGCTGTATAAGCAGCAGCATCCAACACACATACCCGACAACACCAGGTTCAACAGCTCCCGCTGCAGCGGTTTGTACGAGAGCCACGTGTGTGTCGCGTGGTCCCACACGATGGCGCCACTGAGCAGAGCAGCCTGCAAAGGCACTGCATCTGCCAGCAATGATACCATGCGCTGCACATACTCCATTGGCGAGAAGCCTGCGGCTGGCAGGTGTAGGTTGTCCACCCCAAGCAGCTGCTGCGGCTGCCAATCCACCGACAAATGGTGTGCGTTGTTCTGGGCAGTTTGAGCAAGCCAATCCCTGGTGTGCTGCGAGCAGTGCAGCACTAAATGCACAAGATACACCACCACAGCCACCTGGCTCATGAAAGCCCGCCGGGCAGCCCAAATAGAGGCCTGTGGTGTTTGTGCGGAGGGCACGTTGCTGCTTCGAACAAAGGTCATCAAACTCCATGCCAGCGAAACTGGCATTAGGCACAAGACCAGTGCGCAGTGCCACAGGATGTCATACATGCGGGCAAACTGCAAGGCCTTCCACATCCCACGACCACGTCTTGCGCAGGCCGAGAGCTTCAGGGCTGTATGTGAAGCAAAGCCTGCCACCATCAAGCCCAGCTCTGTGGTATCAGTTGCCAAAGCGCTTTGCTGTGTGCCTGAGCTGATACCATTCAGGCCCATGGCGCGAGGCCCGCTGTGCCCTCCCGTTGGCTGCCCAGGCTGCCGCTGCGTTGCCAAGACGGGGCTGCCAGGTGTTTCTGCCCGATTCGCACGCACCGGTGTGCCCTGTTTGTGGGCTGCAGCATCACCTTCAGGTGCGGGCACTGAGGGCTTGCTCTTCCGGGTGCTGTTTGGGAGACGCCCTGTGGATGGGATGCTGGGGTCGTCATATGCTGTGGGTCCCAGGGAGCCGCTCGTGATCCCTGATGTAGCCACTGCTAAGCCTAGGTCGGTTTCAGTTTTGGGGGCTGTGCTGCTTGATGAAAGTGTGCCAGTGCTTAGACGCTTGGGCAGGGCAGACTCCTGAGAGAACGGCTTTGGCCACTCGGCGATTGCAGACTGCTCGTCAGCACTGACTTGCAAAATACCAGCACTAGGGCCTGAAGAAGATGATTGGGGGTGAGACCTTGGCATGACACTTGTGGAAAGCGAAGGCAGTTGGAAAATTGAATCGGAGTCCATACTGCCAAGTGAGTGCGTGCCAAGTCCGAGCGAAGCGATGCCGGCATTTGCTGAATCCGAATTGCCAAGAGTACTGGTAGCCAAACTCTTATATTCGGAAGAGAAGCCTGAACCGAGGCCCCCGCCAAAACCACCAAAACCGAGTGTTTGTGGATAAACCTCATCCTCGTCATCTGCACGAATGTCCATCTTGCGGAACTTCTTGCAAGGCAGGAGGTGCTTTGTTGATCAACCAAGCCGACAACAGTAGAACCGACAAAGAGAGGGGCGTACACCAGTGTTATTATCAAATTAAGCAGTCAGTGCAGACAGCAAAACAGGAAGCTTTGCATGCAGCCAAGCATGAGCCTGGCTGATTGCTGCAAATGCTGCTCCTCTTCAAAAATCAATATGCAGGAGAAACAAGACAACGGGTTGCACGACATGTGTGTGGGTAGTGTGTAATGCTCAAGATGACCAGGTGTTTTTGCGTTTTGTTCCTCCTGGACATGTTAAGGGGCTTTGAGAGAGGGGGGTAGAAGGAGAAGAGATGTTGAGGCCATCAGTGACAACAAGCCACCAGCTGCCACGAAACAAATGTACTCCCACCAACCTCCAGCGAGACAAGACTGTTTTACTGTTTGTTGTTTCGCTCTTTCTCAGCTATGGTTTGTTCCCTGCGTAAAATAGCTGCAGTTGTCATGCTTGGACTTGGTGTGACGCACGCAGTGAGTGACTTTACGTGGCAGAACCTGACAACAGGTGTCCACCCAGAGGGCAGAGCTGGCATGTCCGGTGCATTGGTTGATGGGAAGTTTATTATTTTTGGGGGCTGCAGCTCTTCTTGCTGTTACGGTATGTAGCCTCGCGCTCCGGAGCGGACTGTCTCAAGGAAGCTCTTCACTGCACTGCACTGCACCAAACAAACCCTTTGCAGCTCCACTGGCCGATACATGGTCCTGGAGTGGCTCAAATGACTCGTGGCAACAAATTAAGCCCTCGAGCTCAAGCCCGGGACCCCGTGTTTACCACACTGCTGTAAACCTTGGAGGTGCATACGTCACATTTGGCGGGTCTGCGGTCAGCAGCGGCTTCTTGAACGACACCTGGAACTTTGCCCCAGCCCAGAACAGATGGGCCGAAGTGCAAGTCGACCAGGCTCCACCTGCTAGAGCAGGCCACAGTGCCGTGATGCTGGGTGGCAGAATGCTTGTATTCGGAGGCAGGGGCTCCCAGCTTGTGTTCAACGACGTCTGGTCCTTCGCACCAAGCAACACCGGGGCAGCGGGTGCAGTATGGTCTAAAGTTTCCACAACAAATGCTCCCCCTGTCCGTACAGGGCATGCTGCCGCAGCTGTGGGCACGGGACTCATGGTGATCGTTGGCGGCTCCGGGGTGCTGGGACGGGACTCGTGTGATGTGTGGATCTTGAACACCGCCACCAATGCGTGGGTGAAAGTGGATACAACATCATCTCCCTCCCAACCAGCAGGGCGCCACGGGCACCTGCTGCGGCTGGTGCAACAGGACACCCGCGCGTCAGGCGGCGCCACCGGTACACTGCTCATGTACGGCGGACAAAGCGGCACTGCCGATAACGATCCCTTTCTCCGTGATGTGTGGCAGCTGCAAATTACATTGCAGGACTCATCCCGATGCCCTGCTGCTCTTCGTGGCTCGGCTTGTGGGGCGACCGGTGTGTGGACGCAGGGCACGTCTGGCCCACCACCGCGTGCCAACATGGCCGTCGCAAGCATGGGAGGGACTGGGGATACTGTAGTTTTCGGTGGATTCTCTGGGTACAGCGGTGGTTTGAATGACCGCTTGCTTTTTGACACTTGGCAGCTTGTTACAACGCCGGGCATAGAGTAATGGTGTTGCAGGCATTGCAAGTCAGCGAGCCGATGATGGCGAGGGAGTGTGCTCAATATAATGCATGTTTATTTGGTCAAACTATCGGCGGCATGGCTGCTAGGCTTGCTGTGCCGTGGGGGTCTGCGAGGCTCTGTGCCTTCGGGTGGGCAATACAGGCGCACGCATGGGTATGCAGCTTCCAAGGCAGCCTGTATTGTGCAGAGTCATCCCAAGTTTATCCATGTGTATGTTCACTACTCGCGCCGGTGACAGCTTGGGGGACCCACTCCGGGGAGGTTGCGCCAGGCGGCCAAAACTAGCCTCCCCTTCAAACTTGGGGCCCCTGCAAAAGGTGTTGGGCTCAGCTGTGAGTGATGCAGTGATAGTTTCCCTGCTCTCAAAGAGCACACGCTTTTATCGTATTGGCCAATGACACCAGTGGCGCTCCTTGTATGCGCAGTGCAGGTGCACTCGAAAGTGAAGACTGTTTGATTGCGGGGAGGCAAGAGTCACCTCACCAACCATTACGGCACCACGAGGCAATTTTCTAAGATTGATTCCTGTTTGAATTAAGTGAAGAAATCACAGTATGAGCAGCATTAGTGAGCAAAATGGAGCTGCTGTTCAGACAACAGAGTTGCAAGCCCGATTAGACGTATGTCGCATGCGACAGGAGCTGCGCTATCATAGCAACGCTGGCATTTTCCTGTACAGGCAACTATTCGAGCCAAAGAACGGGAATCTCTTGTCGTGGAACATACATTTTCACAGTGTACCTTGCTACTTGCAGCATCTGAAAAGCTGAAAGGTGCACTGTTCGAAGCACTGGAGGCTGCAAGGGAAGCTGACGCCGGCAGCAATTGCGATCGGCAGGTGACTGTTCATGGTCCGAAGCCACCGTCTGTTGAAATCCCTTCAAAGGTTCCAAATGACTCAGCAGCTCAGACGGGTGTGCATATTCGGCCACAAGCTGAGTTGCTGGCTCAAGGCGCCGCCAGTGCCTCCCTGCAGCTGCCGGCTTGGCTAGTGCCAGCCCAGAGCACTCCTGTGCCTACACCTGCAGTTCCAAGGCCCACGTCTGCTGCTCCTATGCACATGATTGCTGCATCAGGAGCTCCGCCCACCCCCCCTGGTTCCAGACCCAGTGTGCCCGTTCGGCCGCTTGCGCGCCCTGCGCCTGCAAACGGGCAGGGAGACCCACATGCGAACTTCGGCGCAAGCAGCCCTACACGAATGCCAGCTGAAAGTCATGCGTATAATCAAAACGCAAGCCTTGTTGCGTCCACCTTCGGGGCCCTTTCGCCGCCAGGGGGGGACATGGCGCCAACATGGGGCCCAGGCAGCGTACAGTTACTGCCAGCGCCGCCGTCGCCGTCATGCTTCGCTGCCTCCCACCCAGCTAGTGCTGAGGGCTTGACTGCAAAGCAAGCCTTGCTACAACTGGCCAGACTGCAAATTCCGGTCCTGGCGAAAATGGAGGTGCTGCCAGCACAGTCTCATCCCGACGCCCGCGCTCACAGCGTTCCGAGCAGCACAGTGGAGGATGACACTTACAGCATGCCGAGCAGCACAGTGGAGGATGACAGTGCTCTACCTGCAGCGCCACTATCTGCCCGTGCAAAAGCCATCCAGCCACCTGCTGACCTGCCTAGCTCCTGTCCTGCATCTCCGTCAAGCCCTAGTCTGCACTTTGTTGAAGTTCCACAGAACAGCCCTGCCAAGCTCACCTCCAGTCGGGCAAAAACTGCACAAACTGAGGAATCCTCCAAGGGGAAGGGGGCATTTAGTTCCTCATCTAGCAGCAAACTTGACAATACTCTGCAACCTTCTGCAGCAGCAAATCCCAAGCTGCAGCCGGCCCAGCCAGCAAGCAAGCCCAGCAGTGCAGACCCCAAGCTGCAGCCGGCCCAGCCAGCAAGCAATCTTGAGGGGGCCCAAGGCCCCGGATTGGCTCGCACTCAATCGAGTGCTGCTGACAATGCAGAGCCAGCCGCATCAGTGCCAGCAGTGAGCAAGCAAACACAAGGCATCCATCGCGTGACCACCCCTCACGGACTACTGCAGCCACCAAAGAAGCCGGTGGTGAACCGGGATCCTGCAGGGACGCCCCACCAGCTGCTGCAAGCTGAGCTGCCGGCACCCAAGCCATCCAAGAACAAACACCCCTTTGCGAAACCTCCTGGTGTGCATCGCATGCCAACAGGAATGAAGATGACGCCCCCAGCAACGCCAAGTCGCGACGCCAAGAGTAAACCTGTGCTACCTTCCACCAATGAGTCTGCCCCGGTGCCTGCCGGCGCCAAGCCTCGTGGTGTGCCGCCGCCTGGAGCTGCTGCGCCACCTGGGTCGGGGTCGGTACCTGCCGGCGCCAAGCCTCGTGGTGTGCCGGTACCTG
>Ga0307982_1001413_pt1 | contig 19560 bp, 19 predicted proteins | sample OrgLakmetagen989_FD_201847 | JGI IMG/M metagenome (GOLD analysis project Ga0307982, IMG submission 201847) | Saline water microbial communities from Organic Lake, Antarctica - #989 | ecosystem: Environmental > Aquatic > Non-marine Saline and Alkaline > Saline | place: Antarctica: Organic Lake... | reverse complement strand
CGCCTCTGTCGACATCGCCGCACTGCCTTCAGCTGCTGCTGCCACAGGAACAGACTCACTCTCAGGGCTGGCCGGGCGGCGAGCGGCGATGCCAGCGAGCAGGCTAGCAGGCATCTTGCGTACCACCGGCGCTGACTCCGCCTCTGTCGACATAGCCACACTGCCATCAGCAGCTGCTGCTGCAGGAACAGACTCACTCTCAGGGCTGGCCGGGCGGCGAGCGGCGATGCCAGCGAGCAGTGCATTTGGAAGTGCTTTTGGAGCAGCATTCGAACCGTTTGGCCTTGGGCTGAGAGGAAGCCGAAATTTGAAAGCATCAGCCACCTGTAATTTGATTAAAAAAATATGTATGAAGTTACATCTCCAGATCTTCGAAGCAATGAGATTTTGACTGCAAGTTTACCGCCAGGGCGACGTCTACGGAGTGATGAGGCTTTGACGATCGCGGAGATTGACGAGCCACCGGCGGAATTTCACAAGTTGGGTCGTCCTCGTTTGCAGCAGCGAATGCTGCCGATGCTTTCGGAACAAAGGGCGGAGCTTTCGCGAAACGAAACTCGCGGTTGCCAACGACAAGGCGGTCGTTGTGCTGCAGCTTCACGTTGCCTTCAGCAGCGAGAACCACTTTGCCATTCAGAAGGGTGCCGTTCACACTGCAGTTTTCAAGCGACGCCGATCCATTCTCATCAATGTTCAGTTTTGCATGAACTCGAGAAACACATTGCAACTTTACGTTGACTTCACAGTCTTCGCTCCTGTAAACGAGAATAGAGGACAGATGAATTCTCAAATTGCATTTGAGGATTGGAACTCGGTCAAACACGTGATTGATACTAACCGGCCAATTTTGGTGACGCCCGGGGCGAGCTTCAGGCACACTCCATCTGTCCCGTCTTTGTTCACTTTCACAAGTTGGCTTTCCATTGCCCAGCACACGAAGACGAGAAGGCGGGCTTCAATGCAAACAAAACAACCGCCGATAAGTAAAAGAGGAGCGTCGAGAAAGCAACGACTCAACGACTTCATGCTTGTGCCGTAAAATTACGATTTATCTGAAAATGAAAAAATGCAAAGAGTGCGTTGGTGCTTGTTGGCTTGTTGGTGTGCTTTAATCCTACAATAGCTACCGGTATAAGGTTACATGAACCCCAAGCCAGGCACCTTGCCCAACCAAGGGGGTATTTCGCAGGGGAACTAGGCTGCATTCCGCTCTGTATTTAGCTGCTATTTTATGAATGCAGCCCCCCCCTCCGCCGTCGGTCTGTTGTCTTGTCTTATTAATGCTCACCAAACAAAAAGAATCGCCCCCGTGCCACATGGCAACGGAAGATAACCGCATTTTTTACTCTCCAGGTGTCCTTCAGCCCTTCGGCATCAGGACTTTGGGATTGGAATGAGTGTGTTGTTTTCACTTCACACTTGGTACTCGGCTAGTCTAGTCAATCCGCTCCCAAAAACAAGATTAAAGAAAGACAAGTACACAGCAGTCACAGAGGCACATAAAAACGCAGTTGAGCTGCACGTGCGCTAGAATATTTTCTCCAGAAGGCCATTTAGGGCTCCAACTGGCGTCCTTCCTCCGAAGAAGTCGGTGGGACTGAGTTCACGGCGCGCGAAGAAAAGAAAAAGCCGAACAGAAAGAGGTCTAAGGTCTAATTAGCTCAAGATAACCCAGAAAGAGGTCTAACTAGCTCAGGAGACCTGCGCTGTTCGTACAAATGCAGTACACCACTGAAGGTACCCATCGACTGTCGGATGCGAATACTTCCAATACTGCATACTAACCAACTTTCAGCTAAAGGGGCCACTTCAAAAGATCAACTATTAATGATTAATGTCCGTTGTATGCACGAATTATAACGGGATTCTGGATTCCCCTTTCCCCTTGACCTACCTCATAGGGTCACAGGGGCCACGGGTCCCGAACCCCAAGAACTTGAATCCCGAATGACACAGAAACTAAAATCTAGGGCTGTTGTTCTCATTCAAGACTATATTCATATACGCATTGCATTCCGAACTTCTACTTCCAACTCTATTGAAGCACCTCAGCCGCTGTGCTTTGAAAGCACGTCTTCATCTCCACAACCACGACCGCCGAGATTCCCTTCCCGTTCCTTTCTCCTTCTTAAGACATCGCTATATTTACTCGCCGTCTCGGCGCGAGCGGCCGGCGGTGCTGGGGCGGCTCTTTCCGCTGCGGCTTTTCCCCGACACCGACCCCCCAGAGGAGGAGCCTTTGCGGCTCTTGTCTGAGGACGACCGCGGTTTACGGTCCTCTTCGTTGCCCGGATAGTGGCCGTACGGCGACTGCTCCGGCGCCGGCTGCTAATTCGTGGTGAAAATAGAAGACGAGCATAAGACATCATAGGAGTGATTGAGGGAAAGTGCTCAAAAGGTGAGACCAACACGAGGAATAGTGGCCCTTTCGATAAGAAGCATTACACGTTGCTGACACATGATCAAGGAAACAAAACTCTAGTATTTCTTATCAAGACCTGAAAGGGCACGAGTTGGTCGTCGTCGACGTGAATGCTGGCGGTCAGCACGCCCACATGCTTGCTCACCATGCCCGCCCCCTCGTACTCTTCCGTGCCCTTCTCGTGCGCATCTAGCTCCGCGCCCAGCACATTCTCGGACTTGTAGCGGGGGGACGGGTCAAACCCTTTGCGCTGGCGGGCGTACTCCGTCTCCGGCCGCCGCAGCCCCGCTGCTGAGACCGGCCGACGAGGACGCACGGTGTTGCCCGCGATCTCCAGCCTGGCGGCGGTGGCAGGTGTTTGACAGGACAGAAAAGGGGGCAACGAAGAGAGAACGAAAAAGTAGTAAGCACCAATGAGGATGCTCTAAACTTTACTGCATGCGCTGCATGTACCTACTTGTATGAGCAAGTAGGGTACAGTATTTTACAGTACATGGCACACCCTGTACCTCGGCAGGTCCCAGTCTTCTCGCTCGTGGTTCCAGGCAGCCCTCTGCTCGATCTGCTCGGCGCCCTCGGGGGGCACGAAGTTGGCCACCACCAAGGCCTTGAGCTTGAGCTGGCGGTTCAATTCGCGGATCGTGTCCAACATGTCCTCCTTTTCCGCCTACTTATTGATGAGATGTTGCAGTTGCAGACTTGAGGTTTTTAAAATCCGTGGTTTTGATAATGAAGAATCAATGAATTAGGCATTTGAAGAAGAGGGAGAGGATCAACAAAGACACCCCGCTTATCACCTGAAAAGCTTCCCGCTCTTCCTTGAGGGTGGTCTCTGCTTCCTGAAACTTGGCCCACAGTTTCTTCAGCTTCTTGGTCTTCATCTCCACTTCCTGCTGCACGTTGCTGAACTGCTCCTCGTTGGCCAGTGCGGCTTCGGCCTTTGCGGCCATCTCCTGCTGCATCCTAAGCTCGCTCAAGCGTTGCTGCTCTAATTTAATAGTGGCTTCCCGCAGCTCCGCCTACACGTTTAAAAAAGAGAGTGAGCACACGAGGTAAAAGAGGAAACGATAAAACGAGGCAATGGATTTCTCAACAATTTATTTCACAATCACAGCAAAGGTAAGCACACCACTGAAAAAGAAGTCAGTCATGCAATCAATCCTGATACCCCCCCCCCCCACCTCTTGTCTGGCGGCCTTGTCCATCATTTGTCCACCCATCACAAGCTTCGCCTCCATGGCCTTGAGTCGGTCCTCGAGCTTTTTCTTCTTGGCACTCGCCGCCTCGCGCTCCTGCTCTTCGCGCAGCAGTTTACTCTCGAGCTCGGCCCGCTCCGCCGCGGTGCGCGTCTGCTCGTCGAGCAATTGCTTCATGTCCGCAGCGGCTTGTTTTCGGAGCTCTTCCTTCTCCCGCTGGGCCTTTTCTTCTCCCGCGCGCAATGCAGCTAGCTCCTCAGGTGAGGCTCCCACTTTCACCTCCACTAATTTCTCGACCTCCACAATTCTTTCGACGATGCGCTCGCTGCCACCACCGCTGCCGCCCATGCCATCGCCGCCGTCGCCGCCTCCGTTCGCGAGTTGGGCCTTGAGTCGGCCGATTTCTTCTTGAAACTCGCGGAGCATCGCGTCTTTGGGGTCTTCATTGATTTTCGGCTTGTTTTTGATGTTCTTGGCGCGGTTGGCGTAGCGCAAGGTAGATACGGTTTCGTCGTAGTTGTACCCCGCGGGCCCGCAGTTGGCGCACATGACGGTCTTAGTGTTGCCTCCCAAAGAGTCTTGCAGCAAACGAGTGAGCTTCGAGTCGCGGTACGGGATGTGCTGGCTTTTGCCGTCTACCAGGGCTGATATGACGTTGCCCAGCGCCGAGAGGGACATGTTGATCTTGGTGGCTTCCTTTAATCGGTCACCTGAGAGGAGATGAAAAGGAGTCGCGAAGTCAACAAGAACCAGGGAAAGGGAGGATAGTTCGCACAGGAGGATTGATAATGGGAACGATGGAAACGGTAAGTGTCGTTGCTGTAATCAATACCAGTAGCGCCAGTCTTGCTTTGTCGTTCGGAACCAGCCAAGTCCACCAAGTTCAGCTTCCCGACACGAATCGAGGGCTTGGAGCCATCCGCCTTGTCCTCCGCGCACTCGCACACAATGGTGAAGATCGAGTGGGACCGGCTGCTGCTGGCGTTCATGAGAGTCGAGCCCACCGAGCGGTTCTTTTTCCCACTCTGCATCACTTGGTCGATCTCAATCGCGCTCTTCACCACAAAGGTAGTGAGGTCTTTGACATAGACGCCCGTGTCCAGATTTTCCTTGAGCTCCAGCTGGCTCTTCGGGTCTTTGCCAAGTAAATCGCGAACCTTATGATCGAGTGGATAGACACAAATAGCGGAGAGAATGAGACAAGAGTACAGTCACACACCGTGTGAGGCGTAAAGCAAATGATACATGAGAGGATGGGAAAGGATAAGGGGGTGGCTGAATGAGTCCGGAAAACACGTGTAAAGGTTTTTGGGATTGAAAATGCTTTCAAACCAACCCATAAAGTATGCAATGTATTCGGATACCTCTTCGTTGTAGATTTCCAGATAAGACGCGCGCACGAGAAATTGCTGGCCTTCTTTCGCGAGGGCCACTTTTTCGAAGATGTGCAAGAAAGCATTGGGAATGATGCCACGCAACTCCGGTGGATCAGGGGCTCCTTCCATCGTGAACGTCTTGCCCGCGCCCGTTTGCCCATACCTACACGTCAGCGGGTTGTAGTCGAGAAATATGGCACACACGAAGAGCGATTGATTTTCATAAAATGCTGGAGCTAGAAGCAAAATTAAAAGAAGGCGGCTCTAAGGACAGTTTTTAAGGACGTTAGGCTGAGTAAACTCACGCGAAAATAGTGCCGTTGTATCCGTTCAAGCAAGCGTCGATGAGCTCCGCTGCGCACACGTCGTATATGTGACGCTGAGTCACCTCCGCGGCAAAGACTGCATCAAAAGTGAAGTTCTTAGGAGGATCATCGTCGTCGCCTTTTGGATTCGCCACTGTGACGAGTCCGCGGTCCTCGTAGGCAACCGTTTGCCTTGATTATGATAAAAATCCCCAGACAGGAAGCAGATAGGTAAAACGAATTGATCCTCGTCCATACCAAAGAAAGGATGCACAATTGTCGATGATGCATTGTTGTGGCAAATGTGGTAACATTTGGCGTCAGGAATATACTGCCTCGAGGCTAAGTGGTGAGGTCCTATTGTCAGCAACTTACGCCGTGTGGCCATCCTGTTTCTCCTTTCGCGATAAAGGCCGCACTCGAACAACGACCTTGACGGCTTCTCCTCCTGCTCAAATGAGAGTAAGGGTTGCTTTGAGACGGATGAAGAGTAGACTTTGAGCAACAATCGCAAGAAGCCGAATGAGCTCGCGTATAACTGCCACGGTAGAGTGGTAGTTCTAGGCCTTACCAGATTTCGAAGCCATAACAATAGAACTGATGATAGTGCGCAGGGAAAAAATAGAAGAGCTTTTCGATAGAGTGAGCCGAACTCGGGAGTAGACGGCTCTTTGAGCGGTTAGAGGCAACGACGACCAGGCACAGACGCCAGTGATAGCAACAAAGCGGTGCAAAAGTTGAGGAGTAGAGGACAAGAGCAGAAAGAAAGAGAGGGAAGGGAGGAAGTGAATACATTTTGAAATCCCTCCTCGTAAGTACAGGGCAGCACTGTACGTACCGGGAAAAAATGGCATGTGCGCCTGATTAGCTTCCTAGGTTTAGTTTGTGCTGCTTTGATTTTAACCTCTACATGTCCGCCCTCTAATTCCGGCCAAACGGGGCCTATCTCGAAGAAAATGGAGAATATCTTTGGATCAACCCATCTACCTGTAGTACTGCCATACTGCCATGTTGGTCTGATGTGTCGCATTTGTTCATAAGGCGGATCTCCTTGTGGATGATAAAGCAACAAGAATAACATCAAACCTTAACGCACCTCTAGAACAAGGTACCCGTGACGTACCGACGCTTCCGCGAGAGAGCAGAATGCACTATGATAGTATGGTGAAACGCCGCTGATATAGAACAGCTGGAACAGCTGTTGCTCGGTGTTTTACTGACGAACCCGAAATGCTGACATTTCGGGATCTCAACTTGCTTTATCATAACTCTAACTTCCATACAAAAAGCACCGTCTTTCGCTGCTCCAAGCACACGCCCCGTCTTATGGGCTGCTGTGTGCATTGGTGGTTAGGGTTTCCTTCACCACCATAAGTGAGTCCTTGCAATCTATTTGCCGTACCCTCTTCTAACCTCAGGGTTCCACCCGCTTTGATCGCGCACGAATCTTTTAATAAAGGCCAAGCTCCTAGCTCACAGGCTCACAGGTGCAGGCCTCTGCTAACTTTAGTCTTGCTTTCGAAATAGGCACTGAGGGGCCGATATTAGAAGGCTAACAGGCAGAGGGAGCTCAGTTCAATTTCGAACAGCCGATAAACGCACGAAGCACACATGCCTGAGCGGCCGTGAAAGTGATGGTAACGTCCACTTTTCGTTATTTCATGAGCCCTCGTTTCAAGATTAGATTAGATTATATTAGATTTGATTATACTCCCCAATTGCAAAGAAACAACAACAAATAGCATAAAGCTGCGTTTTGATGAATCCTTCAGAACAAGTCTGACTGGGCTGAGTGTCCTTTTGCGTAATGCAATGTTCATCTTTACTCTCATGAACCCAGAACGGCGCATATGCACAAAGCACAACAACCAGCACAATTACGATTCATTGTAATCTCCTTCGATATAAATCCGACCAGGCACTAGAGACTGTGAGGGAAGATTACAAGATTAGTGCGTGTATTGCTCCTCCAAAAATTCCGGCCCTTCGGGGCCTGTCCCAAAAACGCAAGAACATGGAGGAGCGTGCCACTTTGGACCGCTACCATCACTACCATGGCCACTCGGCCATGTGCGCCTGATTAGCTTCTTAGGTCTAGTTTGCGCTGCTTTGCTTTTCTTCTCTACCTGTTAGTCTTCTAATTCCGGCCCTTCGGGGCCTGTCTCAAAAACGCAAGAACTCTCTGCGAAGACCACGAAAAGATATTCGAAGCCGAGGTCGCTCTAATTTCGTATTCAAATTGTTTACACTGGATTGTTTGCTCGAAAACTCACTCCTTTTCGTTTGTACCCGTGTTCGTATCGCCCTTCTTCTGCTTAGTTGCCTGCTTGCAACCTGAGGCCAGGATAACTTCTGTTGGGGATAACTCGTCCATTGAGAGTTCACTCATTCCAGAGTTTTATTCATCTTTAGACTAGGTATTCGTTAAGGAGGCACCTCCCCCAGATTCATCCTTCGCCAAGAAGTGAGGAAGAAGCTGAACATGGCGGACAAGGGGAAGCCCAAATTCGTTATCAAGGTACGTGTCTAGTTTAGTCCGTTATATTTGCATCGTAATACATAGAGTGTACCTCTACTCTGATAGGATTGGATATTATGAGCGGGCGGTCTGAATGGCTTAGAAATTGAGTTGAAAAAGGGAGTGGTAACATGGACTCTTAGGGTGGAGATCCAGAGAAGAATTTTATTTATGAGCCTTGAAACTGTGCGCGCTTCTAAGAGAGAAATTTTCACGGCTACTCGCGCTTTTCTCCCTGCAGCCGTTTCGGCCGTACAACCAGATGGACCAGCAGCAGGCGGAGGAGATCTGGCAGCAACTGCGGGCTGCTATCAAACAAATTCACAACCATAACGCTTCCTCCCTCTCCTTTGAAGAGCTCTACCGGTACTTTTTTGCCACCACAGCTATTCTGACTTCATTTTTGTCAATAAAGTTGTTGTCTTGCGCTTTCGGTTAGCAAATAGTTTCGCTCACTTATTCACTCACTCACCACTAATCCTGGCATATTGACTCAGAATCTCTCCTATTCTAGCTGCCACTGCCTCATAGTTGCTCTCTATTCCAATTTTGCATCTACTGTTTGAGCCCTTCTTCATTTGGAGAATTGTTTTCATTTGTAACAGCAATCGCTAACCTTTTGATTCTGACATAATGATTGTTGATGAGCAGGAATGCCTACAATCTAGTTCTCCACAAGCATGGAGACCTCCTGTACCGCGGCGTTTGTGACTGCGTTCGGTCGCACCTTCAGGCCGTAGCCACTGACGTCGCTGCCACGGCCGACGAGTGCCTTTTGGAGCGCCTAAACGCGGCATGGGGCGAGCACCAGCAAACCATGATGATGGTAAAGAACAGTTAGATCCCACTGCCGCGTGTCATTTCTGGGCGTGTGCGTATGCCTTTAGTCGTGCTGCGCCTATGCTCAAAGCTCCGTGATGAAAAACGTTGGCGCCTTTAAGAAGTATCGGCTCTCTTAAGGGCCTCTTTTTGCTTACGTATTTCTCTCTTTTATTTTTTCTCTGGTGCGCGCGTACTCAGGTGCGCGACATTCTCATGTACATGGATCGGACTTACGTGACTCAGAACCGTAAAATTACGATTTACGACCACGGATTGATGATTTTTCGAGATACAATTGCGCGGCATGCCTTAGTGAAGGATCGGCTCAGGCATCTCTTACTTCAAGCCGTTGCGAACGAGCGCGCGGGGCAACTGGTCGAGCGACTTCTCCTCAAGTGCGTGTCTGAAGTAAATAGATGTTCCGTCGCCACGCTTTGCATCTTTTGTAGCATGGATTTAATAGTCTACATGCCTATGAGCACTTGTCACTAGAAACCCACATGGATCGTTCATACGGCTTGTAGAGCCCTCCCACTTTCTTTTGCATTCAGTCAAGCGCTTATTTCTCCTCTCGTTCTTACCATGCTTATCAGGAACACCCTCGCAATGCTGGCGGATCTGGGTGTCGACAGTTTGAGTGTTTACGAGGAAGATTTCGAAGCACAATTTCTTGAGGCCACGGTGGACTTTTACCGCCACGAGAGTTTGAACTTTCTTGCCCACAACACGTGCCCGGACTACTTGGCAAAGGCAGAAGCACGATTGGCTGACGAGCATGCGCGCGCTCGCCATTACTTGAACCCCTCTACCGAACCAAAACTGAAGCGCATCGTCGAGACAGAGCTCGTGAGCCGCCACGCCCGCACCGTGGTAGAGATGGAATCATCGGGTTGTGTCGCCATGCTCAAGGCTGGCCGCACCAGCGACCTCCACAAGATGTACAAGCTGTTCACGCGCGTGCCCGCAACGCTCGACATCTTGCGAAGTACTGTCTGCGATCACGTTAAAAAGGTAAAAATAGAGCTTCGGGCCGGAAATGAGTTTTTTTTTTTAATTGTGTTGATATATTTTAATGCATCTTGGCACTTTCATATGTCACAATCCTCGATATAATCTTAGTCATTTACTTTTGAATTGTGTGCGATCGACAGTTGGGCACGGACTTGGTGCAGGACCAAGAAAAGGTCAAAGATCCTGTACTCTTCGTAAAGCAGCTCCTGACAATGCGCGACGACTTCGATGCTATTGTTGAATTGTCCTTTGAGGGTGAGAAGAAAGCTGCAAAGGCGTTGAAAGATGCCTTTGAAAGTTTCATCAATGCTGACACCAAATGTGCTAGCTTTCTGGTGCTTTACATTGACGAACTCCTCAAATCGGGTTTGAAAGGCTTTTCGGAGACTGAAGTTGACGCTCAGCTCGAGAAAGTGATCGCCATCTTCCGCTACTTACAAGACAAAGATGTGTTTGAAAACTTTTACAAGCAGTACCTTTCGAAGCGTTTGTTGGGTGGCAAATCGATGTCCGAGGATTCGGAGCGGTCGATGATTGCCAAACTCAAGTCCGAGTGCGGTTATCATTTCACCTCGAAGCTGGAAGGCATGTTCACCGACATGCACATGTCAAAAGAAACCATGGAGCAGTTCCGCGTGGCTCAAAGTGACACTTTAGCAGCGTACGATTCCTTTGCGTCCTCTTCTTCCTCGAGCAGCAATGGTGGTGGTGCTTTGTCTCTTGAAGCAACAACCGGTTCGTCGTCATCTTCTTCTTCTTCGTCTTCTTCGTTATCTGCCGCTGTAGCTCCAGAAGCCACCTCGACGGGTCCTCTTCCTCCTCCAGTTGAGCTGGAAGTGAAGGTGCTCACAGCTGCACACTGGCCAGCCAACAGCCTGCCCCCTTGCCACTTGCCTCCTGAAGTGGGGACCGCTCACGCAGCCTTTTGCGCTTTCTACCAAACCAAGCACACGGTACTGAACTGAGGGTAAAGGAGGAAATATTTGATACCTATGTGGTTGCACAACTTGTACTGCAACCTAATGTATTTGTTTCTTGGAAATATTCTTCCTCGAAAAGCTCTCCTTCTTCCTTTCTACTTTCTGTTTCCCCGTCGCTGGTACCATCCTTGTTATGAACTAACATATGTGCCTTCATGTGCATCCTTTTTTGTATGGTCAATCTGCCAGGGCCGAAAGTTAGCGTGGCAAACGTCACTCGGTAATGCAGACCTTAAAGCACGTTTTGCCAAAGCGCGCCACGAGCTCAATGTGTCCACCTACCAAATGGTGATCTTGATGCGATTCAATGGCGCTGGCAACGAAGTGCAGACCCTTGAAGCGCTCTCTGAGCTCGGGATTCCGCAGGCAGAGCTGCGGCGCCATCTCATTTCACTTTGCACGCCCAAGCACAAGATCCTGAAAAAGGAGTCCAAGGGTAAGGGCATTGAAGTTGGCGACAAATTTACGTTCAACGAAGACTTCACTTCCAAGCTGAAGCGTGTGAAGGTACCCCTGGTGTCAGCCAAAGAAACGAGTGTAGGCTTAGTAGGCGATGAACTTCCAGCTGGAGTCGAAGAAGACCGGCGGCATTTGGTGGAAGCCGCCATTGTGCGCATCATGAAAGCGCGCAAGGTGCTCAACCACAATGAGCTTATTGCGGAGGTCACGCGCCAGCTTCATCAGCGCTTCAACGCAGTGCCTGCCTTCATCAAGAAGCGTGTGGAGTCCCTGATTGAGCGGGAGTATCTGGAGCGAGACAAAGACGATCGCCGCGTTTACACCTACCTTGCTTGAGTAGTTCGAGGGACTGCCGCAGGGACGAGAGGTCAAGAGGGCGCAACAATTTCTCTAAGGAGGATGTGCCGTGTAGATGACGTTTAGGGACACGAGGTGATAAGAGGTCACCATTTTATTCACCACAGAAAGTAGCAAGTTTTTTCTTCGAGAGCCCTCTTCCATGCCACATAAAACATACTTTCCTGATCTAGAATCCCGATACCGATTCCTTTGGACTCTACCCGAGTGGAATTCAAGTAAAAAAACAACTAGAAAAAGGGCAGGGCGATCAAATGCGCGACCGAATGGAACTCGGCTATAATTGCCAGTACTATCCTACCGACCACTGGCGCTGTACCTGCACTCTTCGGGGTATACGCAGACGACTTGCTAACCCCAACCCTAACCCTAGGGCCAGGGCCAGGGCCCCGGGCCACGAAATTTTGACCACATCGGGGGGGAATCCCGCTACGAAGAACCACGATATTCTATTGATTTTAGGGCCTAGAATTGGCAAAAAAAAAAGAAGCTTAGAATTTCTAGTGCAGCAAAGCTGTATTTCCTGTGTGACAGGAGCTCCGAATTTTTAATTTTCATATCCAATGGATAAAATTCGTGGATTTACGGTACAGGACCACCCCATGCACGCCACAGGGGATTTGCGCATATGTACCACAAGGCCACTCAGGTGCGACACTAGGGTAATGCCAGAGGGCGAATGGAGATTTCTCAAAGCAAGGACTGGGTTGATTAGCCTTCTAATTCCGGCCTTTCGGGGCCTGTCTCATAAACCAACAGACTTGGTGGAGGTTTTGGGGCCGGCGCGCCCCAGAAACGAAATAGCAGCGTGCTCTCTTCAGTGCAGGAACAGACACAGAAACGACTTAAATCTGGTTTCAATTTTATTTTATGGACGGCTCCCGCTGTAGAGAGGGCTAGCGGTAGTGCAAATACTGCACTCGAAGCATTTTCTCATTCCAGTTGTGGCTTACACGCAACGCACGGCGCACGCGCGTACACTTCTGCCCGCAGCATCGGCTTCTGTGTCGTTTGAAACAGGACCCAAAGGGCCGGAAAAATATAGAGCAAACAGCCAGAAATACATAAAATTTCAGCTCATACTAGATGGGGCTAATAAATACACATGCCCGAGTGGCCATGGGTGTCGTGACTCGCTCTTCCGTGCCCTCAGAATGTTCCTCAAAAAAAGAGTTCCGTTCGCCCGCAGAGGAGGGGGGGTACTGTTTGGGTTTGTGTTTGTTCGAGTTCGAGTTCAGCTGCCCGGGAACACTTACCTCCTTGCTCCCACTACTGCAGTAAGTTATATAACATTCGCAATTCCAGTCCATCTGGGCCTGTCCGTATTGTAGGCATATACTTGTGTGCGCTAGTCAGCCTGTCGTGCAGTCGTGCCCTGCATCAGAAATTATTCTTAGACGCAGGACTACAGAAGACGGTTTCTGATTGGTGGAATGATCACCTCCTGTTGCTCCTGCGTTCTTGTGGCTCAAGTTCCTTTTTCAATGAGCATCTGCTGCGCCCAAATTAATTCATTTTGAGACAGGCCCCGAAGGGCCGGAATTAGAAGACTAACAGGTAGAGAAAAAAAGCAAAGCAGCGCAAATTAGACCTAAGAAGCTAATCAGGCGCACATGCCCAATTAATTCATTTTCGCGAACAATTGAAGAAATAGTCGTACGTTTTGTTGTGCTGGTGTGCATGAGTGATCAAGCGTTCGCTTGGCCCGCGATATAAATTATACCCGTGGAGGTGCAGACGGCGTGAGGCATGTCTACAATGGTGCTTGGAATCGTGCTGGGCGCAGCAGGTTCAATCTTCATCAACACAGGTAGAAGATCGTGCGGGAGGTCACTATCACCGAGAGAGCGCTAATTACCATCACTCTTTCGTGCTTGGGCTCTATACAGTGGTGCTTTGTTCCTGTGCTTGACAACTTTTGCAGAAGTATTGTAAATCATTAATGTGGTAGTCACAATTTGAAAGCTCCTATTTTACGTTTTTTATGATTGAAACGCCCTCTTGAATGCTTGCACCGGTTGCTCCGTGCGGCGATGCACAGGTAACAACTTGCAGTCTTTGGGGATGGCCCAGCTGGAGATCAGAGAGAACGAAGAGGCAGCTGCAGAAGAGATGGCAGCTAAGAAGAAGGGCGAGGCTAGTGGAGATTCGCACAGGGAGGCAGAGATTGACACCTGCGAGAGCCCCGTGTGGATCGTGGGCACGGTGATTTTCATCTCGGGCTCCATTTTAAACTTCGTAGCCTTTGCGTTTGCCCCGCAGTCTATACTTGCCTCGCTCGAAGGCATTCAGGTGATTCATTTGTTTTGCAGTCATTTTCAGAGGACTGTCCCCAAATTTTGGATCCGTTGGGGGTCAACTAAGTTGTGCTGCCCGTCTCTTTCTTTTCTCCTTGCTTGCCCAGTTCGTGACCAACGTGCTCTTCGGCAAATTCGTGCTTGGATCCATGATCACGCCCATGATGTACGCGGGGACCCTGGTCACTATTGTGGGGGTGTTGATCACGGTGCTCTCAGCGTCTGTAGTTGGAACACTCGAGGCCGATGTGAGCGATCTATTGGCACTTTGGGCCAACCCTGTGTGGCTAACCTACCTGGTGTGCTGCGTGCTCGGCGGCGGAGGGCTTTTGTACACCCACAAAAAGTACGAAGCAGCCGCCAATGAAGGGAAACGGCTACCGTATGCCGAGTGAGTTCAGCTCCCTATCGATTAGAGAATGATACCCACGCTTGTCTTATATATCTGGGTTGTGCAGCACCCTACGTTTGGGTGGGAAGGTCCTGGGATCTTGTGTTGTTTTCATTCTATCGGACGCTTTAAGTCTATGCTAGCCATACCTCGTAATTGATGTTTTCCATTTTGTTGTCTCCTTTCGGCCTCCTTTTCCCAGGTACATGCTGCCGGTTACTTATGCGACTTTTTCTGCCCTGTTTGGCACCTTTTCGGTTGTGCAAGCAAAAGTGTTGTCGGAATTGGTCACGCTTCAGCTCGAAGGGTCGAGCAACATCTTCTGGGGCTCTGACGCCTGGTTTACTTACGTGACTCTAGTGGCATGGCTGGCTTTCGTTGGCGTGTGGCTGTTTCGCATGAACGAGGCCCTGAGCCTCTATGATCCGCTATTTATTATTCCACTGCTTCAAGTGAACTTCATTCTCTTTGCCATCGTGAGCGGTAAGACGCTATGCGTTGAAAACCTCACTCACGTCCTTTTCTTGTCTTTTCTCGCCCTTGACCTCATTGTGAGCTCATCTTTTCGGCGAGGACTACTCACATCTGGTTTGTTTCCCTCTTTTCGCTCTTTTGTTTGCTGCTGTAATTACAGGTGGCATTTACTTCAAAGAATTCAGTTACTTCGGCGTGTCGAACGTGATTGGCTTCGTGTTCGGGGTTTGTCTTCTTATCGTCGGCATTTTCTTGCTGAGCCCCACCGTCAATCTCGAGAATGTCACAGGTCAAGGCCAAAGTTCAGCTGAAAATGGAGGAGTTGAAATGAAGCCACCGACGCCCAAAGAAGAGGAGGCGCCACAATTACAGGTGTCGCAATCGTTCGATGCGGCAGCTTTGAGTAACATCGACGAAAAGCCCAAACCGGTCTCGAGAATGTCTCGCGCTGTGAGCTTTCAGGAATTACGGCCTACTACACAGCCTGCGCAACCGGTAATGGAGCGCGAAAGGAGTTCAAGAGAGATTATTGTACTCGAATTTTAGGCCTTTTCCAACCACTTCTACCACGTAGCAAATGATATCAATCAAAATGATGACCATCGTTACCTTCTTTGCATTTCGGTTGTATCTCCTTCATAGGGTGCATGTACGTATGCATGTACGCACTCGTCATCCCCACTTAAGCTTCCGTTCTGCGTGCATACTTTTTGCTAGGCGAGTGCGAGGCCGTCCATGACAAAGCGAAGCATATCAATCCGAAACATCGGCGAAGATATTGCCGAGGAGCGGCACAGTGACACCCACGTGCATCACGTGAAGAAGCGCACGACATTCATCAACTTTCGGTTCAACGCGGTCTCAGCTATGCACGACAACACCCACGACCAAAACATCGACCGCGCCATGTGAGACGATGTAGTCATACGATTGCTGCATGGTTATTAGGCGTCTTGCTTTTCTTCTTCTCCTTGCATTTCTTTTCCCTTTCCTGTCTTTTTCCATTTTTTTCTTGCGGCCAATTTCTCGCCGTCGTTCGATGCGGTGCACTATCAACTGGCTTGGAATATCACCTTACCATTTCTCTTGCACATTAAAGTCGAAAGAGCGCACACGATTTAGCTCTCAGCTCTCGCCAGCCATTGCGAACACTGGAATCCACTCAAAAGGTCATTGAGTTGGAAGAGACGGTGGGTGCTTGGGATGATAAAGGTGGTGACGGAGGTGGAGCACATTTACAGCTACGACCTAAATCACATGTGTTTGGAGCAAACCCCATGACCGCTGACACGGGCCTCACTGTGCGACCAGAACTCTTGAAGCCATCTCTTCCCGTTGCCCGCCCGCTAATCCCCAAGTCATTTCCTGGTGATAATGACACGCTGCCCGCAGTGCGAGCCAAGAAAGATCTCGAACCATCGATTTCTTCAATGAAGCCCACTTTCTCTCCTCCTTTGAAGCCAATACAACCTCTCAAGGCGAAAGAACCGCTGAGTGAAAGAGGGCGCACAGCAGGGATGCCATTATCGTCGTCGTCTTCTCAAACAGCGCTTACTTCTTCCTCAAGAAGGCGCCGAAGCCATTCCTCGGACCATGTTTCCTCGATGACTCGTGCCACTAACCACGCTGCCCGTCAAAGAGCTGCTGCTTTAGAATGGCAACGCGAGGATGGTGTACCTCTTGGCACTTCGCTCGACACAGGGAGCAGTTTGAGCTCATCTGGGAGTGGCAGCAAAAATAATAGCAGCAACAACAGCAGCAATAGCTACATGGGAGGAAATGCAAATTTGCCTGGGTCTGCGAAAAGAAGCACTGCCTACGTGGCAGCACCTCGTGCTCTTCGAGCAGCGCAACGGAAAAGCGCACGTAATCATACCATTGACGAGGACGATAATGAGGATGGGCAAGACCTGCGCGAGGGCGAAAGCGATGCATTGCTTGAGAATCCCGAGATGTTCAAAAGGAAACGCTTCTCGTCGGCATGATCTGAATACGTTGATGATGACCGTCTCTTCACATTACTTTGGCACGTCAAGTGTTATGTTAAGCAATGTTCCAATCGTCAAGAACTCTGACTCCGTCGATGTTTCAATTCACGGCGCATCGGCGCGGCAGAAAACTCCACCTCTTTGAAAAGTGCTTACTTTTATCTTGTTGTAGCCGAGGTATGACCTCGTCCTTTGATGTATTGGCCTCTCGACGGCTCACCGCTGGTGACTGTCTCTGTGTGCTGTGTCTGCGTGCTCTTCATAATTTTCTTGCGTAGATACAAATCATCGCTTGACGAAGCAGCAAAAGCCGATAAAGTGGCTCACCGTCGTCGGCACTCGGCCATGCCAGCTGGCGCCTCTCCTCGCCAGCTCGACGTTGACTCGCCGGCTTTGCAACAGTTCCCCCTTGCTAGGTACGTGAAATATGTATTAAAGTCTCAAGCTCTCGAATTCTATTTTTGGAACTGCAAATTGAACTACATTCCAATCATCGCAAATCCTTCATACCGAAGATTTACCAAATAGCTTCTTTTGGTTCTCTTTTTGCATTCTTTTCTGCCAACTTCAGGTCTGCGTCAGCCTTCGACCTCTTTTCGTCCAGCCCCAATTACCCTCCATCGCGAACGGCGTTTTCGCTGAGCCCGCCGTCGACCACTAGTGCCGCTGCTGGCCCGTCTTCTCCTAAAGTCCTGAAGAGCGCTCTGAAGGTTGGGGGCTTGTCAAATTTCACACCAGCGGCGATGCCAGCCCATATCGACGAGGAGAGCGGCGAGAAAGGAGCTTCAGAGAGGCCCCCAGGGAGCTCCTTGTAGATGCAGTAATATTCTTCATCTTGAAAGATACACTGGGCATCGTTCTTAGGTTGGCATTTGACTTTTTAACAGCAACTGTGACCTGGTAGCTTCCTTCCTGTTGCTGTGCGGATAAATCTCGTAAGGCCAAACTTGATAACTTTACTGGGTGGCTTGGGTGCATGGTTCATTGGCATGGTTCCATTTTTTATAGCGTCTAGCGTCTCGTAAGGCTTACCGTAAGGCGAAACACGTTTGTCGTGTGCGTGTGATGTCAGCATATTTCGGTGATAAGCCGGTTATGTGCTTTGATGCTTCGTCTTTTCTCGGTGTAAATACACTCCATTGCGTATAGATTTGTGCTTTCTCTGGCAGCACTCCTGTGTGTTGTCTAGTGCTGTGTGTAGATGTAGATCAACCATTCTCCTGGCTCCTGGAACTTTCCGAAATTTCTTTGTTTGAGCCCGTAACTCGGTCTGTTCGCATCCAGCTCGTCGTGCGAGCGTGGTGCCCAGTTGTTTTAGTGGCTGGTAAACGATGCCGGTCGCAGCTAGGAATTACATTCCGATAACTCTCGGCACTTTATTTTGAATAGGCAGCAGGCAGCACTCATATGCTAAATGCAGAGGGATACCTAGTCTAGTAAGCCACCAGTGAGCAATGGCATTAATGTGAATCCTATGAATGTCCGAGGTGGAGTGGACCAAAGCAGGTTACTTGGATATCCCCTTGTGTACTATCGTTGGTGGGTTTGGCCAGGGTTCGGCGTGTTTAGTGCCGCTACCCCCTCCTTTTCTCTCTTCTCTCGTCAACTCGAAGTTCTACGTTTTTGCTCCAGCTCCAGTCCAGTCTAGTTAATCCTCCCCATAAATACAAAGAAAGACCACCGTGGCATATCGCAACAGAAAAATGTAACCTTCAGAAGAAGTCTGTCTGGGCAGAGTGCCCTTTTGCGTAATGAAATTATAATCATTTACTCTCGAGGTGTCCTTCAGTCATAAGGCATCAGGAGGTTTGGGAATGGAGCACTCATCTAATTCCTTCGAAATGCCCTTTCTTTTGAGCGCGTTCTCCAACGTCCTGCCCCAAGTCATCTGTGGACAACCAATCGCCAGCTCCAGGAGGAGTCAAGAGCAGCCCGAACTAGTACATTGTTTAATCAAGCACACAAGCCCGAGCTGGTGCCATGAAAGAAGGGCCCGTTAGAACGAACCTGATGCAGAATAACCCCCTATTTTTCAGTGGTATCTCTATTGGGATTATACGGTAATTTGGTGGTGGTGGCCACTCGGGCATGTGTGCTTGGTTAGCTCTTCTTCTAACATGAACTCCATGCATTGCATTTCTGCCTGTTCGCCCTTTAAGTCCGGTCCTATGTGGCCTGCGTCGAAATTTCTATGACACAGACACGAACCATTTGTTAGGCAGTTTTTATTATCTACTGGGGCAAAAAAAATAGCCTAGAGAATTGCCCCGTGGACCTGGGACGTGACACACGAACGAGCACTCAGTCCCGCCGACTTGTTCGGAGGAAAGGCGCCAGTTGGAGCCTTAATTGGCCTTCTGGAGCGCATTTGCTAGCGCATGTGCAGCTCAAGTGCATTCTTTATGTGCCTCTGTGACTGCTGTGTACTTGCCTTTCTTTGTTTTTGAGAGAAAATTAACTAGGCTAGACTCCTTAGTTAGCTCAAACTCAAACTCGAACTAACACAAACTCAAATGACACAGAAGTCAATGCTGGAGGTAGAACTGTACGCACGTGCGTTGCGAGCAAGTCATAATTGTAAAGTGGATGGTGCGTAAAGATCATGAAGCATAATACTTAATACTTCCATTCCACTTAAAAGTGGAAACTGTTCATGAGAAAGATTCGAAACAAGACTTCAGTTGTTTCTGTGTCTCTTTAGCTTCGCCGCAGAAATGACGATATGACTTCCCCCCTCTTTCTGATCAGGCTCTAATTTACGAGAGCTAAGCTGCTTTGCTTCGTTTTTTTGCCTGTTAGCCCTCTAACTCCGGCCCCTCGGGGCCTGTGTTAAATTCCCTTGTGGCCAAGAAAGTGATTGCCACGATCTAGAGTAGCCCGTTCTTCCGCGCCCTGAGAGTGCCTCTCAAAAGAAGAGTACTCACCTGCAGAGGGGGGATAGAAGGGCGCGAGTCCGCTGGAAAA
>Ga0307982_1001412_pt1 | contig 19575 bp, 12 predicted proteins | sample OrgLakmetagen989_FD_201847 | JGI IMG/M metagenome (GOLD analysis project Ga0307982, IMG submission 201847) | Saline water microbial communities from Organic Lake, Antarctica - #989 | ecosystem: Environmental > Aquatic > Non-marine Saline and Alkaline > Saline | place: Antarctica: Organic Lake... | reverse complement strand
GGGGGGAGGGGGGGGGCGCCGTGCCTATGCGCCCATGCCGGGCAGAACGCGGCGGCAGCCTCCCTCCCAGTAAAGGATCCGACACCTGCTGCAGCTGCTAGCACCTGTACGCTTCGATGACTTTGTGCGCAGCAGTGCGGCACACCGGACAGTGGCGGCCCGCAGCCGGCCCCGCGGACGGCTGGCCAACGCCTGGCACGCCCGGCATCACATGCTGGCAGCAATCCCCACAGAGCATGTGCCCACATGGGTCCACCACATGATCTGGCTCTGCGGCGAGACAAATGGAGCAAGGCTCCGGCCCACTCGTCTCGGTTGTCGCCGCCCCCGCCGCCTGCCCCGCCTCCAGCTCCTCCTGCTCCTAGTCGGCCGCTTCCTGCCGCACAGCATACTCATACAGCTGCTGGTGCTGGGTGGCGATCAGCCTCTGCAGGCTGTCGCGCTCCTCCCGTTCCCGCACCAGTTCCCGCCTGTGCTGTGCCTCCAGGTCTGCAACCTCCTCCGCGGCCATCTGTGCTGTGGCCTTGTGGGCGCTGATTTCCTCTTGGGCTGCCAGCAGCTCATCAACTGTGCTCTGCAGCCTGGCAGTGGTGTGCTCAAGGTCGGTCTGTATGTCCAGTGTGTCTGTCTCAGCTGCAGCACGCGCCTGCTGGGCGTCTTGCAGCTGTGCCCGCAGCCCATCCAGCCGCAGCTGCAGCTGAACCAATTGGGCCTCAGCATCTGCCCCGCCCTCCTGCCCCTCGGCAGCAGGCGGTCCCCGGGCGGGCACCGCCTTGTTTGCCCGGGGGGCAGCCAGCAACTGTGCCTGCCCCACAAAACTGCACAGGGCGACGACAGCCCCCAGACGAAGCAGCGGCCACCAATACAGCCAGCCCATGGCGGTACACAGTAGCAATGCCAACGACGTGTGCACTACAATCGTCGTGCTGGCAAGCTCCGAGCTGTGATTGTGCCAGAGTTCCCGCAGCGACACGCCCACAACCTCACACATGTGGTCCACCACCACACAAGCCTCCAGAGACAGAGACAACAAAAAGCTACACCAAGGCGACAACTCGTACAGAGCTGCCTTGATGCTTGTGATTTTGGAGCTTGCCCAGGTCAAGGATGAGAAGAGTGGAGATGCCCAGTAATTGCGCATTTCTGAAAACCTGTCACCTGAGGAACGAGCTTCTTCAGAGCAGGCGGCTGCTCCCGCCAGCAGCATGGTCCGAAACACGGACCAGATTGGGGCAAAGCAACGGAAAAGGCCGCAACATACTGCGCTGCACGCTCGCATTATCTTGGACAGGTGGCTGCTACAAGAGTCCCTTCGAATTCGCCTCGGAGCGCCTCGCCAGATAATTTTCGAACCAAGGGAGACGGTCCTGTCAAAGTCAGCAACGCTGCAGTGTGGCATTCAATGATACATGTCGTCCTCACGCGTGTACAGGCCTAGCCAGCATTTTTTTGGGCCTGCCGGCCGACGAAAAAATGGGGGGGTTCTTTTTCACATGGCCCTCGCTAAAAGCAGCCGGCTTTTGCCGAAATGCAGGGGGGTTCTATCACATGCAGAGACCCCCTGGAAATGCCTGATTTTTTCACATGCTCAAGTCGGTATTGGCTAGGCCTGCTGTATTTATTGTATTTCCTAGCGACCTCCCTTGGCCCCGCTCTGCCCTGGGGGAGGGGTGTGTGTGCAGGATATGACACCCTACATGTATCCTGGTCATTCAGGCCTAGCCAGCAGATTTTAGCATGCAGTGAATCGTCACGTGCTTTCAAGGGGGGTCACAGTGCCAGCAACCCCCACCGCTCTGTGTTGCCTGCCACACGGAGCGCACCCACGAGGGATACCCACGCCTGCAACCCCAACTTTGCAGGCACGGTTATGCGTATCGACGTGTCCTACCCCACCCCCAGCAGCGCTATCGATCCTTCTGCTGCGTAATGTGCGTAGCCCCCCCCATGAACTGTTGGAGGGGGGGCGGAATACGCACACTGCCGTCCGGCTGCTGGTGGGTTTCTAGCAGAGCCACCATGATCCGGGGCACTGCAAGACCCGTCCCGTTCAGGGTGTGCGCAAAGCTGAGGCCCCCCTTGGCACCCCTCACCCGCAGGTTCAGCCGGCGGGCCTGGTATTCGGTGCAGTGTGACGTGGAGGAGACCTCCCCCCAGCCGCGCCCCCCAGCTGCATCCCGCCCCGGCATCCACGCCTCCATGTCGAACTGCGAATACACAGGGGGGGGTGAGCAGGGTGCAGCACAGGCGCAGGCGCACGGGACAACTTACTTTGCGCGCAGCCGCGGCGCCGAGCTCCTCAGTGGGCATGTCAAGAACACGCGCATATAGACCCAACTCGCCAAGAACACGCTTCTGCCAGGATAGCAGATCCTCAAGTACGCTTTCACTCTGAGCTTCAGTGGTCACAGCAGTCAGCTCCACTTTGGTGAACTGGTGAAGCCTGTACAGCCCCCCCTCAGCCTGCCCACCCCCCCCTGCCTCCCGTCGAAAGCAGTGCGTCACTGCGGCTTCCAGTCTTGGGAGGCATTGTTCCAAGAACACCGCCCCGGCGTGCTGAGCCATCAGGGGGATCTCGCCTGTTCCGACCAAGCACAAATCTGTTCCTGCCAGACTGTAGATCTGGCTCGCATTGTCCCGCGGTGCAAAGCCACAGGCCTCCACAGCTGCAGCGCGCGCCACATCGGGGGGGGCGCTGATACGGAAGCCCCCCCTCACAGCCCTGTCCAGCGCAAAGGCAACAAGGGCCTGCTGCAGCAGCACGCCCTGACCTGTGAGGGTCACAAACCGGCTGCCAGTCGTGCTGGCTGCGCGGTTGAAGCTGAACAACCCGCATGCTGTTCCGATGACCTCATGTGTGGCAGGGGTGTGCCCCCCTTCAAACCTTGGAGGGGCCCCCACAGTGTCCACCACCACAGTGCTGCTCTCAGACCCCACTGGTGCTTGACTGTGGCTCCAATTGGGCAGCTGCAGTGCTTCCGCCTGCAGTTGCCGGGCCGTTGCCGCCATGGCTTGCTCAGCTGGGGGCAGGGCGGCCTTCACCTGAGCAGCGGTGGCAAGAGCAGCAGCAGCTGCTGTACTGTCTTTGCCGTGGGCCTTGATGCTTGAAGCTGCGGCCTTGGATGCAATGTTGCGCTCTGCAGGTCCACAGAACCAGTTGCTTGGTGTGTCCATACGAAAGCTGCAGGCTTAGGGGCGATGTCGTACCTCGGCGCATGGCATCCACGGCAGACTTCATTGCGCGAACCTGAACAAACAATGCAGCAACTTGTTGGGCATCGCCATTTCCATTCCTGTGCAGTGGCATGTGGTGCAGCATCTGGAGTGCAAAGCATGGGTATCCGGACCGCGGATGCATACCGTTGCTGTAGATTTGTCTGCGAGGCTACTACATCAGCTACGATTCGCGCAATATCCGGACGAGGGCCCCAATCAGCTGTGCACGTAAAATTTAAGTCTTCAACTTTCGTTGAAAGTCCGTGGCTGGTTTGGTTCCACGCACCATCTACCAAGCCTGAGAATTGTCGTGGACCTCTGCGGAATTTGAACACAGGCCATCGCAGTGCGGTCCACATGCTGCCGTCCGTGGGAGGCGAGTACAATCTGGTGACCCGTTCCTTCTTTACAATACACAAATTGGATCATACAGATCTCAACGTGTGTTGGCTACCGTGCACTAATGGTGACTGTTATGCATTTTAGCGTCTCCTTGCAAGCAAGCTCCGCAGCCCGTTGACCCCACACATGGGGGGTGCAGGACGGTAAAACTATCGCAGTGAGTGTTGCCACCGCTCTCAAAGCGTCAAAATTGATGAACTGCAAGAATGGTGCATCAGTGCAACATGACCCAGATAAGTCCAATCTGCATGGCCTCCTGCAGACGCCGAGGTCCCAAAGCATGCTCCACAGTATATGCGGGCGGACAGTGGTTACTTTTGGCAGTACCGGTTTACAATGCTTGCACCAAGCATCGTATACATTTAGTCGGGGGCAGAAAAAACACTCGTCGAGCCCACAAATGAAGAAGGCGCACATAGCACCTCAGGTCAGTTTACACAATTCACTCACAATTCACTCACAACTTGGGCCGCTCATACACTCAAAGCGAGCCGCAGCGCACTGCCTCCATGTCATGCCCGGGCCCTGGCCGGGGGGGCGTGCTAAGGGCCTTGCGCGCGCTGGCCACTGCGCGCAGCTGCCCCACAGTGAAGTGCGCCTGCTGCTGTGCCATCCGCAGCAACATTGTGGCGCGGCTGGCGGCCGCTTGTGCCTCGGCGCCCGTCATGCACAGCCCTGTCACTACGCGATCCCCATCCTTGCCAGCGAGCTGTCCCGCGGGGCTGCCTGTGGGGGCACTGGACTGCACACAAGCAGCAGCATTGACTGCACTGGATGGGACGCCCAGCACCTGTGGGGACACAACCTGCCCTGGGCTGCGACCTGCCACGTCCACCGTTTGTGCCTCCTCTGGACTGAGTACCTGCTGCAGGCGAGCCAGGACAGCCGCGGGCAGGGGCTGGCTGGGGGTGGAGGCGCGCAGCAGCGGCACCACGCGCACGCCACCCACCCGTGGCGGCGTGTGGTCCATGGGGCTGCTGCCTGGACGACACATGACAGGCGTGGAGAATGCAGCAGCAGGCAGCCCAGTGCCGCCGGCGCCGGCGCTATCCATGCTGTCCTGGGTAAACAGGGTGGGGCTGCCACGCACGCCTGTCCCCCGACTGCGCACAATCTCCTGGTTGATATCAGGAGAGTCGTTGCTGTTTTGCCGCAGGGAGTGCGCTGCCCCCAGGGCGCCCATGGTCACGGGGTGCATCTGCAGGGAGTCCACCCGGTCCACTCCGTCTGCAGCTTCAGACTTGAGGGAAGCTGCAGAAGTGGTGCGCAGGCCATCTGTACCGCTGAAGGCTGGGCTGCTGTCTGCGGATTCGTCTCGTGCAAAGTCGGCGTGCAGGTCGGTAGGGGGGCGCGGGGGAAGGCAGCCCCCCCCCAAAGCGCGGGTGGGGGACAGCTTGGCGGCGGCGACTTGCTGCGCAGCATTGTGCCCCATGATGCCCCCTCGCCCTCGTGCTGTTGCGTGCAGTGTTGCACGACTCAACCACTCTGGCTCCCTGTCAAAAGAGGCGTGCTGGGTGTGGTGGAAGGCGGCACGAGCGGCAGCTTGATTCGTGTTGGCGCCGCTGCTGCTGCTGCGGCGGCGATTGCTACCCTGCAGCAGTACGGAACTGGGCGATTGCAGCAGCCTCTGAGCCGTCATTTCCACACACCCCCTGCGCACGATCTTGTTGGGGCGCGGCACGCTGGGGCGGCTGGGGGTGCTGGGCGCGGAGGGCGTCGAGGAGCCACAGCCGCCAGGCAGCAGCCCCGCAGCATCCCGTGCACTAGACATGTCTGCATAGATGGATCCCTCTTCGTCCTCACTGTGGGGAGCGATATCCACTGCACCGCCGATGTCCCCGCACACAGATGCAGCCAGCGAGGCAGCCGCAGAGGCGCTGCCGACACGCGAGTCGCCCAGAAACGTGCCGTCCATCATATGCAAGGCGCTGCTGGCGATACTGGCGCAATCCCCCGTGTCGTCCAGTGGCCGCTTCCGGGCCCGGGGGGTGGCAGCGAAGTCAAGTTGCCCACAGCTGGCAGCCAGGGGCGACAGGGCACTCAGAGTGCCCCGCAGAAGGCTGTGCTCGCCGGAGCGACCGTCCAAAGCCATATCGTTGCTGTGGGACCTAAAGGCGCCACTACCACCCTCCCCTGGACGCGGGCTGTCGGAGGTGAGGCTGCGCTGGTTGGAGGCCAGGGCGTGGGGACTGCTGCCGCTGCTGCCGTGGGGACTGCGCAGTGGCAGCTGCACCCCCAGGCGCCCCCGCCCCAGCGCCCCTCCCTGCCAAGTGCCGCTGCGCACTGCGGTGGGGTGGCACACGGGGGGCGCATCCAAGCTGCTGCGGCTGCTGGGGGCGGGGGTGCTGCCTTCAGCGTCTAGCGCAAGCACAACCGCCCCCACCGCGGCGACCGCAGACAGGTCCCGCTGATCACCCCCTGCGTCTGTGCGCAGCACCTGCAGCGTGGACTGGGGGGCATCAGCGACCACCAGGGGCGAGGGGCGGTGCTTCTCCAGATGCCCCCGCAAGTCCACCAGCCCCTCGTGGGCAGCACCAGGACGACCAGTGCGCAAATCCTGCCACCCAAACGCCTCATTGCGGGTCCCGTGGTTGCTTGTCACTGAAGGTGCACCTGGTGCGCCCACCCCGCCCAAGGCAGCGACGGCGCCCGGGCCCGCACCCACCCCCAGCCCCGTGCCCTCTACTGTGTGCTGGCTGCGCTCGCTGTGTGCATCACTGCATGCCACCGACTGTCCACTGCCCTCCCGCAGCATGTTCGTCCCGCCCAGGTCGCCCTGCGACAAGCTCATGCCCCGCGGGCGGGAGCGCTTGACTAAGGAGCCGTCAGGCCTGTAGGGGGTAAGGGGGTCCATCAGAGTGGAGTTTGTCACTGTCATGTGGTCATCCATCACACTGCCAGCTGACTGCATGTGCTGTGTGATGTCACTGGTCTGCGCCTCGGCAGCTGCCTGGGCGCAGTGCACTGGAGACGGGGCCGCCAGATGTGCCCTGGGCACGGTCCGGGCGTCGATGGGGGCGGGGCCGTTAGCGGGCGACTCCGCGCCTGCATCTGAGGCGTGCGGACTGGGCATGGGCTGTTGCACCTTTGGGGGGGCACAGGCGCGTGCAGGGGTGAAGGGGGCTCTGGCGCGTTGCGAGGAGCGGGCAAGCCCCCCCCCAGTGGGGCTGCCGCTGACTGCTCGTCCTGGGGCAGCTACATGCTGCACACCGCTGAAGGATGCCACAGATGCAAGCTCCTCCCCAGTGTCGTGCTGCTGTGGGGGGCTGGGGCTCATGGGGGCGCAGGGTGCAGCCGCCTTACTCTCGGCCACTGCGCCGAAGCCGGCAGCGCAGGGCAGGGCGCTGGAGACGGAAGGCAGGGAAGAGCGGCTGCTGCTGGGTCCAGTCCAGGGCAGCCTGGATGGTATGCTGGTGCCGGTGTGGCGATGGGTGGCGCCTGGGCTGTACAGCAGTTGCCGTGCAGGGGAGGCATCAGCAGGCGCACAGCGTGCACTGCCCCCATACCCAGAGCCACTGGACAGCGAGCGCACTGCAGGGGTGGGTGAAAATGGCGACATGCCTGAAATGCCCATGGCGCTCAGTGCGTGCTCGTGGCGCCTGAGGATGTCGGCGGGGGGGGTTGCTGGACCGGGGGAGGCGGCTGCCTCGTTTACATTCTGCAGCAGGGAATCGTAGCAGCGCTGCAGCGCCACAAGCTGAGCGTACGCATCTGTGGCACGCTCTGATAAATGTTGCACCACTGCCTGCTCTACGGCCAATGCTGAATCGGTTTCTGATCGAAGCATGGGGTGTCGCAGCAGCGCACTGGCTTGGGGCCGTTTCAAGGCGTCCCTGTGCTGCGAATCATGGAGGGAGATGATGTGAGTACAGTCAGTAGCATAGGACACAAATACACATACCATCATCAAGCTCAGCAGTGCATGCAGGTCTGTGGAGTAGTTTTCAAGGAGGGGCAGCGGCCCCGCACGCAACTGCCCCCATTCCTCGCCGCTTTGTGGAAGCAACTCTCCTCTGAAATGGAAAAGATGTGCGTGTTGTGTTGTCCTGAAAGGTGGGAGCTCCCTCTAGATGGTGCTTACCTTGCTAGCTCGTAGACGGTGGCCCCAAGCGAGAAAATGTCGCAACGCTGCAGCGGCCAGTTACTAGCTGTCTCGCGGTTCAACAGTTCCTTAGGAACGTATCTGCACAGCAGGCTCGGTACAGATTGCTCATGAAGAGACAGCTTTCAATTTGGTGCTGGGTCTCACCTGACATCGCCCTCTTCAATGGATCTGGGAGCGGCATCAGCACGAGCAACGCTACCTAAATCTGAGAGTTTGAATTCCAGCTCTTGTGCGCCCCCCTCGCCAACCTTGAGAACCTTGAAAAGAATATTGTGCGGCTTGATGTCCAAGTGAACAAGAGGATTTTCTGCATCGTGCAAGACGACTAAACCCTGCAGGCAATGCTTGAGGATAGTACACAGCACACTCTCAGGCAAAAAACCGGAGCCGCCTGCGGGAAATACGTCGTCGACGCAAGCAAACATCATGCTGCAGCGTTGAGAACGAACCTGAGATGCTGCTTCGAGATAATTGCCGCAAACTCCCGTCACAGAGCTCAGTAACAATATAAGCCCGCGAGTCTTCCTCCCATGCGCTATAGTATCGGAGTAGATGTGGGCTTGCTTTGAGTTGGGCCAAAGCATGCACTTCTTGCATCACGCGCACGCGGCCTGTGCTGCTGCCCAGGGGGACTATCTTCACGGCGTAAAGAACCTCATCAACCTTGTTCCTAACACGAACAACTTGGCCAGAGCTGCGAGAGTTTTCGAGGTGGGGCGTGTAAATTCGCCACGGTCGAAAAAAGGGTAGCAATTCAGTAGCACTACTCACTGCCCTGAGCCGAGCACCCCGCGCTCATCATACGATTGGTGGAGCTTTGAGCGCTGCATGACAGTCAATGCTTATAATTATGCGTGGTTTGGAGTTTGTGCCCGATGCAAGTTCTCCTTGAGGTGCTCAAGGTAAAGAAAAACGGTGCCCGCTAGATCAGTTTGAGTGATGCAGTTTTCACAATGATCAAGCTTTGTCGCCTGCGGCTCAAAGCTAAAATTTATGAAAAATTTCTGACGAGAATGGTAGGCTTTCAGTTGCTTGTGCGCACTCTGAAGCTCTGCGCTGGCATGCAGACAAGAAGAAGACACCAGCGATTCGCGTTTCGCAAAAACTCAAGTTTTTGAAACGCCAAGTGCAGCAGTTGGAGTGCTGGCCTTTGAAGCTCGTCTCGCGCGGCCAGCGCTAAGTTTTGCTTTTGAATGGGATTGCTGCTTGGTCTGTGGGCTGCACAATTTCGAGCGTAGGACCCATGAGCCTCGCTCCTGAATCGACCGGCCCCTGCAGCGGAAGCTGCAGTCCCGCTTCAGCCCCCTGCCAAACTATTTGGGGCGCTAGATTCTGCTAGCAAGCAAAGCGCTTGGATGAGGCAGCTGGAGACGCAGATCACGACCCAGAGCTACTTCTGTCATCAAAAACTGCTGAGCGAATGGCTCAGAGTCCAGTGACTGGTATGCTTTGCTGACAGTGGTGGGATTGTCTTCCCGCAAGTTGAGCTGCACCCAAGTTGCTCAATCACACTGTGGGAAAAGGCTGCCACTAACTGAAACGTCGCGTTTCATTTTGACTGGAGACTTCTGCCCTCAAGCTACCTGCACCACTGCCCTTGCATAGCTCTGCGCTTTGGTGGCGATAATTCAGGAAGCTGCAGCTCAGCTCACAACGCCATGCATCCTCTCACGAGTGATCGGAAGCCCTCGGTGCAGCTATGGTCGCCAATGGCGTCTGTGATGTTTACTGGTGCTTGCTTTGTGTCGCTTGAGGCTCTTTTATTCATTTGGGCTGACAGGGAAGCTTCTCCTGCTTGGGCTGCCGCGAGAGCAGACTTCTCCTCGCAGCTGCTTGACAGGCACGCAATTGATGCAGAACTGCATGAAGCTCTGGTTTTTGCATCAATCATGCTCCTTGTTGCATTTTCGCTCACATTTTTCAACGCAAAATGGCGCCACGAACGCAAGAGGGCCTCTGCTTTCGGTGAGTACCACTGTCATCCCTGCTTGTCACCGTGCGACCTTTCGCTCTGAACGCCTTTGTGTCAAGCGAGAATTCCACCGTGTAATTTGTTGGCCTACTGTATCATTTAATGCAGGTTTTGGCTTTCATGCCAGCTCCAAGGCAGTGCTATCTCGCAAAGCCCCCGAACGGCAGCATGGAGCCGTCAGCGCTGGCACACCGTTCAAGGAAACGCCGCCGCTTTGCAGCAGAATAAGCTGCGAGTTCGCGTCCATTGCTTTCGGTTTGAAGGGCGTTGGAGTGTGGCTCGCTACGCCCTTGAAAATATATGGTGCAGCTTGGCCGCTGACAGAGCTTGGAGGCTGGGTGGCCGGTAGCTCCGTGCTTTCAGCGACACTCGCTGGGCTGACTGGCAGCTTTCCTGCTGTATTTGCAGGTGGTTTGGTGGTGGAAGACGAAAGGCACCCTTTGGGCAATTTGAAAGTGTATCGCATGACATTCTCCCCTGCTTTTTTGGCGCTGCTGGTGTTTGCCGGCTTTGCTTTGTGGGGATTGCGCAGAATTGTCCGCAAGCGGCACCTACCGTCACTTCATGGAAGGCGGACGCCGTTAACAAGTGCAAGCAGCACTCCTAGTGGTGACAATATGGGATCGAATACCGAAAAAACGCCCTGGTCCAAGTGGCTAGAGCGAGTCGTCACCCACTGGGCGGCGTTTCTCTTGGTGAATGCGGCGCTGTGCGTCGCCTCTGGTGCCATAGCCGGAGAGCGTTTGAGGCCAGCAGAGCCAGGGAGTAACCTATCTGCCGGGCCCAATGCCGTCCCATGGCACTTGTACATTATCGCAGCACTGCTGTCGCTGCTGGGCTTGGCTTGGCTGGCGTACACCTTGCTCACACCTGTGCACGATCCGCTGTTTGGGAGCATTCTACGATCTTTGGCAGGGCCGTATCTAGTGCTTGCTGCACTATTGTACGCCACCATGTCAGGCTGGACATTCCATCCGTGGGTGTCCCTACCTCTAACCCGCCAAGGCGGTTACCTGGTGGTTTTGCTGGCGCCCCTGGTAACCTCTGCGCAGTCGCTCACATCTGCAGTGCGAGACGTGGCGGTGAAGGAGAAGGCCTTCCAGACGCTGGCACACGAGGTCAGGGGCCCCATCCAAAACATCCGCACGGCCCTTTCCAGCATGCGCTCGGGCCTGCAAGGGCGCCTCGTCGCGTCCCCTGACCTGTCTGCGGCGCTGGTGCTGCTGTTCACACATGGCAACGCGCGGTTCTTGACGGAAATGCTGCTAAGGGAGGCTCACAGCGCTAGCGGACTGTCTGCCGGCACTCCAACTGTGCTCGCTAGTGTGAGCGGGGGAAGTGGGCCCAGCGCCCCGTTGCGCATGCGCCCACAAGTCCGCGGCCCACCCGTCTCTGCCAATGCGCCCGTCACGAGTGTGGATGGGTGCGAGCACTCACCAGCACTGCGTGTCCCCTCGCGACAAGGCAGTGTGGATGCCCAATCAGAAGCCCCCTCTGCGGACTGGCATCTGTTATCTACGGGCGGGGCATTGAGCTCCAGCCTCCTTCCTAGCCCAGTGGCTGCACGCTACAACTCGGCGGGCGACGCACAAACGCAGATAGCAGAGACGTCTGGGTCCACAGCAGTCGTTTCCCTTGCAGGGAGGGCTGCATCTGGCCGCTCCGTCCGCCAAGGCGCGACCTCAGATCTCATATCTGACGGCCGCGAGAGCGCCAAAGCCGCCAAGCAGCCAGACGAGCCGGCGCGGTCTCGGCGCGTCTCAGCGACATCGGACGTGTCAGACCTGCAAAATTTGGTGGTGATGCCGCCGGAACATGGTGTGGGGCAGGCCAGCGAAGACATGGAGCTGCACCCCCAAGATGAAGAGACGCGTGAGACGATCACCTCCATTGTGGCCAACCCAAACGCACTTGAGCTGGTGCATGTGCAGCAGGCAGGGGAGAAGCCAGGGGAGTTGTTGCCCCCTGCCACAGCGATCCATAGTCATCTGCCCCACGCAGGGCCCCCTGCCACAGGCGGCAGGGGGCAGCTGCGAGGCCCCTTTGCCGGGGCTGGCAGCCGCAGCATGATCGAGGGCAGCGGACGCCCCCTCGCCCAAATTACCGGCAGCGAAGGCGACCAGCACGGACCTGCTGGACCGCTACTGCGGGCCATGTCAGGGGGGGGTCCTGGTCGCAGGGGGGGGCTTGGTGAGGGGGTGCTCACTGGTGGGAAGGCCCCCCTTCATGTGGTCATCCCAGCAGGGGAGCAGCCTCCCCGCAGAATGCACAAGTCTGTGACTCTGGACAGCTTTGGTGCAGGAAAACAGGCCCCCACGGTGGCCACCTTGGGGCGGGCAGGCCCCCCCCTGCCCGACCGCAACCGCACCACCAGCCATGGCAGGAGGGGGGGTTGGAGTTTGGCGGCACTCCCAACCCCCGTGCGTAGTAACAGCAGCGCAGGTGGCAGCGTCCTCAGCGGCGCCGAGGAGCAACGCCTGCTGACCTCTGCCCGCGCGCTGAGCGCAGCTGTAGATGCCATCGCCAGCGCAGCGGCTGGGGCACACCCCTTGGCCGGGCGCAGTCGGCGCAGCCAAGACATACCTGTCGCTCCTCGCATTCAACAGCACGACTCAGGCTTCTCATCTGTTTCCGCACGAAGTGCCACCTCAGACGCGAGCGTGCTCACCTCTGCTCGCGTGCACCGTGCGCTGTCACAGGTCGTGCGTTTGAACAAATGGTCCGGCAACAGCGCTTTCAAAGCCATCATCCGGGACGGCCTGAGCAGGCGGTACAAAACCACAGGCACCACTCGTTCGGTGTTTTCTGGCAGCGTCGCAGGGAGCGTTGCGGCGGCTGGCGGCCAGGGCCTGGGCACCGCTCGAAGCCGCAGCAGTGGCCACACTCCTTTGCACAGGACACCATCGGAGGGCAGCTCGCTGGTAGATCTGGCCATGAGGTCTCACACTGCACGCTTGCATCTCTTGCAGCCGTCCTTGGAGCTTTGGCGGAGCTTGCAGGAGGCAGATGTTTCATCAGGCATGCTGCTGGACAACCTGGATGCGCAACTGGAGCTGGCACGCCTACGCTCGGGCAAGCAGGAGATCATGAAGGAGGTCTTCCCCCTGGGAGGGCTGCTGGACAATCTGCGCACCAGCATGCGGCAGCGCTTCGCAGAGCACCAGGTGGTGGCAGAGTGGGCCCCCTGCACCCCCCTCGGCCTTTGCCACTGCCTGTGGCGCACGTCTCGAAAGCGCCTGCAGCAGGCAGCCCTGAACATCCTCAGCAACGCAGCCAAGTACGGCAAGCCGCAGGACTCCGATAAGGGCTGCGTGCTCATCAAAGCGGAATTGTCGGAAATGGTGTTGCCGCCAGAGGCTGTGGTGGCCCTTCGACAGCATGGAACTCGGACGCAACAACAACTACGAGCAGCTGGCGCGGGGCGGGCACGCGCCCCCGCCTATAATGAAGCTGGTGAAACAGTTCCCAGCGCTCGTGCTACCGGCAGCACCCCGGCTCGCATGTTTTCGCGTCTTTTCAGCTCCAAGGCACCCTCTGGCGCAGCGGCGCAGTCAGACACGCCGCAGGGGTCCCCTGGCATGATTTCCACCTCAAGCACTGATACTGGTGTGGCGGTGTCACCGTCTCTTGGGCCAATACCGCCCCCAGGCGGCGCAGCTGTCCCCAGCACAGCCGACATAGTGAACGCTGCCTTTGAGCACATACACTGTGCCGATGTGCCCGACTATGACGGCGCACTGGCCACAGCTCTGTCTGCTGTAGTAGCTGCTGCCCTGAAGGGCTCTGGTGCTGGGCGGCGTGGTGCCTGGCTGCAGCGCTCCATCAGCGGGGGGGTGTCTGCAGGAAAGCCCCCCCCTCGAATCGACGGGAGGGGGGCTCAGCCTGACCGTGGGGCGGGGGCACTGCTGCATACCCCTGAGTTGCTGGATGACTCCAGTCATCACACATCCATAGCTCAACCGGGGGGCGCTGAAGTTCTGTTCAGAACAGGGCGTGACGAAGTGGTGCAAGTGCTGCGCGTGCCAACGGGAACACAGATGGTGTTCCGGCTATCCGTGCAAGATTTCGGCATGGGCATGACCGAGGAGGAACAAGAAGGTGTGTTCCAGGACTTCACCAGGTTGCACCAGGACAACCAAGGAACAGGCTTGGGGCTGGGTGTGGCGCGTGAGGCGATGCGACTGCTGCAGGGCGATGTGTGGTGCCACAGCAAGGGCAAGGGGCACGGCAGCACCTTCACAGTGGAGGTGCCTGTGGTGCTGGAGGGTGAGGTGCCCCCCGAAACCTCCCCCTCCTCCGATAACAGTGACTCCGACAGCGGCACTGCAGACTCCAAGTCTCCCATGCACGCTGCTGGCGGCAGCCCCAGCGGCGATAGCCGTGCATATGCAGGTGACGCCACCGGTGTACCCATCCATATCCCCATGTCCACTTCCTCTCCATCTCACGGGGCCATCAGCAGCAGCGGCAGCGCAGTGGCGGGGCCGGCTGGAGGGGGGGTTAGGGAGCAGGCGGACCACAACGAGACCCCCCCTAACAACACCCCCCCCTCCCCCTCAGACCTGGCAGCCGACTTAGGTGAAATGTCAGACACCAGCGTAGTGGTGCAAAGCAACGGCATCGACGCAGCCTCAAGCGATGATGATGAGGGGGTGCTGGGGGGGGTGCTTGTGACCAGCAAGGTCCCCCCTGACCCGGCGATTAGCTCAGGGCCCAAGGCAAACGACCACCTGTCAACCATTGAGGAGCAATCCATGGATGGCCGCACTGTGGCCACGGGGTCTGTGCGGGGGGGGGCGGCAGACGGGACGGGGGGGGCCCTTACAAATGTGAGCACCCCCTCCTCCGGCAGCGCCGGCCGCGGGGGAAATTTCTCACACAAGAGCGGCAATCCACAGGCATTCAATCTGCTTTCGTCGCCACTGCACTCCGCCAGTACTGGGCAGATGCAGCTGCAGCCACTGACGGGGACGGGTAATCCAGGTGGCACCCCCGGGCGGGGGGGGGGCTTCGGCTTCACTGCCTCCATGGGCTCGACCAACAGCGTCATGCGGCAGTCCGGGAGCATTATAGGGTACGGGGGCACTGATGGCACCAAGAGCCTCATGCAGCGCCAGAGCTCGTCGGCGTCGGCGTCCTTGGGGGCAAGGGGGCGGGGGCAGGAGCCCCCCCCTGGTATGGCTCGGCAAAGCAGCTCAGCCAGTGTCGCACCAGTGCACGGCGCTGTGCCCCAAGCCAAACAATCCCGACAGCTGGCAAGGGGGGGCACATACGGCAGCATGGGGTCAAGGGGGGGTAGCCTGGACGTCCCTGACGACAATCTCTCGGCATCGTTCCACCCCCAGACCCTGCTTGGCGATGTGAGCGAGGCACAAGAACTCATGCACCGCCGTGGCAGCTCTGGGGAGCTTGCCGCCGTCCGTCGAGGCCTGCAGGGGGGCACGGGTGTGAAGGGGGGGGTCAAGTCCGATGACCCGGGAGGCACCCCCTCGGGCCTTGTGCGTTTTCCGTCAACTTCAGAGTTCCCAGCGGGTGCCACAGGCACGACATTCGAATTGCTGCCCGGTGGAAGCACTCACGAGGATGCCACGGAGAGCGGTCGGCCCGTGAGCGGCTTGTCCATGGACAGCAACAGCACCAGCGAGAGGAGGGTGCAGCAGCCTGGCAGCCCGCAGCGGCTGGCAGGCATTCGCTCTGTATCTCCGCGAGGTGGTGGCAGGCTTTCCGCTGCAGGGGGGGGCGGCGGCACCGCCGTGGTTCATGCCAAGGGGGGCAGTGATGAAACCGAGGGGGGGGGCAGCGAACTGGATCACTCACCTGACAGTACCTCCGTCACATCACCCACTCTGCGTGGACTGGGCGACTCCAAGGCTTCGGGGGCTGGCGGTGGGGTCCCTCGCCCCAGACTGTCCCCTGAAGTCGGCTCCGTCGTGGCACGCTCAGAGGCCAAGTCGCGGTGCGTGCGGGTGCTGGTGGTGGATGATGATGCAACACTGCTGCGCCAAGCAAAGCGACAGATACGCAAGGCCACTGTGTTCAACAAGAATAGCTCTCGAAAGTACGATGTGAACGTGGACACAGCCACTGACGGGGACGAGGCAGTGGAGCTGATTTTAAGGGGTGCAGGGGGGGGCACCGGGGCCATCACCCACGTCACCTTGGATGGTAACATGGCACGCATGGGCGGGGTGGAGGCCACTGCACTTCTGCGGCAGGGGGGTTATGGGGGGGTCATCCTGGGCATCACGGGGGGGGATGACGAAGCGCAGGAGTTCCTGGCAGCGGGTGCAGACGACGCCCTAGTGAAGCCAGTGGAGTGGGCAGATGTTGCAGTAGTGCTGAAGAGGTGCTCCAGGAAGCGCGCATCCAGGGATCAAGGCAGCAAGTGAAGGGGCTGCTGTTCAGCAGAAGGGGGGTGTGCCTAAGTCAAGTCCGCAACACCAAGTGGAGTGGCTGAGCTGCAAGATACAATTCATTGAGTTACCTCACATTAGTCCGCAGCCATAGTTTCTTGGCTGACGTCCGCACAGTGCATTTACCAGACGGTTTGTTGTGAACCACCACGCTGCGTGTCCGGAGCTGCCCAAGCAACCGCCGTGTCCGGCATGCTGAAGCGTATGTTCTCGAAGAAAGCAGCCCAGCCAGATGAAGTTCCAGAGCGTGTGAGAAAACCGAGCGCTGGCGGTGCTGTCAAAGGCCCGGCTGATTCACTTGGCGAAGATGAGGTACGCTGAGCAGCTGTATTGGTCGCTGCGACTGGCAGCGGCATTAGCCGACACTTCACTCGCAACGACCCCCACGCCAGCCAACTACTAGCATGATTTCGCTGTGTTTTTCCAGATCAATTTCAAGTTCCAGGAAATGCTCAAGTCCCGAGGTGTGTGAAAGCATGCCACATTGCCAAGCGCTGCCGTGAATCCGCGTGGCTTGAAACCCACACTAGGTTGCCGCTCAATTCCATCTCACCTCATTCGCTTGACGCTGCAGGCATGCCAGAGTCTGCTGTTGGTCAAATGCTGAAGTTTGATCTTGAGAAGAAGCGCTTGATGCTGAATCAGCACATGGCTCCAAGCACGCCAGGCGGGGCGGCGGGCGGGGCTGCTGCCTCCGCCGCCGGCGCCGCTGCAGGCGGGGAAGATGACGCTGCTGCAGGCGCCACTGCGGGGGAGCTGGCCCGCCAACTGAAAGGCTACACTAAGCACAGTCCCCCCAGTCTCCGTGAGTGACCGCTGCCGCCTTCCCACGCACTTCACAACGTCATCTGCAATGCACGGCTATGCTGCGCGTCCTGCTGCGCGGCGCGTCGCATCTCTTGCCATGCCACCCGCCTCCATTTACAGAGAAGCTGTATTCGGTGCGAGTGCAGCTGTCCACCTCGTCTCCTGAGTGGATGAGCCAGTTCTTGGGTGGAGGGGGGCTTCAGGGGATGGCCAACGTGCTGCACCTGTGTTCCAAGGTGCCCTCTCTGGGGCTGAAAGCACTGGACGCAGTGGTCAGTGGCTTGAAAGGCGGCATCAAAATGCAGGAATCCCTGAATGCCATCGCGGGCTGCGAAGACCTCATGCACGGCATGGTGGTGGCACTGACCCCCCCTGAACCTAGGCAAGGGGCCCCTGAATCAACTGACTCTGGGGCCCCATCTCGGTCCTGGCTTGAGCTGCGCGATCGCGTCACACGCCAGCTGCTGCGCATTATCGCAGTTTGTTGCACAGTGGACGGCGACGATGCAAGCGCCGACGAGCCCGAGCTGGAGGGGGGTCCAGGGGGCACCGCCCCCCCCTACGTAGAGCAAGGGGGCACTGCCGACGTGTACGACACGCTGCAAGACGGTTTCGCCATGGCAATGTCCAGCCAGAAACACCCCAGGGAGTTTCATGGCTTGTTGTCGGTGCTGGACGGTACGTGCTTTGAGCAGATTCCACGGAACGCCGCATTTCACCCCCTTGCACCCCTTTTGCAGACGACGCTACCACGTACAGCTGGGACACCAAGCTGGCCGCCATGCATGTGTTGAACTTCGTGGCATTTGATGAAGGATTGGAGGGCCGGCTTGCCACAGCTGCGGCACTGGAGGCGTGAGTACCCCCCCCACCCCGCACCCCAGCATGCACCACAGCATGCACTTTCACGCATACCTGCACACATGTAGTTTCTTCTTTACAGTGCTGGCGCCATGGACAGTCTGGATGCACTGTATGTCGCGGTGGCCAAGGCACAGGGCCCTGCTGAGGCTGCCGAGGCGGAGCTGTCCAATGAGGTCGCCCAGCTGCAGGCCAGCGTCGCTGTCTTGCCCTCTGGTGCAGGCGCAGGTGCAGCTGCCTCTCCAAGCAAGCTGGGTGAAGCCGGAACACCACGCCGAACAGAGGAAGACCGTGTTCTTCAAGAGGTGCACACGGCCAAAGCTCGCTTGCGAGAAGCTCGCATCTCTTGCTCCAACCTGAGCGACCTCAGGAGTATGGTGGATGCCTTCTTTCAAATGACCCACGCAGATGCCCAGGCAGGCCTCGTGGATGATGTGGCACTGTCAAACCCCGCCACGCTGTTTGCGCACATTGTGAAGAAAGCCAGCACAGCTGGCACTACTGCTGAGCTGCTGGGCGTGCTGCACTACCTGTTGGCCATTCCCTCGGCTCGGTTCATGGCTCGAGTGGCACACCGCAGAGTGGCTGCTGCGCTCAAAGTGGCGTTTCTGGGCGAAGCGGGCTCGGCGCCCGGTGCGGAAATGGAAGTTTCCGAGAAGATGTCCTCCGCACTGCACGGGGGGATGGCAGAAGCGGAGCAGGCGCGGGGCCGACGCTTCAGCTACTACGGCATGGGCCGCTCTGCACGGGGGCTTGAGGGGACAGCAGAAGGCCCCCTGGATCCTGAAGTGCTAGCCATCAAGGACTTGTCAGCCCTCCTGGCACTGCAGCACCGCAATGACCAACTGGAGAGCAAGCTGGAGGAACACGGACTGGATGTTCCCACCCACGCCGCCCACACACGCAAGCCGAGCTCCTTCACCGACGAAGGCAGCAGCGCCGAGCAGCTGGTCGCAGCGCGAGCACGCATTTCAGAGCTGGAGCGCATCACCAAGACTCACAGCCGCGGGGGCGCCTCTGCTTCCTCAATGGACCGGGAGCGCGCCGAGGCGCTCAGTCGCCAGCTGGCTGAGGCGCGCGAGGCCGCCAAGAAGGGCTTCGGTGGTGACGTAGTGGACAGACTCAAGGAGGAGCTGTCTGCCTCCTCCACGGCGCTGTCGCAGCTCAAGGAGGCAACGCACGACCTCAAGTCGCAGCTGGCTGATGCCCAGGCAGAGGCATCTGCTGCCAACAAGCGCGCTGCCGCGGCAGCCGCTGCTGCACCAGCCGCCGGCGAGGGAGCTGCACCCCCCCCGGCCCCTGCAGCGAGCGGCCCCTCAGACACCACACCTGCTGACCAAGCCGAGGTGGAACAGCTGAAGGCACAACTGGCACAACTGCAGACTCAGCTCCAGGCTGCAACCACCGGCGCTGGTGGTGGTGGTGCTGCTGTGACCGCGACCTCAAGTGGTCCCCGTCCTGGTGGGGCAGGTGGACCCCGTCCTGGTGGGGCAGGTGGACCCCGTCCTGGTGGGGCTGGTGGTCCCCGTCCTGGTGGGGCTGGTGGTCCCCGTCCTGGTGGGGCTGGTGGTCCCCGTCCTGGTGGGGCAGGTGGACCCCGTCCTGGTGGGGCTGGTGGACCCCGTCCTGGTGGGGCAGGTGGACCCCGTCCTGGTGGGGCAGGTGGACCCCGTCCTGGTGGGGCTGGTGGACCCCGTCCTGGTGGGGCAGGTGGACCCCGTCCTGGTGGGGCTGGTGGACCCCGTCCTGGTGGGGCTGGTGGACCCCGTCCTGGTGGGGCAGGTGGACCCCGTCCTGGT
>Ga0307982_1001411_pt1 | contig 19576 bp, 14 predicted proteins | sample OrgLakmetagen989_FD_201847 | JGI IMG/M metagenome (GOLD analysis project Ga0307982, IMG submission 201847) | Saline water microbial communities from Organic Lake, Antarctica - #989 | ecosystem: Environmental > Aquatic > Non-marine Saline and Alkaline > Saline | place: Antarctica: Organic Lake... | reverse complement strand
CAGTGGGGTTTGCAGGCTCCTTTAGGAGCTGCAGAGCTATACAGGGAGGGTTCCTGTTGTTGGCGATGCTTGTTTCCTACCTCGTTAATGATACGTGGTCACTGCCCAGTCTTTCCAGATCAACAGTACGGTACTGTACCACAATACTGGTGTGCTTCCAGCCAATCACAAATCTGCAAGCTCCTCGGCCCTTCTTGTTGTCATCTTGTGGCCTTTTTGAGCGTAACCTCGGCGTGATAATAGATCAACGTAGAGTTGATGTTTTATCCGACCACGACCAAAAACTGCCTACCAAGGATTTTTGTCTGTCCGTCTGTCCGTCTGTCCGTCACATCACATTCTTATCTGGGTACATATGTTCTGACACCTTACGTATGTTTTGACACGTTGTCACGTCACTGACATTAACCATGTTCTGACACGTTGTCACGTCACTGAAATCAACTACGTTGATCGTGGCGCGGCGGCGCGCGCGCCGCTGCAGTATTAGTAATTGTTAATTGATTCAGACTTCGCAAACGATGGAAGATTCGACGTCGGCGACCACCAAAAAAGATTCTGTGACAGCCGAAATCAAGGCTCGCTTCGAAGAAAATGAAAAGGTTCGATCATCGATGAGGGAATTTCAGGTGTGGGTCATGGTGCTTTCCGTGTGTCTGATCAACAGATTGCTTAACTGGTCGCTTCCCAAATCCTTCCCTCAAGACGGTAATACACTTTTCTGCGCAGGCGCACAAGCACTACCAAGATATCGTGTCAGGCGCAGCAGCCAAGTCGCATACAGTCGCTGGCCTCTCAAAAAAAGGCTCGTTGAGCACTACCACCTCTCAAAGCGGTGATGGAGCCTCAGGGTCCAAGGCGTCTCAAATCAGGGCCCAGTTTGAAGAAAGGCAGCGGGTGCGATTAGCTTTAGTTTAAAAAGCGTTCTAAGTGTAAATTCACGCCAACCCGTTTACTAAGTTTTGATAAACAGCTTTCTACTGTCGAAAATGTTGAGTTGTATCTTGATTCGCGCACGTGCTAACTGTAGGAGCATGCAGCAAAACAACACGTGCTTGCGGGCGGCCTCACGAAGAAGACGAAGGCCGAACAAATTGCATATGAAAGCAAAGCAGATTCTCCCGTGAAAGCTGTAGAAGCAGAGGACCACGAACGCGAAGTGGGTTCGGGCCCACTTTTCGCGGGTCGCAACGGTGGGAGCGGGGACAGCGGCGGCGGCGAGCGAGGTGAGAGTGAAGACTCGCGGGGTGAATCAGTTTTCGGAATGTTCGGGTCCGTGCCCAGGAATGTGCTGCCGCAAGTGTTTACTCCCGTTGAGGAGCAGTCGGCTTCACCGCAGCAATCTCTCGAGGAGACCTCAAGCACTACCCCTGCTGCTTCCGCTGCTCCTACCGAAGTTCCTGCTTCTTCTGCTGCCAACACTGCTGCCGACGCAGCTGATGCTGCTGCTGATGACGCTGCTGCCGACGACGCTTCTGGTGCTATTATTACAGTTCCTGTTGGCTCGCCCGCCACTACCGCTCCTGCTGAACCCAGTATAACGGGGCCCTTCGTCACCTCGGGCATTTCATGGGTGCCGGAAGGCATAGGAGGCCACTACGCCCTTTACCACATACGCGTCACGCCTCAGCGCGCAAACGCCATGACAGTGGAAGGGGTGACGTCAAGAAGTAGCCGTGAAACCCCTTGCCTCAGTGAGGACGACTCGAAACCGTTCACCGTGTACCACCGCTTCCAGGACTTCAAAGTATTGCAGGTACGCACACAAAGTTCAAGATGGAAGACTCTCTTTGGCCGACAGATTTTGAAGCGTTTTTTCCCAACATCTGCGAGTGAGGACTCAGAGGTTTTCACGTTCTCGTATGAAGCGGAAAAGATAAGGTTTTCTTTTGAATTGCCAGCTACGATGGGCCTTTGCTCCGTTAGCTCCCTTCAAACCTTCGATCTTTCGCCATCTGAATCTCATTTCATGCTCAGGTCAAACTCCAATTTTTTCACCCCGAGGAGGACATTGCGAAGCGGTTTCCATTGCCAGATCACGGGCCCGGTGCGCAGCGTCACTTTAATACTTTGATTCTCCGTTCACTGGCCTCTACTTCTTTCGTCTATTCGATGTTGCTCAAATGTCAAGAATGGTCCATTCGTTTTTTTGCGTTTCCTTCTCTCTTCATTTTTGCTTGCTTTTTATGTTCTCTCACCTTCATCCCTTGTTATGTGCATTCACATATCTTATTCTCTTTCCGTATTGTTTCAATTCTCTATTGTTGTCGTCTTCTGCATAGGCTCTTGGATCCGCAAGGGCGATTTGGCACTGGCCGAGTCCCGTTGCCAGCTGCTGGAGTGGTGGTTGAACCAAGTGTGGAACAGCTCGAGCGTTTTGAGAGGTTCCAAACATTTCAAGGTAGGCCAAAGAAATCGCCTTCTTTATCTTTTTTTATTTCTCTTCAAATAAAATCTACTACCTTTCTTGATCCGAACCTCAATCATTTCGATCTCTATTTTCAAAGGATTTCCTCGAAGCAAGGACATGGCCAGCAGGTTCCGTAGTTGCTCAGCTGGTTGCTCCACCGTTAGACGGCACGTTTGTGTCATCAGGAGCCATTGAAGTGCGGCACCCGAATGCCGTGAACCCATACGAGCGGATCTTTGACTTGTTATTGTGCCAAACCAAGCCTGGGAAGTAATTGAAAATTAAAAATTGATGCAATATACGTCCTAAGAATTAAAAGCAGCCCTTACCGCTGATTATCCTGAGGGCTGAGGGGGCTGAGGGCTTAATAGTTAATAGCAGGGCTCATTGAACCTACTGAATTTTAAGACACCGGATATCGGTACTGAACGGTGAACGGACTGCGAATTTATGGTTTTTGATTTTGGATCTCATTGGACATTCGACATCCGAGGTGGCTGTCACTTCTGGCTTCTGGATGCTAGGTAGTGCCTCCTGCGGGCTTGGCTGGATCCCTGCGCTGTGAGTGTGAGTTATGGAGTTATGAGCCAGATTACTGGAGTTCCCCCTAACTTCACTGGCTATTATTGGGCTCAAATGAAGTCATTACTTGTTAGCTTGACCTCTGACCTCAAATGAAGTCGATTCGATTCGCGGACTAAACTTAATGGGAGGATATAACTCTCTAGTCTATGCGTTTGAGGCCCGAGTCAACACAAAGCGGTTGCACGTTGCACTTGATATTTAATTCGACATCTCGGCTAATTTTATGCCACCACGCACGTGCATCATATAGACGGCATTTCCATAGCCCACCCGTGAAGTGAATTCTGCCATGTCTTGTGCACATAGCTCAAGTAACATTTCGGAGCTACAGCGCTTTAAATTACTGTCATAAGATCTGATGAGCGCAATGACTGCTGCTCGAAGTGTTCCCGGTGGAGCATCTGCAGGATGCATGAGGTAGTCGTGCTGTTTCTGAACTCCTCCTGCTGCGTTTTGACCACCTGGTAGGATCGAGGCGACTTCTGTGATTCGTGACGCGCACGCAACATCGGTTTCTGGAGGAAAGACTGCAGACTTTAGGACGGCTCGAGCTGTTGTCGACGACGATGACAATTTCGTGATCACCATGAGAAGTGGAACCACGTCAGCCTTGAGATTGGAAGGGCTAGAAGCGCACTTCAATCCGAGGGCTTCCTGCAATAAATTCACCAATGCCTTCAAAGCGCCGTATTCCTCCAAGCAGTCGGCTAGAAGGCGAACTTCGTTACCTCCACCCTCCGTTGGATCTGCAGCGAAAGCCATTGATCGAACCACAAGTGGGCGCAAGTCCGGTAATGCATATGCAGAAATGTCGCTACTGTGTGGACACACGAGTATTTCAGCGAAGAGGGCTGCAAGTTTCTCCATCGATGCAGCTGATGCCAAGCACAGTGACCCCCCTTCACTTGTGGCAGAACCAAAGGCAGACTCCCTTGAACGAATAAGAGGGAGTAGCTTTAATAGCGAAGATGATAAGTCGCGCCGCGGTTTGCTTCCTTCAGAGATACCCGCGCTGATTTCACTGCGCACAGACCACCCTAGAAGTGGTACAACCAAGTTTAGCAAGCTTGACACTGTCCCGCCAGCTGCAGAGATGAGAAGACTGAAGCCCTTACTGGAACTCCCAGCAAGCTGAAACGCTAGAAATGCAGCAACGGCATGGGCTTGGCATCGCCCAGGACCCCGAAGCACAGCGATTACAGCTTCGGCAGTTGAGGATTCCAGCAGGAGAGCCTCTTGGCCATGGAAAAATATATTCACCAAGCACTTAAGTGCAGGAAGCGCCGGATACGAGTGTGCAGATGAGCAGCCCAAAGGAGGGAGAATTTCTGCGCAATTCACGAGTGCAGAAACTGCGCTTCTCGTGAATACTAATTTCGTAGCAGAGTCATCTTGCCGAAGTAATAATCGCAGCGAATCAAGTGCACTGCCCATAACATTATCGTGATGTTCAACTGGAGAGCGTGCGCAGATAAATGACTTAGTCAAACAATGCAGGCACAAGTATACACAATTCAACATACTCACTTTGATTCGCACGCTCCACTATACTTAGGATAGTTTCCATTGCTTGCGCTCGTTCCTTTAGAGTGCCCGAGTAAGGCTTCGTGTCATGCACACGGACAAAATCCACAAGCGTAGCTTCGAGGTCTTTGCGCAGGGACGAGTCAGATGTAAATGCAGCATAAGCCCTGGAAATATCTCCCATAGTGTAGGACTCTTGCGAAAAGTGTCCTATTTGAGGGGAAATTGGAAATGGTTCGACGATAGGGAAGCTCGAGAGGAGACAGCTAGGTACAGTAGTATCTACGCCTTTCTTTTATCATAGACTAATCTTCCTTAACTCTTTAGGTCTTTCACGAAGACTTCAGTCGTGAGCGCGTCTTCGCCCTTCTCGCTCTCACCTATTGCCTCTCCTTGGAAGAGTCAGCCGTCGTCTGCAATATAAAGCTTCTGCAGTGCACAATGAAATGATTAGAACTTATCCAGGGTCAACAATACGCGTGTTGCAGCTAAAATATAAGTGTGAGTAGGGTTGAACAAGCTAGAGTAGCTTCCTGAGAGGTCCTTAGGGCTTGACGGACTCTTGCTTCCTCATTCCTCGCTGCTGTATCTGTACTGTCAGTACTGTATTGTAGTGACGTAGTGACTGTAGTGAGTTGTGCGTTGTGCATCTCTCTCAGTGCATCTTCTCTGCATCTTTCTTCAGACGTCGGCCGTCGTCAGTCCACATACATGACATGTTGTAGTAACAGGTAACAGTATGACACGGTAGCTCGTAATATGAGGAGCAAATGGTGATTCAGCAAATGTATACTCTATATAGACTCGTTGTGAAAAGAGAGAACGAAGCATATTCCAGCCAGAGTTTTGAGGTGACCTAGTTTGCAAATGAAGTGATGTTGTACGTATAGTTCTTTAGTGTTGGCCGTGTTCAGTGGCTAGTAGCTGCTCCAACCGTTACAACGCTGCGAGAAGATGAGTTCCGAGGACACGAGGAAGCTGGTATCAGTACCGTCGCAGTGTTTGGATAATTTGAATGCAGCAGAATCAGGTTCAGACACCAACCGAACTTCTCTTTCATTTGCTCCTGCCTCGTTCGGAGCTTTAAATGCGTCCTTCCTTCTCGGTGACGACCTCGATGGAGACAACAGCGACGATGATAGTGAGTATGAAAATGAACTTCGAAGTGGCAATTTGCCCACTTCCCTTGGCGATGGGACTGAATGGAGTGATGATAATCCAATTTCTGAGACACAATCTAGCTCACCAAGCAGTATATTCAGTTATTCCTTTGCGTCTTTGGCGGCGTCTTCAAACTCATCCTCAAGCTCATCCTCATGCTCGGCGTCGTCGCCCACAACGTCTGCACCACAGTTACCCAATGACAATTTTCGTACTTTGCTGCGAGATGAGTTGCCTAGTGCTGCAGTTGATGCACTGATTGCGACTTCTCTGTCTGCTGACCCGCCTGCGCTTGACGAGCTTGGTTGGCATCCACTTTCAGGCAGTCCTGCTGCACGTCAAGCGGCAGTGAATGCTTTCGGACTCGGTGAAAAGCTCGCAAGCTCAAGCCCTTCGGAGCGTCAACGTTGGTACGCAGGTTTAGGGTCACCTTGGAAATGTGCGCTGGGTCCCCCGCATGGAGGTGTTGCATTCGGTGTGCCTTACGGAGGTGCCGCTTCACTCGGGGCAGCAGCACCAGACCCGAGTCCACGCAGCGACAGCAGCACTGCCGCCAATAGCAGCCACTTGTACGAGGGGCGATGGCGGATTACCAAAAGCAAAGTGCTTGAATATCCTGCATGCAAGCAAGTTCATAGTAGCGCTTCAGCATTAGCATCGTCGCTTTATTTGTCTAAGCCCACTTGGCTCTTTTCACCCAACGGTGCTATCTGCGAAGAGCGAGTCAAGTTGCCGCTGATTGGTCAGATAGCCTCCACACATTGGCTGGTGTGCGTTTACGTAAGCCCCACCATGCGTCTGTTGCGCTGCATTCGTGGCGCGCCGTCACCGTCAAGTGCTACTTCTAATAACAACGAGGCGTCTTCTTCACGAGCCGACAACGATGAGTCCTCCCTTGCTTTTCACTATGCGATTGCCACACTCCAATCGCTTACTGTGCGCGACGCCACCACTGGCGCTGAAGTGACTGGCAGCATGCAAGGCATTGATCGTTGGATTGGAAAGGGTGAACTCAAGCCACCGCGGCGCCCGCACTCGCCAGCGATAATCGTGGACTCCAGCGATCAGCACCATGCCCGCAGGTCGGTATCGGAACTGTCCGGAATTCCTGGACCACCGTTGCCGCTCGACACAACTTCGTCTACTGGCCCAAATGATCGGTGGGCCAAGAAACCACAGCCACCACCGTACTCACCTTCAACTATTTCTCCAGACGACCAGGAACCGAGGTTGAGTTTTTTTTGTGTACCTGTACCACCAAGGGCGTCGCCGGCACCTAGCAATGCACCAGCACCAGGAGGTGCTGTTCATGCATCAATCATGGCAGTCGGTGCGGGTGGTGGCAAGAGGCGGTTGCGCATTGAATTTCAGAGCATTGCTGGCGGCCGTAGAGCCCAGGTATTGGACCATGCCCCGCCCACACCTGGTGCACGGACAGTGCATCACGCCAGAGGCGATGCGCGCCCTGAGGCCGACGTGAGGACATCTGCCTTGGCCGAAGACGAGTCTTTGCGCGCCTCTTCTTCTTCGGGTGACCCAAGTCTCAGAAGCACATTATCGAAGGTAGCTACTGTTGTTTCCAAAGGCATCGCAGCACCCCTTGAGATGGCACCGGAAGACACCCCAGCGATGGCGCTTTCGCCTACTCCTTCCGATACGACGGTGGCACAGTCCTCCCTGAGACATTCGCACGTTAATAACCCATTAGATCCCACTATTGCTCAACCTAAGTCCGCCGCTGCAGCGTCGACAGCATCTCATTTTTCATGGGAGGCAAGCCTGGCCTTGGCTATCAATCGACAAGTAGTTTTATTGGAAAGTGGTGCAAAGCACAGTGGAGACGCGAGTGGCAATAGGAATAGCGTTGTCGATAGGAGTAGCAATAGCAAGAAGAACAGTGATATCGCAGGAAACATCAATTGTAATCCAGTTACTGAGTCCCAACTACCACTCTGCGCCGGCTGTAACAGCCACATTCACCTCCGCAGCTTTGAGGCGCTCGGTGCGCTGTGGCACATCACTTGCTTAACCTGCGTGCACTGTGCAAAGCCCCTTGGAGCTGGCGAGCGCTTTTACGTCGACGATGACTTAGCTACAGGCTCCGCAGCAGGCAGTGCGGTAGCAGCAACTGCCACAGCGCGGTCAGCCTCAGTGCATTGCGCGGACTGCTACCTTGAGGTCACTTACACTCGCTGCTTTGGGTGCTTGGCCCACATTGTGAACGAGCCAGCCGTGGCAGCTCTGGGTCAAACCTTCCACTTGCGTTGTTTTTCTTGTGCTGCATGCGGCCAGAACATGAGCACTGAGAAAGCTAATAGCATGCGTTCCAATGCGAAGACATTTGGTAGTACAAATGATGGTGCTCTCTCCATTGGGAGTGTCAGCGAAACAGTGCACTATTTTGAGCATAATGGGCAAGTGTATTGTGATGCTGATTACCAACGACTCTTTGGTAATACTTGCAGCGGTTGTGGTCTGTCACTGTCGAAGATGCTGGAAGCTGAGCATCGAAGTTTAGGTGGTAACGTAACCGATAGTCCTAGTAACGTAGTTGAAGCACTTGAAGAATTATGGCACCGCGAGTGCTTCATTTGTGCTGAGTGTAGCACTCCCTTAGACGCAGCACGGAGTCCGAGCGCAACCCCATCGATGTCGTTATCATGGGGCACCGTCAGTGGTGTAATGTATTGCGCTGAGCACTTCGCGCGGCGGTTTGCAGTAGAAAGCGCAGTGCTTGAGGATTGGGGAAAAGGTGGAGCTGATGAAATCAGGGTTGAAGCCTGGACCGGTGGACACGATGATGTACGCTCCGGTTCGTTGCATCGCAGCTCATCCCAAATACGTTCTCCGAGTTTCAGACTCACTTTGGAGCAAGAGCCTGTTCGCCTCAGCTTCAATGGCGGCCCTCCTGCACCACCGATGGCATCAATAGCGGCGCCATTATCGTCAATAATGCCTCCAGAAGAAGCCGGCAACGTGTTACCGAGGCTACCCAGCTCGACAGCACGGCAAAGCAAGTGCGGCGTAGTCATACCAGCTTTTCACGTAAGTGGCATCAATCACAGCGCCAATAATACCAGTGATGAGAGCAGCTGTAATGATCATGGCGAAGCGCACGCAAGCACCAATGAGCAATTTAGTCGGAAGGCTCGGAGTCCAACGTTCGAGCAAACCATTGGCGAACTGAAGCACGATTGGTTCTTGCCAGCCGACAATGCCCATAGTAGTAACGTGCGTGAAAGGGAGATCGCGTCAGCGTCTGCAAGCTTGTTGGCAAGAGAGGGCAGTCCAAGTAGCGCTCAAAGTCCTTTAAGCCCTTCCTCAATAGCACCATTGGATTCTTCAGCGCAAGACTCAAGGAGGAACGGTGGCACTATCTCCACCGAAGGAACGGCTCAAGAAATCGCCGTAAGGCATGGCCTTCTTTCAGCGGGGATCGATTGGGCACGAGAGTCACACGACCGAGGCGCGCAGCGGGCTCAATGTTCTTGGAAAAGAAGCAAGAACAAAAGTTTTAAGCCAATGAACAACGTCGATATCGATGCTGTACCACGCACCCAAGATTTAAAACCAATGCTCGAGCCTTCGTCAGCACCACACTCGCTATCGTCAAAATCAACGCTTCAACCAGGGAAGTCCACGATGGATGTGGCAGTCACTTTGCGTTACGGGGTCGCTGCAGCCCTCGGTCAATCTGTGCCACAAGCAGAACTTGAACCTCGTTTGTATGTGCTACGCTCAGCGACATTGCCTCCTGCCGATGATCCTAAAAATGCAGCCGCAGCAGCCGAAGGGCTCAATATTTTGCAACCCCAAGACTACACTGAGGTTGCCACGTATGTTTTAGGTACAACTCCACTTGCTTCAAGCGGCACTGATGATGCTGACAGCTCAATGCTTTCTGGAGCCAATATAGATGCAGTGCAAGACTTATTGCCGGACGAAGAGGTACCATTGTCGTTTGAAGCACTAGCGCCAGCTGTCTTCAAGGCCTTGCGTCGGAGAGTCTTTGGCATGGGAGATGCCGAATACTTTGCATCGATGTGCAAGAATACGGTTTCGAGCGTTTCTGCAGGATCGGGGAAATCTGGGAGCTATTTTATGTATTCAGCCGATCGTCGACTGATTATCAAAAGTGTTAAACGCAGCGAGTTTCCTTTCTTGATGCGCATTTTACCTTCGTACGTTCGTCACATGAAATCCAATCATTTCCATTCACTATTGCCGCGCTATCTTGGCCTATATAAGGTGCGAGGTCGTTTTTCTTTTGACTTCGTTAAGCGGCTTCTCATCTGACTCAACTAGCCAGCATTCTCATGTACCCTGTGTTCTTAATTTCCTACGCATGCCCTCAAACACAGATTAAGCAGCCCGGCCAGCCTGCGGAACGTCTGTTGGTTATGAACAATATCTTGTTTGTGCCTCCTGAGTCGTTACCTGAGATGAGCCATTCTCCAACCGCGCCTCTAGAGGAGACGACTACGAATAACGAAGTGAAGAGTGATAACGAGGTTAAGGCCCTTCAGAAAGCTGAACTTGATGGATTATTGCGGCAAGCGAACAAGTGCAAGCTGTCCAAACGGGACACGGATCGAGTTCAAATGCTTATGCGAGTGGTCACACCAACGTCAACACCTCGATATGTTTCTTTTCGAGACGTCGCAGCAGATACGCCTGAAAATAGGAATGATGTAAAAAATGAAGTTGATCCCTCTGAAGTAAGCTCAAAGGTTCCTTGTGTAGATTCTTCGCGCTTGCCAGAGCACAATTCCAAGCCGGAAAGTTCGCGGCATTTTACCGCTGCTCCACCAGGGCTTGTCAACGATGTGTATTTTGCGCGAACTTATGACTTGAAAGGCTCCCTACTGAAGCGCTTCGTGACTGATGACGACGTCGCTAATGGAGAAACAGTGTACAAGGACCTCAATTTCTGCCGCTGCCACGACGGCACCGATAACAAAGGCAACGCAGTGCCATGTGCTGGCAAACATTGCCGCAAGTTGTCCATAGGCCCAGAGCGTTGGCCGAGCTTCGTAGCTTCCTTCTTGGCTGACGTTGCGTGGCTTAGAGCGCATAATATCATGGACTACTCGCTCCTTGTTGGGTGTGCTCTTGTGAATGGAGAGCACAAAATGGCGGCACCTGCGTCACCATCAAGCACAGCAGCTAAATCGGGATCCGAAGGAGCACCTACAGGTGCAGAGATACCCATAGCGAAGTCAGTATCGTCTTCATCATCATCCAATCAGTCACCGTTGCACACGCCGCTCGATGATGCTACACCTGCCTTTTCTGATACTAACGCTTCAACACAACTTCGGTACCGTGTAGCGGCTGATGATTTAAAGGTTATTGACGACGTACCTTTGAACGCGCTTCGCCCGTTAGATATTGCTGACGGTCGCAACCAAGACCCAACCCTTAGCTACAAATTTAACGATGATTCTGACCATGGCAATAGAAGCAGATGGGCTGTGGGGCAGCGTGTAATTGTAGACATCAATGGTGCGTCTTGTGCGGCTACTGTAGAGTCCATCAGAACATTTAAACTCTCTTCGAAAGGCCAAATGCCGCCACCCTTGCCACCTCGGCGACCACGGCCAAAGCATCAGTCACTGGCTTCACCACTGTATACTTCACCATTAGCTTCAAGTGATATACCAGGGTCAGCACCGAAGACAACTGCCCGTAATTGCTTTGAGAGCGAGTCGAAGGTTGCTCCTAAGGAAAGAATTTGGTCGCATTTGACACCATCATGCTACTCAGAGTGGGTTCGCGACCGGGGCGGCGTTCGAGCTCGCAGTTATGACGAGCAGGAGAAAAATGTCGTGTACGTAAAAAAACATCATGCTATCTGATTTCTTTGTTTTTATTTGTTTTTTCAGTATTATGCTCACTAAATACTCTATGTCCCTTCTTTGCGTGCTTGTTCAGGTACTATATGGGCATCATTGACATTTTGCAGGAGTTCAACATGACCAAACGACTGGAATCAGTGTATAAACAGCGTTTGCAAACCATGGCTGGAAAAGACCCCACCTTGATCTCAGCTGTCGATGCAAGTGTCTATTCAAAGCGTTTTGTGGACTTTATTACCAGTCATGTTGAATAAATAGACTAGAAATATCTTTCACGGTTTGAACTCATTTTATATATGACGAATTCAATTGGGTTATAGCAGCTGAATGTTATGTACGGAAATCCTGGTTTTCGGGGCACTGGAGCTGCATAGGAACTGTGGAACTTCAAGTTGTGTGCTTCGTGTTGTATGGGCTTTACGCGTAAGAAAATGTGGGTATAAAATTAAAAATATAAAATGGGACTCAGCTATCTGTATACGCAATTAATTCCAAAATTAGGGTGCAGCCCAAAAAGAAAAAAGATTAGCCTGAGCCTGCGCTGTAACTCATAATTTCAATTCTCCGAAAAGAACTTCGGTACGTTCCATTAATTCTACTGCGCTCTCTAATTTATAATTCGCGCCTATATAATTACAAAAAAGGGCTCACTTGCTATCGCGCTACCGCTGCCCGCGTCTTGGTGTTTAAAAAATGAGCTCGGGTGTAAGAAACCAGTTGCAGAGAGATCATAAGCCCATTGCGAATAATTCCTGATACAAAAGTATTCGAAAGTAGCATACTTTATTCGCAGCTACTTAGGTGCATTCGATCTAGTTCTATCTTCATCTCACGTAGGCATCGCGGTCATTCACCCAACGCCAATTTTCTACAGGGCCCCTTTCGTCCGATTGGCTGGCGTGGTTGATTCCCTTCAAGTGCTCTGCAAAGCCAACAGGGCTCGCCATGGCTCCGGTGGTAGGCAAATAAGGCGACCGAGGGCTCGTTGAGCGGTTACCAAAGAGGGGCGGCGGCGGTGGCACAACCAACGGAACGGCCCCACCGCGCCTCCGGAAAGAGCCTGCACTGCGAGGCTGGGGTGACAAATGCCCATGGCTGTAGTCGCCGACTGCACCAAGGTTGCTGTCGCCGGCGTCGTCAACGTGCGTAGCCCAAGAACTGCGGTTACGCTGACGGCCGCTGTGATGCTGCTGCGGAGACGAAGGTGCTGCGTGCGTGGCCCCATAAGGAGGCAGTGGCGGCGCGCCGTGGAAAGGGGGAGGCGCAGGGACGGCGTCCGCCACGTGAATACGGTGCAAGGCCACTGCGCTCCTCAAGGAAGGTGCTTGTAAATGCTGCTGGTTAGCGTGCGGCAACACCGTGAGAGCGCCTGCTAATTTGTGCGGCGTGAGCGCGGCAGAGAGGTCAGCCGCAGCCGCGTCCAAGGCAGCTCGGCTTATGCCACTACCACGAGTAGGAGTGGACGGAGATGTCGGGCTCACTGTTGGCTCCATGGGACGCGCAGCCGCCGCCGCTGCTGCTGCTGCAGCTGCTCTTTCTGCGCTCGCAGCCTCGGCAGCAAGGGCTCTCTTTTCAGCGGCAAGACACCTCAGCTCCAAGTCGTCGAGCTCCTTGCGCTTGAGAGCAATGGCGTTGGTGGTGGCGTAAAGAGCGGCGTCGGCAGCCTGCTGTTGCTTGACCATGTCCTTCAACTGAGCTTCAGCGGTTGCTAGCGCTTCTGCAGCCGCTCGTCGAGCAGCTTCGGTTGATGCTGGATCAACTTCAGGACCTAACGGTTCATCTGGACCACTCGCCGTAGTAGCCGTTTCCGGCGCGTTGTTTGTTGCCTCCACGGGCTCTGGCGGTTGCTCCGCGGTCTCCGTCACAACGGTTTCAAGCGCTTTGGCATTCGCTGCTGCTTCTGCCGCTGCTGCTTCTGCCGCTGCTGCCTCTGCCGCTGCTGCCTCTGCCGCTGCTGCCTCAGCTGCCGCTGCTTCCATTGCAGCTGTCGCAGCTGCTGCATCCGCGGCAAGTTTTGCTTTGGCCTCGGCAGCAGCAGCGGAAAGCGGCATGAGCGACCGAATCACGTACGGCGGTACTTCTGACTCACAGCGTGCCAACAGGTTACCTGCGGATGGGTTTCCGGTGGTGGAGCCAGTTGTTGTTGTTGATATTTCTTGCTCTTTCCCCTCTTCCTTTACACTCGCCGCTGCTGCCACAGAGCTCTCGTCCGATGCTTGAACTTTTTCCTCTTCCGCGCCGCCGCCACCGCTTGCATCTGGGACTGAAGGAGAAGTCGAAGCCTCGTCGTGCGGTTCGCTCTCTTCAATAATGGTCGTCAGTTCGCGGCTGCTCGCATGACTTGCTTCACTGCTGAGCGTGCCATCGGCAACGGCTTCATCGAGCGCTGCCAGGAGCAATTCAGCGTCACGTCGGTCGCCGAGGCCGCCCACTTCCGCGTCCACGATCACTACATAAGAGCATTGCCACACCTCGCCCAAGGCCACTTGCGTCGCGTCTAAGTGCAAGCTTGACGCGAGACCGCTGGTGACACGAGTGCGCACTGCTTGCGCTTCGTCGGATCCATCGGTCAACGTGGTCCTGGCCTTCACTGCCGGCAGCAGCAAGGAAAACACTAACCCAAAACTCGGAGACGCGTTGTCGGCAGCTGCTCGCAATTCTTCGGTCGACAAGCCATTGTTTGAAGTGGCCTTTTGCTTCCCGCCGAAACACCCACGCATACCGCTGCCACGCTTCGTCTCATTGCGACCACCGCTGCTGCCGCCGCTGTTGACAACCTCCTCGTCAGCTTCCACGAGGTGCTTCTTGACCAGGCGGGCCCTTTTGTCCTGTGCGCGCAGAACCGCGTCAGCCTTGTCTCGGGCTATCTGGCTCTTCGCCTCTTTGGCATCCACTTTCGCTTGCCTAATGGCCTCTGCTGCCGTGGCTCTTTCATTGGCTTGGTCCTGCAACGCGACAGCAGCGTCGGCTTCAGCTTGCTCTCGTTCAGCTGTGGCCTTCGCCGCTGCCGCCGTGGCCGCTGCTGCCTCTGCTTCCGCCTCCGCGTTCGCTTTGTCTTCTCCGTCCGCAGCAGTATCCACCCTAGCCACTGCCTCAGCAGCCTTCAATTCCGCGTGTTCTTGAGCTTCGCGTGCCACGTGGGCCTCGGCGGTTTCTTTGGTGGCGAACTTATGTGCTTCGAGGTAGGCTGCAGCGGTCAATTCAGCTTCCATGATCGCTGTCGCAGCGGCCTCTTCCGCCTCCACAGCGTCAGCGCTTGCTTGGGTGGATGCTGCCACCGCAACCGCTACCATGGCGTCTTCGGTGGAGGTTGCACCTTTGGTTTTTGCCGCTGCAGCTCCTGCGACCGTACCGTTGCTGCTTTTAGCTGCCTTGGCGACGCGTGCTGCCTCTGCTTTTTCAGCTTTGATCCTTTCTTTTTCTATTTTCGATGCGCGCGCCTTTTCCGCCTGTAGCGTTAATAATGTGTAAATAATAGTAAACTTCATAAGAAAACTAAGAGTTTAAACATACCTTTTCGGCTTTGGCTCGTGCGGCGGCCTCCTTCTTCTCTTGGGCCTTCTTCTCTTTGGCTGCCTTTGCATTGCTCGCTTTTTCAGCCTGAAACCAGAATAATTACATTTTAGGAGAGCATAACGCGGAGAGAAATACAAACGTAGAACTTGGTTTGTGAAAATAGGTATTGAATGGAAGTACCAAAAAGGGGCTGCGATTCTTATCGAGACTTCCTCAACCTCTGTCTTTCATTCCCAACTCCCAAATCTCTTTTCCGAAGCATACGATGGTCTCGCTGGCGAGGAGCAAGGTAAAGCGAGAATAGATTGGCGAATTAAATTGAAATACGGATATATTACCTTTTCTGCTTTTGCCCTCTCGGAGGCTTCTTTTGCCTCTCGCACCTTCTTCTCCTTCTGCTCCTTTGCTTCAAGTGCTTTCTCAGCCGTTTCTCTAGCTTTGATTTCTGCGGGGCTAGATGCGGCAGGTTCGTTAGTCAAGACTCCGTTAGCAGTGTCTGAATTCGCAGCGCTAGCTTCGGCCGCAGCCGGTACGTTAGCTAGCGCTTCATTTTCCGGTGTTTCCACAGCACCAGCTCCTGATTGAGCATCGTTCTCTGTAGGAGTCCCTGTTGTTGACATTTGTTCAACATTTCCGCTATTTGCCTGCTCTGTTGGAGAACTTGCCTCCTTATTCTCTTCCTCTGCCATTTCAAATAGTGTACGCAAAGTATTCTATCCGTCAATTCCCAGCTGCAACGCGCCCACGCCTCAACGCTCAACTGTTTTCGTGAAGTGTGCACCGCATCTCAAACATCAAAACATCAAAACGATCGGATAACACGAGAGATGCGCCGAGCCGTATTTTTGAAATGGACAAACCGTATGTCGAGCGCCAGATCCACATCTATCTCTCCATCCACATTATCCTCAAACCAAGGGTATCCTTGCTCAAACCATGATTCCTGATCCTGATACCTGATATCCTGACGAGTCCCGAGAGTGTATCATGAATCACGAAGAGATAACGCCGTGGTCATAAAACCTACAAAGATTCACGTGGGTGCATTGGCTTTAGCGTTGAAAGCCTAAGCAGAAGGCCTAATGGACAAGTAATTATCTAGATTCCTCCCGCAGTTGTAAACTTTAGAATACAGCGCCAATGTCGCCGCAAAACCGAGGCTCGGCCGAGGACACCGAGGTACGCATTGAACGCCCCCTCGCTACTGCACTGCGGCTTGCGCTTCACGAAGGTGTCAATTCCGGATTGGCCGCAGCGAGCGCGATGGTAGTTCAAGTCCTGTTCCTCATGCCTATTGATTCCATCGTCACCTATCAATACGGCTACGGTACGCGATAAGTTGCAACTCGAATTTTTTTCTTTTTGTTTATTACCTTTAGCCTTCTAGGTTGTAGTGCTTAACTTCCTCTGTTCTCGCTATGCTCGGCGTCTTAATAGGGATGAGTACAATGAACTCTTGCAAAGCACTCTATAGCAGCGGCGGCGTGCGTCGATTTTACTCGGGTTTAAGCGCAGCCTTGATGCAAGGTCCCCTCTCTCGCTTCGGCGACACGGCGTCGAACGCGGCCATTATCAACATACTGGAGTCCTCGCCAGCAACACGTTCCTTGCCTGTCGTGGTTCAAACCTTCGCTGGCAGCGCCGTAGCAGCTGCATGGCGCATGGTGATAATGCCGCTCGACGTTTGCAAAACCATTGCTCAAATGCACGGCTCAGTGGGCATGGTAGAGCTCAAAAATCGTGTGCAACAGCACGGCCCAGGAGTGCTGTGGCGGGGCTCGTCAGCAGCGTTTGGCGCCACACTTTGTGGACATTTGCCATGGTATTCTACCTTCAATTTTTTAAATCGCATGCTACCCATCTATGGTGATAGCGCTAGGTTACCGGGTACCAGCTCGCGTAGTGGCACTGAGACCCGAGGCGCAGTGGGGACCGGAGCTCATAAAGTGCCTGAGAAAGGTACTGCAGCCCATGGACCTTATGTGGCTAATTCTGGGATGCCACCTATGCCTGATACTATAGCCACGCCTGCAAGAAAGAAGTACATCAACGCAGCCAGACATGGCTTGATTGGGTTCTGTAGCTCGGTGATTTCAGACTGCTGCACGAACAGTTTACGTGTCATGAAGGCGATCCGACAAAGCGAAAACGTTTCGTACCGTACAGCGGCGACCATGGTAGTGGAAGCTGACGGCCTCATAGGGCTTTTCGGGCGCGGGCTGCAGACTCGTATCGTTGCCAACGGCTGTCAGGGCTTGGTGTTTACGGCGCTCTGGAAAGCATTAGAGGACGCCATTTCGGAGCGCCGGAAGTGACGAACTATTAGCATCAGGGGTGGAGCGCCAAGTGCTTAGACAGCATTGATGAGGATTTTTTGTGCTCTTTTCTATTAAATCAGCTACTTATGAACTAATAAGCACAAATCTCGCGGATAGCGTAACGTACGTTACACTTAACAGTGTTCAAAGTTGGAACGAAGGAAAGAAATTTAAAATTCATTAACTTTTGGACTTTCCTGACTTAAATCGACTTATAGGACTTCACTTTCTGAAGCCACGCTGAGGTCATTTGGCCTAATGAAAAATGAACTCAATACTCAATACTCCGCATCATCGCCATCGCAGATAACAACCGAACTGTAGTACTTTAGTACTATACAGTGGGCTGAAATTTATGGTGCTGGGTTCATGAATGGCAATTCACAAAAGCAAGCGCAATAGGCAGTGAATAGCATATACTTAACATGAAGTGTGCCGATAATCATTAATAACAAAGAAAAGCCATTCTCCTATTGATTTGCACGCGCCCAATCGCCCAGAGCTTCTCGCTACTTGTGCCTATGGCCGAAAAGGTGGTGAAACTTCTCGCGAGCAGCAGCCTGACGGGAGTTACGGTGCAACAAGAGCGGAGTGCCAGTGCGCATAGCTTGCTTCGCATCGTTTGGAATCACCCACTCACTATGGCCCGAAGCCATGTTGTAAATGTAGAATGCCTGAGCTTTGGTGTCAAACAGCCTCACAGATGCTCTGATGCCACCATGGGCTTCCGCGTCAGCCTGATTGCGCGCCCAATGCCGGGAATCAAACACGTCCTTCAGCATGCGCATGGCCACGGGCCCAAAGTCCAGAAACGTGATAGGAGCGTGGCTGTTTACACCTAGCCGGTTTGCAATTGTTTGCATTTTCGCAACTTCTTTGTCGGTAACGCCCAGGCCTAAGCCTTTCATGAGCCACCACAATTCTTTCCATGCTAAAGCACCAGTTCCACTGGTGTCGTGCTCTGCGAAAATTTGCTTCAAATAGTCGAGTAAGCCAGGCGGCGCTTGCGAAGGAGTCAGAGTGGAGAAGGCACTAATCGACGAGCTGCTTGACATCTCGGATGGGGGTGACGCAACTGCTAGCGCTGTGGATTCGACAGGTTGTTGCAGAGTCTGTTGCTGACTTGGAGGGTGAGGGTTTTTCCTCCGCGCGCGTCGCTTAGAAGTGCGTCGTTCCAAAGTCTTGTGAGGATCTCGCATAGGAGCTGGATGCAACATTTCTTCCTCGCTGAGATTTTCCCCTAAAATGCCGAGAAGCCAGCGCACGACTTTGCGGTGTCCAAAACTGCGAGCAGCTACGTTAACAGAGCGTGGGGAGAATGGCACCCATGAGAAGAAAAAGATAAGAAGGCTGAGATGAGAATGTGCAAAGTTTTTGGGCTAAAGTAAAAGCCAAGTATTTTTTTGTTGTAAGCATTCAAACCTTGAAGAGGCGTATGGCCGTTGTTATCTTTCCTTCGAACATCGTCTGCGGCCCCATTTTCGTACAAGAACATGGCAACATTAAGGAATCCAGCTTGGGCCGCTAGGAACAAAGGTGTTCTTCCCTCGCTATTGGCAAGGCTGAAATCCCTTGACCAGCATTCTTTTTCTTTCAAAAAGCACAAAATATCTAGTTGCCCGAGCGATGATGCTTCGAGGGCACAGGTTGTTGTCATAGGCATTCCACAACGCATGCGGATAGTTTTTACACCTTTGCTCATGCTGCCGCCAGGGCGAAATCCGTTTGTCCGTATCCAGATTCGCGGGTCTTTCGCAGCAGCTGTCATCGAAGATGCTGTGCTGAGGCTACCACTATTTTGACGATCTCGATTGAGTACTCCTGTATGGGCCATGGCGTGGTCGATTCGCTGTGCCCACGCGGCCCGCGCAGGTGTTATGGTCATGATTGGGTTGAGCAGGCTTTATAGCGGCCTTCTTAGGCCCTCGAAGGCTGGTCTAGTAATTGAAGTGATGAGGATAGGCTACGTACGAGGCGACGCTGTGGCTCCGCTCTTACTACGCCAAGAGCATCCACAAACCCTTGGCTACACATTGTAGGCGTGCGTGCCTTTACTATCGATACGCTGAAGAATGTGATCCTTTATATTAAATGCAATTTGGTGGTTCGTGGTTCGTGGTTCGTGGTTCGTGGTTCGTGGTCGTCGTTTTTTATGTACCTACAGTACTGTGGCAAGATTTTTGTCGGAAATTGTTCCGACAGAC